>Ga0079224_100016252_pt1 | contig 10446 bp, 4 predicted proteins | sample Stecom2015_FD_80414 | JGI IMG/M metagenome (GOLD analysis project Ga0079224, IMG submission 80414) | Agricultural soil microbial communities from Utah to study Nitrogen management - Steer compost 2015 | ecosystem: Environmental > Terrestrial > Soil > Agricultural land | place: USA: Utah...
TGAGCAAATAATTTAAAAATAAAGTGCAAAACCTAGTATTTACTTAGAGGTTTTGCACTTTAATAAATACACAAGATTTTTAGCATTATGTACAATCAACGATACCGGTGGTCGGGGTCGAAATAGTTCAAAAGGTATTGAGTTTATAAGGTTTTGTGCAGCAGATGTGTAAAATTTGTGTAAAAGATATAAATATACATTTTTCATCCTGAATTCTATTTCAAAATTAATTGTCTTTAATTATAGGAATAGATTATTAATCTAAGATGCGGGTCACCATTATAAGGCCTAATTAATTTGCTTTGTTCTTCATTCTATATTGTATTAAATATATTTTTTAAGGTTGGGTCAATATGTTTTAAATATTTTTCCATTATTTAGCTCATCATAATTTCTAATGCTAGTAATCTTGTCAGTAATTTTCTTTATCAACTTCTTCATTATAACCGTCACTTACTATATCTATCATTCTTTCACCTTGAGCTAGTAATTGATCATAGGTAATAATAGTTATTGAATTTAGTCTGCTATTTAGACCATGTAAAGCTCTGTGTTTTTCTTTAGTCCAGTCATTGGAACGTCCTATTACAATAGTTGCTTTCGGATGGTATGCAACAATTTCTGGGTGGTCTCTTAGTCCTCTAGCTGCTTCTTCCTGAAATACATCTAAATATCTATGGCACTGTCCTATTACTTTGGATACTTCAGAAGTGAAGTAGTAGTTATTATGAGAACTATCGTAATTTAACACTTCCATGTCAGGTCTTTTTAGTTCTACTAAGTCTCTATATCCTGTGATGACAGTAGGTAACATCAAATCAACTTTGTCGGATGCGGAAATTGCTCTTACATCATCATTTACCACAAAAGAGTTCCCAAATGCCCAAGGGTGTTCCTCACACCATTGCTGGAACTTTTGTTCATCTTTAATACCACTTTCTAGATATTGCCTTAATTGTGCAACTGCTGAACGTAGCTCCTGCAGGCGTATTGAGCTCCTAAAGGCCGTGATCAACTCATTACTTAATTCTTTATCAACTAAGTGCTCTGCAATCTCAGGTCTATTTAATACTCCTAAAATAGCTTGTGCAATTTCTTCCGGTCCATGGTTACCAAATGAATGTTCCTCATCTGCTGGTTTTAAAATAATGTATTCCCCGTTCTCTTCTTGTTCAGATAATGCTAGAAACTTTTTTAAACTACTATATAAAGAAATCGTTGCTTCTGCATTTAGGCTTGTTGACTTTTCCTCCACTAAAAACCAATCCATTGGTGGTTTTCCCTTTTTTTCAGTTAATATCTTTACGGTTAGCTCCTTACCAGAGCTCCTATCTATATAAAACGGAACTACTGTAACTTTTGTTCTAGATGTTTGATGTATAACAACTGGTTGGGTATAGGATACCTTTCAAGACCTGGCCTCTTTAATTTCTATTAATTGTATATCTTTTCCTTCCACTACAAATCCCTCTCCCCCGATAAAAATAAAAGTAGGAGCAAAATAGACTCCTACCTGTTAATATCATGATGTTATGTTATTCCCATCTAAAATGCCATAAACATTTTATCTTTATAATTTCTTTATCATCATTTTAGAACAAGTTATGATGCTATTCCATTTGTTCTTTATTTGTTCTTTATTTGTTCTCCGTCCTGTATTAAGAATACCACTGTGGTAAGTATTCGCAGTATTAAATGCATTAAGGATTTTCTCATTCATTTTCATTTAACATACGTTCAATCCCTTGATATGTCGATAAAGTTAAAGATAATTAAGCTAGGATCTGACTCCACTAGTTCAGTTCCATTATTATTATCCGTTTCTTTTACTACATGAAAAGAAATTACAGAAGCATCTATGAGAAATATATTAAGTTACTGTTTTTTTAAAAAAATATGAAGTCACTTATTTCAATAAGAATAGGATTAAACATATAAATATACGTTTTATTCCCTCCTCAAATCCTTGTATATCTCTTTTGCTACAGCTGCCATTATCGAGTTATAATAGGACTTATCCTCAAACAGCTTTGAATAAGAGTCCATTTGTTCAAGATATAATTCTTGAGATGCTCTCTCAAACACGCTTGGGAAAAGGCTCTTCTCAAACATTTCTTCATCATTGCTTCTTGCAAGACTTTTTAAACGATCATTCGATTCTTTCGCTTTTCGTGTTACGCCTTCAATGATTAGTCGGTCGGACTCTGATAGTTTTCCGTCATACTTTTCATTGACACGTCTAATAATGTTTTCTAGTAAATCATCATCGTCTGGCGGTTTAATTCTTGTCTCTACGTTATCTGGATTTTTCAGCTTATAGTCAGTATTTTTTTCTAATGTAATATCGCCATTAAATGTCTCTTCAACCTTGTAATACTCCAACTTCACCTTGTCTTCAATATCAATTCTCTCTGTATTGTTTTTTGGAATAAAACGAATTAAATATTTACAAAAGATATATTCTTCATGTAATTCCTTATCAAACATTCTTGTTAGTTGAGTAATGTATGAATACCATTTATTAAAGTTTCTTACCGTTACTCGAAACTCATATTGTTGCTGTTCATCTAATTCTTCATAACGCTTAATAACTGGGATGAGATAACTTGCAATTTTTCCTAAATCAGAATCGGTTTGTTTTCCAGCTTTAAAGTATATCTTGGTTAATTTCTGAATATCTTGATCATTATAGATATTATAGTTTCTGAGTTTTGTTTTTGTATCATAAATCAGATTCACATCAATCTCTTTATCTAGTTCAGTCACTTCATAAAAGGGTTGAAAGGCATTTTTAATATCTTCTGCTTCATTAACAAAATCCAATACGAAGGTATCCTCTTTTCCTGGATATGTTCGATTTAAACGCGACAAGGTTTGAACGGCCTTTACTCCAGATAGTTTTTTATCTACAAACATTGTATGAAGTAATGGTTCATCAAATCCTGTTTGATATTTTTCGGCTACTACGAGTACATTAAAGTCATCAGAGTTGAACATTTCTTTTAATTGACTTTCCTTAATGCGCTTTCCATCTTTTGTCTTATTAAGTTGCTCTTCGGTATATTCATCATTTTGATCTTGAACAGAACCTGAAAAAGCAACTAATACATCCATGTCATCGTAACCTTTTTTTTCAATGTAATTTTTAAACTCAAAGTAATAACGCACTGCATGTAATCTTGAAGCAGTAACAACCATGGCTTTTGCTTTGCCACCTAGCTTTTTACATGTGACATTACGGAAATGCTCAATCATAATGGCAGTTTTTTGTTGTAAATTATGTGGATGTAGGGACTGATAACGTCTAATTGCTTTTACACCTTGCGTGGTGGATAATTCAGGATTATCAGGCGTATTTTTTGCAATTTTATAAGAAGTTTCGTATGTCATATAATTCTGCAATACATCTAAAATAAATCCTTCTTCAATGGCTTGACGCATACTATATACATGAAACGGCTTAAATGAACCATCAGCCTGTTGCGTCCCGAACATCTCAAGGGTTTTTTCTTTTGGAGTTGCTGTGAAGGCAAAGAAACTTAAGTTTTTATGACGACCATGTGTTAACAATTCTTTCACAAGTTTATCTTCGTGATCAGGTGTGTTTTCTTCTTCTTCAGCCTCTAATTCAGCAAACTCTTTTAATGCTTCTTCAGTATCAGCGAGAGCTGCCTTTAGTTTCTTGGCACTCGTTCCTGTTTGAGAAGAGTGAGCCTCATCAACAATTACAGAGAAGCGATTTCCCTCATTTACCTCAACTTCTTCATAAATGACCGGAAACTTTTGAAGTGTTGTTATAATGATACGTTTTCCATCGTTAATGGCATTTTTTAAATCACGTGATGTTTTCTTTTCACCAATAGTTTCAACCAGTCCTTGTGTATGATCAAAGCCAGAAATCGTATCTTGCAATTGGCGATCAAGTACAGTACGGTCTGTAACAATAATGACTGAATTAAATACACTTTTATTATCTTGATCATGTAGACTTGCTAAATGATAGGCGAGCCAAGCAATACTATTCGACTTTCCTGACCCAGCACTATGTTGAATTAGATAGTTTTCTCCACTACCTTTTTGTCTCACATGATGAACAAGTTTTCGAACTACATCTAGCTGGTGGTAACGCGGGAAGATTAATTTAGAACTAGTTTTATTTTGTTCACGACCATTTTTCATTACTTTCTCTTTCTTTACTTCTAAGTGAATAAAGCGATGGATAATGTTCATCAAGCTATCTTTATGTAGCACCTTTTCCCATAGGTATGATGTTACATAACCTTCAGGATTTTCAGGGTTACCAGCACCTCCAACTTCACCGGCTCCATTTGATCCTTGATTAAATGGTAAGAAAAATGTGTCCTTACCATTTAATTTCGTGGTCATCCAGACCTCACTTAAATCGGCAACAAAGTACACTAATACCCGTTTATTAAACTGGAATATTTTTTCACGTGGATCACGATCATACATAAATTGTTTCTTTCCGTGTTCAACAGACTGCCCTTTAAATTGATTTTTCAACTCCATAGCCACAACTGGAATCCCATTTAAAGATAACACCATATCCAATGTATTGTGGTTAGTAGTCGAGTAAGCAAACTGACGGGTTACGGTTAGATTGTTCGATTGATACTGTCTTATTGTCTTTTCATTAAGACTAGATTCAGGTCTAAACGCTGTCACTTTTAGTTTCACACCTCGATCTGATATACCGTAGCGTAAAACATGCAATAACCCATTGGTATCGATCTCATCATTGAGGCGTTTATACAATTTTCTAGGGGCTTCATCCCCATAGATCTTTTGATAGCGTAGCCACGCTTTCTCTTGAGTTTCTTGTATAAAGTTAATCAACTGCGATATATCAATGGCACGATCTTTGTCATAATTTGATTGGTTACCTTTTACATACCCACCTTCAGTTAGCAAGTACGTTTCAATATCTTCCTCAAAACGTTTTTCCGTATCTTCAAAAGCCAATTAAATAACCTCCTTTTTTCCTGTGACATATTCGTAAATAAGAGATTTTTTATAATCTTCCATTTCTGTAATTAATCTCCCCTGAAGAGCAATCAAATTGTCTATATGAGTTGATTTAGCGTTAAGATACTCCACTATATTTTGTTGCTCTGAGTAAGGTGGGACTGTTATTATTAGTTTCTTCACGTCTTCTCCACTTATAGTAAATTGACCAGCTGACGTTTTTAAATACTTATTGATTTCTTGCTCACCCGAAAAACATTTTAAATACCAATTCAAATAGTTGTAGTTCAAATCACTATTTATACTAATTTTTATTATATGATCGTTAAATGCAACTATTTCAGATTGTCCAGTAAAGATAGCTGATTTACCAACCAAATCTCGACTACCATTTACCCTTACAAATAATAAATCACCATCTTTAAGGGAATAGTTTTGTTTTTCTTTCTCTGTGAGTTCAATACGATTAACATTAGAATAATCAATTCCATCTCTAGTAATTTCTTTAATTCTTAACACTATATTTCCAATATTATCATTTGAATTACTTCTCCTAGACAAACCATTCATTGTTGAAGAAATAAACCTTCCTAATTTTGTTATTTTCCAATGATTTGGAATACTACCAATCCACTCAATACCACTATCTTTCATATCTGCAGTTGGATTCAATCCTTTAGTCACTGTTTCTGTAATTAAAGTTTGTTTATATTTCTTCAATTCCTCAATAGATAGTTTTGTTGATTCAATAATTGAATCTATTTGGGCTGTTTTTTTATCAAGGAAGTTCGCTATCTTAAATTGTTCTTTGGTTGTCGGTAATGGTACTGGGAAATTCATCAGTGTTTCATTATTTAAAGTCCATCTGTTTTCGAAAGAAACACCTTTTCCATGCGCAAAGAATGTCTTTTGCCAATATTGTAATTTAAAATAATAGTCGTAGAATTTACTTGATACATCTTCCTTCTTCCTTAAATTAACATATGCTGGGCTAATTACACCCTCAACATATGACAAATTACAATTGGCTCCACTTACTAAGTCCATTGGATTTAATAGCAAGTCACCTTTTTTCACCACATTATAATTATCATAACTTGCAGCCAATTGACCTTCATTATTAGATATATCCCTTACTCGAATCCCACTTCTTGCTAAAGATAGAACAGTGGGATTATCAATATTATTAACTTCTTTACTTCTATAAAATATATGTTTCACCTTGGCTAATCTCCAGTCTCTAGGCATCTCCCCAATCCATTCTATTTCACTTCCAACCATTTCTCTATTCATTGCCGGTAACCTCCTCTCCTGATAATTCTTCAAAGGATTTAACAATCTCTTCTTGAATTTTCCTAATTCTAACTGCAATTTCATCGGATTTTTCTGGTTGTACAAATTTATGGAATAACCTCGTGAATGGTATTTCATATCCAATTTTAGTTTTCTTTCCATCAATCCATGCATCAGGATTAAACGGTATAATCTCTTTGTCGAAATATTCTTGAATGTTTTCTTTTAATGGAATATCTTCAGTATCTCTTTTTTCTGTATCTGCAATAGGCTTATCTTTTTTAAGTACAATATTTCCTTCCTCATCGTATTGTGGTGTTTCAACCGTTACCTTATAGAAACCAAACTCCTCATTATCAAAAATCTTTGATTCAACGCTTCGTTCTTCAAAGAAATATTCCTTATTTTGGAACTCACCATATGCTTTCACGATCATTTTTCGACATTCTTCACTGATATCAACACGTTTACTACCAATGTTTTTTCTCCGTTTTTCATACATATTAGACGCATCAATTAATTGTACCTTTCCAACACGATGTTTCGGTTTATCTTTTGTTAATATCCAGACATAAGTGGCTATGCCTGTGTTGTAGAACGAATCATTTGGCAATTGAACAATGGCCTCTAACCAATCATTTTCAATTACATTTCGGCGGATTTCACTTTCTCCGCCACCAGCGCTCCCGCTAAATAGTGCCGATCCATTATGAATAATGGCCATGCGACCGGTATCTTTTAACTTACTTAATCCATTTAATAAGAATAATAGCTGCCCATCATTTTTCTTAGGTAAACCGACACCAAATCGTCCCAGCTCACCTCGGTCGTGCTCTGCCTTCACTTTTTTATATTCTGATTTCCAATCTGTTCCAAAAGGAGGGTTTGAGATACAATAATCAAATGTATATCCTTCAAACTGATCATCAGTCAATGTATTCCCTAGTCTCATGTTGTCCGGATTTCCACCACGAATCATCGTATCTGCCTTAGCAATGGCGTATGTTTGTTCATTAATTTCTTGACCAAACGTGGTTACGTCCGCTTCAGAATCTAGTGCTTTTAACCTTTCTTCCATTGCACTTAACATCTGTGATGTACCCATTGTTTGGTCATATACTGTTTTAGCAACACCCTCATCAATTAGAATATCTTTTTCTTCAGCGATTAGTAAATCTGTCATTAAATAAATAATATCGCGGCTTGTAAAATGTGATCCAGCTTCTTCATCATAGCTCTCTGAGAACTTCTTAATAAGCTCTTCAAAAATATACCCCATATCTGTACTAGTAATTTTGTCTGGACCCATATATGCTTTTTCAGAATTAAATTCTTGGATAATGAAAAATAGTTTGTCATTATTTGCAAGCTTTCTAATCTCACGTTCAAATTCGAAATTTTTTAAGACATCTTGGACGTTTTCAGAAAACCCATTTAAATATGCCAAGAAGTTTTCCTCAATGTTGTCTGGGTCTGCTAATAAATTTTCAAACGTGAAATTACTAACGTTATAAAAAACATAGCCAGAAGCATTTTGTAGAAAACCTTCTTTAACCTCCAGATGTTTTACTTTTTCATAAGTTCCTATTACTTTATCCCTAGTTGGTAACAAAGTATCATGGAACCTTTTAATAACTGTCATTGGTAATATCACTTCACCGTATTGGTGTGGTTTATATAAACCTCTAATAGAGTCTGCAATACTCCAAATTAGATTAGCTTTTTCTTGAATATTAACACTTGTTTGTAAATGTCTTAATTCTTCATTCATAAGGCTTACTCCTCCACTTTTTAAATTAATCAAAATCAAAATTATTATTATTCAATAGCAAGTTTATTTATTATTTCATAATTCACCTATCATAATTATATCAAAGACTTTTGTACTATTCATTCACATAAATTCACTGTATTCTCGCAATAGTCTACAACCACTTATTTAAATTACCACAACACTACTTAAATTAGTGCTGCGGTAATAGAATTATAGTTAATTTATATACAACTAAATAGTATCCTTAGCGTAAATAGTAGAAGCAATGTTTAGTTGTGTTAACATTACTGGCCACCAAAATGGAGTTCCTCTCCAACCATTTTCTTCCAAACCGTTTTGTTTTAATAACATAATAGCAGGGTGATCAATAGCAACTTTTCTTGCTACTTTCAGTTCCCCTTTCGCACCTTTAGGTGTATCAGGGGCGTTCTCAAATCTTTCTTCTGAATCCTTTCTTTTTATGTTTCTCCCCTCTCTAACTATTATCCAAGCATATTTATCTTCAATATCTAAAGTTAAATAGTCCAAAATTGAAAAATACTCATCTAAATCCCAGTCATAACCATCTTCCATCTTAAATGTTTCATAGATAATTGAAAGGATTTCTTTCACTTCACTTATTGGAGCTAAAAATGCATCATTATCAATTATCTTTGGTGAGTACTGTTTTATTTCTTTAACCATCTCTGAAATTTGCTCAACTTTTTTGCTTATATTTGTCTTATATCCAGTCTGAAACCCGACAGGCAAAATACGCTTATGAGGCTTCAAAGTAACTAGGTTAGAAAGTAATATTTTGTTTGGACTACAAGGAACAATTTTATTAGATGTATCTTTCTGGATGAATACTACTCCTTGGTCATGTCCTTTTTCAAAGGCTTCTCTTAATTCAGTGTCGAATTCATGGATTCTCTCCATAACGTTATAAATCTTTCTAGTAGTATAAAACCTAGTAACGGCTATATCCTCCATAGATCTTGCTCCATACATCCGTGAGTGTTGAAGCACTGTATCTTGTTGGAATGATTTTGGATTTCTACCGTAGAAGAATCCTGTTAAATTACCAATTGTTATTCCTCTATCTAATATTTGGCCTCCGATAAATATATTCATTGGTGTCCGAAGTTGCAATTGCCCACTGGAGTCAAGTAACTCTTCCACATCTTTATCAGAGTTTACCGTTGATACTACAACCATTTCCTGAATTAATGCTTCATTGACTTCATTTAAAACCTCACTAAATGAAGGATCTGGCATATTAACTAATCTAACTGACTTCATCAAATGATTATATGAATCTTTAATCCATTCAATATACAACTCATTATTGTCCTCTACTAGTTCAACTAAATCTTCTAAAATGAGATTAATGAGTTGTCGCTGCCAATCGTGTGCTTTTTTACCTCTCTCTGTATGAACCACCATAGAATACTTTTCTTCGTCTTCATTTAAATATCTTTGTTGCCACCTTCTTATACTACTACCCACAATGAAATTAATAACTGCGCGATTTAAATTATATAAATTCTTCTGCGATAATAAATTTTCCTTTCGAACACGACGCAAATCCATTTTTTTCATGACTTCTAGATCATTTTCATTAATCTCTTGATAGAGGTAATAAGCAGGTGAGCTCTGATCTTTTGACTCCTCAAAATATAATTCACCACCAACATATTTATCATGTATTGGTACTAATTCTGTAAAAGCTGGCCGAACAGGTTCAAACTTAAGAAAATCATTTATTTCCCTTTCATCTGGCTGTAGATAAAGAGAATAAGGCGTTGCTGTAACTTGTAAAAATGACCCTTTGCTTACATTAGCCCTAATGTTATCAATTTTTGATGATATTACCTTCATTTCAACGATATTTTTTTCCGGGTTATTTTCATAGGAAACACTTGCAAAGTCAGCTTCATCATCAATAAATAAGATGTTTTTGTCCTTTAATTCAGGATAAGTTACTAACAATGCATCACTAATTCTGTCCATGTTTCTGGTTTCCTTTTTTACTACTATGGCAAGTTTTTTATTTAATTCCCACTTGCTTAAATTAGAAGGTAAAGTCATAATATCGTAAACTCGCATTTTGTCTCTTGCTATCATTCCATCAAATTCTTGATTTAATCTAGCAATAGTTTGTTTAACTAATGCTTTTGTACCTTTTGTTAAAATAATAACTACATCATATCCATTATCAAAGGATAACCCCATTATACCTAGGAATGTTCTTGTTTTACCTGATTGAATTTTCCCTAACAACATACCAGGTTTATTTGCTGATGTTTGTTGTTGTATCAAGTTGTTTACTGTGTTTTCCATACAAACTAAGTAATCTTTTCCATAGTTGTTTTTATCCTTTAAAAAATCGTAAAATGACCCTTTCGTTTCAA
>Ga0079224_100016253_pt1 | contig 10446 bp, 11 predicted proteins | sample Stecom2015_FD_80414 | JGI IMG/M metagenome (GOLD analysis project Ga0079224, IMG submission 80414) | Agricultural soil microbial communities from Utah to study Nitrogen management - Steer compost 2015 | ecosystem: Environmental > Terrestrial > Soil > Agricultural land | place: USA: Utah...
AGTACCGCATCCATTCGTCGGGTCTCCACCACGCGTCCGGCATCGTCCAGCTTGTACTCGAGCAGCGTGCCGGCCGAGTCGCGGATCGGGATGCGAACCCGATTGGTGCCGCCTTCCGCCACGATGACGAGCCGCACGCCCTTCTCCCGCAGTTCCTTTGCCGCTTCCACGGCGCTCGAGACGCTGTCATGGGTCTCGCCGTCGGTGAAGACCACGAGGACGCGGTCGCCCACTTCCCCCGAGCCGAGCAGGAGCTCGCCGCCCTGCCGGAGCACGGCCGGCAGGCTGGTGCCGCCTTCGCTCGCGAGATCGGGGTCGAGCACATCGAGGTACATCCGCACGGCGCTCCCATCCACCGTGAGCGGCGCCAGGATGTAGCTCCGCCCCGCGAAGGCGATCAGCCCGACCCGGTCGCCTTCGCTGTCCTGCAGCAGCCGCCGCGACTCGCGCACCGCGCGCTGCAGCCGGTTGGGCGCGGCGTCCTCCGCCAGCATCGAGCGGCTGATGTCGACGGCGAGCACCAGACTCAGCGAGCGCGCCTCCGTCGTGACGCTGGTGCGCCCGCCGCGCGGGCCTGCCAGTGCCGCAAGCGCCAGGAACGCAATGAGACCGAACACCACCGGACTCCACCGGCCGCGCCGCCGTACCATCTGCTCGAGCGCCTGAGACCAGGCGCCGGCCAGCACGATCCGGCGGCGGCGCGCGTACCAGATCCAGGCCGCCACGATGACGGCCACGATCGGCGCGAGGATGAGCAGGACCGGCGATTCGAAGATCATGGCAGCCGCACCAGGAGCGTGGAGCCGAGCAGCAGCTCGAGTCCCAGCGCCAGGAGGCCGAGGAGCACCAGGGGGCGGGTACTCTCGTCATAACGCGCATAGCGGGTGATCTGGATCGGCGTCTTCTCCAGCTCGTCGATCTGCTGGAAGATGCGGCTCAGCGCCTCCGCGTCGGTGGCGCGGAAGTAGCGTCCGCCCGTCTCGGCGGCAATCTCCCGCAGCAGCGGCTCGTCGATCCGCACGGGCATCATCTCGTAGCGGAACCCGCCGATCCCCCGCCCCGTCGGCATCGGCGCCTCGCCAATGGTGCCGACGCCGATGGTATAGACGCGAACACCGTAGGCCTTGGCGGTCGATGCCGCCGTGCGCGGGTCGATGAGACCCTTGTTGTTCTCGCCGTCGGTCAGGAGCAGGACCACCTTCGACTTGTCGGGACTCCGCCGGAGTCGGTTCACGCTGATCGCGAGCCCGCTGCCGATGGCGGTGCCGTCCTCGAGCGCCCCGATCCGGAGATCCATGACGGCCTGCTCCAGCACGGCATAGTCGAGCGTGAGCGGAACCTGAGTCAGCGCCTCGCCCGCGAACGCCACGAGGCCGATCCGGTCCGCACTCCGCCCGCGCACGAATCCGACCGCCTGGCGGCGCGCCACTTCGAGCCGGTTGGAGGGCGCAAAGTCCTCCGCGAGCATGCTGCTGGAAATGTCGATGGCGATGACGATCGAGATCCCTTCCTGCTTGACCTCGACCGTGTCCCCGCCGAGGCGCGGGCCGGCGGCACCGATGATGAATGCGGCGAGCGCAATGCTGCGAAGAATCGGCGGGAGCCGGGTCCACCAGGGAGCGCGCGCCGCCTGCGCCGGAATCGACACGTCGCTGTACGGCACCGCATCGCCCGGCCGGCGGCGGCGCCACCACCACCAGGCGATCGCCAGGAGGAGCAGGAGCAGCAGCGGGCGGGCAAAAGTCATGCGGCGTCCTCGATCCGGCGGGCCAGCTCATCCGCGCGCCGGTATCGCTCCATCGCATCGCCCGCGGTCGCCGGCGCAAAGCGCATGGCGTCGATGGCGTGGAGCGATTCCGCGATCTCGTCCACCGGCCAGGCCGGCCGCTGCTCCCGCAGCACCCGCACACACTCGGCGGAATCGAGGCCCTCGTGCGCCTCGGGCTCGGCGGCGCTGATCGCCGTGCGGAGCCGGGCGGAGGCCAGCGCCAGCACCGAGCGCGCCTCGCCCGCGTCGGCCCACCGCTCGATCGGCACCGGTGTCGGCTCGGGCGCGGCCGGCGCCGGAAGCGGCGTGCCGCGGCGGCGCCACCACCAATGCAGCGGCAGCAGCAGCAGCAGCGCGGCGCCGGCCAGGAGCAGCGGGGGCCAGAGCGACACGACCGGCCGCGTGACCAGGCCGGCGCCCGGCTGCGGCCGGATGGCGCTGTCCGGCACATCGGGCAGGACACTGGTTACGGTGAAGCTCACCCGCGCCGGCGGCAGCGAATCGAGCGTGCCATCGGCACCGAGCAGAATGGGCGAGGGGACGGCAACGGAATGGGAGCCGGGAGTCCATGCCACGAGCGGATAGCGGACCACCGCGGAATCAGCCTGGACCGTGAGCTCCGGGCGTCCGAGCAGCTCGACATCGCCCTCCAGCGCCCAGGCGGCGGCGCGGGCAGTGTACCCGGCGGGAAGCCGCACGGCGCGGCGCACCCAGACGGTGTCTCCGACCGTCGGAGACGCCGGCCCACCGGGCGGTAGGGCCTGCGTGCCCAGCAGGCCGATCCACAACACTGCGGCAATCATCCGCGGCGGAGGCGGCGCGCGCGCAGGGCAAAGGCGCGCCGCAGCGGGATGGCGTAGTCGGCCCCGGTCGTGAGCATCACGGTGTCCACGCCGGCGGCCACGAGCATGCGGTCCCGCTCCTCCCGGCGCTTCTCTGCGAGTGCCCGGACCCGGTCCCGCACGGCCCGGTCGCCGGTGTCCACCAGCACGCGGCGGCCGGTTTCGGCATCGGCCAGCTCGATCCACCCCGACTCGGGCAGGTCCCGCTCGCGGGGATCACTCACCACGATGGCGACGACCTCATGCCGCGCCGCCAGCCGCCGGAGCGGCTTCTCCCACCCGTCGGCCAGAAAATCGGAAAGCACCACCACGATGCTGTGATGACGCAGGAGGCGCGTGGCGTAGGTGAGGCTCGCGCCGAGGTTGGTGCGCCGCCCCTCGGGCGCAAAGGCGATCAGGTCGCGTATCACGCGGAGGGCATGCCGCCGTCCCTTCCGCGGTGGCACCACCCGCTCCACTTCCTCGGTGAAGAGCAGCGCGCCGACGCGGTCGTTCTGTGCCGCGGCGGCCAGGGCCAGCACCGCACCCACCTCGACCGACATGGCGGCCTTGGTCATCGGCTCGCCGAAGCGGGTGGACCCCGACTGGTCCACCACCAGCATCACGGTGAGCTCCCGCTCCTCGGTGAACGTCTTGACGTACGGGCTGGCGAGCCGGGCGGAGACGTTCCAGTCGATGGCGCGGAAGTCATCGCCATGCTCGTAGGCGCGGACTTCCGCGAACTCCATCCCCTGTCCGCGGAAGAGCGACCGGTACTCCCCGGCAAAGAGCGAGGTCACGAGCCCGCGGGTGCGGAGCTCGATGGCCTTGACCTGCTTGAGGACGTCGGGAGAAACGGTGGGCATGGGGGCAGTCACGCGGTGACGGCCGGCCTCACGGCGCCTTCACCGCTTCCAGCAGGCGAGCCACGACGTCGTCGCTGGTGACGTTCTCCGCCTCGGCCTCGAAGGTGAGCACCACCCGGTGCCGCAGCACATCCGGCGCGAGCGAGCGGACATCTTCCGGCACCACGTAATTCCGGCCCCGCAGAAACGCATGGGCCCGCGCCGCCGCTGCGAGCGCGAGCGACGCCCGGGGCGATGCACCGAAGGCAATGAGCGGTTTCAGGTCGCTGACCCCGACGGCCCCCGGGTCCCGGGTGGCACGTACCAGGTCCACGATGTAATCGAGCACCTTGGGATCGAGGTAGAGCTCCGCAATCACGCCGCGCGCCTCGAGGATCGCTTCCGGCTCGAGCAGCGTGTCCACCGCGATTTCCCGGCCGCCGCCCAGCCGCTGGAGGACTTCCCGCTCTTCGTCCCGCGAGGGATAGCCGACGCGCACCTTCAGCATGAACCGATCGAGCTGGGCCTCGGGCAGCGGGTAGGTGCCTTCGTTCTCGATCGGGTTCTGGGTGGCGAGGACGAGGAACGGCTCTTCCAGCTCGAACGTGGTTCCCCCGATCGTCACCTGCTGCTCCTGCATCGCCTCGAGCAGCGCGGCCTGCACCTTGGCGGGCGCCCGGTTGATCTCGTCCGCCAGGATGATGTGGGCGAAGAGCGGGCCCTTCTTGACGTTGAACTCCTGGGTCTTCTGGTCGAAGACCATCGTGCCGATCACGTCGGCCGGGAGGAGATCGGGCGTGAACTGAATGCGGGAGAACGTCGCGTTGATGATCTCCGCGAGCGTGCGCACGGAGAGCGTCTTGGCGAGCCCGGGCACCCCCTCCAGCAGGATGTGCCCGCCGGTGAGGAGGCCGATCAGCAGGCGCTCCACCATGGCATCCTGGCCCACGATCCGCTTGGAGACCTCGGTGACTACCCGTTCAAAGCCGGTGTCCTGAGCAGCCTGCTCCGCCATCGTCACGCTCCGGGAATCAATCCTGGTCCGGATCGAGCCGGACCGCCTTGTAGAGTGCCTTCTCTTCATCGGGTGTGAGGGGGCGATAGCGCCCGGGCGGCAGGTCGCCGAGCCGCACGGGGCCATAGGCGAGCCGCGCCAGCCGGTCCACCTTGAGGCCGAGTTCCTCGCACCACCGCCGGACGATCCGGTTGCGGCCTTCCTCGAGCGTGATGTCGAGGATCGAGCGCCCATCCTTCCCCGGACGGACCCGCACGCCGCTCGGTTCCACCGGACGCCCTTCGATGACCACGCGCTGCCGCACCAGGCCGGCGAGTTCCCCGGTGGGGCGCCCGTGAACCAGTGCCGTATAGCGGCGCGGGATCCGGTAGCGCGGGTGGGTCAGCCGGCTCACGGCCTCGCCATCGGTGGTGAGGAGCAGCAGGCCGGTGGTCATGACGTCGAGCCGGCCCACATAGGTGAGCCCGGCGTGGTCGGGAATGAAATCGAACACGGTCCGGCGGCCCGCTTCGTCACTCGCCGTCGTCACCACGCCGAGTGGCTTGTGGAAGGCGAGCCAGCGCTTCTCCTTGAGGCGCACCGGCCGGCCGCTCACGGTGAGCTTCTGACGGGACGGATCGACCTTGGAGCCCAGCTCGACGACCTTTCCGTCCACCCGAACCTTGCCGGCGCGAATCAGCTCCTCCGCTGCGCGGCGCGAGGCGATTCCCGCCCGCGCGAGCGCCCGCTGCACCCGCATCTCGCTCATGATGCCTCCCGCCCGGCCCCGACGCTCATGACTCCGCCGGTATGGAGACGGAAGCCTCGTCGGCATGGTCGGTGTCCTCGGGCACGTGGGGCCGGAGCGCAATGGTCAGCTCATCCGAACGCGGGAGGTCGCTCAGGTCCCGAAGTCCCAGCAGCTCCAGGACGAGCGGCGTGGTGCCGTAAAGCAGCGGGCGCCCCATGCCCTCCGCCCGCCCCACGACTTCGATGAGCCCGCGCTCCTGCAGGGTCCGCAGCACGCCGCCGGCCGAGACGCCCCGGATCTCCTCGATCTCCGCCCGGCCCACCGGCTGGCGATACGCGATCACGGCGAGCGTCTCGAGCGTGGCCGCACTGAGCCGCGGCGCCCGGACCGAGAACTGTGCCCGCTCGATGGCCGCGGCATGCACCGCCCGGGTGACGATCTGCCAGCCACCCCCCAACTCGACCAGCTCGACGCCGTGCTGGTTGAAATCGTAATGCTCCCTGAGCTGGTCCAGCGCCACCCGGACATCCGCCAGCGATGCTTCGGCGTCGAGGGTAGTCAGCTCCTCGGCGGCCAGGGGCCGCGAGGCAGAGAAGAGCGCCGCTTCAAGCAGCTGGGCGAGTGGTGTCACGGGCAATGACCATCGGCGCGAACGGCGCCGCCTGAGTGACGCGAACCGAGCCGCGCTTGGCAAGCTCCAGGATCGCTAGAAGTGTGGACAGCACGTCGACGATTGTCGGCGCCGGCCCGAGTGCGTCGAGCCAGCCGATCTCCCCCCGCTCCGCGAGCAGCGTCTCCAGGCGGAGGGTGGCGCCTTCGACGTCGAGCGGCCGCGCCACCACCTTGTGGAGGACCGGGCTCGGAATCGCGGCGATGACCCGCTCCACGGCCTCCAGCAGCGGCAGGAGGTCGAGCGTGAGCGGCGGCGGCGGCAGGTCGGGCGGTTCCGGAAGCCAGCCGCGCGCGTAGAGCTGGGAGCGCCGCTCGGCGGCACGGCCCATCCAGACCGCAATCTCCTTGACCTGCTGGTACTCGAGCAGCCGGCGAACCAGCTCGGCGCGAGGGTCTTCCCAGCCTTCGTCGTCCGCGTGGCGCGGGAGGAGCATCTGCGCCTTGAGGCGCACGAGCCGGCTCGCCATTTCCAGGTAATCCGCCGCCTGGTTGAGCCCCAGCTGGTGCACCACCTTCAGGAACTGGTCGGCAATCCGCGCGATCGGGATGTCCGCAATCTCGATCTGGTCCTCGCGCAGGAGGTGCAGCAGCAGGTCCAGCGGGCCCGAGAAGAGGTCGAGCTGCACCACGAAGCCCGGCGTGGCGCCGAGCGCAATGGTGGGCGCCTCGGGGGACGCGGGCGTATCGATCATCCGAAGATCCCGAGGCCGGTGCCGATCTGATACGGGGCGATCAGCCGGGTGAGCAGGCCGAGCCCGGCCCACGCCGGCGTCAGGAGCACCGACAGGAGGCGCGGGAAGAAGAAGACTATGGCGAGGAGCGGCAGGATCCCGAACCGGTTGATGCTCCGGTAGGCCGCGCCGGCCCGCGCCGGCAGCAGGTGATACACGATGTGTGACCCGTCGAGCGGCGGGATCGGAATCAGGTTGAAGAAACAGAGCAGCACGTTGAGCCAGATCCCCCACATGAGCATGCGCTGCGCCGTGTCCAGGACGGGCGCCGACGCCGGTGCGCCGCCGGCGATGAGACCGAGCAGCGCAAAGAGGAGCGCGCAGACGAGCGCGAGGCCCAGGTTGGTCACCACGCCCGCCGCGGAGACGATGATGTCGCCCCGGCGATAGTTGCGGTACTTGCGCGGCGTCACCGGGACCGGCTTGGCGCCACCGAGCACGAACTTGCCGCCGGTCGACCAGAACAGCAGGCCGGGCAGAATCAGGCTCATCCAGGGATCGATGTGCGGCACGGGATTCAGGGTGAGGCGGCCGAGCATGAGCGCCGTATCATCTCCCTGCGAGAGCGCGGCAGCACCGTGCGCATACTCGTGGGCCACCATCGCAAAGACGAGCATCGGCAGGGCGAGGATGAACTCGCCGATCTGTGCTTCCAGAGTCCATTTCCCCCTGATGAGGCGCAGGATTCTACACGCTCCGGCCCTCACAAGTCAAAACTCTGAGGCGCTTGACCTTAGGCGGGTGCCAGGGTAAAATTGACGGCTACACCCGAGGCGCCATTGATCGGGCTCGAGGGCTCCGGCCCCGGGCGGGCCCGCCAACCGGCGCCGAGACGCAACCCAGGCAGTAACCGAACCCGAGCATCAGAGGGCCGCCGTGCCGCGTATCAAGTCCGCCAAGAAGCGCATGCGCCAGTCCGCCGCCGCCGCGGCGCAGAACCGTACCCAGCGCAGCCAGCTGCGCAGCGCCATCAAGAAGGTTCGCACGGCCGCTGCCGGTGAGGCCGCTGCCGCCTACGCCAGCGCCGTGGCCGTCATCGACCGCGCCGGCCGCAAGAACCTGATCCACCGGAACGCTGCTGCCCGCCAGAAGAGCCGCCTCGCCAAACTGGTCAACAAGGCCGCTGCGGACGCCGGCAAGTAGCGCCATCGACCCGCGGGCCGGGCCGGGCCGGAAATAATGAGGGGCTCCGAGGAATCGGAGCCCCTTCGTGCGTCGGCCCGCTGCGGCTGACCTGCCGGCGAAACCGGCCCCGATTTCACTTCCCAAAAAGCTTTAACGTGACCTCGTAACAGACGACATCCACACAACTTGCAGCAAGGTGTTCAAAGAGCTGCCAACTCGGCCCCGCAGCGTTCGCAATACCACTCCGTGGGCCGATTGAGCGTCCCGCAATCGCCGCACTTGAGCGTCTTGACCGCACCCGGACCTCCCGTCGGCGGTGCCGTTGCCGGGCGCTCACCAGATGCGCCGGCCTGAGGCGATGCCTCCGGGGCGGGCGTCGTATTGCTCACGGTCTGAGGGCCGGGGTTCCGCTGCTGCTTCTCGGCGGCGGACGGCGAGAGGGAAGCCGACTGCTCCACCGCCACCGACTTGAGGAAGTCCAGCTCGTCTCCCGATGGCTTCGGCGCCGGCGCAGAACCGGGCGGACGCGGGACGAACCGGGGGGCGGGCGCTGCGGGGGCCGGCGGCTCGAACGCCACCGGATCTGCCGGCGCCGGGACCGGCGTCTCGGGAACGACCGGCTCCGGCTCCGGCTCGACCAGCGACTCGACTGCCGGTGCCGCCGGCTGGGCCGGCTCCGGCTCGGCCCGAATCAGCCCCTGCACCTCGGTGAGGCGGGTGATTTCTCCCCGGACCTTCTCCAGCTCCGAGCGCACCTCGGAGAGCTTCCGGTTGCTGGTGCCGCTGATCTCGTTCCACTCCCGGTCGTCATATTCCCCCACGGTGTGCCGGACCTCGGCTTCCGCCAGGGTCTCGAGCGCCGCCGCTTCCCGCTCCTCCAGTTCCGACAGCTCCGTCTGGTGCCGGCCGAGCGCCTCCGACACCGCGCTCTCATGCGTCCGCAGCTGCGCGATCACCCCTTGCAGGCGGCCCTCGTAGTCGGCCCGGACACGGGTACGCACCGACTCCGGCGCGCCGGAGTCGCTGAGGCGGGCGAGCCACTGCTCGTACTGGCTCCGCTCCTCGAGGAGCTTTTCGATCGAGTCGTTGCTGCGATCGGACGACTTGCTCATGCGGTGATCCTCTCGATTGCGCGAGGGAGAGGCTGTGGGGTTACCCTGAAAACTAACGGCGCCCCGCTCCAGCGAAACCCCGCACGGTCAGTCCCGCTGGAATGCCACTTCCCCGCCAACGATGGTCAGATCAGCGCGGCCCCTGAGTGGCCGGCCCCGGAACGGTGTATTGCGGCTCTTCGAGTGGAAAAGCTCCGGCCGCACTTCCCAGCTGGCAGCCGGATCGAAGACGACGACGTCGGCCGGTGCGCCGGTGGCCAGGGTGCCGCCCGGCAGGTGGAAGATCCGGGCCGGGCTGGTGCTCATCCGGTCCACCAGTTCCGGCAGCGTCAGCAAGCCGGGCTCCACCAGCTCGGTCACGGCCACGCCCAGGGCGGTCTCGAGCCCGATGATCCCGTTGGGCGCGTCGTCGAACTCCCGCTCCTTCGCATCGTAGTGGTGGGGCGCGTGGTCGGTGGCGATGACGTCGATGGTCCCGTCCACCAGCGCCTGGCGAACCGCTTCCCGGTCCTCCGCCTCGCGCAGCGGGGGATTCATCTTGGCCATCGTGTTGTACCCCTCACATGCCTCGTGCGTCAGCGAGAAATGGTGGGGGCACGCCTCCGACGTCACCCGGATTCCCTTCTCCTTGGCGCGCCGGATGAGCTCCACCGATCCCCGGGTGGACATGTGACAGAGATGGACGTGCCCGCCGGTCAGCTCCGCCAGCAGGATGTCGCGGGCCACCATGATTTCTTCCGCCGCCGCGGGGATGCCCTTGAGGCCGAGCCGCGTCGAGACGATCCCTTCATGCATGGCGCCTCCCTGCGCGAGCGCCATGTCCTCGCAGTGGTCCGCCACCGGAATCCCGAAGACCTTGGCATACTCGAGCGCCGTGCGCATCAGGTGGCTCGACATGACTGGCCGCCCGTCGTCGCTCACGGCCACCGCGCCGGCCCCGACCATCTCGCCGAACTCGGCGAGCTGCTGGCCCTTCTGTCCCACCGAAATGGCGCCGATCGGGTAGACCCGCGCCTTGCCGGCCCGCTGGGCCTGGCGCACGATGAAGCCGACCACGCCCTGGTTATCGGCAACCGGATCGGTGTTGGGCATGGCGCAGACCGCGGTGAAGCCGCCGGCCACGGCGGCCATCGCGCCGGTGGCCACGGTCTCGAGGTCTTCCTGTCCCGGCTCGCGCAGGTGCGTGTGGAGGTCGATGAAGCCGGGCGCCACCACCTTGCCGGTGGCGTCGAACTCGAGTGCGCCATCGGGCGATCCGATGTTCCGGCCGACGGCGCCCACCCTTCCCTCTTCCAGCATCACGTCCGCGACCGCGTCGCCGCCGCGCGACGGATCGATCACGCGCCCGCCACGGACCACTACCGGACTTGGCGTCACGACTCCCCTCCCGCCGCCTGCTGCGGCCCCGGCCGGCCGCCGCCCAGCAGATACAGCACCGCCACCCGCACGGCGACACCGTTGGTGACCTGCGGCAGGATGACGCTGTGCTCGCCATCGGCCACGTCTCGGTCGATTTCGACGCCGCGATTCATCGGGCCCGGATGCAGGATCAGCAGGTCCTTCGGCGCGCGGCGCAGCCGCTCCGAGGTGACGCCGAAGACCCGGTTGTACTCGCGGAGTGACGGGA
>Ga0079224_100016255_pt1 | contig 10446 bp, 10 predicted proteins | sample Stecom2015_FD_80414 | JGI IMG/M metagenome (GOLD analysis project Ga0079224, IMG submission 80414) | Agricultural soil microbial communities from Utah to study Nitrogen management - Steer compost 2015 | ecosystem: Environmental > Terrestrial > Soil > Agricultural land | place: USA: Utah...
ATTTAAAAAAGCACCGCGAGTCGGTGCTTTTTTATGGGGCGATAATTGTCATTAATAAGAACAAACTGAAAACCAGATGCTAAGAAATTACTAATATACAACTATCAGAATATTTGGATTTAGTCTGCTTTCAACTACTCACAATTCTTAAATTATTTTACTGCTTTTTGTTCACTGAAAAAATGTCCGCTTAAGCTGCCGTTTTATGTCAGTCTTAAGTCGAGCAAAAGATAAACCAGATAAATTTAAACTTTTTAAACATTTTAAGGCGGTAAAAACCTATCGAAGTGTGATGCTCGTCACAAAAGCTTTACATGTATAATGGTTTATTCTATGCTAATTAAAATCCTGACTGAAGGATTATTTATCAATTTAAAAAAGAGGATGTTATGAATATATGTTATAAACCCAAATGGGTATTGCTTTGTTTGATTTTAGTCTTTTCTGTGACGTTATATGCGGCTGATGAAGATGACTATGGATTAAATGGTATGACTTTTGATGGTCCTTATGATCAAGCTATTGTTAATGGTGGCATTCATATATTGGCACAACAATGTGATGATGGCGGTTGGGGCTGGCCACATAATGATTGTAGCGCTACATTTGCTAACATTACCTCACCAATTGTTGATGGTGTGTTAGCAGCTTATGATGCCACTAATTTAAGTGTTTTTATAAATTCAGCGGTGGCTGCAGCAGATTTTAATCTGACTTCGGTTTATACCGGAAGCGGTGCCGGCGCAGGGACGCCGAGACTGGCTTCACAAACTGCTTTAAATTTATGGTATATGTCAGCTAGAACAGGTGACAGTGCATATACAGATTGGGTTAAGAATGGTTTTTATGAGCCTTTGTTGGCCGGTAGCTATGGGGCGAATGCAGACATGAGTACGGCGGATTATATTGCTGTGGTACGTTCGGGTCCGCCTTGGTCAAATTTAAAAGCTTGGGAATTTTCCAGTCAAGCGCTGGCGGCTGAGCGCTATTGCTATGAAGGTATAGCTGATCAGTTTGAACAGGGTATTTTAGACGCTTTAACTCATTTAGATAACAGTGACCCAGCGGGTGAATACCATGACATCATTGGTGTTGTGGGTGCTGTATTAGGTTTAGCGCGGGTTAATCGGTTAACATTCCCAGAAATTGTGGCGCCTAAGCATCTAGGTGTTAATGGTGAAACTTCATTGGCTGGGTTAGCTGATCACTTAGCCACTTTACAAAACCCCAATGGCTCTTTTAATTGGCATTCAGGTTTAGCTTCACCTTCAACCAGTGATGAGAGCACACAAACAACGGCTTATGCAGTTTTAGCTTTAATTAAAGCTCAAGAGCGATTACCTGAGAGAAATTATTTACCGGCTATTGAATCAGCCAAAGTTTGGTTGGCTTCAATGCAAGAGGTCGATGGTGGCTTTCCTTCCTATTCTGGTAGTACTTCTTACAATACTGAAATTGAGGCTGAAGCAGTTCATGCTTTAGGTGCTGAAGGCATTTACGACCGCATCTTCCAAGGTCAAATGGAATGCTATGTGAATTAATTTCACATGAATTACGATTTAAAAAAGCACCGCGAGTCGGTGCTTTTTTTGTGGACGGCTTTTGATTGCGGTTTAGATGTTACGGATATACAATAAAAATTCATTACAACACATCCACCCGAGTCAGCTATGAACTGGATTGCATTTTTACAGGCGGCTTATTTTATTATTTTATTGATGGCAATAGTGCAAGTCATCTATGATTCTCGTAACACCACCAAAGCACTGTCCTATATTTTAGCCATTATTTTCTTACCCTTTATTGGCATAATTTTTTATTTATCATTTGGAATTAATTACCGCAAACGGAAGTTTTACAGTCATAAATTACTGCGTGACAGTACATTGCGTAAAAATGTAGAGGCTCAGAGTCACGAAGCCTCCGATGCCGCTTGGAACAGTTCACATTTTCCTGTTAAATACCAAAATCTGGCACGTTTTATCCTCAACACCAACATCAGTCCGTTAACAGCCGGTAATAAGGTCACCTTATTGCGAAATGGCGAAGAAAAATTTCCGGTGTTGTTACAAGCGATAAAAAGTGCCCAGCACCATATTCATATTGAATATTATATTTATGAAAATGATCAGATTGGTAACCAAATTGCCGATGCCTTAATAGAACGTGCTCAGGCCGGTGTTGAAGTGCGTTTTATCTATGATGATTTTGGTAGTTACCTGATTGGTCGAGAGCTTGTAGCCAGGTTACAACAAGCAGGGGTGAAAACATCACCTTTTTATCGTATTCGTTTACATGCTTTGGCGCACCGTTTAAATTTTAGAAATCACCGTAAAATTGTGCTTATTGATGCTAAGCTGGGTTTTACCGGTGGTATTAATGTGGGTGATAATTACTGTAATTTAACTGCAGAAAATAAACCTAAGCTGTATTGGCGGGACATGCATTTACAGATTGAAGGCCCGGCGGTGGCTTTTTTGCAGTATATTTTTATCAGTGATTGGAATTTTTGCGCCAATGATACATTGGCATTGTCTTCAAAGTATTTTCCAGACAAATTGTATGGCGATGATTTACAACCACAAATGGTGCAAATGGTTTCATCGGGCCCTGATTCGGATTTTCCCAATATCTTATTCTCGCTACTGAAAGCAATTCATGCCGCCCGTCACCGAATTTTTATTACCACACCCTACTTTATTCCCGGTGATGCCCTGAAAGACGCGTTAATGATGGCAGCAAAAAGCGGTGTCGATGTCCAGCTTCTGGTGCCGATGGAATCTGATTCGAAAGTGGTGAATACCGCAGCAAAATCTTATTACAGTGATTTATTAGCCGTTGGTATCCGCATTTTTCAGTACCAAAAGGGCTTTATTCACACCAAAAGCATGGTCATCGATGATGACTTAGTGATTATGGGTACGGCCAATATGGATCTGCGGAGCTTCGATATTAACTTTGAAGTTAACGCTTTAATATATGGTCATGATTTAGCCAAAGAATTGGCTGAAGTGTTTATCGAAGACCTTGCTGATGCCCAGGAAATAGATCCTGAAGTTTGGTTACAGCGATCAGCTTTAACACATTTCTGGGAACGGGTGGTGAGGCTGTTCTCGCCAATGATGTAAGCTAAGCGCTCATTTTAGGCATAATCTGCTATATTAGAGACCATGAGCATCAATTGGATACTATTACTAATCGGCGGCTTGTTCGAAACCGGCTTCGCCATCAGTTTGGGTAAGGCCCAACAGCACAGCGGTAAAGAATTTTGGTTCTGGATTATTGCTTTTGGCATCTCGGTCAGTATCAGCATGTACTTACTGTTTAAAGCCATGGGCGGTCCCAAAGCCATTCCCGTGGGTACTGCTTATGCCGTGTGGGGCGCCATTGGTGCCATCGGTACCGTAATCGCCGGTATTATTATCTTCAAAGAACCTGTGACCTTCTGGCGCATGTTTTTTCTGTCCACCTTAATTATTTCTGTCATTGGGTTACAAGTAGTGAGTAGTCATAGTTAGCTCATAACATACAAAACATTTGATTGCTGATACCTCTTGGGTTCTAGGATTTTGGCTTATAAGTGAAACAGAATGCAAATATAAATAGACCGCTGACAATCAACATCACGCCTAAGGTGGTGATTAATTCATTTTTTAAAGAACTTAATTTCACAACCCCAGAAAGTTTATAAAGCCGTTGACCGTTATTAACTTTAGTGATGAAAGAACTACCTTTTGAATTTGGAAGAGAGATTTGTTTTATAGCAATTCTGGAACTGTTATTTTGTATACGCGTCCTCGCATCCTCTGTTGATTCATCAATTTGATGAATTATATTAGGATTAAATTGATAGGGTGTCTCCCCTTGTTTGATAACGCCTAGTGACTCGTATATATATTCCTTTTCATTAAAAACCACGCCTTTGGATCCTAAATACACCAAACCCACACCAAAAACCACCACCAAAGAAGCCAAAATAAAACGCCGTTTGAATTGTTTTTCACGGCGATTTCGAACCGAGGCATACTCAGCAGCAACTTCGGGTATATGCGATAAGTTTTTTTCAATATAGGATTGGCTTAGGCTATTGATTAACTCCATACCGGTCATACCAAACGCTTGTGCAATTTTATGGATAACATCATAAGATGGGGAGCCTTTGTCATTTTCCAATTTCGTTAAATAGGACTGCTCAATGCCGGCTTTGCTGGCGAGAGCGGGTTGCGTCATATTTTCATTTGTTCTGAGTAATTTTATTTTTTCGCTGAGCTTCATGTTATTTTTACTTTTTGAGAGAGCTTATATTCTTTGCTTTCATATCAGGAATAAACAGATGAATATATGCAGATATCAAAGAATATTTTATGGATGCAACAGTTTCGTCAGGTAAATGTATTATCCAGCCATTATAACAGTTACCAACACAAGCAATATTCAGCCGGTAGATGGGCTCCGCCCATTAAATTGCTGAAAATAAAAGAATATCACAAAGTGTTGAATGGGCTCTGCCCATCAATAGTTTTCAATTAAAAGCATCATTTTTGTTGATGGGCGGAGCCCATCCTACAGTATCTAAATTGAAGCAGGTAACCACGCCGGGGCGTGGTTACACGGGGTTTTTAGCTGACGAAACCAGCTTGTTTGGCCTGTAAATCAGCATGGTAGGAACTGCGGACTAAGGGGCCGGAGGCGACGTGGGTGAAGCCTAAGCTGTAGCCGTATTCTTCGATGGCTTTGAATTCATCGGGCGACCAGTATTTCAGTACCGGGTGGTGGCCTTGGGTGGGTTGCAGGTATTGACCGACGGTGATCATCTCGACATCGTGGTCAGCCAGATCGCGTAAGGTGCCTTTGATTTGTTCAAAGGTTTCGCCTAAGCCAACCATGATACCGGATTTACTGGCAACTGTAGGATGTTGGGCTTTAAAGCGTTTTAATAAATCCAATGACCATTGGTAGTCGGCGCCGGGGCGGACATTTTTATAAAGGTCCGGTACAGTTTCTAAGTTATGGTTGAAGACATCCGGTGGATTGAGTTTAAGAATCTCTAAGGCTTTTTCGATCTTATTCTTACCACGAAAATCCGGGGTTAGAATTTCAATTTTAATATCAGGTGTACTGGTACGAATGGCGGCGATGCAATCGGCAAAATGTTGCGCGCCGCCGTCTTTTAAATCATCGCGGTCCACTGAGGTGATGACCACATATTTAAGACCCATATCGGCGATGGTGCGGGCTAAGTTAGCCGGTTCACTGGCATCGACGGGTAAGGGTCGGCCGTGGGCAACATCGCAGAAGGAGCAGCGTCGGGTACAGATTTCACCTAAAATCATAAAGGTGGCGGTACCATGGCCAAAGCATTCATGGATATTCGGACAGGAGGCTTCTTCACAAACTGTGACCAGTGAGTTTGTACGTAATTTACTTTTTAGTTTTTGCACCGCGTTACCGGTGGGAATACGCACCCGAATCCAGTCGGGCTTGCGTAACCGAGGCGCATCGGTATCAAATTTCGCGCGGTTGCGATCGGTTTTAGCGGCGCCGAGTTCTTTGTGGCCGGCAGTTAGTTCCGTTTGAACTTGATCGGATTTAATGTGCAAGGGTATTTTTTGGTCCATAAGAGCATCTAAGTGTTCACGCCAAAGCGGGCGTGGTGGCAGTAAATTTTAAGTTCTCACAAAAGGTCTCGACCAATTGTTGTTGAACTTTGGCGATTTCACAATCAGGATTGAGGTCACGCATTTGAATGACGTTCAGCCCGCTAAATCCACAAGGATTAATGCGAGCAAAGGGCGCCAAATCCATATCTATGTTAAAGGCCAGCCCATGATAGGAGCATCCCCGTCGGATTTTCAAGCCCAAGGCGGCTATTTTATCACCTTTAACATAAACCCCTGGTGCCTTTTGTTTGCGTTCGGCGGGAATATCGTATTGTTTAAGGACATCGATAATGGCTTGTTCGATGCCATACACTAAAGACTTAACACCGATACCGTGGCGTCTTAAATCAATCAGTGGGTAGGCTACAATCTGTCCCGGTCCATGGTAGGTGACTTGGCCGCCGCGATCAACATGCACCACCGGAATATCGCCGGCAGCTAACACATGTTCAGTTTTGCCGGCCAAACCTTGGGTGAAAATAGGCGGGTGTTCAACCAGCCACAATTCATCGGTGGTTTGTGGGTCGCGCTTATCGGTAAAATCCTGCATAGCTAGCCAGGTCGGCTGGTACTCACTGCGACCTAAATTCTTAACTTTTAAAGGTGCTGTTATAAGGTCCATACCACACCGTCTAATTGACGGACATCTTGGTATATGTTAATCAAATGTTCTCTTGATTGGGCATAGACCAAAACCGTGACTGACAGGTATTTGCCGGTTTTACTGGCTTTCGTTTGAATGGACTCACGCGAGACTTCCGGCGCATGTTGTTTAATGCACTGGTAAATACTTTGCTGGAAATCATCACTGTTTGTGCCCATGGCTTTAACCGGGTATTCGCAAGGGAAAGTGAGTCCTTCAGGCGTATTAGAATTTGTCGGTTTCTCAGGTGCCATTAATCGTCGTCTCCAAATGACTTAAACCACAACCCAATACCATCGGTTAGGCGTGTCCACCAACCGCCTTCGGCAACGGCGTTGAGCGCTACCATGGGTCGTTGGGTAATAATTTTGTCATTTAAGCGGATGGTTAGCTGGCCTAAGGTTTGGCCGGCTGTAATGGGGGCTTTTAAGCGTCCGGGAATATCGATGCCGGCTTGCAGCTTGTCATAGCTGCCTTTCGGTATGGTGATAAATATATCCGCATCTAAGCCTATAGGTACCTGTTCTTGGTCACCTTTCCAGACTTCCGCCATGGCTTGTTGTTCGCCGGCCGGGTAAAGCTTATGGGTTTCATAAAACCGAAAGCCGTAGTTCAGTAGTTTTTGGGTTTCATCGGCCCGGGCTTTTTCGGATTCGGTGCCCATGACCACACTGATAATTCGCATACCATTACGTACTGAGGTGGTCGCTAAACAATAGCCGGCTGATTCGGTGTGGCCGGTCTTAAAACCATCAACCGTGGGGTCGCGCCATAATAGGGTATTGCGGTTATGTTGCTTTATATCGTTATAAGTGAACTCTTTTTCTGAGTAAATATGGTAGAGATCAGGGAAGTCGCGGACCAGAGCTTGGCCAAGTAAAGCCACGTCATAGGCAGACACATAATGGTCTTCATCCGGTAAACCGGTGGCATTCTTAAAGTGTGAGTTTTTCATGCCTAATTTAGCGGCGGTTTTATTCATCATGCCGGCGAAAACCTCTTCACTCCCAGCAATATGTTCGGCCAAAGCAACACTGGCGTCATTGCCTGATTGCACAATCATGCCACGAATTAAGTCTTCGACAAGAACTTGTTTATCGACTTCAACAAACATTTTTGAACCACCGGTACGCCAAGCTTTTTCACTGATGGTACTGGTTTCGTCCATGGCCAACTGGCCTTTTTTTATTTCATCAAAAACCACATAAGCTGTCATCATTTTGGTGATGCTGGCCGGTTCAACCCGTTGGTCCGAGTTTTTTTCTGCCAGTAGGGTGTTGCTGTGATAATCCATCAAAATATAGCTGTCGGCATTAATGGTCGGTGCCGCCGGCACCGGTGTAGTTTGTGCCAGGGTTACGAACGACCCTGCTAGTAGAGCGCAAAGGCTAATAAAGGCTGCTTTTTTAAACTGAATCATAATGTTTTTGGGTTAATAATTAGGGTTTGTTAATCAGTAACAATTTGTGCATTACCAATGCCTGCACCGGTAATCTGGGTTAGTAATCGACTGACTTGCTGTTCTGAGGCAATCGGGCCGATACGAACCCGGTGTAACATTCCGGCTGGTGTAGTCAGTATGGTGACAAAAGTCTCAATTCCAAGTAATTGGCTGGCCTTTTTAGCTAAATTATAGGCGGTATTTTTATCCGAAAAAGCACCTAGTTGCAGATAAGTTAAACCTTGTGTAATTGGCTTTTTATGTAGGTCCCGCGGTGAATTGACTACCCGAATGTGGACCTCAGCTATGCCGTCATTAACAAAATCCAACATTTTAGCGGCGGCATAAGAAAGATCAATAATGCGATCTCCAACAAAAGGACCGCGATCATTGACCCGTACTAATATTTTTTTGTCATTTTTCAAGTTGGTTACTTCTACATAGCTCGGTAACGGCAAGGTTTTATGCGCTGCGGTCAATTTATACATATCAAATACTTCTTGGTTGGAAGTTTTGCGACCATGGAATTGTTTGCCATACCAAGAAGCTTGACCTTTTTGGGTAAAGCCTTTGGGGTGATTGTTAACCTGGTAAACTTGACCATGGACCCGATAGGGGCTGTGATTGCCATAGGTACTTAAAGGCTCATCTTTCGGGGTCCAGGGTTTAATGTCTTTGGCACTGATGTCTTTATATTGATCTTTTTTACCGCAAGCGACCAATAACAAAAGCAATGAAAATATAATGACTGTGCGCATTAGTTGGCCTCTTTTTTAGCACTTTCTTGATAGGCTTTTTTAATGGCCTGAGATAGTTGGTGTACTGCCATGACATACATATGGGAGTGGTTATATCTTGAAATAACATAGAAATTATGAAAGCCGTGCCAATAAGCCATCTCATCTTCAGCAGTTTTCATGCCAATCACTGTGTAGGCTTGACCGTCTTTGTTTTTTAAATGCGGCTTTAGTTGGTTGAGTTTTATATCTGTCGCGGGTTTGTCGGCGCTTGCAACCACCGGCTGATTTTTTTCCCAATGATGTTTTGCAATGTAGTTGGCGACACTGGCAATCGCATCTTGGGGGTTGTCTAGCAAATCAATAATATCATCACCTTCAAAATCGACAGCATAACTGCGATAACTGGAGGGCATAAATTGGCCATAACCCATGGCGCCGGCATAGGAGCCCTGTGCGCTTAAGACAGGTACATGACCGTCATCGGCTAATTTTAGAAAGTGCGCCAGTTCTTTACTAAAAAAAGCACTGCGTTTAGGGTAGTCAAAGGCCAAAGTATACAGTGCATCCAAGACCTTATGATTGCCCTTAATACGGCCGTAAAATGTTTCGACGCCAATAATGCCGACAATCAGTTCTGCCGGCACACCACTTTGTTCACTGACTTGCTGCAATGTTTGGGCATGCTCTTGCCAAAAAGTAACGCCTTCGTTAATACGTTTTTCGGTCATAAAAATTGGTCGATACTGATACCATTCAAGTACCTTTTCAGCAGGTTTGTTCATGGCATCGATGATGCTTTGTTGATGTGTGGCTTGCTTTAATATATCAGTAACCCATTTAATATCCAGCTGATATTCGCTGGCGGTTGCTTCAATAAAAGCATCGACTTCGGTTTGCTTAACCTTTGTCCAGCCAGTCAATGATGTTAAAAGTAGTATTGCAAGGTATATTTTTTTCATTGTTGTATTAGTTTTTTATGTTTGTGAACTGCGGTTATGATACCAAAAGAGAGCAACAAAGTAAGTACTGAGGTGCCACCGTAACTTACCAAAGGGAGTGGAACGCCAACAACCGGTAATAAACCCGAAATCATGCCCGCATTGATTATCACATAGACAAAGAATATTAAACTTAGTGCCCCACAAAGGAGTCGATTGTAGGTGTTTTTTGCTTGGGAGGCGATATAAAAGCATCGCATAATTATACAAAAGTATAGGATGAATAAGGCGACGACCCCAATAAAACCAAACTCTTCTGACAGTACGGATAAAATAAAATCGGTGGAATGTTCGGGTAGAAAGTCCAGCTGTGTTTGGCTGCCCATGGTCCAGCCTTTGCCACTGAAACCACCTGAGCCAATGGCAATTTTTGATTGGATAATATTCCAGCCCCTATTAAGAGGATCAGATTCAGGGTTTAGAAACGTTAGAACCCGATGCTTCTGGTAATCAAGCATAAAATACCAAATGACCGGTAATGAGGCGACCGCCAAAGTTGTAATTGCGGCGATAAAACGCCAAGATAACCCGGCTAAATAAATGACCACTAAACCACTCAGAGCAATCAGAATGGCGGTTCCCAAGTCCGGCTGTAGATAAATAAGTCCTGTCATCAGAGCTATAACGGCTAGTGCCGCCAATAATGAATTCCACCTAGGCGGCAATGAAGCCTGTTTAAATATCCAAGCGACCATCATAGGTAAACTTATTTTACCCAGTTCAGAAGGCTGGATAGTAATGCCCAAATCTAACCAGCGTTGTGCACCTTTTGCGGTTACGCCAAAAAATAATACAGCCACCAATAACAGTATGGTTAATACATAAAACAGAGGCGTGAATTGTTCAATGCGCTCAGGTCGTATTTGTGTCATCACTACTAAACCGGTTAAACGCAAAGCACTTCGGGCCATCTGCCGTTCAACCAATAACCAACCACCGGCACTGTAAAGAACCACCAAACCAG
>Ga0079224_100016256_pt1 | contig 10445 bp, 8 predicted proteins | sample Stecom2015_FD_80414 | JGI IMG/M metagenome (GOLD analysis project Ga0079224, IMG submission 80414) | Agricultural soil microbial communities from Utah to study Nitrogen management - Steer compost 2015 | ecosystem: Environmental > Terrestrial > Soil > Agricultural land | place: USA: Utah...
AAGCGCTCCCTGCGATCCCCCATCAAGAAACGCCGAGCCTTGGAAGGACTGGGGACGCCTCAGCCAGTCCTCGAATATGTCACCCACTTCTCTGGACCAGAGGTATGCAGCGAAACCACGGAAGTGCATGACCTGATCGCCTATGCAGCCCAGGTCACCATGGGAGTGGTTCCCCAGACACCAGACCGGTGGACTTCACCGTTCACCATAGAAGCGGCTCAGGTTCCACAGCGAGTCACCATGGCCAACGTGGAACACCTCGAAGCAGTGACCCACTCCTTGAGGGCCGCAGACTACCGGTACGGCGGTGGAGCATGCCGCGACGCGATCAACGCTCACACCGCCCACGCCCGCCGTTTCCTTACCGCGGCCTCGGAGAACGATAGGGTCAAAGCTCGACTGCACCTCGCTCTGGCCGATCTCCACAACCTGGCGGGATGGACAGAGTTCGACATCGGCGGCCACTCCACCGCACGGTGGCACTTCGCCCGTGCCCTGGAACACGCTCACCATGCCCAGGAGCCTTCTCTCTCCGCCAACGTCCTCTACCGCATGGGACGCCTCCACCTCCACCGTGGACTGATCAGCGACGCCCTGCGCTTCTTCCAGTTAGGACAGATCGCCGGACAGAACTCCGGTTGCGGGGTAACCGTGGCGATCCTGCACGCCAACGAGGCCTGGGCCTATGCCCTGACAGGAGACCCAAGCCGCGCGCTCCAAGCGCTGGGACGTTCCCAGGACGAATTCACCCGTACCGACCACACCCGTGTCCCGTCCTGGGCCCGTTTCTTCGGCACTGCCGACCTGGACGCCATGACCGGCGTGGTCAACGCCTCTCTAGTGGAGCTCGTTCCCCGCGCCTACAACCAGGCGACCACGAGTCTCACCCGTAGCCTCTCCCAACGAGGACCGGAAATGAGTCGGAGTCACGCGTTTGAACTAGCGGCTTTGGCTACTGCCCACATCACAGGCGGAGATACCGCGGAAGGCGTGGAGGCCGGTTATGCCGCTGTCGACTTGGCTGAGCGTCTGTGCTCTGCCCGGGTCATCGACCGGCTTGCCCCTTTGGCTGCTGCAGCACAGGCAGTACACACCATCGATGCCGCCGACCTGGTGGAACGGATTGCTACGCTGCGGACACGATGAGCACACCACCTTCTGCACCAACGGCTTCCGCAGGCGGTCTCACGCTGGCCGAGCTCCCCACGGTCGTGGCAGCCCTGTGCGACCGTGTCGGCCTCGATCCGACCGGCGCCCAGTTGATCAAGTTCACCAACAACGCCGCACTGCGGCTGGCCACGGCTCCGGTGGTGGTGCGCATCGCCGGTTCCCGCGCCGCTAGGGCCAGCATCACCACGGTCGTGCAGGTGGCCCGCTGGCTGACCGGCCAAGACATGCCCGCTGTGCGCCTGCTGTCCGGCATCGACCAACCCGTCGAGGCCGCAGGCCACGTGGCAACGTTCTGGGAGGAAGTACCCGTCACCGGTCCCGCGCCCACAGGGGCCGACCTGGGACGCATTCTCCGCCGGTTCCACGCCCTGCCCGAACCCGACTTCGCACTACCCGACTGGGCTCCATTTCCCCGTATCCGCGCACGCATCGCCGACGCCCAAGGCATCAGTGCCCGCGACCAGGAATGGCTGCTGGAACAGTGCGCCGCAGTGGAAGCCGAGGTCCGGTCGTTGGACTACGTGCTGGAAGCGGGTCTGATCCACGGCGACCCGTTCCTGGGCAACCTGATCCCTGGTCCTGACGGTCCCGTGCTGTGCGATTTCGACGGCGTCTCTTGGGGGCCGCGGGAATGGGACCTCACCCCTGTCGCGGTGGGACGGCTGCGCATGAACTATCCCGAGGACCACCACACCCCGCTGGCCGACGCCTACGGCTACGACGTCACCGCCTGGGTCGGCTTCCCGGTCTTCCGCCGTCTACGTGAACTCGTCCTGGTCACCAGCGTGCTTCCACAACTGGCCGGCAACCCCGGCATCCGCGCCCAGTGGGAGCTCCGCTACGCGAGCTTCCGCGCAGGCGACACCCGCACCCGGTGGGACACCTACCACTGACAGGACTCCAACAGGCTCAACACCCCTTGGACAGCTTGGCCCCCACAAGCCCGGGACTGTCCCGCGTCGGCCATGCCGACATGATCGTTCACCTCCGGCTACGGGGCCCGCCGCGGGCCTGCCCGATCCCCATGCGGAGTGTGCGTGTGAGCGTGGCCTCGCTTGTCGCCACCGCCTCGGTCAGAAGGGCGTGCAGAGCCTCGGGTAGTCGTCCGGTTCCCAGTCCACAGGAAGCTGTCACTTCGGCGAGTTCGTCCCTCACCGGTTGGACGGCCCCGCTCGGGTGCGTCAGGATCTCCCTGGCGCGGTAGCCGTCACGTTCCTCGATCGCGCGGCGGATGAGGTCGGTGGCGATGCGGCCCCCTCGGGGGTGGTCGGTACCTCCGAGAGCGTCGACCACGGTCAGTCCCAGTCGTGTGTGAAACACCGCCGTACGGCCTGGGCACTCAAGCGCCTGGTAGAGGCCGAGCATGGTGTGGACGTCCCGGTCCGCCACCCGCTTCCCGCAGAACAGAAGGATCGCATGCCGGTGACACCAGGTGCGCGCCAGCTCCGGCAGTCCTGCGTCCGAGGCCAGGAGGGCGGCCTGGTTGTACACGGCTGAGGCGGCTGTCGGGTCGGTGCTGCGTGCCGCCGAGTCGGCGAGCCTGCACAGCTCGCCGACTCGGGCGTCGAGCGGGGCACACGGTGGACGCGACCGCGCGACCAAGGGAAAGCGCCGTGCCAGGGCAACGGTGTCTGTGATCATTCCCAGATGACGGTGACGGGGTGGCGGGGGCGGTCCAGGACGTAGCGGCCCGCCTCCGGATCGGAGACCACCGCAGTGTCGGGGAGTTCGAAGCGCGCCTGGTGGTTGCGGTGGTCGCGGTCCCAGACCCGCACCTCCTCGACCACTTGGTACGCCAGTTCCTCGGCGCCGGGACCGTGGCCGATGACGCCGACCTCGTACCGTCTGGCACTGTCGGGACCGGGCTCGGCTGCTCGGATGGTGAGGTAGGCGAGGTCGCCGCCGCGGGTGGTGGCCATGGCCGTGGTGGGAAACATCGGCGCGACCAGTCCGCTGTCCCGGGCGGCGGGTTCGACGTTCATCCGCATCAGCGGGTTGGCCAGGCGGCAGGACAGCCACAAATACAGCCACTCGAACGACTCCCGCGGCACGAAGCACACCCCACTCCACGCCTCGCAGCGGCCGGCGCCCAGCACACCGGCCAGCCCATCGGCATCGGCGTCGGTGTTGTCCTTGTGGGTCTGCAGGGTCACCTGCCCGTCCCCGGTGAGGTCGATGACGCGGCGCGCGTCGTCACCGATGCCGCGCAGCGGCATGAACACCGCCAGTTCGCTGCCGCGGCTGGTCCAGCCATACTCGGCGCGTTCGAAGACGATACTGCGGGAGACGGCGCCACTCAGACGCAGCGGCACCACCAGGCGCCCGCCGGGAGCCAGTTGTTCCAGCCAGGCCGTGGGCACCTCGTAGGCGCCGACGGTGGCGATGATCCGGTCGTAGGGGGCGCTGTCGGGGTGGCCGAGGGCGCCGTCGCCGAGGACCGCTTCGACGTTGGCCACGCCCGCGGCGGCCAAGTGGTCCTGGGCCCCCGCGACAAGGTCGTCGTCCACGTCCACCGTGGTGACGCGGCCCTCCGGCCCGACGAGGGCGGCGAGCAGGGCCGCGTTGTAGCCGGTGCCCGCGCCCAACTCCAGCACGCGCATGCCCGGTGCGGCCTGGAGCTGCTCCAGCATCATCGCCACGATCCTCGGCTGGGAAGCAGCGCTGATGGAGGCTCCCGTGTCAGGGTCGTGCTTGGTGTAGACGGCCTCATCGGCATAGGCCTCCTCCAGAGACGTCCCCGGCACGAACAGGTGCCGGGGCACCCGGCGCAGGGCCGCCTCCACCGCAGCGCTGCGGACCACGCCGTCCCCGCACAAACGGTCGACCAGGACGGAGCGCAGCTCCTCGGCGCGGGCGGCCTCGGCGGAGCCGCGGTTCACAACAGTGCTTGTCACAGAAACCTCGTGGTCGGAGTGGCCCAGGACCACTACGCCAGAGCAACGAACCGGCAGTACCCGGTTCCGCTGTCCTGACGACTCCCAGCCCTTGCAATAAGCGGTGAAGACGGCTAGCGCTAGCGGTGTGTGAGCACCAGTCGGACGTGTTCCTTGTCAATGACCACCCCTTCGTGGTGCTGCGGGTCCGCGTGCCCAACAGCAGTCGGCCAGACGGTGATGACGGGCTGGGCGTCGCGATCGCGGTCCCACAGGCGGATGCTCGCGCAGAGGCGTTCGGCGAGGTCGGTTCCTGCGGGACCGTGTCCAGTGGCCCCCAGCTCGAAGCGGGGCTCGTCGTCCTGGTCGACGGGACGGGGCCTGGTCAGGTAGGCCAGGGAGTCGCCTTCCACGATCGCGGGAGTGCGGTAGGGGAACACGGCGTGGCAGACGCCGGCGTCGATGGCGGCGGGCTCTGCGGCGAGACGGCAGGTACCTGGCTCGGTGGCGCTCAGCCACAACCAGACATGGTCGAAGGGCTCATTGGCGGCCACGGTGACACCGGACCACACGGTGCTCTCCGAGCGGGTGAACACGCTGTGCAGGGCGGTCGGGCTGATGTCCTGGCCCGCGTCCCAGTACAGGGCCACATGGTCAGTGATCTCTGCGGTGCGTTCACCGTCGCTGTTCCCGACCATGGGGATGAATCCGCAGAGCCGACTGTCGGTGGCACGCAGCTTGTCGGCGTAGCGGGTGAAGGCGATACTGCGGGACTGGCCCCGCCAGTGCAGCGGCACCACAAGGCGCCCGCCGTCGCGGAGTTGGTCGAACCAGGCCCGGGGCAGGTCCCACGGTCCGACCGTGACGATGATCCTGTCGTAGGGGGCGTCCTGCGGGTAGCCGAGCACGCCGTCCGCGTTGACCACCCGGACCCGGGAGTAGCCGGTCTCGGCCAGGGTGCGCCGCGCGTGGTCGACGACGTCAGAGTGGATGTCGACAGTGGTGACCCGGCCTTCCGGCCCGACCAGTTCGGCCAGCAGAGCGGCGTTGTACCCGGTGCCGGCGCCGATCTCCAGGATCCGTTCGCCGGGCTGCGGGTCGAGTTGGTCGAGCATCATGGCCACGACGGTGGGCACGGAGATACAGCTGGCCGGCCGGTCGGTGCCGGGTTTGATGGTAATGGCCTTGTCGGCGTAGGCGTCCTCTGTGGAGGCTTCGGGGACGAACCGATGCCGGGGAACGGTTCGCAGGGCGTGCTCGACTCGTGGAGAGCGGAGGTGGCCTGCGGTCCTGATGCGGTCGACCATACGGTCGCGCAGCTGTTCGGGACGTGTACCGGCTGCGTTGGTCATCGTGGTCCTTCCGGGTCCGTGGTCGTGACAGGTGCGGTGGTCAACAGGCAGGCGTCCCACCAGGAGGCGGGCGAGGAGGGGGAGACAGGATGCTCACCACCGTGGTGGACCAGCATGGCCCCCACTGTGCCTTCCAGCAGACCTTTGTGGTCGGGCGTGTCTGGCAGGTATGGCCAGCGTCGGCTCCAGAGCTCGTGAAGGCGGGAGAACGCCAGGGTGAGCACACTTCCGCGAAGGGAGTCCTCCGCGGCACGTCGGCTGGTGTGGACGAGTCCGGCCCAGCCGTGGCACAGCGAGTCGTCGCGGAGCTGGTCGAGTTGGGCTTCATCGGTGATGCAGGAAGCCAGAACGGTCTCAGCGGTGTGCTGCCGTTCCGGGGTGTTCAGGGCGAGAGCAGCGAGCTGCCGAGCACGGGCCAGACCAGGAGTTCCGTAGCACCAGGACGGTCGTTGCGGGCCGGTTTGGTGAAGGGTTTCGCTTTCCCATTCCCGAGCGGAGACGGCCCCTGGCCACCAGGGGCGATGGGGAAAGTCACGAAGCCAACGATCCAATACCCTGTTGATGTCAGCGATGGCTTCTGCCTGGCTGGCACGGTGATGCCGTGGAGCATCGTCTGGGCCAGCAGTGCCAGCGGACCGCTGATGCCGTGAGCCAAGCCCAGGTTGGCGTGACCGCCGGGCCATCGGGGATCCGGGCGGTCGGAAGGGCCATGAAGTGTCCACCAGCCGGGAAGGCGACGGTCTCCGATGGTGACCGTTGCGGTCAGTCGGACCAGGTAGGCCAATACTTCCCGCAGTAGATCGGCATTCTGGGCCTGAAACAGGTATACACCGATCCCGGTCAAACCGCTGATCAAGTCGTATTCCCCCAGACGGGGAAGTTCTCCGCGGCTGATCCGAGCGTAGGCCTGGTCCAGTCGGGCCCGGGTGAGCGCAGTGATGTGGTCATCGAGTGCAGCCAAGACAGTCGTGTGGCTGCGCTTGGCAGCGATACGCAGCACGAACGCGACTGCGGGCGCCCCGTAGAACAAATTGGCTTCGGTATGGGCGGCTACCGGGCCGCGAGTCACAGTGGTCACCCACTGATGGGCAGTATCCCACTCCTCTGCACCGGTGCAGGCACGAACGATGTGGAGGAGGGCTGTGCCAAGAGCACCGAAAGCCAGGGACTGTCGTTGAGCGGGGGCGAGTCCGCTTTGGGGAACGTGCCGAAGGACGTTGGTCACCGGACACCGTTTCCTTTCCTGACCAGCCAGGAGAGGGAGGCCTGTCGTGCCAGGCGACGGCAGGTGCGCTCGTGCTCCGGGCCAATGCCTACGGCACGGTTGTGGTGCATGTGCAGCAGCGACTCCACCACGATGTTGATATTCGCGTCCGCTGGCAATGCCATGCGATAGGCCTTCAAAGCGTCGGCGCGTCTCTGCCACAGCGCATCGAGTTCGTGGCTTCGACCCCATAGAGACCGGGCGCTGGTCTCGGTGCTGATTCGGATGGCCTCGTCGGCCACTCTGCGGTCGATTGCAGGAGCGGTAGGAGTTGGGCGTTGCGCCAACCAGTTCATCGCTGCTGTGGGATCACCGTAGAAGCCGGTGACGATGGCCACCATGTTTGCCACCACTGACGCGGTGGGATCCACAGGGCTTGTGGCCTGCTGGCGCAGCAGGGCTGCCACGAGTTCGGCGTCGGCGACGAAGACCTCTTCTGCCGCGTTCAACGCTGGGCCTGCCCCGTAACGTCCGATCTCCGGAGAGTAGGTGTCAAAGGACAGGGCACCGGCCACTCCTGTCCGCCGCAACTGTTGAGCCCACTCGGCGACTTTCCGCACCTGTCGGCCGTAGCGGTCCGGGGAGGTGCGGATGCGAATGCGCAGGTGGTCGGTTTCTCGCGAACTTCGGTAGCGCAGCCACCAGCATGGGGGGAGTTGAGCTCGGCCAGGAGAGCGGGGAGTTGCTCGGTGACGATCTCAGTCATTCTCTCGGGATGGGTGAAGAGCTTCGTGGACAGCCAAATGGCTTCCGCAGCCCCCGAAAGTTGCCCATGCGTGTTGGTCACCGTCGGCAGAGGGCCGCACAGCGGGTTGGGGGCCTCCGGAGATACGGCGGCCAACGGCAGTGCGATTTCGTGAGCGTGGCCATTGATCCATCCGTATTCCTTGAGGGGGGTGGCCTGGTAGAGGATGGCTTGGCCGTGTCGGCTGAGATGGGCATGCAGCAAAGCCACGTGGGCAGGCTCTTGGAGCGTGAGGCGCAGTGTGCGGTCGGCTTCACGCAACTCCACCACGTTCGGGCAGTTCCAGCGTTGCCGCCACTGATCGAGTGCTGTCTCCCAGTCACCTCCTCGTGGTGGCAGGTCGGCTTTGGTCAGGCGCCACTGGGCCGGGGACAGTATGGTGCGCCGGTAGCGGACCTGAGGCAGAAACGGCAGTGTGGCGTGCGGTCCCCAGTCGAACTGATACCAGGAGGCCAGACCTGCGCGGGGTAGGTGGGCGAGAAACCGGGCGAGCAACGGGGCTTGTTTGTCCAAGGCGAGAGCGTGGAACACCTGGGGTTCCACAACCCTGCGGTGGGTAAGGCTGACCAGGTACAGGCGGTCACTGGTAGCGGTGATCGCCAGGTCGTCCACGGTGATCAGTGTCTGTTCGGCACTGGAAGATGGATACTGTCCGAGCGGAAGCAAGTGGTCCAGGTAGGCGGGGACGCGGCAGACGTTTTCGGCGTGTGCGTACAGCGGCCCGAAGCTCATCTGGACGCGGAGTGCTCCCCTGATCGAGCAGGGCAGGGCCCGGTAAACCTCGGCCAGGCCGCTGCCGGTGGCGATGGGGGTGAAGCGAGAGGTCAGTGTGCCCGCAGACCGAGCGGGGGCCACGGTGATGAGGAAATCGCCGCGGTTCAGTGCTTCGGTGTCGGCTGCGTGGATGCGTGCGGAGAGTTCGACATGTGGAGGAATGCGGTGGGGGTCGCAGTCTCCGTTGCTCAAAGCGTCAATGTCTGCGTCGGTAAGGACGATCTCACGGCTGTCTGTAGCCACAGCCTGCCAAGCCATGGACAGCAGTCGTTCATCTCGTGTCGTGGATCCGTCTCCTGGTAGGGGGAACACGCTGCCGCGGTATCCAGCCGGGTAGCCGAGTCCGGAGTCGGGGTTGAGGACATCGGTGAGTGGTACGAGGGTTCCTGTGCCGTAGCGCTCGACGAACGCCGCATGGTAGTCGTGCCAGGCTTTTTCTCCGGTGGGTTGACGGGTCAGCCGCAGCAGTGCGCTTGCTGCTCGCTCCATCTCATGCGCTACTTGACGGGGAAGTCGGACCTGGCAATCCAGCAGCAGGTCCAGTGCCAGCGGCATGCGTCCAGCCCGGGACAGTTCTCTCATCGCGCTGGTGACCAGTGCTCGGGAGTGTTTCTGATCTTGCGGGGTGGTGGCTGGATGATTGTGGTGTTGCAGTTCGTTTTGGATTTCCTCAAGGGCGCGGAGTAAGGGGGCTGTGTGTGCCACGGTGTCGGCGCCAGCCTCGCGGAGTTGGTCCACAACGTGGGCTAGCGGGTCGGTAACTGTAAACGGGGCGCGCAAGTTGGTGATCAAGCAGCCGTTTTTTACCAGTTCTGTGAGCGTGCTTCGAACTCTGTCCCGATCAACGGCGAATTCTTCGGCAAGCATGTCGACGAGAGCAGCGAAACGGATCGGGGTGGTGGCTCTGTCGCAGAGTACGGCAACGACACGGGTGTAGTTCAAGGTCACCCGGTTCGGTCCTCGCGGCACTTCGAGTCGCCGGCCACGGCGGTGAGCGAGGTCTGAGAGCACAACGAAGAGTCGGTCCAGTAATTCGGGGCAGCTTTCGGCCTGTTCGATGATGTCGATCAGCCATTCGGTGTTGACACGAGCAGCGGCCCGGTGGTTGTGCCCCCAGGCCACCTTTGCGGTTGGGCCCAGTTTGACTGGAGCAACTCCTGCGAACAGTCCAAAGGGTGTCGGACGACCGATGCTACGAAGTAAGTAGCGGACGGTGGACAGGGAGGCGCTACGGACCTGCTTGTCTCGAACGGGGTTCCCAGTTCGAAGGACTGCAACAGTCTTTTCCAGTGAAGGGCTGGCTTGTCCCACGGCTTCCGCGAGACGCGGATCATCCCACACCCGTGCCAGCCAAGCTCGGCTTGCTGTGGGGTCGGTGAGATCCGGCCAACTGAGGGAAGAGGTGGACAAGGGGACGGCGGCGGCCCGCAACAGCGCCGCACCGGTGTGTCGGTACAGCCTTGCCAACTTGGTGGTGGCACCCATTTCGTCTCTCCAAGCAATGAGAGGAAGAGGCTGCCTGGAGCTCGGACCCCTCGCCCCGGGCAGCACCCAGATCAGCAGGCATCAGACTCCACCGGTGACGCAAGCCGAGGCGCAGGTCGGTTGGCAGCCGTCGTTGGTTCCTTCCCCGCAGGCGAACAGGGGATCTCCCGGGGGAATGTCGGTGACAATCTGCACATCGAGCGCGAAGGGGTCTTCGGAGACAGACGGTTCAGCAGCAACCGTATTACTCATTTCGTTCTCCTTATTCTGACCAGTTTGTTGAAGACACTTGCTTCTGAGTCGAGCGAGCATCCCGCCAGCGCTCTACACTGTCCCCCCGGGCACCGCATTAGACAAATACAACTCCAGCAATAAATGCAATAAATTGCAATATTCCTATCGCCTCGATCTTCGAAAGAAACCCCCTAGTAGATCCCCTTGTCGACCTAGAGAGCTTCTCCAGCTTTTACGCCAGCCAGGCCACACTCAACGGACATGTGAACCCCGTCTCGGTCCCCGCCTACTGAAGCAGAACGTGTTGTGTGCTCGCACAGTCTGGCTGCGCTGGTTTGCGAGGGCTGGGAGACCCGAGCCCAGGCTGCAGGCCGTAATAATCTGTTATGGAGTACCTGGCTTCCTTAGGAGATCATGGCCTCCGTGATCTGCGGCCACTGCGGGCACGACCGTGCCGAGGGGAGATGCGAGTGCATTCCCGTCGCTTTCTGGCAGCGCGCTGACGTCCGCGAGGCGGTGGCGCGCTCGGATGTGACGCGGATCGTGCG
>Ga0079224_100016257_pt1 | contig 10445 bp, 8 predicted proteins | sample Stecom2015_FD_80414 | JGI IMG/M metagenome (GOLD analysis project Ga0079224, IMG submission 80414) | Agricultural soil microbial communities from Utah to study Nitrogen management - Steer compost 2015 | ecosystem: Environmental > Terrestrial > Soil > Agricultural land | place: USA: Utah...
GCTGAACGTCCGCCGCTCGAATGCGGCGGCGGTTCATGTTTATCAGAAGCTCGGCTTTCGGGCGCATGGGGCGATGATCGAGGGCCCGGCGCTGCGGCGCAAATAGCGGCGATGGTTCGGAGACACGTGTTAAAGCTCCTCGCGCTCGCCGCGGCAACTGCGTGCGTCGCTCCGGCGCGAGCGATCCGCGCGCTTGACGCATTGGGACGCGTCCGCGTGCCGCCGACGGTCATGCTCCACGCGCGGCAGGCGCACCTGGACAACCTGCCGCGCTTGCTCGATTGGCTGTTCGAGCGGGGCTACACTCCGATCACCTATCAGACGCTATGGGAGTGTCTGGCGGAGGACTGCGCGCTGCCCACGCAGTCAGTAATCCTGACTATCGACGATCTGACGCTGGTGCGCGGATCGCGTAATTTCCCCTTCATCGCGCGCATGGTGGATGTGCTGCTTGAGTATGAGGCGCCGGGGGTGCTGGGCATCATCACCCAGCCGGTGACGGCGGGCGCAGGTGGGCGGCTGATTCAACTGCGCGAGCAGGACGAGGCGCACTGGGCGCTGGCGGTCGAGTGGCAGGCGAGCGGGATCGAGCTGGCGACGCATAGCGACAGCCACTGCAACCTTGCCGAACGACGATTGTCGCCGGATGACCTGCGTCGCGAGATTGGCGCATCGGCGGCGCTGATCGAAGCGCGTACCGGCGCGCCGGTCAGGACGTTGGTGCTACCTTTCGGCAATGGCGCGAGTGACTCATACGCCGGGCGCCTGCAGGCGCCGATCGTCGATGCATGCCGCGAGGCCGGGATCGGCATTGTGGCCGGGATCGGCGGCGGGCGCGTGCCTCTGGTTCCGGCGCCTGCCAGCGAGCAGCCCGTCTATTTCGTGGGGCGGGTAGGTCCGGTGGCGGACGACTTTGATAGTATCTTCTGGGAGATCGCTTACTGGGACCGCTGAACACACGCCCCCTGGCGGCGATCTGTGTTACAATGTCCGACTGTTTTCCCCCCGACATGGGTCATTGAGCATTGAGGAGATAGCTGCATGACGGTTGAACATGATGTCCGCGATCTGAGCCTGGCGACCGGTGGTCGCTACCGGATCGAGTGGGCTGAGCGCGATATGCCGGTGCTGCGCCAGATCCGCGAGCGGTTTGAGAAGGATCGCCCGTTGGATGGCGTGCGTATGTCGGCGTGCCTGCACGTGACGACTGAGACCGCGAACCTGATGCGCACCCTGCAAGCAGGCGGCGCGGACGTGGTTCTCACGGCATCGAACCCGCTCAGCACGCAGGATGACGTGGCGGCGGCGCTAGTCGCGCACTATGAGATTCCGGTCTACGCGATCAAGGGCGAGGACAACGCCACGTATTACGATCACCTGAAGCGCGCGCTGGATCACCGCCCGCATGTCACGATGGATGACGGCGCGGACCTGGTCAGCGAGCTGCACAAGAACCGCACCGACTTGCTGGGCGAGGTGATTGGCGGCACGGAAGAAACGACGACGGGCGTGATCCGGCTCCGCGCGATGGCGGCGGACGGCGCGCTGAAGTTCCCGGTCGTCGCGGTCAACGACAGCATGACCAAGCATCTCTTCGACAACCGTTATGGCACGGGCCAGAGCACCATCGACGGGATCGTGCGCGCGACGAACGTTCTGCTCGCCGGTCGGACGGTGGTGGTCGGCGGCTATGGGTGGTGCAGCCGCGGCATCGCGATGCGCGCCAAGGGCATGGGCGCGAACGTGATCGTTACCGAGATCGATCCGCTCAAGGCGCTGGAAGCGGTGATGGACGGGTATCGCGTCATGCCGATGATCGAGGCGGCGCCGCTGGGCGACGTGTTTGTGACCTCGACCGGCGACATCAACGTGCTCGACGTGCATCACTTTGATGCGATGAAGGACGGCGCGATCGTCGCCAACAGCGGGCACTTCAACGTCGAGATCAATATCCCCGGTCTGCGCGAAATGGCCGTCGGCGAGCCGCGCCGCATCCGCCCGTTTGTCGAGCAGTATCGCCTGCCGGATGGCCGCGTGATCAACCTGCTGGCCGATGGCCGGTTGGTCAACCTCGCGGCTGCCGAAGGTCACCCGGCTAGCGTGATGGACATGAGCTTCGCCAACCAGGCGCTCGGCTCGGAGTTCATGCTGGGCGAAGGCAAGAGCCTGGAAAACAAGGTTTACACGATCCCTGAAGCAATCGACCAGGAGATCGCACGGCTGAAGCTGGAGTCGATGGGCATCGTGATCGACACGCTTACCGAGCAGCAAATCCACTACCTCAACCAGTGGCAAGAAGGCACGTAGGCTGCGTGCAAATTGTGCGCGCCGCCCGGACTCGCTCCCGGCGGCGCGCTGTTTTTCCGGCGCGCCAGCCGAGCGTCAGCCAGTCGTTGGGTAGGGCTCTGAGCGTGCGTTACAATCATGCGTGTGCGGGTGATGCCGCATGACAGGCGACCGCTAACTGAACGAGGGAGAGAAAACACTATGAAACGTCGAAACTGGCTAGTGACCGGCGCGCTGGTAATCGCCGCGCTGCTGGCGCTGCTTGGACCGCTCTCCGGCGGAGCGGTGGGTGCTCAGACGGGAGAGCCGACTGCCCGTCTTCGCTTCCTGCACGCTGTGTCGGGCGGGCCGAATGTCGACGTTTACCTCGACGGCGCGCGGGTAGTGCCGGCGCTGGGATATGGCGAGGTAACGCCGCATATGCAGGTGCCGGCGGGCGAGCACCAGGTTGCGCTGCGTACCGCCGATAGCGACCCGACCTCGGCGGCGCTCGTTGAGGTGACGGTTCCGCTGGCGGCGGACCTGGCGTTCACCGTGGTGGCACAGGGCACGGCGGACGCGGTCGAGGCCGCGCTGTATGAGGACATTCTCGATGAGATCGCGCCGGGGCTGGCTCGCCTCACGGCGATCAGCGCAGTGGCAGACGCGCCGCCGCTGGACGTGCTGACGAGCGAGGGCGGCCCGCTGTTGCAGGGCGTGAACTATGGCACGCAGTTCGGCTCGGTCAATATTGGGACCGGCCTGCAAGACCTGGTGATCGTTCCGGCAGGTGGTGCAGTAGACAGCGCCATCGTGCGGATCGGTGAGGTTGCGCTAGAGCATGGCGCGCTGTACACGTTCGTGGTGTCGGGCACGCTTGACGGGGCGGAAGCGCCTTCAGCGCGCGTGGTCAAGACCCCGCTGAATGTGCAGGCGGACGGCGCGCGCTTGCGTGTCGCGAATGCCAGCCCGGACGCCGGGTCGGTGGATGTTTATCTGGACGACATCCTGCTGGCGCCTGCGCTGGAGCAGGGCGCGATGACGATCCACATGCCGCTGCCGGTGGGTGATTACACGCTGAGCGCTCGCCCGGCAGGGTCTGCTGCAGCCGACGACGCGCTGGTGGCGGCGGATGTCTCGCTAAGCGAAGCGGGCGCCGCGCAGACGGTGGTGCTGACCGGTGAAGCAGCGGAAGGTAGCCTCGCGCTTCAGTCCGCGCCGGACGCGCTGGCAGATGTGACGGAAGATCAGGCGCAGGTTGCCGTGATCAACGCAGTGTCGGGCACCGAAGTGTCGGTGTCGCTGGCGAGTGACCAGACCGAACTGGCAAGCGCCGTGACAGAGGGCGCGAGCGCGACCGCATCGGTCGAGCCGGGGCGCGAGGCGCTGGCGGTGCAAGTCGCTGGCGAGGGCGATCCGGTTGACGTGACCGTGCCAGAAATGCCGCTGGTGGGCGGCGTGTACTACACCGTGTTGGTGTACGGCGGCGGGGCGTCTGAGGCGCCGGTGCAGGCGAGTGTGGGTGACACGCCGGTGTCAGTCGGGATGACGAGCGCTCCGGGCAGCAGCGCGGAAGTGGTCGCTGCGGTGACGACGCCCGAGCCTACCGTGGTCGAGGAAGTGGTAACGGAAGAGGCGCCTGTCGCTGAAGAAACACAGGACAGCGAAGTCGTCCCCGACGAACCTACGGCTGAGGAGACTCCCGCCGAGTCCGGCGTTGAGCCGACAGAGCCGGTCGATACTGAACTGGTGCTGGAGCCGACGCCCGAAGAGGGTGTAGCGCCTCAGGAGCCCGCCGCGCAGCCGCCCGCGCCGACGCAGGCCCCGGCGGTTCCGGTGGCGTTTGTGCAGCTTGACCCCGGCGCAAACCTGCAATGCCGCCAGTATCCCGCGTCGACCGCTTTCTCGCTAGGGTTGATTCCGGCGAACACGCAGTTGCGCGTGCTGGGCCGCCCCGGCGAGCCGATCGTGCCGGATACCGGCGAAGCGACACCCGAGCCGACGCCGGTGATCGAAGACATCCCCGACATGTGGCTGCTGACCGAGTGGACGCAGCCCGAAGGCGGCTATATCACCTGCTGGGTGAACGCGCAATACCTGCGCGTGGAGTTTTCTGGGCGGTTACTGGATACGATCGAAGAGTTGATGGAACTGCCAGAAGTGCCGTTCAACCAGCCGGGCGAAGCGGTGGACACCGCCATCCGCCCGCCGACGCCGATCTATAACGCGATCCTGGCGACCGTGAATCTCGACCCAGGTGTGAGCCTGCAGATTCGCCGCATGCCCGCGACCGACGCCGAGGCGCTGGATCGCGCGCCGGCTGGGACGCAGTTTGAGGCGCTGGGCTACATCGAGTCGCCGAGCGAAGGGTTAGTCGGACAACCGGTGGATCCGAACTGGGTCCGCGTGCGCTACATCAAGGAAAACCAGGCCGCGACGGTTGGTTGGGTGTCTGCGCAATACGTGTCGATCTCGCAGTTGGGCCGCGCGCTAGACCTGACCGCGCTGCCGGTGCTGGAAGAGGCCGAGCCGGGCTTCTACGAGACGCCAGGCATCCAGCCGCAGATCCCGATCGAGCAGCAAGCAATCGTCGGCGCGGTGGCGCTCGATCCGGGCGCGAACTTGAACCTGCGCGACCGTCCGACGCAGGATGCGCGCGTTGTGGTCGGCATTCCGTCCGGCTCGACCGTGGAACTGATCGGGCGCAACTTTGATGGAACCTGGGTGCGTGTGACGTATGAGACTGAGGGCACCGTGCTCGAGGGCTGGGTCGCGACGCAGTACCTGACGGTGACACGCGGCGGACAAGCGTATGACGTCATGGAACTGCCCGACGTGGGTGAGGCGCCGGTTGACGTGACGCCCGCTGAGGGCGCGCCTGCCGACGAAGCGCCCGCCGAGGAGCCAACGCCGACGCTCGAACCGGCGCAGGGCTGATCTTTCCCGGTCGTGTATAATCAAAAAGCCCCCTCAAGCGAGGGGGCTTCTGATTCGGTGCAGAACTGTCACGACTATTCGGTGTCGTTGTTCGCCTGCTCGGTAACGGCGGCGAGGTTGGCGTAGTCCGGCAGCATCTGGCGCCACGGCTCATTGCCGCGCCGCACCAGGACGGTCGGCGTGCCGGTCACGCCCGCGTCGACCGCGACGGTGGTGTGCTGCTGCATCACCGGGTCATAGCGGCCTGACGCGATGCACGAGCGCATGGCGTCCCAGTCCAGGCCCATGTCCTGCGCGGAGTCTTGCAGTTGCGATAGTGAGAACGCGCTCGACGCGCCCATTGACTCTGCCAGGCGGAAGAGTTCCTCGTTGAACTCCCAGAACGCGCCTTGCTCGCCCGCGCACAGCGCCGCAACGGACGCCGTCTGCGAGTACTGACCGCCCGTACCGGTAAGCAGCCCGATCGCCATCGTCGCCTGACCGGTCAGCACGTAATCTTCAACGAACCGCTTATAGTCGCTCGCGTGGTAGTCCTGGCAGTGCGGGCATGCATAGTCTGCCATCAACGCGAACTGAATCGGCGCATCAGGATCGCCAATATAGGGCATGAAATCGCTGTTCACGCCACGCACCACGCCGGGCGCCGCGGTGCTCTCGCCGTCCAGCTCGCGGATACCGGGCGCTTCCAGGTTCGCCAGCGCGCTACTGCCGCTCACGCCGCCCGCGTGCGGCACGCAGAATTCCGGAAAGTCAGTGCAATTCGCGAGTTTGGTGCTGCCCGTTTGCAGCCAGTTCGCATAGATGAACAGCCCGGCGGCGATGACTGCCACCACGAGTACGGTACCGAGCACGTTCATCTGAGCACGGTACTGGTCCTGACGCTGCTTGCGCGTGCGGCCACGGTCATATTGGGCGCGGCGGCGCCATGGCAACCCGACAGCGGGTTCTTCTGTCTTAGCGGACTTGGTGGTCATGCGGTGCCCTTTTCTTTGATTTGTCAGGTTCATATCTAAACTATTATGAATTTACACGCTCATGGCGCGATGTCAAGTTAGAAGTTCATGAGGCGGGGGCTTTCCCCTCGTGCTATACTCCGCCTTACCTGAGATCTTGTGCGAGTCACGCGCTCTGAAGGACAGACAATCATGCGCGCAACCGATATTATTGCCCGGAAGCGGGATGGCGAAGAACTGAGCACCGAGGAAATTCGCTGGTTTGTCGCGGGGTATACCGACGGCTCGATTCCTGACTATCAGGCCGCGGCGTGGCTGATGGCGGTGTACCTGCGCGGGATGTCGCGGCGCGAGACGTTCGATCTCACCGTCGCGATGGCGGAAAGCGGCGATCAACTTGACCTGTCGGATGCTATTCCCTACGCAGTCGATAAGCACTCTACCGGCGGGGTGGGGGATAAGGTGACGCTTGTGGTGCTGCCGCTGGTCGCGGCGGCGGGCGTGCCGGTCGCCAAGATGAGCGGGCGCGGGCTTGGCTTTTCGGGCGGGACGCTCGATAAATTGGAGTCGATTGCCGGGTACCGCGTGCAGCTTTCTGACGAGGAATTTCTGCGCCAGGTGCGCGAGATCGGGATCGTGCTCGGCGGGCAGACCAAGAGCCTCGCGCCCGCCGATGGTCAGTTTTACGCGCTGCGTGACGTCACGGCGACGGTATCCAGCCTGCCGCTGATCGCCAGCAGCATCATGGGTAAGAAACTCGCCGCCGGGGCGAACGCGATTGTGCTCGACGTGAAGGTTGGCGTCGGCGCGTTCATGCATGCGGTTGACGAGGCGCGCGATCTCGCGCAGATCATGGTCGATATTGGCGTTAGCGCTGGGCGGATGATGGTCGCGCTGCTATCGGACATGAACCAGCCGCTTGGCGATGCCGTGGGTAACGCGCTCGAAGTGCGCGAGGCAATTGAGACGCTGCGTGGCGGCGGCCCGGCGGACCTGCGCGACCATTGCCTGACGATCGCGGCGCACATGCTGCGGCTCGGGCGGCAGGATTCCGCGCCGGATGCATTCGATCACGCGCGTGCAGAGTTGGCAACGCTGCTCGATAGCGGCGCCGGGTTTGACAAGCTGCGGGCGCTGGTACAGGCGCAAGGCGGTGATGTGCGCATGATCGATGAACCGGACCGGCTCCCCCAGGCGCGCTTGATCGAAGCTGTGCCCGCGTCGCGCGCCGGGTGGGTGTCGCAGGTGCACGCGTTGCACGTGGCGCAGGCGACGCTCGAGTTGGGTGCGGGGCGCGAGAAGAAAGAGGACCCGATCGACCCGGCGGTTGGTGTGGTGACACACGTCAAGGTCGGCGACCGCATCGAGGCGGGCGCGCCTGCCTTCACCATCCACGCCAACGACGAGGGACGGCTCGCCCGCGCCCGCGCCGAGCTAGAAGCCGCGCTGTCGATTTCCAGCGAAGAAGTGCCGCCGCTGGCGCCGTTCTATGCTACGATCTATGGAGACGATTGAGTACGGGGGTATACGGGCGTGTTTACAATTCTTCGGGCTGCGACCCGCGTCCAAACTGCCCTGAACATCTTGAATGTCATAGAAGGAGCGCTAACCATGAGTGAGCAGTCAGGCCAATCGCAAGACCCTCAAGATGCGAAGCGGACGTTTGTTGAGGATATTGAGCTGGAAGGCCGCCAGTTGATGGACCGCGTGCGCGATCTGATCCAGGAAGGCAACGTGCGGCGGCTGATCATTAAAGACCCCGCCGGAAAGTATCATCTGGAGATTCCGCTGACTGTCGGCGTGGTGGCGGGCGGGGTGTTCGCGCTAGCGGCGCCGGTCATGGCAGCGCTCGGCGCGCTGGCGGCGCTGGTCACGCGTGTGCAGATCCAGGTCGTGCGCGAGATTGACGAGGACGGCGAAGGCGGCGAAGAATAAGTACGCCGAACTGCGCCCGCGTCGAATGACAAAACCGGCCCCAGGAACAGGAGCCGGTTTTTTTGGTGCGAGGCGGCGCGTGCCTTACGGGCAGGTGAAGGTCGCGTGGTCGTTCTGCTGATCGAGCCGGAAGAAGACGTGCGTGCGGTCGTCGCAACCGAGCCGGAAGTAGAACTCGTCGGTTTCCGGCGCTTCGAGCACAGCGCGGATCGCGGCCAGGGCAGGCGAGTTGATCGGGCCTGGCGGCAGCCCCTCATTCAGATACGTGCTGTATGACTGGTTCGACAAACCCTCGGTTGCGTAATAATCGGCCTGCGTAAGCGGCGGCCACCATTCATTCGAATCGCGCGTGTTCCCGATGGCGTATTGCACGGTCGGGTCGGCGTCGAGGCGCATCGGCAGGCGCATCCGGTTGAGGTACACCGCCGCGATGCGCGGACCTTCTTCGACGGCAACTGCCTCGCGCTGCACGATCGAGGCCAGCGTGACAACTTCGTACATGGTCAGGCCTTGTTGCTGCGCCTGCGCGTAGAATGTCTCGTCGATGGCTGCGTTGAAGGCGTTGAGCATCTCGTCACGCAGTTCTTCGGGCGTAATGCCGGGGCGAAGCTGGTAGGTTCCCGGATAGAGGAAGCCTTCCAGCGAGGGCGACTGCCCGTTGCTCATCTGGTCAGGGATGCCGTTGCGGCTCTTGAACTCCGCCGGAATCGGCGCGCCGCGCCCCACCACCGCGAGAAAGTCCGCCCCGGTGAACTCAAGCAGCGGGTTTGTATCCACGACTTCGGCGATTTCCTCGATGCGCCACCCGGCCAGCGTGCGAAAGGGGACGGTCGCGGCGCTGGCGTCGGTCAGGACGCGCGCGATCTCCGGGATTGTTTGGCGGTTGCGAAGGTAGAATGTCCCGGCCTCAAGCTGGCTGTCCAGCCGGTGATATTGCACGTAATCCACAAAGAGATCGGCGTCGGTGATCAACTGCTGCGCGAGCAGGTTCGACGCGATCGTGTAGGCCGAGTCTCCCCCATTGACGGCGAAACGCTGGTATTCATCGCTTGTTCCGGCGGGCGTGTTGAGGTCATCCTCGCGCTGCGCGAGCGTGATGCGGAGCTGAATCGCGCGGATCGGATTCAACCCGTCCTGACGCGCCCACAAAAAGAGACCGGCGCCCGCTACGCATGCGACCAGCGCGAGCGCCAGCACAAGCGCGAGCACGATCCCGAGCAGGCCGCGGGTGGGGGGAGTGGGTGCTGAATCCATAAGCCGTTTCTCCTGACGCAATCACTCACGCCATGATAGCCGCGAATCGCCTGGTTTTCCCAACGGTTAGCCGCCGGGCACCAACCGCTTATTCCTGCGCCGGGGCGACTGGCTCTGGCCATGGCTCGCCCGCGCGCCGCGCGTCGAGAAATTCCTGCAAGATGACCGCCGCCGCCACCGCGTCAATCCGCTCGGGACGCTCGCGGCCTGCCGCTTCGAGTAATTCCTCGGCTTCCTGCGTCGAGTAGCGCTCGTTCCACAGGTAGACCGGCACCTCAACTGCTGCCGCCAGCCGCGCTGCCCACAGCCGGACGCGATCCGCCTGTGTATAGACCGTGATCTCCGGCGGCGACACGGGCAGCCCGACTACCAGCCCGACCGCGCCGTGTTCCGCGATCAGCGCATTGATGCGCGCAAAGTCCGCGCGTTTGGAGGTGCGGCGCAACAGGTCGAGCGGGCGCGCGAGCAGGCCGGTCGGGTCCGAGATGGCGAGGCCGATCACCTTCAAACCGTGGTCGATGCCGAGCAGGCGGCCCGGAAACGCCTCGCTCACGGCTGCGCGATCTCCACGCGGATGCGCATTGGCAGCGCTGGCATGCGCCCGAAGATGCCCGGCCAGACGTCGATCTGCGGCGGGAAGTTCGGCTCCAGCACCAGTTCGCGCTCCAGGCGGCGGCGCGCCTCGGCGACGCTCGTCCCGGCGACGCGCTCGCGCACGGCGTCGGTGTCAATCGCGACGGTGCTGCTGCCGCGCACATCCATCAAAAAGGTCACGCGGCCATTCGGCGCGATCTCTTGAATGGCGCCGCGTGTGAAGGTCAGCGCGCCGGGTGCGACTTGCAAGCCAGGCCGGATGCGCGGTCGCAGGCTGGCGTAGGCGACCTGCCGCGCCAGCGCCTCGTCGACGATCACGGCCTGGACGCGCGCTCGTAAGTCCAGGCTCACGCTCTCGACCTGCTCGCCGACGACCGCGCTATAGGTCGTCCAGGCGGGGCGCTCCTCGATGATCGTGATCGAGCCGGGCACCAGAAACTGCGTCCCGCTGTGTTGGTGGAGGAGCAAATCCCGTGCGCGCTGCAGCAGTTGCTGGCGGCCCAGCAC
>Ga0079224_100016258_pt1 | contig 10445 bp, 11 predicted proteins | sample Stecom2015_FD_80414 | JGI IMG/M metagenome (GOLD analysis project Ga0079224, IMG submission 80414) | Agricultural soil microbial communities from Utah to study Nitrogen management - Steer compost 2015 | ecosystem: Environmental > Terrestrial > Soil > Agricultural land | place: USA: Utah...
CATGATCGCCGCGGCCGATGCCGTCGTCATCGGCTCCTACGTGCCGGAGGGCGTGGCGGTGGCGCGGCTCGTCCTCGACCTCGCCGCCGGGCCGGTCGGGTTCTACGACATCGACACGCCGGTTACCCTTGCCGCGGTGGAGCGGGGGGAATGCGACTATCTCGACCGGACGCTGATCCCGGAGTTCGACCGCTATTTCTCCTTCACCGGCGGCCCGGTCCTCGACCGGCTCGAACGCGGTTTCGGGGCACGGCAGGCGGTGGCTCTCCCCTGTGGCGTCGATCCCGATTCATACCGCCCGACCGGCGCCGCGATCCGCTGGGATCTCGGCTATCTCGGCACCTACAGTCCCGACCGGCAGCCCGCACTCGAACGGCTGCTGATCGAACCGGCGCGGCGCCGGCCCGATCTGCGGTTCGTGGTGGCGGGTCCGCAGTATCCCGCCGACCTCGCCTGGCCGGAGAATGTCGAGCGGATGACGCATCTCGCGCCGGCGGAACATGCGGATTTCTACTCGGCAATGCACTGGACGCTGAACGTCACGCGGGCCGACATGGTGCGGACCGGCTGGGCGCCAAGCGTGCGCCTCTTCGAGACCGCCGCCTGCGGCACGCCGGCCATCACCGACCGCTGGGCAGGCCTCGAGAGCTATTTCACGCCGGGCGAAAGCATCCTCGTCGCCGACCGGAGCGAGGATGTGCTGGCCGCCCTCGATGCCGGTGCGGGCCTGCGCGATCCGATGGCCGGGGCTGCCCGCGCGACGGCGCTTGCCCGTCACACCGGGCGCGAGCGTGCGCGGACCCTCGTCAGGGCGCTGCACATGGCAGGGCGGAGCGAAGCCGCCGCCACCGCCTGACACGGGAAACCGGCGCGGGCGAGGCCCGCGCCGGCCGTCTCAGGATTTCCGGGCCTCAGCGTTTCGCCGAAGAACCCTCCGTTGCGCTCCGCTCCAGGAACTGGCGCGTCACCTGCGGGAGATGTTCGTAGAGCCAGTCCGCCATCGCCTGCTCCTCGCGCAGGATCGCGTCCACCACCTGCTTCGTCTCGGCGTCGCCGGCGAGTTCCGCGGCGGCGGCGAGTTCGCGATAGGCCGAAATCTCGAAATGCTCGAAGGTGTAGCTCGCCATCGCGCCCTTCAGGACCTCGTCGGCCATCACCGTGCCGCTCAGGCCCTGCATCATCGCGGTGAACTTGGCGGCCATGTCCTTGGTCTTGGAGGTCGAGCTGCCGCGGCGCTCGAGGCAGGTGCGGATCCGCTGGCCCTGCGACTGGGTCTCGCGGATATGCTGTTCGACCTTGGCCTTGAGCTCGGGATAATTCTCGATCCGCCCGGCCTGGCTCGTCAGCATCGTTTCGGCCTGCTCTTCCATGGCATGCGCGTCGCGCAGCCACTGGTCGAGATATTCGTTGATCACCTTGTTATCCATGTCGGTCTCCTTGGTGCGCCCCGGTCGAGGCGCCGGACGAGAACATTCCCCGACCTTGCCTCTCCGAACGCGGCACACCTGCCGCCGTTCCGGCGGGTGGACCCACCTCGCCGCAGTTGTGATCGGAACGTGCGGAAGTCCACCGCTTCAGGATCGTGCGGCGCGTGCCGGCTTCTCCGGCTTGAAGGGGCGCATGCCGGCACGGGCGAGGGCATCGGCCGCCTCGTTCTCCGGATGTCCCGCATGGCCGCGCACCCATTCCCAGCGCACGTCATGCCGCGAAGCCGCCTCGTCGAGCCGGCGCCAGAGGTCCTCGTTCTTCACCGGCTTGCGCCCGGCCGTCTTCCAGCCGTTGCGCTTCCAGCCGGCGAGCCACCGGGTGATGCCGTCGCGCAGGTAGTTCGAATCCGTGACCACGGTGATCGTCGTCGGCCGCTTCAGGGCCTCGAGCGCCTCGATCGCCGCGGTGAGTTCCATCCGGTTGTTGGTCGTCACCGCCTCGCCGCCCGAAAGTTCCCGTCTGCGCACCTCCTTGCCGCCCTCGCGCGCGACCAGCAGCACGCCCCAGCCTCCCGGCCCCGGATTTCCGGAACAGGCCCCGTCGGTATAGGCGAAGAGTTCGACCCGCGGGCGCTCCGCCGCCCCGCCCGAGCCGTGACTCATGCCGCCGGCTCGCGCAGGATGCGGGGTACCTTGAAGGAGACGCGCTCGGTTGCGGTCTCCACCGTCTCGACCGTCACCTCGTGGCGGGCGCGGAAGGCGTCGATCGCCTCCTCGACCAGAACCTCGGGTGCCGAGGCCCCGGCGGTGAGTCCGACCGTCCGCGCCCCTTCGAGCGCGCGCCAGTCGATGTCGCCTGCCCGCTGGACAAGCTGGGCATAGGCGCAGCCCGCTCGCCGCCCGACCTCGACCAGCCGCTTCGAGTTCGAGGAATTCGGCGCGCCGATGACGATCAGCGCGTCGATCCGTGGTGCCATCGCCTTCACCGCTTCCTGGCGGTTGGTGGTGGCGTAGCAGATGTCCTCCTTGCCCGGACCCACGATCGCCGGGAACCGCGCGCGGAGCGCGGCAATGATCTCGGCCGTGTCGTCGACGGAGAGCGTGGTCTGGGTGATGAAGGCGAGTTTCCCGGGATCGCGCGGTGCAAGTTTCGCGACATCCGCCACCGTCTCGACGAGCAGCACCTCGCCGGGCGGCAGCTGGCCCATGGTGCCGATCGTCTCGGGATGGCCGGCATGGCCGATCATCACCATCTGGCGACCGTTCGCGTGGTGGCGGTCGGCCTCGTTATGCACCTTCGAGACGAGCGGACAGGTCGCATCGACGTAGACCATGCGGCGTGCCTCCGCCTCCGCGGGCACGGATTTCGGCACGCCATGGGCGGAGAACACCACCGGCCGGTCGGCGGGACATTCGGAGAGTTCCTCGACGAAGACCGCGCCCTTGGCCTTCAGCCCGTCGACGACGAAGCGGTTGTGCACGATCTCGTGTCGGACATAGACCGGCGCGCCCCATTTCTCGAGCGCCATTTCCACGATCTTGATCGCCCGGTCGACGCCCGCGCAGAAGCCGCGCGGCGCGGCGAGAAGGAGCGTGATCGGCGCGGGGTCCGTTCGGGTGTCGGTCATGTCTGTCCAGGCAGGTTCGGGCATCCGGTTCCCGTATATACGCAAGGCGGGCGGGAATGACAGCCTCGCCGCTCGGGAATGGGCGCGGTTGACCTCGCGGAGGCGGCACGGGTAGTCACGCGCAGTCGCGGGCGGGTGGGGACCACGCGCCCTGCACCTGAAGGAAGAAGTCACGCGCTCCGCACCGGAAGGGATATTGCAATGACGCTTCGCCTCAATGTCATCGTCGCCAGCACGCGCCCCGGCAGGGTGGGCATCAGCGTCGGCCGCTGGTTCGAGGGTTTCGCGCGCGAGGACGGGCGGTTCGATGTCCATCTCGTCGATCTCGCGGAGATCGACCTCCCGATCTATGACGAACCCAGACACCCCCGCCTCGCCCAGTACGAGCACGAGCATACCAGGCGCTGGAGCGCCATCGTCGATGCCGCGGACGCCTATGTCCTCGTCACTCCGGAATACAATTTCGGACCGACGCCGGCGCTCGTGAATGCACTCAACTACGTCTATAACGAGTGGTGCTACAAGCCTGCGGGCTTCGTGAGCTATGGCGGCATCTCCGGCGGCCTCCGCGCGGCGCAGGCGATCAAGATGACGATGTCGGCGATGAAGCTCGTGCCGCTTCCCGAGGCGGTGACGATCCCGATGGTGGCGCAGCAGGTCGAGAACGGCGTCTTCACCCCGAAACAGCCGCAGGTTGAGGGTGGAAAGGCGATGCTCGCCGAACTCGAGCGCTGGGCGACGGCACTGCGCCTGCTGCGGGAGGGGAGGACCGGCTAGGCTCCGCCTGCCGGCAGCGGCGCTCAGTCTGCCGCGGCGAAATGCGCCATCTGGTCGGCGTATGCCGTCGCGAAGGCGGGGCGCGCCGTGGCTCGCACCATGTAGGCGCGGCAGGCGGGATGTCCGGCCAGCCCGTCGAACCTGTCGACGACGCGCAGCGCATCCGCCATCGCGATATCGGCGATCGAGAAGCTCCCGGCCAGCCATTCGCGCCTGGCGACGACCGGCTCGAGACGGCGGAGCCGGATCGCGAGGAAGTCGTCCAGCAGCTTGCGCTGCGGCGTATCTTCCGTCAGCCCGGCGAACATGAACAGGGACCAGGGCAGGCTCGCCATCTCGACCGAATTGAGCGCCGCGAACAGCCACTGCACGGCCTCGCTGCGGTGATCCGGATCGGCGGGCAGCAGCGTGTTGCTGCGCTCGCCGAGGTGAAGCAGGATCGCGCCGCTCTCGAAGATCGAGCGGTCGCCGTCGGTCAGCCATGGCACCTGGCCAAAGGGCTGGTGCGCGAAATGGTCGGCATCGCGATCCCGGAACGGGACGCTCGCGACACGGTAGGGTAGTGCTGCCTCCTCGAGCGCCCAGCGCACGCGGATGTCGCGGACGTAGCCCCGTGGCGGTTTCGGGACCCAGTCATAGGTGGTGAGGACAAGCTCGGCCATCCTGCGTCTCCCTTTCCCTGAAGCGGCAGCGATCCGGGACCCGCCCGAACGTCCACCGCGAGGGGCGGAGGATCCGGACCTCAGTCCCGCGCGGGCGCGCCTTCCGCCGGTCCCAGCTCCGCCCGCAGGGCGGCGAAGACCGATTCGAACATCGCGGGCGTCAGGCGGCCGGTGTTCGTGTTGTAGCGCGAGCAGTGGTAGCTGTCGAAGACCACGAGGCCCCCGACCTCATGCCGCGCGCCATGCGCGAAGGGATGCAGGGCGAGCCGCACCCCGAGTCCGCGCAGGAGCGACTCGTGGGCGATCCGGCCGAGACAGACCACGGCTCGCAGCCGGGGCAGGGCGGCGATCCGGGCAAGGAGGAAGCGGCGGCAGGTGTTGATCTCGACCGGGAGCGGGCGGTTCTGGGGCGGCACGCAGCGCACCGCATTCGCTACCATCGCGTCATGAAGCTCGAGCCCGTCATCGACCCGCGCGTCGAACCGGCCGTTGGCGAAGCCGTATTTCGTCATCGTCGCGTAGAGGAGGTCGCCGGCGTAGTCGCCCGTGAACGGCCGCCCGGTGCGGTTCGCCCCCGCCACGCCCGGCGCGAGGCCGAGGACCAGCACCCGCGCCTCCGGATCGCCGAAGGAGGCAACCGCACCATTCCACCAGTCGGGCTGCCGCGCCCGCGTCTCCGCGCGATAGGCGACGAGCCGCGGGCAGAGCGTACAGTCGCGCGGCGCATCCGGCGGCACCCGGGGGTCGGTCGAAATGGCCGGGGCCGCCGCTTTCGCCGCCGCGGCCCGGTCCGGCATGTTCCGGCTCATTCCTCCGCGTGATCCTCGAGCTGGTCGCGCGGCGCGGCCGTCTGCTGCTGGTCGCTTCGCGGCGGCCGGCCGATCACCTCGCGCAGATCGTCGAGCTCGATGAAATTGTCGCACTGCCGGCGGAGGTCGTCGGAGATCATCGGCGGGGTGGAGCGGATGGTCGAGACGATCGAGACCCGCACCGCCTGGCGCTGGAGCGACTCGACGAGCCGCTTGAAATCGCCGTCGCCGGAGAAGATCACGATATGCTCGACATGGCGGGCCATCTCCATCGCGTCTACCGCGAGTTCGATGTCCATGTTCGCCTTGACCTTGCGCCTTCCGCTCGGGTCGGTGAATTCCTTGGCGGGTTTCGTCACCATCGCGAAGCCGTTGTACTGCAGCCAGTCGACGAGCGGGCGTACGGGCGAGTAGTCGTCGGTCTCGAGAAGCGCCGTGTAGTAGAAGGCCCGGACGAGCTTGCCCCGGCGCGCGAATTCCGTCCGCAGCAGCTTGTAGTCGATGTCGAAGCCGAGGGCGCGGGCTGCCGCGTAGAGGTTCGCGCCATCGATGAAGAGGGCGAGGCGTTCGTCGCGGTAGAACATCAGGCAGGAACCTCGTCGGAAGATGCGTCGGACGGATGTGTTTGCCGACGGCGCAGCGAATGTCTAGGAGGGATCTCGATTCGGGAAAACGGGTATCGGCTTGAATTCGACAATGTTCCTGATTGCGCTCGGAAGCAATACGCCCGGCGCCGCAGGCGGTTCCGAGGAGACGCTCGACTCGGCGCTCGACGCGATCGAGCGGAAGGGCATGCGGATCTCGGCACGAAGCCGCTGGTGGCGGACGCCCGCCTATCCGCCGGGATCGGGCCCGGATTTCGTCAACGGCGCCATCCGCGTCGAGGCGACGCTCACGCCCGGAGAGGTGATGGCGCGGCTCCACGCGATCGAGGAATCCCTCGGCCGCACCAGGAGACGGCGCTGGGAGCCGCGGACCTGCGATCTCGACCTCCTCGCCGCCGGCGACGCGGTGCTTCCCGACCGCGAGGAGGCCGGCCGCTGGATGCGGCTCGACCCCGGCCTGCAGGCGGAGGTGGCCCCCGGAATGCTGATCCTTCCGCATCCGCGGATGCACGAACGCGCCTTCGTGCTCGGTCCCCTCGCCGAGGTGGCCCCGGACTGGCGCCACCCGCTCACCGGCCTGAGCGTGCGCGAGATGCGCGACGCCCTCCCGCCCGCCGCCTTCGCCGGGATGACGCCGCTTTGATCGGGTTTTCACTTGCGTTTTCCGGCCCGGGGGCGTAGGGAAGGCCTTCTTCCGAAAGAAGAGGTTTGCCATGGCCCGCGTGACGGTCGAAGATTGCGTCGATAAGATCCCGAACCGGTTCGAGCTCGTGCTGCTCGCCGCGCATCGGGCGCGGGAGCTCTCTGCCGGCGCGCCGCTCACCGTCGATCGCGACAACGACAAGAACCCGGTCGTCGCGCTCCGGGAGATCGCCGAGGAGACATTGACGGCGGACCAGCTGCGCGAGAGCGCGATCGAGCGGCACCAGACCCAGATCGAGGTCGACGAACCGGAAGACGACGTCATGACCCTGCTGTCCGGCACGGCCGATGCGCCGGCCGAGGACGACATGTCAGAGGAGCGCCTCCTCAGGGCACTGATGGAAGCGCAGGGCGAACCCTGAAGACGCTTCCGGCCGAGCCGACATCGGCACCGCCCCTCGGTGGAGCTGACCTCGATCACGATGCGGTCATCCCGGTCGAGCGGCTGACAGAGGTCATCCGCAGCTACAACCCGCGCTCGGATTCCGCACGGATCACCGAGGCCTACGACTATGCCCGGGCGATGCACGACGGGCAGATGCGGGCCTCGGGCGATCCCTATTTCTCCCATCCCGTGACGGTGGCGATGCTGCTCGCCGAGCAGCGGCTCGACGACGCCACCATCATCACCGCGCTTCTCCACGACACCGTCGAGGACACGGGCGCCACCCAGGCCGAGATCGTGCACCGTTTCGGCGACGAGGTGGCCCAGCTCGTCGATGGCGTCACCAAGCTCAACAATCTCGAGCTTTCCTCGGTCGCCGACGCCCAGGCCGAGAATTTCCGCAAGCTGCTGATGGCGATGTCGAAGGACCTGCGCGTCCTCCTCGTCAAGCTTGCGGACCGGCTCCACAACATGCGCACCATCCGCTTCCTCAATGCCGAGAAGCAGCGGCGCAAGGCGCGCGAGACCATGGACATCTTCGCGCCGCTTGCCGGGCGGATGGGCATGCAGTGGATGCGCGACGAACTCGAGGACATCGCCTTCCGCATCCTCAACCCGGAGGCCCGTGCCTCGATCATCCGCCGGTTCCTCACCCTGAGGAACGAGAGCGGTGATGTCATCCCCAAGATCACCGAGGACATCCGCATCGTGCTCGAGGCCGCGGGAGTGGAGGCGGAGGTCTTCGGGCGCGAGAAGAAACCCTATTCGATCTGGCGGAAGATGCAGGAGAAGAAGGAGGGTTTCTCGCGCCTCTCCGACATCTACGGCTTCCGGATCATCACCAGGACGCTCCCCGACTGCTACACGGCGCTCGGCGCGGTGCACCAGCGCTGGACGGCGGTGCCGGGGCGTTTCAAGGATTATATCTCCCAGCCGAAATCGAACGGCTACCGCTCGATCCACACCACCGTGTCGGGGCGCGACGGCAAGCGGGTCGAGATACAGATCCGCACCCGCGAGATGCATGCCGTCGCCGAGACCGGCGTCGCCGCCCACTGGTCCTACAAGGACGGCGAGCGGTTCGAGAACCCGTTCGCCGTCGATCCCTTCCTCTGGCTGCGGTCGCTGACCGACGGGCTCGATGACGCGGAGGACAGTTCCGACTTCCTCGAACACGTCAAGCTCGAGATGTTCACCGACCAGGTGTTCTGCTTCACGCCGAAGGGCGACGTGGTGAAGCTCCCGCGCGGGGCAACCCCGATCGACTTCGCCTATGCGATCCACACCCGCATCGGCAATTCCACGGTCGGCGCCAAGGTCGATGGCCGGCGGGTGCCGCTCTGGACCAAGCTCCGCAACGGCCAGTCGGTGACGATCATCCGCGCCGATGGCCAGCGCCCGCAGCCCTCCTGGGAGGAGATGGTCGTCACCGGCCGCGCCAAGGCTGCGATCCGCCGCGCGCTCCGGGACGAGAAACGCGCGACCCAGATCCGTCTCGGGCGCGAGATCGCCCGCGTGGCGCTCGCCCGGATCGGCAAGAAGGCGACCGACAAGGCGCTTGCGACCGCGGCGAGCCGTCTCGCGCTCGAGGACGAGGACGATCTCCTCGCCCGGCTGGGCGCGGCGGAGATGACCGGCCGCGACCTTGTCGCGACACTCTATCCCGAACTCCTGCGCGATGCCGACGGCGCCGACGCCGATGCCGACGAGCAGACGGTGATCGGCCTCGGCTCCGGCCAGGAGGCGCGGCCCGCCCCCTGCTGCATGCCGGTGCCGGGCGAGCGCATCGTCGGCATCACCGAGCGCGGCAAGGGCGTCACCATCCACGCCATCGACTGCGCCAAGCTCGCCGCCTACGAGGACCAGCCCGACCGCTGGCTCGACCTGCGCTGGACCGGCTCCGGCGGCCGGGCGGAGCACGAGACCCAGATCGAGGTGACGATGGCGAACGACGCCGGTGTGCTCGGACGGATCTGCACGCTGATCGGCGAGCAGCGCGCCAACATCACCGACATCGCCTTCACCGACCGCAAGCCCGACTTCTACCGCACCCTCATCGACATCGAGGTGCGCGACATCGAGCATCTCACCAATGTCCTCACCGCGATCGACGCCGACCAGGACGTCGCTGGGGTCCGCCGCTACCGGCCGGTGCAGAACGCGGCGGAAGAGTGACCGGGGCGCCGGGGCAGGGATTTGTTCAGGCGTCGTGATCCCCGTCCGCTGACCGCACGCTTCCTCGCCGCGCTCTTCCCCCGCCGTGGCTACGGACGCCAGGTCCGCTACATCCGCCATCGCGTGAGCCGCATCCCGGACACGCCGCACCGGATCGCGCTCGGCTTTGCCTGCGGCGTCATGGCCTCGTTCACGCCGTTCTTCGGCTGTCATTTCCTGATCTCCGCCCTGCTCGCGTGGATGCTCCGCGCCAACATCATCGCCGGGCTGATCGGCACCGCCGTCGGCAACCCGCTCACCTTCCCGTTCATTGCCGCGATCTCGATGAATCTCGGGCGGCGCATCCTCGGCCACGGCGTCACGGGCCGCGATTTCGGCCGCGTCATCGACGCGCTGGCCGAAGGCGCCGCGGGCCTCTGGGAGAGCCTGCTTTCGCTCGTCGGCCTCGGCGAGAGCCACTGGGAACGGCTGGTGCCCCTCCTCGAGGACGTCGTCCTCCCCTACACGGTCGGCGGCATCCTCCCCGGACTCGTCACCTCGGCTGCCTTCTACCTGCTGCTGCGACCACTCGTCGCCGCCTACCAGGCGCGGAGGCGGAGCCGGAGGGCGAGGCGTGCCTGCGGCGGGCGAGGGATGACGGCGGGGCACCCCCTTCCTATGGTACCCGCCGGGACACAAGGAGAGGATGATGGTGAGTGCGATGCCTGCAGGTGAGAAGGGCCGGCTGCGGCTCGGGGTGAACATCGACCACGTGGCGACCGTCAGGAACGCCCGCGGCGGGCCGTATCCGGACCCGGTCCGCGCCGCGCGGGTCGCGGAAGCCGCGGGCGCCGACGGCATCACCGCGCATCTGCGCGAGGACCGCCGTCACATCACCGACGAGGACATCGACGCGCTGATGGCGGATCTGCGCCTGCCGCTCAATCTCGAGATGGCGGCCACCGAGGAGATGCAGGCGATCGCGCTCCGCCACAGGCCGCATGCCGTCTGCATCGTCCCCGAGCGGCGCGAGGAGCGCACCACGGAGGGCGGGCTCGACGTCGCACGGGAGGAGAAGCGGCTTGCCGGGTTCATCGCCCCCCTGCGCGAGGCCGGCTCGCGCGTCTCGATCTTCATTGCCGCCGATCGCCGCCAGGTCGAGGCCGCGCACCGGATCGGCGCCCCGGTGATCGAGCTCCACACCGGCGCCTACTGCGCGGCGCATCTCGCCGGCGACCACCGGGACCGCGATGCCGAGGCTGCCCCCCTTGGCGAGATGGCCGCCCATGCCCAGCA
>Ga0079224_100016259_pt1 | contig 10445 bp, 5 predicted proteins | sample Stecom2015_FD_80414 | JGI IMG/M metagenome (GOLD analysis project Ga0079224, IMG submission 80414) | Agricultural soil microbial communities from Utah to study Nitrogen management - Steer compost 2015 | ecosystem: Environmental > Terrestrial > Soil > Agricultural land | place: USA: Utah...
CGCCGCCGGGAACTGGTAGGGCGCGTTCGGGAAGGTGCCCGGGCTGCTCGTGAACGAGAAGTGGAACGGGCTGCCCAACGCGGCCGGCAGGCTGAAGCTGGCGAACGACAGCGCGTCGAGCTCGAGGCCGAGGAAGTTGCCCATCGCCAGCGGACGCGAGGTCGCCACCGAGTAGGCGACGAAGCCCTCGAGGTAGTTCGCCGGGCTGCCGGTCAGCGACAGGCTCAGGTGGCCGGCCGCGTTCGACGCGAGGTCGAGCACCGGGCCGCTGCGGTCGCGCCCGCCGCCGATGCCGCTCGTCACCAGCGCGAAGTCCGCGTCGACCTCCGGCGTCTCGCGGTGCGCGTCCTGCGCGACGAGCCGCGCGCTGACGTCGATCTGCCAGATGCCCGAAGGCGGCGTGGTCAGCAGCACGTTCTCCACCGTGTCGAGCCCGTTCGGCGAGCCGCCCGGCGTGCTCACGATGCCGCTCGTCAGACCGACGTTGCCGTGGTAGACGAGGCCGGTCGGAGCGACGACGCGCAGGTCGAGGTCGTTGACCCGGTGCGGCGCGACGAAGTTCGGCGCGGTGGCCAGGTCGGCGTAGACCATGGTGGTCTTGAACCAGGGCGTGTTCGGCTTCACGAACACCCAGTAGGTGCGCACCTCACCCTGGCGCAGCACGTCCAGCTCGTCGAGGACGAGCATGTTGTCGCGCAGGTCGTACATGTCCTGCGCCGACGGGAAGCCCCAGCCCACGCGGTAGCGCGACGCCGCACCCGCACCGACGATCGCCGGGTCGTACTGCCGCGCCGTGTTGATCAGGAGAGCCTTGGTGGTGGTGAAGTGCGGCTTGACCGAGAAGCGGTCCTGCCAGCTGGTCGCCGGCGTGTGGCCGAACAGGCCGTCGGTGAACAGCTCGATCGTCAAGCCGGTGTAGCCCGCGACGATCGGCGTCGCGCCCGACGTCCCGCCGAAGCCGGTCGTGTAGGTCGTCGCGCCGTTGGTCGTGTGGATCAGGTCGTAGTAGGCGCACAGGTCCGGCTTGATCCGGTTGTCGGACGCCGGCCCCATGCTCGTGCCGCTCTGGGTGTCGTCGTTGGGGTTCGCGGTGTCGCGATGGGTGATCGCGCCGACGCTGATGATGTTCTTCGCCCAGGCCTGCGGCCGCGAGTTGCGGTTGCCCGTGTTCGACTGGCTCTGGCAGATCGGGATGTCGAACTCGTGGATGATCCAGTCCATCTCGGCGGAGCGCGCGTCGTAATTCTGGATCTGCGCGTAGCCCCACGACGCCGTCTGGAACATGACCTTCCACTGCTTGGTGGGGTCGGTGATCTCGCGCACGACGCCGTAGCGGCTGTTCTGCGCGCTGCTCATCGCCGGCGTCGAGTAGATGTAGTTGTAGTCGGTGAAGTAGCCCTGGCCGTCCGGCAGGATGCCGCGCGCGTTGGCGACGGCGCCGCGGGAGAAGACCTCGCCGAACGTCGAGTTGCCGTGCGTCGTCGCCGAGCCGCTGAACACGGACTGCGGCACGGTGCGGTACTGGTTCGCGGCGAACTCCGGATGGTTCGGGTAGATGCCCTCCATGATGTGGCCGCGGACGCCCTTGCCGGTGTGCCCGTTGAGCGTCTCGACGTAGTTGGCGCCACCCTGGATGCGGGCGTTGTTCATGTCCTCGCCGATCGGCGTGGCGAGCTGCATCCACATCACGGTGTCCTCGGCCGCGAGGGCGAGCGCCTGCGGCGCCGACAGGTCGGCCTCGATCAGCAGGTTGCCGCCCGCGTAGCGCCACATCGCGCCGCCGACGCGCCCGACCGCCGCGACCAGCGCCGGCTCGTCGCGCTTGGGATCGACCATCACGATCACGTAGCGGCGTGCCTCGTCGCTGCGCTCCGCGAAGATCGGGAGCAGCGCGCGCTCCAGCTTGTAGGCCGGGTGGAACGCGCCGACCCAGCGAACCGCCGGCAGGTTGCGCACGCGGCCGGCGGTCTCGGCGTCCATGCGGACGACGTACGCCTGCTCCGGCGCGTACCAGTGCACCTCGACGCCGTGCTCGGCGAGGGCGTCGCGATGGCTCTGGTTCAGTTCCTCGTGGAACTGGACCAGGTACAGGCGCTGGCCGGGGCGCGCGCTCAGCTCGTCCGCGACCGGCGGGGTCCCGATCAGCGGATCGAAGGTCGCGTAGTGCAGGTTGATGGTCGGAGCGCGGCGCTCGGGGGGAGCGACGCGCTCGGGCTCCTGCGCGAGCAGCGCGCCCGACGCCACGGCGGGCAAGAAGACGAGGAAGCGGGCGAGAGCGAGCATCTGTTCAGGGGTAGCGAGGTAGGGTGGACGACCGGACGGGGCAGGCGAACGGGAGATCGTGAACCGGAAAGCGACCCCGGTCCAGTGGGGCTGCCCCGGACGGTCCCGCTGCGAGCGCGGTCGCATCGAGCACACGCGGTGTTGCGCTCCACCGCGCCGGCCGCGCCCGGACCACGAGTTGCACGAACTCGCGATCGAAGCGCGGTGCCGGCACCCGCGACCCCGCCGCGCACGCGAAGGCGCGCCGCATGATCCGGGGGTCGTCGCGCGTCGCGGCGTCGCCCGGCCGGATCAGCCCGCGCGCACGGGCTGGTGGCCGACCACTTCGGGTGTGTAGCCGCCCGCGTACGGCGTGGTGTTCGTGATCACCTTCACGCCCTCGAACTCGATGTTGTAGTGCAGGCGCTTCAGGCCGCGCTCCGCCATGAAGCGCGTCACGTCGGCATGGCGCGCGGGCGCGTACACCATCACGAACCCGCCGCCGCCGGGACCGCAGACCTTCGCGCCGAGGACGCCGAACCGGTCCCTCAGCTCGGCGTACAGCTCGTCGAAGCCGGGGATCGTGACGCGCGGGGACAGGCGCTTCTTGAAGTTCCAGTGCCGGTCCATCAGCTGGCCGAACTCGTCGAAGTTGCCCGCCTCGATCGCGGCCAGCGACTGCAGCCCGACATCCTTGATGCCATGCAGGGCCTCCTCCACCACCGGGTGCTGCGGCGAGGTGGGATCCTCCATCGCGAGGTACTGGTCGCGCAGGATCTCGGGCACGCTGCGCCGGATGCCGGTCCAGTAGAGGTGCACGTTGGCGATGAAGTCGGGCAGCGAGGAGATCGGCACGTTGGCGTAGCGGTGCACGACCGAACCGTCGCGCGCGATGTCGAGCACGCTCATGCCGCCGAACGCGGCCATGTACTGGTCTTCCTTGCCGATCGGCTGGCGCAGCGTGCCCAGCTCGATCGCGGACGCCTCCTCGGCCAGCTCGGCGGGCGACCCCGGCCGCCGCCGGTAAGCGTGCAGGGCGGCGAGCAGCCCGACGAGATAGCAGCTCGACGAGCCGACGCCGCTGCCGGCGGGCAGGTCCGCGGTCGACGTGACCTCGATCTGCGACCAGATCTCGTGGCGCTTGAGCGCCTCGCGCGCCAGCTCGTGCTTGAGCTGGTCGGGATGGTCGACCATCTCGCTGCGCATGTACTGCACGCGGATCATGCGATCCACGAGCGGCACGTTGAGCGAGATGTACATGTACTTGTCGAGGCCCATGGCGAGCACGAAGCCGCCGTGGCGCGAGAAGTAGCTCGGCAGGCCAGTGCCGCCGCCGAGCGTGACCCGGAAGGGGGTGCGGGTGAGGATCAAAGGTCCGGCTCCGCGCGGGATGCTAGCAGTCCGGTGCCGAAGGTCGGGGTCCCGTCCGCGGATCGCCGGCGTGCCGTGTGCGCGCGTCAGCGCGCTCGTTCGACCGCGCGCGCGCGACGCGCTTCGATCATCGCGCGCGCCGACCCGAGATCGGCACAGGTCGCGTCCGCGCGCGGCACGTCGTCCGGCGCACGGTCGCGGTCGTCGCCGATCGCGCAGCACGGGATTCCCGCGATGCGCGCGCCCGCGATCGCGTCGTCGCTCGCCGCGAGCAGCCAGGAGCGTGCCAGGTCGATGCGCAGCTCGTTGGCGGCCTCGAGCACCAGCCGGGTGAACAGGCTGCGCCGCGGCACGTCGTCGTCGACTTCCTCGCCCGGGCGCGGGTACACGAAGGTCCCGTCCAGCGATCCGCCGAAGCCGCGCAGGGCGACGTCGATCGCCCGCTGTCGGGCAGCTTCGACGCGTGTCGCGCGGCCATCGCTCACGCGCCCCGGCTGGCAGTCGAGCGCCACGCACAGGTACCCGACCCGCTTCCACTCGCTGACCGCGAGGAGCGCCGGGCGCCGCACGGAGAAACCTTCGGGCTGCGGAACGCCGAGCAGACAGCGCTCCATCAGGATCGCAGGCCGCAGCAGGGGCCGGTTCGCCATCGGCCCGCACGTTACTCGCCGGCGGGACCGGCGCGAAGCGCGCCCCGAGAAGGCGCCCGGGCCGCGTGCGATTCGAGCACGAACCCGCCCCGCACGCGCGCCCGCGCGTCGCACCCCGCGAGCGAGCGGCGAGCGCCGCGTGCCGCTCGCCGCGTGCGTGGTTGGCCCCACCGATGCTGAGCTTTGCTGACCGGCTGGGTATCGTGCCGCCGATCGCAGCATGCCCGGCCGGCGGCGGACGTTCGACCGCGCGCCGGTCCCGACCGCCTCGTCTCCGCAATGTCCGAGCGGCTCCTGCACCCAGAGATGCCGACCCCGGCCGCCCCGAGCACCGCACCCGGGACGGAGGTGCGCCCGGCGTGGCGGCGCCTGGCGGCGGCGCTCGTCGTCGTGCACTTCGCGATCGCCGCGGCGCGGGTCCCCGCCGACGTCATCGGCAAGCGCTGCGAGCGCGTGGCGGACTTTCGCGCGCGCGGCCCGATCCGCTTCCACCTCGACAACGAGTTCATGGCTGGCGCCGACGCGGTCGAGTGGCTCGTGCGCCACGCGAGCCTGGACTCGGTGGTGCTGCACCGCGGCGCCACCTCGGGCGCGAGCGAGCTGGTGCCGCCGCTGATCTGGCCGCGCCTGCTCTACGACGAGTCGTGGGTCAGCGGCGACGAACGGATCCCCCTCCGCCGGCCGCTCGCGCGCGGCCCGATCGACGGCCGCGACGCGATCGCCGTGCTCGAGTGCGACCCTGAGCGGCGGGGCGGCACGCAGGCCCTGCGCATCGTGGGGCGGTGAACGACCTCACCTCGCTCGCCTGGCGGCTGGTGCGCGGGACGCTCTTGGGCCTCGCCGCCTTCGCCCTCGTCGCGCACGGCGTGCTGCTGTGCGGCGGCTCGGTGTGGGCCGGCCTGCTGCCCGTCGTGCTGCTCGGCGCGCTCGCGGCGCAGCGCGACGACGGCGTGCGCCCGGTCGGCCCGCCGGCGCCGCTGCCGCTGCGCGCCGGCGCGCTGGTGCTGCTCGCGGTCGTGTTCGCCGCGCTGTGCTACGGCGCGCTCGCGACGCCGGCGCGGCACTGGGACGGGGTCGTGAGCTGGGAGATGAAGGCGATGGTGCTGGCCGCCGCGCCCACGCTCGACCAGCCGTTCTTCACCGACCACGCGGTGTACGCGCAGAGCCGCGAGTACCCTCTGCTCCAGCCGCTCGTGCAGGCGAGCGTGCAGCGCCTTGCCGGCGCGGCGGCCGGCCGCGCGCTGTTCCCGGCACTCTGGCTCGTGCTCGTGGCGCTCGCCGGCAGCGCCCTGCGACGCGCCGGGTTGCCCGGCACGCACGCCTGGCTCGCGGCGCTCGGGATCGGGACGATGCCGATGCTCGTCTCGCCGACGAGCGGCGCGGTCGACTCGGGCTACGCCGAGCTCGCGATCCTGACCACGCTGACCGCGGCCGCTGCCGCCTTCCTCGCGAAGGACGGCTGGCTGCTCGGCGCGTGCTGCGTGGTCGCGGTGTTCCTCAAGCCGGAAGGCACGGTGTACGCCGGCGCGATCGCGGCGTGCGCCTGGCTGCTCGGCCCCCGCCGGCTCGCGACCGGCGCCGTGCTCGGGACCGCGGTCGCGCTCGCCGTGTGGCTGCCGCTGCTCGACTTCCTGCGCTACGGGCCGTTGCACGCGGCCGAAGCGCCGTGGGCGACGCGCCTCGCGGTGTTCGCCGGCGGCGCAATCCTCGCGGGCGCCCTGCACGAGCGCGTGCCACGGATCGGAGCGCGCGCCGCGCTGCTCGCGGTCGCGGGCGCCACGGCCGCGGCGGCGTGGTGCCTGCTGCCCGGGGAGGGTGCCGGCGCGCTCTCCGCGTACGCGCACAACCTCGCCGACCTGCCGCAGCGCGCGGCGCGGACACCCGAGCTGCTCGTCGCCGGCGGCGAGCAGGCGATCGCCGTGCGGCGCTTCGGACTCCTGTTCCCGCTGGTCGCGTGCGCGCTCTGGGGCGGCTGGCGCGACCTCGACGATGCCGGCCGCGCGGTGGCGGTGCTGCTCGCCTTCGGCTGGACGATCGTCGCCGTCTCGATGCTGCTCGCGCCGGAGACCGACTTCGCGCACCACGTGCGTTCCAGCTTGCACCGCCTCCTCCTGCAGTGGACCGGGGTCGCCGTCGTGTGCGCCGCGCTGTGCCTGCGGCCTCAGGCGAGCGCCGCGAGGATCCCGTCGCCGTAGTGCTCGACGCGCCACGGCTCCAGCAGCCCGGTCTCCAGCAGCGCTTCGCGCGTGCGCGGCACCGGACGCACCGCGGCGAGGTCGAGCAGGAGCTGGCGCGGCACGATCAGCGACGCGTCGACCTTGCGCGACGCGGCGGTGAGCTTCCGCCACGAGCGCAGCCGGTCGTACACCCGCCGCTGCGCCGGCGTCAGCGCGACGGCGCCTTCGCCTTCCTGCCGCGGAAGGGCAGCGATCGGACGCAAGCGCGCCGCGCGGCGCAGTGCACCGAGTACCGGCGGCGCGAGCCGTTCGGCGAGGCGCGGCGTCATGCCGGGCACCGCGGCGAGTTCGTCGGCGTCGCGCGGCGCCCGCCGCGCGATCTCGACGAGAAGGTCGTTCCCCGCCACCTTGAACGGCGGCACATCGCGGTCCTCGGCGATGCGCTCGCGCATCAGGAACAATTCGCGCAGGCGCCGGCGCCCCTGCGGGTCGAGTTGCTCGGCGCCGCGCAGGCCGGCCCAGGCGTCGGGATCGAACTGGCGCGGCGGCGGCACCAGCGCCGCCAGCCGGCGGCACTCCGCGGTCACCTCCAGCACGTGCAACGGCCCAGCCGCGACGACCGCCGCGCGCAGCTTGCGCGCCAGTTCCAGGAGGTAGTGCGTGTCGAGGCGGGCGTACTGCTTCTGCTCTTCGGTCAGCGGCCGCATCCCCCAGTCGCTGCGCTGCAGCCGCTTGTCGAGTCGCACACCGAAGTGCTCCTCCAGCGCCGCGGCGAGGCCGAGGTTCTGCCGTCCGAGCGACATCGCCGCGACCTTCGTGTCGAACACGCTGGTGAACTCGAACGCGTGCGCCCGCTTGAGCGTGAGGATGTCGTACTCCGCGTCGTGGAAGACCTTGACGATCCCCGGGTCGGCGAACACCGGCACGAGCGGCGTCAGGTCGAGTCCGGCGAGCGGATCGACGAGCACGTCGCCGAGCCCGCTGCTGATCTGGATCAGGCACAGCCGCTCGCGGTACGCGTAGAGCGAGTTCGACTCGGTGTCGATCGCGATCGCGCGCTCGCCGAGGAGGTCGTCGGCCAGCTTGCGCAGGGCAGCATCCGAGTCCACGTAGACGGGCGGAGCTGCGGTGCGGGATCCAGACACGCGGCCTCCACTGTCCACGCGGGTTCGGGGTTGGACAAGGGAACGCGGGAAGTCGCCGACGAGGACGATGCGACCCGATGCGGCGCGTGCGACCAGCCCGCACCAGAGCCCGGCTGCCGGTGCGAAGCGGTTGCGTCCGCCATCCGGTGCCGCCGTCACCGACCGCCGCGCGCCGGCCTGACGCGGCACCCGGCCGCACGGCCGGCGGCCCGGACGGGCGGATTGCGCACAAACCCGAAGGCCGGGAGCTGCCGCCGCAGGGCGGCGGCGCACCGGCGCCGCCTGCTCGCTTGCGCACTCGCGCGCATCCTTTGCCCGCGTCGCGGGCGCGGCCTACCCTTCGCGCCATGAACGTGCGCATCGAGTACTGCGTGGTTTGAAACTACCTGCCGCGGGCGTCCAGTCTGGGCGCCGAGATCCGGAAGGCCTTCCCCGACGCCGAGGTCGAGCTCAAACCGGGCGGCAAGGGTGACTTCATCGTCACCGTCGACGGCAAGGAGCTGTGGAACAAGCGGCAGATGGATGACGAGTTCCCGGACCCGAGCCAGGTGCTCGCGAAGCTGAAGTCGGCGTAAGGGAAGGGGGCGGGCGCGGCGGGCTGTGCGCGGTGCCCGGTGACACGGCTTCTGCGTGTGCGCGGCCCCGCCCGCAAGCCACACGCAGATCGAGGTGGGCAGGCTCGCACCCATGACCGGTGACCTGCCCCGCGAAACACCACCCAAGCAAAGGCGCTTTGGTTGCGTGGCTGTGGACGGGCGGGTCGAAGGATCGGCTACCAGCGCGCGGGTCCTTCACGAAGCACACTGCGGCCCGGCGCGACTGTGGCCACGCTGCAAGGCATGCAACCTGGCGTGCGTCCGTGCCATCTGCTGCACGAAGAAGGAACCGCCGCGAACGCGATCATGGCGCTCGCGGCGGCCGGGCAGCTTGGTGAGCCACACCGATCCCGGTGGGCCATAGCCTGCCTGCACCGGTCGGGTGGGCACAAGGCAAGCGGTGTGCCAGCGTGTGGGTGGCGCGAACCCGCGGGGTCCATCGCTCATGAGCCGTTCGCAGGGTGCCGACCACGACTACGGACGACTGGTGGTCATGCAAGGGAAGGCCACCCGGCCGCCCCGCCGAGACCTCTCGATCGCCCGTGGGCATCGACGGTTGCCCACGGCGAGCAGATCCCATGCGGCCCGCGCCTCTCAGTTGGCCAAGATCATTCTGCGAACCTGATCGTTCTGTGAGCCGCGTGGAACGATCCTGTCGATGCCCTGTTCGAGTGTCGCGATGCCAAACCGGCGCGACACTCTCGTGCATGAGCCTGACCATCCTTCTCAGTCGGTGTAAGCGCCAATGGCGATTTCCGCAGGCTCAGATTGGGGATGACGAAACAGGAGACCCTGACAATACTAGGTGAGCCCAACAAACATCCAACCCCCGAGGCTACGAGATCTGGCGTTACAGCTACCGCTCTCGACTCTTCTTCGCGACGGGGCACTCGTCAGACGAACACCGAGACCTCGCTTTGCTCACGGTGCCTGGTTTGAACGCCCAACCCGTCCAGGTGGCGATGGAAGGCCCGAAGGTTGGTGACAGAATTACGCGACAGGCAACCCGGATGGCCGCGAGGGATCCTTCGCCGACGGAGTGGTCAGCGCCTATGGGTCCTTCTTGGACTGCCCACCCGCTTTTCAGATGACGGCACCGATCGCGCCGGGTAGCAGCGGCGGCCCGGTAGTGGATCGTTACGGTGGAGTTGTTGGGGTGGCCGTTGGTGGCGTGGCCGTGGTGAGAACCTCAATTTCGCGGTGCGGCTCGAGGAGATACTCGCATTTGCGGCCGAGAACGGACTGACACATCCGGCGGCGCCGCGACGGTGACGTCGAGGCGATCGAACTTACGCGGGGGCATAGACGCAAGTACTGTCACGCTGCTTACGGGGCACGGCGCCCCTGCGACTGCCCCGACACGCCTGGGAGGAAACTCGGAACTGCGCCGTTCCCGAGAGCGAAGAGTCTCCTAGGCGTCCCAACAACCTCCGTGCGCTGGCGAGGGCGACGGGACTCGAACCCGCAACCACCGGATCGACAGTCCGGTACTCTAACCAATTGAGCTACGCCCCCGCGCACAGGGGGCGGGGATCCTAGGGAGACGAGGGCCCCGGGTGCAAGCGGCGGGGCGAGTTTTTCGCGTGCACCGCGGCGCGGCGCCACCCGCGCGGATGCAAGCGCCGCCGAGGCACGCTCCCGCGGCGCCCCTCCCGCGCACGGTGCGAACCCGTCGTGGACGGCGGATCCAGCCCGCCCCGGGCGGCGCCACGGCGCCGCCCGGCACGCGCGGCCGGCCCGCTTGCGGCATGACCGTGACGCGGAGGAGGAGCTGCGTACCCGCCGGCGTGCCGTCCGACGCCCAGGCCGCGCGGCCGGTGCCTCGTTCGCCGGGAGAACGGAGCCGCCCCTGTCCGGCGCAAGCTCGTGATCGCGGCGCGCAGCCTTCGGGCAGGTACGCCGCACCAGCGACGCGCCGTGCACCATCCTCGCCGAGCCGGGGAGCGTCCTAGACCTAGAAGGGACGATCGAAGCCGACGCCTTCGCGCCCGCCCCCCTGCACGTCGACGTGGACTCGGCGCCTTCGATCGTCACCGTCGAGATGGTGCCGATCGACCGCGTCGGGCTGCAGCTGGACTTCGTCGCACCGACGCGCGTCCGGCAGGTCGTGCTGCACTTCGACCCGCTGGACGACACGCGGAGCCTGCGCGGCGGCGCGTTCGGCGTGTTCCGCAACGACTCGGAGCCGTGGTTCGAGGTCGAGGAGCCTCCGGGCCGTTACCGCCTGCGGGTGGAAGCGCCGCA
>Ga0079224_100016260_pt1 | contig 10444 bp, 8 predicted proteins | sample Stecom2015_FD_80414 | JGI IMG/M metagenome (GOLD analysis project Ga0079224, IMG submission 80414) | Agricultural soil microbial communities from Utah to study Nitrogen management - Steer compost 2015 | ecosystem: Environmental > Terrestrial > Soil > Agricultural land | place: USA: Utah...
AATAGTTTTAATCCATTTTCTTGGGCAAAATCAAAAATTAATGGACGAATATCATCTTGACTTTCACTGCTGATTTCCCACAAATTTCCGCCTATATTCTCGGCAAAAGAAATAATTTGCAAAGATTCTAACAGCGATTTTTCAATCGCTCTATTAAATTCAACTTGCAAAATCTGTGTATCTAACTTTTTCTTATCATCGTGCAAATATCTATCTTCCACGATTTTACCTTTATTAATAATAATCACTCTATCACAAATTGCTTCGACTTCTTGCATAATATGTGTGGAGAGAAAAACCGTTTTATCTTTTCCGATACTTTTTATCAATTTGCGAATTTCTACCAATTGATTGGGGTCTAATCCGGTGGTTGGTTCGTCCAAAATCAATACATCGGGTTCGTGCAACAACGCTGTCGCCAAACCAACTCGCTGCCGATATCCTTTAGACAACTGCCCTATTTTCTTATTCACTTCGGGCGTTAATCCGGTTTGTTCAATCACGTGATCGACTTTATTTTTGGCTACTTTGTATATATCAGCATTGAAATATAAATATTCTTTGACATATAAATCCAAATACAACGGATTGTGTTCTGGCAAGTAACCCAATGTTTTTTTGACTTTTTTCAATTCAGAAGACACATCAATGCCGTTTACCACTGCCGTTCCTTCATCTGCTTTGAGATAGGTCGTCAAAATCTTCATCAATGTAGATTTCCCTGCTCCATTTGGGCCTAAAAACCCTACGATTTCTCCGCTTCCAATCTTAAAACTAACATCGTCCAACGCTTTTTGATTGCCGTAATATTTGCTTAATCCTGATACTTCTATAGACATAATTTCATTCGTGATTTACCTACAAATGTACTAAAATACTCACAAAAAAGACAACTCTAAAAATATCATCATAGAAAATATTGAATATTGCTTATCTTTGCAAAAAAATTAGGTAGAAATGACAGCAAGTGGAAAAATAGAATTAATGTGTCCGGCAGGAGATTTTACATCTTTGCAGGCAGCGATAGATAACGGGGCAGACTCTGTTTATTTTGGTGTAGAACAGCTTAATATGCGTGCCAGAGCAACGATTAATTTTACGCTGGAAGATTTACCCGAAATCAACCGAAGATGTAGTGAAAAAAATGTACGTACTTATCTTACATTAAATACGATTATTTACGATCATGACCTTTCTATCATCAAAAGAGTTTTGGACAAAGCAAAAGAAAGCAATATTACTGCAGTGATTGCGATGGATCAAGCGGTGATTGCTTATGCTCGTCAGATTGGAATGGAAGTACATATCTCAACACAAATTAATGTAACCAATATTGAAACGGTAAAATTCTATGCTTTATTTGCCGATACGATGGTAATGAGCCGAGAACTGAGTTTGATTCAGGTTAAAAAAATCTGTGAGCAAATAGAGAAAGACGATGTTAGAGGGCCTTCTGGCAATTTGGTAGAAGTCGAAATTTTTGGTCACGGAGCTTTGTGTATGGCAGTTTCAGGAAAATGTTATTTGAGTTTGCATTCACACAATTCATCTGCAAATCGAGGTGCTTGTAAACAAAACTGTAGAAAAAAATATACGGTTATTGATCAAGAGTCTGGTTTTGAAATCGAATTGGACAATGAATATATGATGTCGCCAAAAGATTTGTGTACATTGAATTTCCTTGATCAAGTTATCGACACTGGCGTAAAAGTATTGAAAATAGAAGGTCGCGGACGAGCACCTGAGTATGTAGCAACGGTTACTAAATGTTATCGCGAAGCAATTGATGCGGTACACGACGGAACTTATACAGAAGAAAAAGTAGCCAACTGGATGGAGCAACTCAATACGGTTTACAACCGCGGATTTTGGTCTGGATATTACCTTGGTCAAGAATTGGGCGAATGGTCAGATAATCCAGGGTCAAATGCTACAAGAAAAAAAGTATATATCGGCAAAGGAAGACATTTTTATCCGAAAGGCGACATTGCAGAATTCCTTATCGAAGCTTATGATTTGAAAGTGGGCGATTCGGTGCTTATCCAAGGCCCAACAACAGGTTCGCAAGAAATGGTTGTAGAAGAAATGGTTGTTCACAACAAGGAGCGCGAAACAGAAAACAACAAAGCAAGCAAATCGGATACGGTAACATTTAAAACTAAATTTAAAGTACGTCCGTCAGATAAATTATACAAAATTGTAGAAGCTTAATGGTTATTGTTACCTTACAAAGAAATAAATGTATCGGTTGCAATTATTGTGAAGAATTTGCACCGGAATATTTTAGAATGTCTAAAAAAGATGGCAAATCTGTCTTGTTGAAATCGATTGACAGAAAAGGTTTTCACACGCTTAAAATTCCTCATCATGAGGCTGAAGAAGCTATTGAAAAAGCTGCCAAAGCTTGTCCGGTAAAAATTATTTCTCACAAAACGATTTAGAATTCTTTAACAAACACTAAAAAACCTGTAAGCACATAACTTACAGGTTTTTATATAAAACATTACAGTGATTAATTTGCTACTTCACTAATAAATTTAATTCGCATCAATCGAAGTTCTTCAATATCATAATCGCCATCAAATTCTTCTAATGCTGCTTCTATAGAATCATTTTCGGCAGACATAAAATAGTCAAAAACTTCCTCCTGCTGATCTTCATCCAAATACTCTTCAATCCAATAATCTGCATTTAGTTTGGTTCCGGAATACACGATTTGTTCCATCTCTTTGAGCAAACTATCCATATCCAATCCTTTGGCTTTGGCAATATCTTCAAAAGACAATTTTCGATCGACAGACTGAATAATATACAACTTGAGAGATGAATTGGCTCCGGTTGATTTCACAATCAAATCGTCTGGACGGATAATATCGTTTTCTTCTACATAATCTTTAATCAACGAAACAAATTCTTTTCCATATTTTTTAGCTTTTCCTTCGCTCACGCCGTGTACGAAAGACATTTCTTCTAAAGTAATCGGATATTTCAACGCCATATCTTCTATAGAAGGATCTTGAAAAATCACATAAGGAGGTAAGTCTAATTTTTTAGATACTTTTTTACGCAAATCTTTCAATAACTTGATTAACACTTCATCAACCACCGCCGAAATCTTTGCTTGAGAACTCGCACTTTCGATAACATCTGCACCATAATCATGGTCTTCACTCATCATAAAAGAAGTAGGGTTGACTAAAAACTCCTCTCCTTTTTTAGTTAATTTCAGCACACCATAACTCTCTATATCTTTAGAAATCAATCCAAAAACCAATACTTGCCGAATGAGTGCCATCCAATATTTATCATTTTGCTCTTTACCAGATCCAAAGAAAGGTTGACTATCGGTTTTGTATGATTTAATCACAGCATTTACCCTTCCGATAAGCGTATTGATGACTTCTTTAGCTTTGTATATTTGTTTGGTTTGCTTGATAATATCGAGCAATTTTACTACATCACCTTTGGCTTCGTGTTGTGGTTTTGGATTTCGGATATTGTCATCCATATCCCAACCTTCTCCACTTTTCTCATCAAATTCTTCCCCGAAATAATGCAACAAAAATTTACGTCTCGACATGGAAGTTTCGGCATAAGCTACTACTTCTTGCAACAAAGCAAAGCCTATTTCTTGCTCAGCAAGTGGCTTGCCCGACATGAATTTTTCCAATTTTTCTATATCCTTATACGAATAATATGCCAAGCAATGACCTTCTCCTCCATCTCGACCTGCTCGACCTGTTTCTTGATAATAACTTTCTAATGATTTTGGAATATCATGATGAATCACAAATCTCACATCCGGTTTATCAATTCCCATCCCAAACGCAATGGTAGCCACCACCACATCTACATCTTCCATCAAAAACATATCCTGATGTTTGGCTCGAGTTTTGGCATCTAATCCAGCGTGATAAGGCACAGCACTGATTCCGTTTACTTGTAAAACCTGCGTAATTTCTTCTACTTTTTTTCTACTTAAGCAATAGATAACACCTGATTTACCTTTGTGCTGACTGATAAATTTAATGATATCCGATTCAATATTTTTAGTTTTCGGTCTTACTTCGTAATACAAATTGGGTCGGTTAAACGAAGCTTTGAAGACTTTTGCACCGGGCATTTCTAGATTTTTCAGAATATCTTCTTGCACTTTCGGTGTTGCTGTTGCTGTCAAACCAATAATCGGAATATCTCCTATTTGTCTGATAATATTACGGAGGTTTCTGTATTCTGGTCTAAAATCGTGTCCCCATTCTGAAATACAATGTGCCTCGTCAATCGCTATAAAAGATAACGGGACAGTCTGCAAAAACGAAGTATATTCTTCTTTGGTTAAAGACTCGGGAGCGACATACAATAATTTGGTTACGCCGTTTCGGATATCTTCTTTAACTTGATTAACTTCGGATTTGTTCAATGATGAGTTCAACACGTGAGCAACGCCGTGATTTTCAGACACTCCTCTAACGGCATCCACTTGATTTTTCATCAATGCGATTAATGGAGACACAACAATAGCTGTACCTTCCAAAACTAGTGCCGGCAATTGGTAACACAGAGATTTCCCTCCCCCTGTTGGCATAATTACAAAGGTATTTTGTCCAGAAATAATTGTTTTTACAACACTTTCCTGCAATCCTCTGAATTGATCAAAACCGAAATGTTTCTTTAATTCCTGATGTAAATCAATTTGTAATGATTTCATTATTTTGTTATGCTATTTTCCTTAAATTTGTCGATTATAAATATACGTCATTTTTTTTTTAAAACAACTATAAAAGATAATTTTGATTTGAATCAAATAAACCACATTTTAGATACCGCCAAAAAAGTATTAATAACTGAAAGTGAGTCAATTAAAAAATCAACCGAATTTCTTGACCATCAATTTTCGGCTGCTGTTGAAGCAATTTATCAAACAAAAGGTAAATTAATTATTACCGGAATAGGCAAAAGTGCTCACATTGCAGAGAAAATTGTCGCCACCTTAAACTCAACCGGAACCCCTTCATACTTCCTTCATGCGGCAGAAGCTGTTCATGGCGATTTAGGATTGCTCGGTGCCGACGATATTGTAATGTGCATTTCAAAAAGCGGCAATAGCCCTGAAATAAAAGCTTTATTGCCTTTGCTAAAACGCGACGGAAACCAATTGATTGGTATGACTTCTAACTCTAAATCTTTTTTGGCACAACAATCTGATTTTGTAATCAACGCCTACGTTGAAAGCGAAGCAGACCCTAATAATCTGGCACCAACTAATTCTACAACGGTTCAATTGGCTTTGGGAGATGCCATTGCTGTGTGCCTGATAAAACTCAGACAATTCACTGCTGATGATTTTGCTAAATATCATCCGGGTGGGGCTTTGGGCAAAAAATTGTTACTGAAAATTTCTTCTATTTTAGACTCAGAAAACAAACCAGCAGTACATTGTAATGCCAATATTCAAAATGTTATTATCGAAATTTCCGGCAAACGATTGGGCGTAACCGCCGTATTAGACGAAGAAGAATTAGCAGGGATTATTACCGATGGAGACATTCGTCGAATGCTGCAAAACAATAACCAATTTATGCAGCTAAAAGCAGAAGATATTATGACTCCAAACCCTAAAACGATTGACATCAACTGTTTGGTATCAGAAGCTTTAGATTTGATGGAAAACTACCAAATCACACAATTGTTAGTAACCGATAGTGGAAAATATGCAGGAGTAATCCATTTACACGACATCATTAAAGAAGGGCTGTTATCATGAGTACGAAAAAATCCAACAAAGAAATGTCTTTCCTTGACCACCTGGAAGACTTGAGATGGCTTTTGATTCGAAGCTCAATCGCTATTATTATTGCCGGTATAATTGCATTCGCTTTTTCTGATTTTCTTTTCGACACAATTATTTTCGGCCCAAAGAAAGCTGATTTCATCACTTATCGATGGTTTTGTGAATTGGCCATACGGTTTGATTTAGACAAAAGCTTTTGTCAGCACGAATTACCTTTTGAATTGCAAAACCGAACGATGGAAGGGCAATTTTCCGTGATGATATGGACATCTATAACTGCCGGATTTATTTTAGCAGTGCCATTTTTGCTTTGGGAAGTCTGGAAATTCATTAGTCCTGCCATGTATCAAAACGAAAAAAAACATGCACGTACTTTCTTGGCATGCACCTCGATATTGTTCTTTCTTGGCGTAGCTTTTGGCTATTTTATTTTAGTACCATTATCTATCAATTTCTTGTCAAATATTCAAATTAGCAAAGAAGTTATCAATCAAATTGATATAAATTCGTATATTGGAACCGTAAAAACAACCTCATTAGCTACGGGATTAGTTTTTGAATTACCGGTGATTATATTTTTTCTAGCACATTTGGGAATTGTAAACACGCAAAATCTCAAAGACTTCAGAAGATATGCTTATGTGTTAATATTAATCGTAGCGGCAGTTGTTACTCCTCCCGACATCATCAGCCAAATCATAGTATCTGTTCCGATGATTATTTTGTATGAATTCAGTATAATAATCTCAAAAATAATTGCTAAACGCAACAAAGAAAATAGCCATGAAATTACGAGCCGATAATTTAATAAAAACCTACAAAGGACGGAAAGTCGTCAAAGGCGTGTCTGTAGAAGTAAATCAAGGAGAAATCGTTGGTTTGCTTGGTCCAAACGGTGCCGGGAAAACCACCTCATTCTACATGATTGTGGGTTTGGTCAAGCCCAATGGCGGAAAAATATTTTTGGACGAAATGGAAATTACCAATTTTCCGATGTATAAAAGAGCACAAAACGGTATTGGTTATCTGGCTCAGGAAGCATCCGTGTTTCGAAAACTGAGTGTAGAAGATAACATTATGAGTGTTTTGCAACTCACTAAATTATCCAAAAAAGAACAAGAATTGAAGCGAGAAGAGTTACTGGAGGAATTCAGTTTGAATCATATCCGAAAAAATCGTGGAGATTTGCTCTCGGGTGGAGAACGACGACGTACTGAAATTGCTCGAGCATTGGCGACAGACCCTAAATTCATCTTATTGGACGAACCTTTTGCCGGCGTAGATCCAGTTGCTGTAGAAGACATTCAGCGAATTGTGGCTCGATTAAAAAATAAAAATATCGGTATTTTAATTACTGACCATAACGTACAGGAGACTCTTGCTATTACTGACCATACTTATCTGATGTTTGAAGGAGGAATTTTAAAGGCTGGAATTCCGGAAGAACTCGCTGAGGATGAAATGGTAAGAAGAGTTTATCTTGGGCAAAATTTCGAATTACGAAAAAAGAAACTGGAATTTTAAGATATTATAACGTTTTGTTTTTTATTTTTGCCAGTGCTAACTGAGTTAATTTGAAAAAGAAGAAAAATAGCACATTAGGATTTCTCTCGAAGAAACGCATGAAGAATTTGGGGTATTTGCCTCGATGGTCTATTTTATTAATAGATATATTCATCGTGTTTTTCTCTGCAATGGTAGGAGATTATTTACTTGACGGTATTGGTATAGATTCATATCCTTTCCGACAATCTCTTTTATTCTTAGTTTTATTTATTGCAACTCATCTATTATTTTTTCGCGTTTTTAAAACCTATTCAGGAATAATTAGACACACCACTTTTGTTGATGCGGTTAATCTCTTTTGGGCAGAATTATCCTCATTAATTTCTTTGTTTATCATAAATTTAACCGTAGATATTTTTACCGAAAAACCTTTCCTGACAACAAGGGTTCTGTTTTGCGGGATTATCACCTATTGTGGTCTGTTATTTTTCAGGATAGCTGTGAAAAGTGTATTTGAAAATTACATTAATGTATCTCGAGAAAAAGATTTAACCAAAACCGTTATTTATGGTTCTGGCGAAAAAGCTATCGCGATTGCCAATGCCATCTTAGCCGAAACTCCACACAAATTTAAATTGATTGGTTTTATTGATAACAAATCGACACACCTACAAAAAAACAATCGTTTATTAAATTTACCTCTGCTGAATTATAATCGAAAAATCCCTGTTTTAGTTAGAGTTATGGGGGTTAACTCTGTCATTCTCGCTGATGATTCTTTGAGCTACGATGAGACAATGAAAATAGTTGACGACTGTTTAAATTACCACATCAAAGTATATAATCTTCCTTCATTTACCGACATTCAAAACCAAAAAAGAGTTGTCGCAAATATCCGAAATATAAAAATCGAAGATTTACTCGACAGAAAACCCATTGTACTGAACAACACCAAAATCAGTGCTCAGATAAAAGGTAAAACCGTATTGGTTTCGGGCGGTGCAGGAAGTATCGGTAGCGAAATCGTTTGGCAACTGAGCAAATATGAACCTAAAAAAATCATCATTCTCGACCAAGCAGAAACGCCGCTTCACCAAGTAACATTAGAGATAAAAAAAGATTTCCCAAGCAACAATACACTTTCTCTTGTTGCCGACATCAGGAATAGACTTTTATTAGAACAAATTTTTAAAACCCACCAACCCGACGTAATTTATCACGCTGCGGCCTACAAACATGTTCCGTTAATGGAAAACAATCCTGAACAAGCTGTTTTCACTAATGTGATGGGGACAAAAAATCTGGCAGATTTAGCCATAGAATACGGTGCAGAAAGATTTGTGATGGTTTCGACCGACAAAGCTGTAAATCCGAGTAATATCATGGGAGCCAGTAAACGAGTGGCCGAAATGTATGTGCAATCATTAGACAGATATTTGAAAAAATCTGGACAAAACAAAACCAACTTTATCACCACAAGATTTGGTAACGTACTCGGTTCTAACGGTTCGGTAGTTCCGCTATTTACCAAACAAATCCAAGAAGGTGGTCCGATAACGATTACACACCCGGACATTATTCGCTATTTCATGACGATTCCGGAAGCCTGTCAATTAGTATTAGAAGCAGGATCGATGGGAGAAGGCGGAGAAATTTATATCTTTGACATGGGAAAACCGGTCAAAATAATTGATTTGGCTCATAAAATGATTAAAATGGCTGGTTTGATTCCAGAAAAAGATATTGCTGTCAAAGTAGTTGGCTTGAGACCTGGAGAAAAATTATACGAAGAGTTACTCAATGATTCTTCCAAAACACTTCCAACCTATCACGAAAAAATCATGATTGGTATGGACGATACTGAGAGCTTTGAACACGTAAGTAAATTGGTAGAAGAATTAATAGAAAAAGCAAGAAAATATAATACTGAAGACATGGTAAAAATGATTAAATTCATTGTACCAGAATATAAAAGTTTAAATTCAATTTTTGAAAAATTAGATAATTAATCATGCGAAATAAAAAATCCGTATTACTATTGGCAATGATCGTTTTTATAGGCTTGACATTCACCTCGTGTGTATCAAGAAAAAATTTCATGCCTTATCAAGAAATTGAGCAATTACAACCAGAATCTCCAAAGCATTTCGAAACTGTTTTTCAGCCAGATGACATGCTACTCATCGTCGTTTCTGCCGAAGATCAAGAAATCGCAGAACCTTACAATGTGTATGGAACCGTAGTTTCTACAACTGGTAGCGGTGTTGGACAAAGACAACAACACACCTACTTGGTTGATGAAGAAGGTTATATCGAATTTCCCGTTATAGGAAGAATACACGTTGCCGGAAAAACCAAAGCTGAATTGACAGATTATCTTAAAAAAGAAATCTCCAAAGACATTAAAAATCCGATTATCAACATCCGAATTACCAATTACAAAGTTACCGTGCATGGCGAGGTAAACAGAGCTGGTGTGCATACTATCGGGTCGGAGCGTATCACTTTACCTGAAGCATTGGCTTTATCTGGCGATATGACTATTTATGGTAATCGCAAAAAAATATTGGTCATGAGAGAAGAAAACGGCATAAGAAAAAGTGAGTACGTAGATATTACAAATGCTGATTTTATGAACTCTGATTTTTATTATCTCAAACAAAATGATATTGTTTTTGTAGAACAAAACAATGTCAGAAAAAACTCTGCTGCAGTAGGTCCAAATATTTCAACGATGTTTAGTGCCATTTCGCTTTTGGTGTCTATCATCACGTTGGGTATAAGAATTAACAATTAAAATGATTTAAATGGATAAGTATTCATTCGATAATAAAGAGGAAAATATAAATATTAAAGAAGAAATCTTTAAATATATCATACATTGGCGATGGTTTGTACTAGGCGTTTTTGTTTCTTTAGTTTTAGCATTTATATATCTGAGATATGCCGAAAACAAATACCAATCGCAAACCACTGTTTTAATAAAAGACGACAAATCTCAAAGCAATCAATTATTAGCCTTTTCTGAACTTGATTTGTTTGGCGGAGGTAAGGTTTTAGACAACGAGGTAGAGGTATTAAAATCGAGAACTTTAAGCGAAATCGCAGTAGATTCATTGAATCTAAATGTGAGTTACTACTCTGAAG
>Ga0079224_100016265_pt1 | contig 10443 bp, 11 predicted proteins | sample Stecom2015_FD_80414 | JGI IMG/M metagenome (GOLD analysis project Ga0079224, IMG submission 80414) | Agricultural soil microbial communities from Utah to study Nitrogen management - Steer compost 2015 | ecosystem: Environmental > Terrestrial > Soil > Agricultural land | place: USA: Utah...
GGGCACGCCCTGGCGAACTACTCGGGGTACGCGACGCGCGGTTTCCAGGTCGTCGCGCTGCTCGACGCGTCGCCCGAGGTGGTGGGCACCCGCGTCGCGGGAGGGACGGTCGAGCACGTGCGCGACCTCGCCCAGGTGCTGCGCCGCGAGCGCGTGACGATGGTGGTGCTCGCCCTGCCTGCGCACGGTGCGCAGGACGTGGCCGACGCCGTGGTGGGCGCGGGCGTCCGGGAGATCCTCAACTTCGCGCCGGTGGCGCTCCAGGTGCCGGACGACGTGGTGGTGCGCTCGGTCGACGTCGCGGGCGAGCTGCAGATCCTGGCCTTCCACGCGGCCGCACGGGCCGCCGCCCTCTAGACGCGCGCGAGCCCCGGGCGACCGTCGGTCGCCGCGGGGCCCGCGCCCGAGGGAGGCTCAGCCCTCCTTGACGATCGCGCTGACGTCCAGCTCGATCTTGACCTTGTCGCCCACCAGGAAGCCGCCCGTCTCCAGCGTGGCGTTCCAGGTCAGGCCGAAGTCCTTGCGGTTGATCTCGAGCTTGGCCTCGAAGCCCGCGCGGTTGTTGCCGAACGGGTCCTTGGCGGTGCCGGTGAACTCGGTCTCCAGCTCGACGCCCTTGGTGATGCCGTTGATCGTCAGGTCGCCCGAGATGACGTAGTCGTCGCCGTCCGCGCGCACACCCGTGGAGGTGAAGGTCCAGGTCGGCTTCTCCTCGGCGTGCCAGAAGTCCGCGCTCTTCAGGTGGCCGTCCCGCCCGGCGTCGCCGGTGCTGACCGAGGCCGCGTCGAGCTCAGCGGTGACGCTCGAGGACTCCAGGTCCTCGCCGACCGTGATGGTGCCGGAGGTGACGGCGATGCTGCCGCGCACCTTGGCGATACCGGCGTGGCGGACCGAGAACGAGGCCGCGGTGTGGGAGGGGTCGATCTCGTACACGCCTGCGGTGAGGCCGGCGGGGAGCGGGGTGGCCATAGGGAGAACTCCTTGTGATGTGGCGGTTTGGGTAGATAGTTGAGGGATCAACTACCTACGACGTCACCCAACATATCTGGTCCCGTAACGTATTCCTAGGGGGCTATCCCAGCAGCACGATCGGACGGAAGCGGTGGTGACATGGCGGTGGAGACGGTCGAGGAAGGCGACGTCTGGCTCACCGAGGAGCAGCAGGGCGCCTGGCGGCACTACCTGGAGGGCAGCGCCCGCTTCGTCGAGGCGCTCGGCGCCGTGCACGACCGTACCCTTCCCCTCTCCCTCGGCGAGTACAGCCTGCTCGTCCAGCTCTCCGAGGCGCCCGGCCGCACGATGCGGATGTCGGCGCTCGCCGACGGCCTCGTCCTGTCCCGCAGCCGGCTCACGCACACGGTCGCCCGCATGGAGGCGCGCGGGCTCGTCGCGCGCTGCGCGGCCGAGGGCGACCGTCGTGGTGTCAACTGCAGCATGACCGACGCCGGGTACACCGCCCTGGTCGCTGCGGCACCCGGCCACGTCGCCGCCGTCCGCCGCATCCTCGTCGAGGCCCTCGAGCCCGACGAGTTCCTCGCGCTCGGTCGCGCCATGGCGAAGGTCGCGGCCTCCGCGCGGGAGGCGGGCGGCACGCAGGAGGGGCTCGCCGCGCACTGCGACTGAGGCCAACTCCACACGTGCCCGAGTTCACGGGTACCCGGCCAGGGGTGCGAGACTGGGCGCCATGGTCTCCACCACGGTCCACCTGCTGCGCCATGGCGAGGTGCACAACCCCGACGGAATCCTGTACGGACGCCTGCCCGGCTACCGACTCTCCGACCGCGGCCAGGCGATGGCGAAGCTCGTCGCCGAGCACCTGACGAGCACGGGGCGCGACGTCGTCCGCGTGGTCGCCTCCCCGCTGCAGCGTGCGCAGGAGACCGCCGCCCCGGTGGCCGAGGGCTTCGGGCTCGAGCTGGCCACCGACGACCGCATCATCGAGGCAGGCAACCGCTTCGAGGGCCTGCGCGTCGCGGGCGGCGGGGGCGCGCTGCGCGACCCGCGCCACTGGCCGCACCTGTGGAACCCGTTCCGCCCGTCGTGGGGCGAGCCGTACCGCGCGCAGGTCGAGCGCATGCGTGCGGCCGTCGAGGACGCGCGCCGCGCCGCGGAGGGCCACGAGATCGTGCTGGTCAGCCACCAGCTGCCCGTATGGCTCACGCGGCGCTCGTTCGAGGGCGGCACGCTCTGGCACGACCCGCGCGACCGCCAGTGCAACCTGGCCTCCCTGACCTCCCTGCGGTTCGACGGCGACCGGTTCGTCGGGCTCCACTACACGGAGCCCGCCGCCGAGCTCTACCCCGGCGCGAGCAAGGTGCCCGGCGCGTGATGCGAGGACGGACCTTCAAGGTCGTGCAGTGGGTGGTGGCCGTCGGCATCGTCGTCGGCCTGGTCGCGTCGCTCGCGGGCTGCTCTGCCGAGGACTCCGGCGCGGGCGACGTCGTCGGCCAGGGCTACGTCTCGGGCGACGGGTCCGTCCAGACCTACGACGCGGGGGACCGCAAGGGTCCCGTCACCGTCGCGGGTACCGACTTCGAGGGCAACGAGGTGTCCAGCGCGGACTGGGCGGGCGACGTCGTCGTCGTCAACACCTGGTACGCCTCGTGCGCGCCGTGCCGCGCCGAGGCGCCCGACCTCGTCGAGCTCGCCGACGGCAAGGACGGCGTCCGCGTGCTCGGCATCAACACCGAGGACGACGCCGGCGCCGCGCAGGCGTTCCAGCGCACCTTCGACGTGCCCTACCCGAGCATCGAGGACCGCACCGGTGAGGTGATCGCGGGCCTCAACGGCGTCGTGCCGCTCCAGGCGGTGCCGACCACCGTGATCCTCGACCCGGAGGGCAAGGTCGCCGCGCGCGTCATCGGCCAGGCCGAGGGCTCGACGCTCGAGGCGCTCGTCGACGAGGTCCTGGCGGAGGCGGCCTGATGATCGCGGCCGCCGTCGGTGACGGGCTCGCCGTCACCGCGTTCAGCGGGTCGCTGCTCCTCGCGGTGCCCGTCGCGGTGCTGGCCGGACTCGTGTCCTTCGCCTCCCCGTGCGTGCTGCCGCTCGTGCCGGGCTACGTGGGGTACGTGAGCGGCATGGCGGCCGCCTCGACCGGCACGACGCCGGGCCTCGTCACGACCCGCACCCGCCCCGCCCGCGGGCGCGTGCTCGGCGGTGTCGCGCTGTTCGTGCTCGGCTTCACCGCCGTGTTCGTCTCCTTCGGCGCCGCGTTCGGCGGGCTGGGCACCTTCCTGGTCCGCTGGGAGGACCTCATCACCCGCGTGCTGGGCGTCGTGGTGATCCTGCTCGGCGCCGGGTTCCTCGGCGCCGTCCCGTTCCTGCAGCGCGAGGCGCGGTTCCACCTGACGCCGCGCGCCGGCCTGTGGGGCGCCCCGCTGCTCGGCGTCGTGTTCGGGCTGGGGTGGACGCCCTGCATCGGCCCGACGCTCGGCGCGGTGCAGGCGCTCGCCATCGACGAGGCGTCGGCAGGCCGCGGTGCGCTGCTCGGCGTCGCCTACTGCGTCGGACTCGGCGTGCCGTTCCTGCTCGTCGCGCTCGGGCTGCAGAGCTCCGAGCGGATGATGGACTTCCTGCGCAGGCACCGCCTCGCGTTCATGCGCCTCGGCGGCGCCCTGCTCGTGCTCGTCGGCCTGCTGCTCGTCACCGGCCTGTGGAACCGCCTCACCGGCGTCATGCAGCTGTGGATCAGCGGGTTCGAGACGGTGATCTGATGGCTGGTCGCAACGGCAACGAGACCTACGTCCCCGAGGGCATCGCCGACGAGTTCACCCAGGGCGCACCGGCCTCGGGCGAGGCCCCGCGCCCCGGTGGCCGCCCCGCGGCGCCCGCGCTCGGGCTCGTCGGCACGCTGCGCTGGGTGTGGCGCCAGCTCACGTCCATGCGCGTCGCCCTCATGCTGCTCATGCTCCTTGCCGTGGCCGCGGTGCCCGGCTCGGTGCTGCCCCAGCGCAACCAGGACGCCGCGCGCGTCATCGAGTACCTCGCCGAGCACCCGACCGCCGGCGAGTGGCTCGACCGGTTCGGGTTCTTCGACGTCTACTCGTCGGTCTGGTTCTCGGCCATCTACATCCTGCTGTTCGTCTCGCTCGTCGGCTGCATCCTGCCGCGCTCCGCCGCGCACTACCGCGCCCTGCGCGGTCGCCCGCCCCGCGTGCCCTCGCGGTTCACGCGGTTCCCGGCCAAGGCAGGCGCCGTCACCGACGCGTCGCCCCGCGACGTGGCCGACGCCGTCGCAGCCCGCCTGCGCGGGAACCTCACCTGGTTGCCGACCTTCCGGGTCGACCGGGGCGAGGAGCCCGCCCGCGGTGCCCGCCCGGCCGCCGAGACCGTGAGCGCCGAGCGCGGGTACCTCCGCGAGACCGGCAACCTCGTGTTCCACCTCGCCCTCGTCGGCCTGCTCGTCTCCGTGGCCACCGGCCAGCTCCAGCACTACCGCGGGCAGGCGATCGTCACCGAGGGGCGCGGCTTCGCCAACGCGGTGGTCGACTACGACACCTTCGAGAAGGGCTCCTGGTTCCGGCCGCAGTCGCTCGTGCCGTTCTCCATGACGCTCGACCGGTTCGACTCCGAGTTCGCGAGCGACACCGTCGCCTTCGCCCAGGCCCGCGACTTCACCGCCCACGTCACCGTCACCGAGCCCTCCGGCGAGCAGCGGCCCGAGCAGATCAAGGTCAACCACCCGCTCGTCGTCGACGGCGCCAAGATCTACCTCCAGGGCAACGGCTTCGCCCCCGAGATCACCGTGCACGACGCCGAGGGCGAGGTCGCCTTCTCCGGACGCGTCACGTTCATCCCGGAGGACACGATGTACACCTCGCGCGGCGTCGTGAAGGTGCCCGACGTGTCGCCGGGCCTCGACCAGATCGGGTTCGTCGGCTACTTCCTGCCGACGGCAGAGGCGACCGAGGACGGGTCCGTGCGCTCCGCGTTCCCCCAGCCCGTCGACCCGCTGCTCGTCCTCGAGGTCTACACGGGCGACCTGGGCCTCGACGACGGCACCCCGCAGAACGTGTACGAGCTGGACACCGCCTCGCTCGAGCCCGCGCTCGACGAGCAGGGGCAGCGCGTCAAGGTGCTCGTCCGCCCCGGCGAGACCGTCGACCTGCCGGACGGGCTCGGCACCCTCACCCTCGGTGAGGACCTGCCGCGCTACGTCGCGCTCGACCTGCGCCACGACCCGTCGCTCACGTACGTGCTCGTGTTCGCCCTGCTGGCGCTCGCGGGCCTGACCGTCTCGCTGTTCACGCCCCGGCGCCGGGTGTGGGCGCGCGCGTACACGGGCCCGGACGGGTCTACCGTTGTCGAGGTCGCGGGTCTCGCCCGCGGGGACGACGCAGGCCTCCAGGCGGAGGTCGACCGCGCCCTGGACGCCGTGCCGGGGGACGCCCGGCCGCCGGACGTGCCGGAGACGGGGACACCGGCCGCACCGGCCACACCTGATCGCACCGGATCGGAGAAGGACTGAACATGGAGCTGGCAAACCTGAGCGTGCTGCTCGTCTGGGGCGCCGCGACGGCGCTGGCCGTCGCGCTCGTCGCGTTCTCGATCGACCTGTCGCGCCTGTCGGGCGCCCGGGTCGAGGCGCGGGACGCGACGCGCGAGCGCGTGGCGGTGGGCGCGGGGGCCGTCGCGGACGCGCCGCGGGACGTGCCGCCCGCTGACGCCGCGCCCGTGAACCGCCGGTTCGCCGGGATCGGCATGTCGGTGACCTGGCTGGCGTCCGCGCTGCTGCTGGTCGCCGTCGTGCTGCGCGGCATCGCGGCGGGCCGCGCGCCGTGGGCCAACATGTACGAGTTCACCGTGGTGGGCGCGTTCGTCGCCGTCACCGTGTTCGCGGTCGTGAGCACCCGGCGCGACGTGCGGTTCCTCGGGGCCTTCGTGACCTTCCTCGGCGCGATCTTCCTCGTGACGGCGCAGACCCGGTTCTTCGTCGAGGCCATGGGCGTCCAGCCCGCGCTGCAGAAGTACTGGCTGGTGATCCACGTGGGCGTGGCCATCGTGGCCACAGGCATCTTCACGGTCGCGTTCGTCACCTCGGTGCTGCAGCTCCTGCGCGACGCGCGGGACAACGGTTCACCGGTGCTCGGCAGCGCGCGCTGGGGCTGGCTCGACCACACGCCGGCGCCCGCCGCGCTGGAGTCCCTCTCGTTCCGGCTCAACGCCGTGGCGTTCGTGCTCTGGACGTTCACGATCATCGGCGGCGCCATCTGGGCCGAGGACGCGTGGGGCCGCTACTGGGGCTGGGACCCCAAGGAGGTCTGGAGCTTCATCGTGTGGGTCGTCTACGCGGCCTACCTGCACGCGCGCACCACGCGCGGGTGGTCCGGCTCCCGGGCGGCCTGGTTCGTCGTGGCGGGGTACGCGAGCGTGCTGTTCAACTTCACGGGCGTCAACCTGATCTTCGACGGGAAGCACAGCTACTCGGGCCTGTGAGCGGAGGCTGCCCGCCGTGAGAACGACCTCGGGGACCGGATCCGGTGAGATCCGGTCCCCGAGGTCGTTCTCACGAGGGCCCGGGCCGGGGCTCGCGCTCGTCAGGACTTGTCCTCCGTGTCGTCCTCCGCGCGGCTCTCGCGCTGCTGGCGGCGCTTTTCCTGCTCGAGGCGCCAGAGGAACTCCGGGTCGTCGTCGGGCGCGACGGGGCCCGACGGACGCCGGGGCCCACCGGGGCGCGGCGGCGTCGGGCGGCTGCCGCCGAGGCCGGGCCCGCCCGTCCCCGAGCGGCGGGCGGACACCCGCACGACGATCCACGCGATGGCGCCGAGCAGGGGCAGCAGGACGATGAGCAGCACCCAGAGCCAGCGGGGCAGGCCGCCACGCTCGTCCTCCTCGGAGCCCCAGACGTCGACAAGGGCGTAGACCGCGAGTCCGACGACGACAAGGATCAGCAGTACGCGAGGCATGCCCCCAGCCTACGGCGGCGCGGGCCCCGGCGGTGAGGGTCCGGTGAGGGTCTGGTCAGGTGTGACGGACGCCCGGCCTACCATGGAGACGTGCCCCTCGTGATCTACACCCTGCTCCGCCTGGCGCTGTTCGGCGCGGCCTTCGGTGTGCTGTACCTCGTCGGGATGCGGGGCTGGCTGCTCCCGGTCGTCGCCGTCGTGATCGCACTGACCGTGTCCTACCTGGCCCTGAGCAGGCCGCGGGACGCCGCCGCGCGCTGGATGGCCCAGCGCGCCGAGCGCCGGGCCGCCGCGCGCGCCGCGGGGCAGCGCGACGTGGACGCCCTGCACGAGGACGCGCGCCTCGACGAGGAGCTGCGCAGCGACGGGTGATGTTCCTCGCCCGCGGGCGACAGAACGGGTGACATCGGGCACGGCCGCCGCGCCGCCGCGCGGGCGGGCGCTGCCTACACTGGCTCGATGACGATCGCCACCCGCCACAGCGCCACCGTCAGCGGCGCACCCGAAGGCGCCCCGGCGATGGTGTTCGCCCACGGCTTCGGGTGCGACCAGTCGATGTGGCGCCTCGTCGCCCCCGCGTTCGAGGACGCCTACCGCGTCGTGCTGTTCGACCACGTCGGGGCCGGTGGCTCCGACCTCTCCGCCTACGACCCCGACCGGCACTCGTCGCTCGACGGCTACGCCGCCGACGTCGTGGAGCTGCTGGACGAGCTCGCGCTCGGGCCCGTGGTGTTCGTCGGTCACTCGGTGAGCGCCATGATCGGCCTGCTCGCCGCCGCCCGCCGGCCGGAGTTCTTCGACCGCCTCGTGCTCGTAGGGCCCAGCCCGCGCTACATCGACGACGACGGTTACCGCGGCGGGTTCTCCGCCGACGAGATCGACGAGCTGCTCGAGACCATGGACTCCAACTACCTGGGCTGGTCCGAGTTCATCGCCCCGGTCATCATGGGCAACCCGGAGCGGCCGAAGCTCGGCGAGGAGCTGACCAACGCCTTCTGCCGCACGGACCCGGCGATCGCCAAGCGCTTCGCCCGCACGACCTTCCTGTCCGACAACCGCGCCGACCTGGCCGCGGTCCGGACGCCGAGCCTCGTGGTCCAGTGCCGTGAGGACGTGATCGCGCCGATCGAGGTGGGCCGGTACGTCCACGACCACCTCACCGACAGCGAGTTCTGCCTCATCGACGCCGTCGGCCACTGTCCCAACCTCAGCGCGCCGGAGGCCTTGACGACGGCGATGCGCGAGTACCTCTCGCCGTGACGCCGCCCGGTCGCGCCCGGTCGTGGGACACCGCTCCGGTGGCTCTGCTCCGTCTCGACGGAGCGGGCGCGATCATCGATGCCAACGACACGTTCCGTGCCTGGCTGGACGACGCCACGGCGCTCGACCTGCGCGGCACCCGCCTGAGCTCGCTGCTGTCCGTCGGCGGACGCATCTACTGGGAGACGCACCTGGCGCCGCTGCTGCGCCTCCAGGACCGCGTGGAGGAGATCGCCGTCGAGCTGCGCACGCCCGGCGGACGGCGGCAGGTGCTGCTCTCCGCGGAGCGGCACGGCGGCGCGGACCCGGCGGACGTCGTCATCGACGTCGCGCTGTTCGACGCCCGCGAGCGGTCCCGGTACGAGCGGGAGCTCCTCGCGGCGCGCGCCGAGGCCGAGCGCTCGGCCACGAGCGTGCGCACGCTGCTCACGACGACGACGGCGCTCGCCCGGGCGGCCGGCGTCGAGGGCGTGTGCGACGCGCTGGTGCGGGCGGCGGTCGAGGAGTTCCGTGCGCAGTCCGCGTGGGTCTGGCTCGTCGACGCCACCGGGGCCCCGGTGCTGCGCGCGCAGTCCGGCGGCGAACCGCCGCCCGGCGAGGTCACGACGGCCCTGGCGGCGGCGATCCGGGACGGGGGCGCGGCGGGCGGCTCGTCCGGTCGTGCGCGCCGCGGGACCGGCCCGGCGGGTGACGAGGTCGAGCTGACGCCCGAGGGCCACGTGGTGGTCCCGCTGCGCGGGGCCCACGCGCTGCACGGCGTGCTGGTGCTCGTCCAGCGGGCGCACGCGGGCGACGAGGGGCTCGACCGCGGCGCCCTCGCCGCCGCGGGGCAGCAGGGCGGGGTCGCTCTGGACCGCGCGGTGCTGCACGAGCAGAGCATCTCGGTGGCGCACGAGCTGCAGCGCGCGATGCTCACCGAGCACCTGCCGCAGCCCGAGGGCGCGCGGCTGTCGACCGACTACCGGCCCGCCGAGCGCACGCTCGAGGTGGGTGGGGACTGGTACGACGCGTTCTGGGTGGACGACTCGGTGCTCGCGCTCACCGTCGGCGACATCGTGGGCCACGGGCTCAAGTCGGCGACGGCGATGGGCCAGCTCCGCACGGTGGTGCGCAGCCACGCCGAGAGCGGCGTCGGGCCCGCGCAGGTGCTGGCGCGGGTGGACAGGTTCGTCCAGCGGCACAACGTGGGGTTCGGCTCGACGCTCGTCTACGCGGAGCTCGACGTGGCCACGGGGCGGCTCGAGTTCGCGTGCGCCGGGCACCCGCCGCCGCTCGTGACCCGGGCCGACGGCGAGGCCACGTTCTTGTGGACCGGGCGCTGGATGCCGCTGGGCGTGGCCTCCCGCCCGGTGCGCCCGCCCACCGCCGTCGTGGCGGACGCGAGCGGCAGGCACGTGACCGGCCCGGAGGGGGAGCCGTCCGGACAGGGGAGCGTCGAGCTCGGCTGGGGAGACGTGCTGTGGCTCTACACGGACGGCATGGTCGAGCGCCACGACCGCCCGCTGCTCACGGGCCTCGACGAGCTCGCGCAGGCCGCGCTGGGGACGGCGGGCGCTCTCGCGGGCGAGCTGGTGTCGTCGCTGCTCGGCGACGGGCTCAACGAGTACGACGACGCGTGCGTGCTGCGGGTCGAGCGGGACTGAGGGCTCAGACGGACAGGCCGAACCAGAGCAGCAGGCCGTAGCCCAGCTCGTACAGGCCGGTCCCGGCCAGCACGGGCACGAGCAGCTTGCCGCGCGCGCCCGCGAGCACGGGCACGGACAGCAGCACGGCGGGGCCGAGCAGGAGCAGGACGAGGAGCGTCCACGGCGCCCAGAACGCGCACAGCGCGGCGAGCAGCAGCGGCAGCCAGATCATCACGAGGTACGCGCGGCGCGCCCTGTGGTCGCCGAGCCGCACGGCCAGGGTGCGCTTGCCCGCGAGCACGTCGGTGGGGATGTCGCGCAGGTTGTTCACCATGAGCAGCGCGCACGCGATGAGGCCGACGCCCACGGCACCGAGCACCGCGGGCGCCGTGACCGTGCCGGCTTGCGTGTACGTGGTGCCGAGCACGGCGACCAGGCCGAAGAAGACGAACACCGCGACCTCGCCGAGGCCCCGGTACCCGTAGGGCTTCCGGCCGCCCGTGTAGTACCAGGCGGCCACGACGCACACGACGCCGACCGCGAGCAGCCACCACCGGCCCGACACCGCGCACAGCGCGAGCCCGAGCACCGCCGCGACGCCGAACGCGACGAACGCCGCGCGCTTCACGGTCCCGGGGGCGGCAGCGCCC
>Ga0079224_100016266_pt1 | contig 10443 bp, 7 predicted proteins | sample Stecom2015_FD_80414 | JGI IMG/M metagenome (GOLD analysis project Ga0079224, IMG submission 80414) | Agricultural soil microbial communities from Utah to study Nitrogen management - Steer compost 2015 | ecosystem: Environmental > Terrestrial > Soil > Agricultural land | place: USA: Utah...
TCGAGAGTGGCGACTTCCACCTGGCCTCGGTCCTGTCGGACCGGCCCCTGGAGATCGAACTGGACAACGGCGACTTCTGGGCACCAAAGAACTACGAAAACACTTTCGATGGAGACGTTTACCTCTCAAACGCTCTGGAACGCTCTCTCAATCTTGCCACTGTGGACCTGGGCATGAAGGTCGGCCCCCGCAAGGTCGCCGACATGCTCGAGCAGCTGGGACACAACCGCCCGGTCAACCCCTATCCGTCGATGCTGCTCGGGTCTGTGGACATGTCGCCCATTGAAGTGGCCCAGATCTATCAGACACTCGCCAGCAATGGCTTCCACTCGCCCTTGCGCGCCGTCGAGGCGGTTACCACCGCCAACGGGGAGCCACTGGAACGCTACGGCATCGAAACTCATCAGGCTGCCAGTGCCACCTCCATGTTCCAACTGGAATACGCCATGCAGGGGGTCTTCCAGCGTGGGACGGCCCGCACGGCGGCCAACCGGCTGGAGCGCAGCCTGCCGCTGGCCGGAAAGACAGGTACCACCAACGATCTTCGCGACAGCTGGTTCGCCGGTTACGGCAGTGACCTGGTGGGCGTCGTGTGGCTTGGCTATGATGATAACCGCGACTCCGGCCTGACCGGAGCCACCGGGGCCCTGCGTGTATGGACCGATGTGATGGCCGCTCTGGAGATCCAGCCGCGCCAGACGCCGCCGCCCGCATCCATCGAATGGCGCAGGGTCGCTGCGCAGCCGGTAGTCAATGCCGCCCATGTGGATTGTCAGCAGACGCTGTCGCTGCCGTTCCCGGCTGACCGGAAGATGGACTTTGCATCGAGTTGTGAAAATGACACCATGTTCAATCGTTTGATCGATCGCTTCCGCGACTGGAGACAGTGAGATGTCACGCCTTTTGATCCTGTTAACGGCGAGCATGCTGAGTGCTTGCTACAACTCCGGCGTAGGCTTCATGCCCGCGCCCATCGAGTCGCGCGATAATCCATCGAGCCGCGATGCCCGCAACCAGCGTGCACCGATTATTTCCAGCCAGACCACGACCGTAACGACACCCGTCGACAGCGCAGTATTCAGTGGGCAGATCGACCGCTCTGCAACCACCCAGCCCGCTCGCGATCTGGGCCGCAGCGATGATGCTCCGCCGGCTGCCACCACCCGTGCAGGTCGTATACAGCGCCGCAGCATCGACACTCCGCCGCCCGGCCAATCTTCGGATGCACCACCGGTCCTGCCCCTGCTTTCACCACGCGACTCGTCGGGCCCGGCTTCGTCCCTGCTCGTTTCCGTCGATCAGGCGCTGGCCGCCGGAGAACTGGAGCGTGCCTCGGCCCTGTGCGAGCGCGCCCTGCGGATCAGCCCCCGTGACGGCTACCTGTGGTACCGGCTGGCCAATATCCACTATCGCCAGCAGAATTATTCCGAGGCTATCGGCTTCGCCCGTCGGGCGCTCAGCTACGCCGGCTCCGATCGCGAGTTGCTCGACGCTGGCAATGCCCTGATCGAGCAGGCAGAATTGCTGCAGCGCTAGACCCGGCATCACAATTCACACACGGCGTCCCGGTCGACGCACGAGTGCCCTAAACGCATGACTCTACTTGCTCAGATACTGCTCCTTCTCGGCATCACGGTAGCGATCGTCGTGCTTTTCCAACGGCTGCGCATTCCCACCAGTCTCGGCTACCTGCTGGTTGGTGTGATAGTCAGCCCCTTTACCTTCGGTCCCGTTATCGATGTGCCTGAATTCAGCGCGCTGGCCGAATTCGGCGTGGTGTTCCTGCTGTTTACCATCGGCCTCGACTACTCGCTGCCCCAGATTCACGCGTTGCGTGGACAGGTGCTGAAACTCGGCACCGCGCAAGTGGCACTGTGTACTGCAGTGGTAGCATTGACCCTCTGGTCATTCGGCATGAGTGGTCCCGCTGCATTCGCCATCGGCGCGATCTTTGCGCAGTCATCGTCCACCGTGATCGGCAGCCTGCTGGGCGAGCAGGGCGAAGACGCCACCCCTCATGGCCGACTCGGCCTCGCGATGTCAGTATTCCAGGATGTGACTGCGGTCCCCTTCATCGTCATCATTCCGGCCCTGGGAGTCGCAGCCAGCGCCAACGTCATCGCAATGGAGCTCGTTCTGGCCATAGGCAAGGCGGCGGCCGCCTTCGCGCTCGTCTATCTGGTCGGTAAGCGGCTGCTCAATCCGCTGTTTGGCACGGTTTCCCGCTTCCGCTCGTCCGAGCTGTTTACGCTCACCGTGTTGCTGGTCGCCCTCACCTCCGCCTGGGCCACCAACGCATTCGGGCTGTCACTGGCCTTCGGGGCCTTCCTCGCTGGCATGATGCTGGGCGACACCGTGTTCAGGCATCAAGTGGAATCCAGCATCCGGCCGTTCCGCGACGTGCTGCTTGGCCTGTTCTTCATTGGTATCGGGATGATGCTTGACCCGGCGGCTCTGCCGGAAATCTGGCACTGGGCGCTGGGCGGGACACTCCTGATCCTTGTCACCAAGATAGCCGTGGTTGTGGTCATTGTCAGGCGCAGCGGTATCGAACCACTGGGCGCCTGGCGCACAGCCTTGTTACTGGCGGTGGGCGGTGAATTCGGCTTTGCCATTCTGGCGATCGCTACGCAGTCCAATGTGCTTGATGGGCTATTGGGACAAGTCGCGCTTACATCGACGCTGTTCGCCATCATCGCAGGCGCTCTATTGATCCGCTTCAACGGTTCCATTGCAGCGCGTCTGGTCGGACCCACCCCACTGGAAACGCAGCGCCCCCCGGAGGTGCCCTCCGGCGTGAAAGGCAGCTTTGTGCTGATCGGGGGCTATGGTCGCGTAGGACGCACCATCTGTGTGCTGCTGCAGAACCAGGGAATTGATTACATGGCCTTCGACATGGATCTGGCCCGGGTTGTCCAGGGTCGCGCCGCCGGCCACCAGGTACTTTATGGAGATATCTCGGAACCGGAGTTGCTGACGGCCGTTCACGCAGAACGGGCATCCCTGGTGGTGGTGACCATCGATGATCCGACAGCCACTTACCGCTGTGTCTCGGCCCTGAGCAATTTCTGTCCGCACGTGCCGATTGTGGCCCGCGCGCGGGATCTCGATTCCAGTGAGCGTCTGTTGACGGCTGGCGCCGCCCACGCCTATCCGGAAGCGATCGAGGCCAGCCTCAGTCTGGGCGCGATAACGCTCAAGATGCTGGCCATCCCGCAGTCGGACATCGACGCCATCGTTCAGGAAGTACGGGACTGGGGTTACTCGACAGTGGCCGACGATCAGGCGTAGCAGCCAGGTTGTCAGGGGAAAGGGGAAGACGCCTGCACCCCTCTCCTGCGCTGCAGGAGAAGGGCGCGGCGAGAGCTATCAGGCTGCCAGCGCGCTAGCGGGACCGAAGAACTCGTAATGAATATCCTGCTCCTGCACGTCGCGCGAACGCAGCAACTTATAGCCGTGCTGCAGCATGGGGGTCGGCCCGCACAGATAGTACTCCGCGCGGTTTTCTCCCACCAGGGAGGCCAGCAGAGCATCGTCCAGGAAACCTTCGCTGTCGTGCTCACCGCTTGCGCGGTCTGCCGGGCTCGGCTCACTGAAGCGAACATGCACCCGCAGGTTGCGATGCGCCGCCTGCAGTGATGCCAGTTCGGCCGCGAAAGGCCGTGTGGTGCCATTGAGAGCACACTGGATGAAGATAATTTCCCTGTCCTGCTGCTCTGCCAGAGCGGCATGCAGCATGGACAGAACAGGCGTTATGCCGACGCCCCCTGCGATCAGCACCAGCGGCAGTCCGGGCTCACTGACATCCTTGAGGGTGAATTCACCGCAGGGGGGAGAAATTTCAACCACATCTCCCTCCTGCAGACGCTCGTGGAGAAAGCTGGAGCAGACGCCGTGCGGAGCCCCTTCCTGCAAGGCGCGTTCGCGCTTGACGCTGATACGGAACTGTTCCGAGCCAGGGCGGTTGGAAATACTGTAATTGCGCATGACCTTCTGGCCGTCCGGCAGGCTGACGCGGAGAGTAAGGTACTGCCCCGGACGGTGCTCACGCAAAGGCTGGCCGTCTTCCGCCTGCAGATACAGGGAGACGATGTTCTCACTGGCCGGCTCACGACGGGCAACCACGAAGCGCTTGAAGCCCCTCCAGCCGTGTTGTTGCTCCTGTTGTGCGTAGATCTCGGCTTCCCGGGCGATAAAGATGTCGGCCAGTTGGCCATAGGCACTGGCCCAGGCATCAATGACGGCGTCGGTTGCAGCTTCGCCGAGAACCTCCCGGATGGATCCCAGCAGATTGGCGCCCACCACCGGGTAGTGCTCCGGCTGGATGCCCAGCGACACGTGTTTCTGGGCGATGAGTTCTACTGCCGACCCCAGCACGGCAGGGTTTTCAATATTCTGGGCATAGGCGAGAATCGCTCCGGCCAGCGCACGTTGCTGGCTGCCTGCCCGCTGGTGTGCCGGGTTGAAGAACGCCAGAACTTCCGGATTTTCGCGGAACAAGCGTTGATAGAAATGGCGGGTCAGAAGCTCTCCGTTGGCTTGTAGAACGGGGACAGTCTGCTTGATGATGGCGAGTTGATCAGGGGATAACATTCACGGGGCTCCTAAAAGGTATTTTACATGCCGATTTGTAAGCGGCATATTATTTACCAATTTAATTCGCGTCAAGCGCAAAACGGGTCATGTCATGCAACTTACCACTCACACGGACTACTCTCTGCGAGTACTGATATACCTGGCACTTCATCAGGACGAGGGTCAGGCCACGGTGCACGAGATCGCCAAGCGTTACGGTATCTCCGGCAACCACGTCGCCAAGGTGGCCCAAACCCTTGCCCAACTCGGCTACGTGAAGAGCCAGCGGGGTCGCGGCGGTGGCCTGGTGCTGGCCAGGCCGGTCAGTGAGATCGGAGTGGGGGAACTGGTGCGTCAGACGGAAAACCTGAAGCTGCTGGAATGTTTCGGGCCCGACTCGACTTGTCCGATCGCGCCCTCGTGCAGACTGAAGAATCTGCTCTGGAATGCCCAACAGGCCTTCCTGAAAGTGCTGGACAGCTGCACTGTTCAGGATCTGGTCGGCAACGACAGCGAATTGCTGGCCCTGCTGGGAGAGGCGGGATTCAAGCCGGTACGGATTGTATGATGCCCTGTGAGGGCTGACAGAGGACTGCGGCCAGAGAGCTAAAGCGGCACGTGCGCGACAACCAGGTCATAGGTACGTTGCAATGCTCCGCGGTTATCCGCGACCAGACGCTGGCCGGCGGCCCCCATCCGGCTGCGCAGATCGGGATCGGCCAACACTCTTGCCACCGCCTCCGCCAGGGTGTTCTCATCCATCACAGTGGCCAGGGCACCCACAGACTCCATCTGCTCGCAGATCGTCTGAAAATTGTATTGTGATGGGCCAGTCAATACCGGCAGGCCGAGCGCCGCCGGCTCCAACACGTTGTGGCATCCTGTGTTCACCAGGCTGCCGCCGACAAAAGCGATATCGCTGACGCTGAAATAGGCAAGCATCTCCCCCATGGAGTCACCCAGCCATACCTGGGTCTGCGGGCTCACCGGCGTTCGTTCACTACGCCTGGCGACGGTGAAGCCCCGGGCGGAACACAGCCTTGCCACACTCGTGAATCTTTCTGGATGACGTGGCACCAATATCAGAAGCAAGTCGGGAATCTGCTGTAGGCAGCGATACAGGGCGGACAGAATTTTTTCCTCCTCTCCGTCACGGGTGCTGGCGGCGATCCACACGGGACGCTCCCCCACGATCAGCGCGCGCAGTTCGCTGCGTTTTGCCTCCAGAGTTGCCGGCAGATCAATCTCGAACTTGATGCTGCCAGTGACGGTTATCTGGCTCTCCTGCACGCCCAGGCGGCGGAAGCGCTCGGCGTCGCTGGCCGCCTGGGCGCCAATACAGTCGATCTGTGCCAGCATCGGGCCGCCCAGGGCACTGAACTTCTCGTAGCCACGCGCGGATTTTTCCGAGAGGCGGGCATTCGCGACGATCACCCGTGCGCCCTCCTGCTTGGCATAGTAAATGATATTGGGCCAGAGCTCGGTTTCCATGATGACCAGCAACCGCGGCTGGAAAGTCGACAGGAAGCGCCCGACTGTACAAGGATGGTCGTAGGGAGCATAGACGTGGCAGACATCCTCGCCGAACATGTCGCGCACCCGCTCGGAGCCGGTCGGAGTCATGGTAGTGACAATCAGGGGGATGTCCGGATGGTCCGCGCGCAGTTTGCGGATCAACGGTGCTGCGGCGATGGACTCTCCCACCGACACGGCGTGAATCCACAGCCAGCGCCCTCTGTGGGCATTCTGCTCGGCGGTCAGCGTCACGAAGCCGAAACGCTCGGCCCAGCGGCGAGCATAGGCAGGTGCCTTGATCGCGCGCCACAACAGTCGGATGACAATGAAGGGCAAAGCCAGAGTGAAGAGGATGTTGTAAGTGGTTCTGGTCAAAATCGTGCGCCTTGCCGCCAACGGTCGCTGGCGTGATAACATTGCCAGCCTCTGTCATTGCAGTGGCCCGGCGGTTGCTGCACTGTAGCAAATTCCAATCGCGAACTTTAAGTAAATTTTGATTCTGCGCGGACTGCCCGGGTGGATCTCCCAATTACCGGCCCTATGACCCAGTTTGTTACCGATATCACGATTCTTGGCGGCGGCATTGCCGGATTGTGGCTGCTGAACCGCCTGCGCGCGCAGGGATTCGACGTGGTATTGCTGGAGCGTGACGAACTGGGTGCCGGTCAGACTACCGCCGCCCAGGGCATCCTGCACGGCGGTCTCAAATATGCCCTCAACGGCGTGCTCAGCCCGGCCAGCAGCGCCATTGCGGGAATGCCGGAACGTTGGCGCAGCTGTTTGGCGGGTCAGGGCGATGTGGACCTGCGCGGCTGCAGAGTGTTGTCACCAAGCTTCTACATGTGGTCGAGCGGCGGCTATCGTTCACGGCTGAAGACCTTTTTCGGCAGCAAAGCGCTGCATGGACGCATCGAAGCGCCGCCGCCAGAGCGCTATCCGGATTTTTTCCAGGGCAGAAAATTAGCCGGAGCCCTGTATCAGCTCACCGACTTCGTCATCGACACCACTTCGCTGGTGGAGAAGCTGGCTGCCCCGCACCGCGACCGCATATTCCGGGCCGACGCCCAGCCTATCATGAGCGACGACGGCGAGGTGCAAGCCCTGCGCCTGGGCGCCGAGGCGGACGCTCCGACCTTGCGGGCGCAGCGCTATATCCTCTGCGCGGGCGAAGGGAATGCATCGCTGCTCGCTGCGATGCACCGGCAACAACCGGTGATGCAGACACGCCCCTTGCACATGCTGGCCCTGGTACTGCCACATCCCCATCCTGTTTACCTGCACTGCATCGGCGACAGCTTCGGCATGACCCCGAGGCTCACCATCACCTCCCACCCTGGGGCGGATGGCCGATGGGTCTGGTACGTCGGTGGCGAACTGGCGGAGAGCGGCGTTGAACGCAGCCCGCAGGAACAGTGTGAGGAGGGAAAGCGCATGCTGTCCGCCACCTTCCCCTGGATCGACTTCAGCAGTGCCAGCTGGTACAGCTTCATGATCAATCGCGCGGAGCCCAGACTGCCCAACCTGCAGCGTCCCGACACCGCTTATCTGCATGCCAGTGGCAACCTGCTGGTGAGCTGGCCAACCAAGCTGACCCTGTCACCGGACCTGGGCGACAGCGTATGTCAGGAACTGCTGCGTCAGGGCGTCGCTCCGGCAGCCAACGACTCTCTGGCGCTGGCCGCATATCTTCAATCACCCGCGGTCGCCGCACCGCGCTGGGAAGGACATCTCTCATGAGCAACCCATTGCCACATCGCACACTGGGCAGCACCGGCATCGATGTTTCCTGCATCGGCCTCGGAACTGTCAAGATCGGCCGCAACGAAGGGGTCAAGTATCCTACTAATTTCGAACTCCCTGACGATGCCCAGGTTCGCAACCTTCTGAGCCTGGCTCGCGAGCTGGGAGTGAACCTGCTGGATACCGCGCCTGCTTATGGGCGCAGTGAAGAAAGGCTGGGTGAGTTGATCGCAGACAGGCACGACTGGGTCATCTGCTCGAAGGTGGGAGAAGAGTTCAGTAACGGGCAATCATCATTCGACTTCAGTGGGGCACACGTGCGCCGCAGCATCGAACGCAGCCTGCAGCGACTCAGAACTGACTACCTGGACATCGTGCTGGTCCACTCCGACGGCAATGACGAACACATCATCCGGCAGACAGACTGTTATGTGGCACTGCAACGCTGTCGCGAGGATGGCCTGATCCGTTCCTTCGGTATTTCCACCAAATCCGTTGCCGGCGGACTGCTCGGCGTGGAAGAGTCGGATGTGGTGATGGTGACCTACCACCCGGGCGCTCCTGAAGATGCGGTTGTCATCGACGCAGCCGCGGCGGCGAACAAGGGAGTGTTGATCAAGAAGGCCTTCAACAGCGGCCATTCGGTTTCGGCTGGCTCAGGCGTCGCCGCCGATCCGGTGCAGGCGACGATGGACTTCATCTTCGCCCGCCCCGGAGTGAGTTCGGTCATCATCGGCACAATCAACCCCACCCACGTACGACAGAACGTGGCGTGTGCGACGGCAGCGCTGGATAGCTCTCGCCTTGCTGCCGCCGCCGGGCACTCAACCTAGGAACCAGCCGGGAGCCGGGCCCGTAACTCCTGCGCCGCCTCCACCATGCTGCGCAGGGCCGGACGCACCTCGTCCCAGGTCCGTGTCTTCAATCCACAGTCCGGGTTCACCCACAGGCGCTCCTGCGGAATCCGCGTCGCTGCCTTGCGCATCAACTCTTCGATCTGCTCCCGACTCGGGATGTTGGGCGAGTGAATGTCGTAGACCCCCGGCCCAATCTGGTTGGGATAGTCGAAGCTCTCGAATGCATCCAGCAGCTCCATGTCCGAACGCGAGGTCTCGATGGTGATGACGTCCGCATCCATGTCGGCAATCTCCTCGATGATGTCGTTGAAATCGGAGTAGCACATGTGCGTATGGATCTGCGTTTCATCCGCCACCCCGTTGGCACTGATGCGGAAGGACTCTATGGCCCAGGCCAGATACCCTGCCCATTGGGATTTGCGTAATGGCAGCCCCTCTCGCAGCGCTGCCTCATCTATCTGAATGATCGGGACGCCGGCTTTCTCCAGGTCCAGCACCTCTTCACGAATGGCCAGCGCCAGCTGCAGACAGGAGACGGAGCGCGGCTGGTCGTCGCGCACGAACGACCAGTTCAGAATGGTGACAGGCCCAGTCAGCATGCCTTTCACCGGTTTCGTGGTCAGGGACTGCGCATAGCGAATCCAGTCCACCGTCATCGCGCGCGGGCGACTGATGTCCCCATACAGGATTGGCGGCTTGACGCAGCGCGAGCCATAGGACTGCACCCAACCTGACTGGCTGAACGCGTAGCCTTCCAGCTGTTGTCCGAAATACTCCACCATGTCATTGCGCTCGGCCTCCCCGTGAACCAGCACATCCAGCCCCAGTGCCTCCTGCTCTTTCACACAACGGGCAATCTCGTCACGGATCGCACTCTGGTAGCTCTGCTCGTCCAGGTTGCCGTTGCGATACTTCCTGCGTAGCTGGCGAATTTCCGGTGTTTGCGGGAAGGACCCAATGGTCGTTGTAGGATAAGCCGGCAACTTCAGCAATGCCGCCTGCTTTGCGGCACGCTCACCATATGGGCTCTTGCGCCGACCCAGCCCTGCATCGATCCCGGCCACGGCGGACTGGACTGCGGCGCTGTGAACACGGGTCGAGACTCGCCTGCTGCGAATTGCATCCTGATTTGCGGCGAGTAATTCTGCCACCCGGTCACGGCCATGGTTGAGTGCTTCGGCTACAATCCGCAACTCCTCCAGCTTCTCCACAGCGAAAGCCAGCCACGAACGGATTTCAGGGTCCAGGTCTCTTTCACCGGCAAGATCCACCGGCACATGCAACAGCGAACAGGATGGCGCGATCCACAGCCGCTCCTTGAGCACGGTGTGGATCGGTTCCAGCCAGTCGAGCGCAGCTGTGAGATCGGTTTTCCAGATGTTGCGACCGTTGATCACCCCCAGCGACAGCACGCGCTGCGCAGGCAGGCTCTCAACGACATCTTCCACCTCCTCGCGGCCGCTGACGGCATCGATGTGCAGACCCTGCACCGGCAGTTGTTGCACCAATGCCAGGTTGTCCAGCAAGGGCCCGAAATAGGTTGCCAACAGCAGCTTCACCTTGTCCGTGGCAAGGGCTTGATACGCGCTGAGGTAAGCCTGCTGCCATCGCGGGTTCAGCTCTGTCACCAGCGCCGGCTCGTCGATCTGCGCCCACTCGACTCCCCGCTCCGCGAGCGTTTCCAGTAGTTGCTTGTACACCGGCAACAGTCGCGGCAGCAGATCGAGTTTGTCGACATTGTCCTTGCTCTTGCCCA
>Ga0079224_100016268_pt1 | contig 10443 bp, 9 predicted proteins | sample Stecom2015_FD_80414 | JGI IMG/M metagenome (GOLD analysis project Ga0079224, IMG submission 80414) | Agricultural soil microbial communities from Utah to study Nitrogen management - Steer compost 2015 | ecosystem: Environmental > Terrestrial > Soil > Agricultural land | place: USA: Utah...
ATGTGTTGGCAGGTCGCATTTTAAAATTCAGAGAATCGTTGGGTGGATTTATTGAAGTAAGTCAATTGGAAGATTGCTTTGGTCTACCACCCGAAACTATTTCATCGATAACGCCATATTTAAAAGTCGATTCACCGCCTATGCGCATTCCGATTAATGACATTGACACGGAAAAATTTAATCACCCATATCTCCCGAAAAAGATTGGTCGGGTGCTTAAGGCATGGAAAACACATCACGGTCTCATCCGGGACGAACAGGATTTAAAACAAATATATCCGCCCGACTCTACCTGGTACAATCGATTACTGCCCTATATTGATTTTGGGATTGCATGGCAATAGATATCATCCAGCCAGTCAACTGCCGATACCCAACTGAATTCATTGAAGCCTGATAAACTGCTTATACCTTAACCGTAGCGCTGTACTTCTCTACAAACGCTTTCATTTCCTGAACCATTTTCGGACTACCTATGGAGATTGTCGCGCGCTGATGAAGCTCATGGACAGGCAGGTCAAGTATTCGCTCCAGCTGACAGGTAATAGCCACGCCTCCGGCCTGCTCAACAATCATCGCCATCGGATTGCATTCATATAGCAAACGAAGTTTTCCTTTGGGATACTTGCGGGTATGCGGATACAGGAAGATGCCACCTTGTATCATGATCCGATGGATATCCGACACCATCGAACCGATATAGCGCAAGCCGAGATTGAGGTCAGAGCAATGGTCAATATACCTGCGCATTTCGAGATCGAACTTCAGGTAGTATCCCTGGTTGACAGCATAATAGGCGCCATCTTCCGGAATTTTGATATCGCGATGGGAAAGACAAAATTCCCCGATGGTTGGATCCAGTGTAAATCCATTTACACCGTAACCGGTCGTATATACCAATATGGTAGATGTACCGTACAAAACATAGCCCGCAGCGACCAGAGCAGTGCCCGGCTGGAGGAAGTCTTCCAGTATAGCCGGGCCAGAAGGATCTGAAATTCTGCGGTAAATGCTGAAAATCGTACCTACCGACACATTGACATCAATATTGCTGGAACCATCGAGCGGATCGAATACAACTACATACTTGGGTTTCTTATTCGCAACCGGAGGTAGCGGAACAAAATTCTCGAGCTCTTCGGACGCAATAGCCGCACATTCTCCGCTGTTTCCCAGGCATTCAATCAACTTATCATTGGCGTATAGATCGAGCTTCTGGACCTGATCACCCGACTCATTCTCTGTCCCGGCCACTCCCAGTATATTGACCAGACCTGCCTTATTGACTTCGCGATTAATAATCTTGGCTGCCACTCCAATATCGCGCAGCAGATTGGTCAATTCACCAGTTGCACTGGTATACTCCTTTTGCCGCTTGATGATAAATTCATCAAGGGTGATAATTTTTCTGCGATCTGACATAGCTCAAAAATAGCCAAATACCGGACCAATTGCACCGGCAACGTTTAATATCCGCCGAAATACCTTCTCAAAAACCACTCCAAAGTCAGCGTCCCCAGCAAAATAAAGCACAACCATTTCAGATTGATCAGGGGCCGGGTATGTGTCGTGCTGTACAACACCGGCTTGATGGTATCGTCGGCCAGAATACGGTCCGTGAGGTTCATCATTTGATCAGGATAAACGACTTCGCCTCCATACTTGGTTGCGAGCTGGCGCAGTAACCCGTGATCGGCCTCAACGGTCATTGATTCAAGCTGAACAGGTTGGACCACAAATCGCCCTTCATGGGTGTGACGCACGCCATTGAGGTCGGTTGTAGCTGTATACACGTAACTGCCTTCGGCAAATCTTCCGGCATTGAGGCTGTAAGCAGATTCCTGTGGATTAAACGTATACAGGAATTCCTGGCCCTGCTCGTTGCGAATCTGCATCGTCACTTCCGAAGTGTTTACCGGTTCGTAATTGTCGTTATAGAGTTCCGCGCGGAATGATATTTCTTCGAGTTCCGTAAACAGGTTTTTAGGCATGATAACCCGAAACTTTCTTTTGTCGGACTTTGTCGAAGCATATTGCACCAATTGCCCCAGCAGCTCATTCGTTATAGCAGTCGAACCATTTTGCACCTGGTCAAATAACTGCCATTTCCAGATACCTTCACCTGCCATGACACAGGTGCGGACATCGCCGGATTCACCGGTGATAATCAGCGGATACTGCGTATCAACCCTTCCAATGCGCTGATAGCCCAATACGGTCGCCGAAGGGCGTGTTGTATACTCGCCATAGGGTGAAATCAGCGGGCTAAAAGTTTCAATCTTTGTCTTCAGTTCATCTGACAACTTAAATAGACTGAAAGCTGGATTGACTACCATCGTCACCTCGTTGGGTGTTCTGTTTGCGGCATAATCGATTTGCAGAACCTGCTGTGACCTGTTAAAAGCAGCCAAATCTGTCTGCATGCCAGTCACCATAATTTTTGGCATCTCCAGCTTTTGCATGTCATCCAGCAAAGCAGAGATGGGCCACCGGGCTGATGGCAACTGATGTAAAATGACCAGATCATATTGCTTTAGATCGGCAGAGGTAAAGTCCTGTGCCATCACCACATCTACCGCGTAATTCCGCTGCGAAATCAGGGCAGACCTCCATACCCGCAGGTCTGGATGCGGACTGTCAGCCAGCACCAGTACATTCAACCGGCCATCGATGACCTCCACGAAAAAATCGCGAACATTATTGGAATAGGTGACTTCATTGTCGGCATGGCTAAGCTGCAGCCGATACCGCTGTATACCGCTTGAAGTAGCTTCAATGATGACATCGCGGGTTTGAAACCACGAATTTGATTCGACCTGTAGCGGTATTCTTTCCAGCAAAGTCTGCTGATTGTCGCGTATGGACCTGACCTCCAGTGTCGGCGAGATTCCTTGCAGATTCACGGCAGAAAGGTCGACCTGCACAACAAACTTATCACCGGCATAGGCGATGCTATTATGGAAAACATTACGTATCTGCAGATCGGTTTTGCGCGTAGTATCGCCAAGGGCAATTACCGAAAGAGGTGCTTTCAATGCGGCATCGACATAAAGCGGATTGCGGCCTCGATTGATTGAGCCATCTGTAGCGACAATGACGGCACCGACGTTTTGGCCTTTATAGAAATCTCCGACATACTGCATAAACTGCCCCATATCTGTGGCTTTGCCATCAAATATCCAGGCGGGGTTGTCGGTTGATAATTTTTCACCAAACCCGATCCGATGGACTGTAAACGAGGCTTCCAGTTTTGAGGCCATCTCATCAAGCGATCGCATATACGCAGAGGAATCCGATTGCGCTAAAGCTGCCCCAACGCTTTCAGAAAGGTCCTGCGCAAGGATGATCACCGGAGGTTCAGAACGACTCTGGATCAGTTTCAGCATTGGTGCCAGCAGTAAACTACTCAGCAAGGTTACCACCAACCCACGCAAAAAGGCCATGCCATACCGCAAGGCAGCCGGTTGATCGCGAAAGGCATTTTCCCGGCGATACAGCAGTATTGCGGCAGCAATACCAGCCAGCAAACAAAAGATCAGGTACCATGCCGGATACGGCCAATTTAAGTTCTGCACGAATTAACAGGATTTCAGTTTCACTCCGGTGTACGGAGATATAACGCCGGCAAAGATTGGAAAAATATACAGGAAGACGTGAAATTCCCGACCCTCCCTGGAGGAGGTCATCCAACAAAATCAGGCTTCAGGCGTTAAAAGACAGTAATTTAGCCGCTCAGCATTTTACTATGAAGCAGTCGATATTGATCAGAAGCCTATTTTTTCTTTTCGGATTCTGTTGGCTCACCGGAAATCTCCAGGCAGCCTATATCCTGATTCCAATGGATCAGGCACAGCGGAATCATCTCAAGGCTTATGGCATCACCTATTGGGTACTCGATGCCGGTGTTGAAGCCTACTGGCTGCTCAATTATCGCGGCGGCTCTTTTGCCTTCGAGCACAATGCGTTGTTTGAAAAAGAATGCAAAACGCGGGATGTATCTTATGAAGTCATTCCCAACGGTGAATTCGCACGTATCCGCACCGAAATTAGCAGTCCTGCAGTCAATATGGAGACTATCAAACTGGAAACTGCACCCAAGATTGCCGTGTATACACCAGATTTCAACTCGAGGGGTGAACGTATTCAACCATGGGATGATGCGGTCACGCTGGTGCTGACCTATGCTGAAATCCCGTACGATAAGGTTTACGACCGGGAAGTGCTGGAGGGCAAACTGGCGCAATACGACTGGCTGCACTTGCACCACGAAGATTTTACCGGCCAATACGGAAAATTTTACCGGTCATTCGGCATGCAGCCATGGTACCGCGAAACCCAGCGACGTCAGGAAGAGTTGGCCCGGCAACTGGGATTTAGCAAGGTGTCGCAGCTCAAACTAGCTGTGGTTAAACAGATTCGTGAATATGTTGGTGGCGGTGGCTTTATGTTTGCGATGTGCAGCGCGACCGACACATATGATATTGCGCTCGCTGCAGAAGGACTCGACATTTGTGCCGAAATCTATGACGGTGATCCGCAGGATCCGCATGCCAATGAAAAGCTTGACTTCAGCCGGGGCTTTGCTTTTCGCAATTTCTCTCTGGTGACTAATCCGATGGAATACGAATTTTCAACGATTGACCACCGTGACCGGCAGGTATTGCCTGAAATGGATTATTTCACGCTGTTCAGCTTTTCTGCCAAATGGGATCCGATACCCACCATGCTGACCCAATGCCACACCACAACTGTAAAAGGCTTTATGGGCCAGACAACTGCTTTTGACAAAAACTACATCAAACCCGACGTGCTTATTCTTGGAGAAAACAAGCCTGAAAATGAGGCCAGATATATTCATGGCACCTTTGGTTATGGCACCTGGACATTTTACGGCGGGCATGATCCTGAAGATTACAGGCACCATGTGACTGATCCGGATACCGATCTCAGTCTTCACCCGAACAGTCCGGGCTATAGGCTGATTCTGAACAATGTTCTCTTCCCCGCTGCGGAGAAGAAGAAGAGAAAAACCTGAGGAACTATATCTTTGCACCCCTCGTTTATCAAAACGAAGTTCTTTACAAATTGGGGCTGACAGGAATCGACAGTAAATGTGTCGTGTCAGTAAGCATGCCGGGGCATGATAATACACCCCGTTATCAAATGTTTATCGACCAATAATTGGCGAAACTTCTTTCGCTATGGCTGCCTAATTCAAGGAATTAGCATGTCATTATGCCGTGGGTTTGATGTCTGCTACACAACCTGCCGCGTATAACCAAACCGCAGAATAAGCTGAGGGGATGTCCTGACCCAAAGCCGACAACTTCAGGGAATCGGGCGTAGCCGCGTGGCTTCAGTACCTGGATGCGCCTTAAATCTGAACTGGAGATAAGCATGTAGAAAGCTGATATGGGCTTTATCTGGACGGGGGTTCAATTCCCCCCGGCTCCACTTCCTTTTTCTTTTTCCTGAACAAAATTTGCGGCATTCAACTTCCTCTGGCTCATCTGCATTTCACCGCTGATGGCCTTCTTCCTCATTTGCCCCGATTACGGTTTTTCCCTACCTTGCATCAAAGAATCACGGGAATAAAATGAACCAATCCATACGCAATCAATTTCCTGCACTTCAGCGGATGGTCAATGGCCGTCCGATTGTATTTCTGGACGGACCTGGCGGAACTCAGGTGCCTCAGCAGGTAATCGATGCCATTGTTGAAGTATATACCCAGCATAATGCCAATACACACGGACAGTTTATCACATCCCGTGAAACTGATCGGCTGATCGCACACGCGAGAAGTCAGGTTGCTGCTCTTTTGGGCGCAGAAGGTGGCCATACGATTTCCTTTAGCGCTAATATGACCGGCCTGGCATTTGTTTTGGCCAATGCCATTACCAGATCGCTTCAACCCGGCGATGAAATATTAATCACCCAACTCGACCATGAAGCTAACAGAGGTCCATGGCTACAACAACGCCGGCATGGTATCGTGGTGCGGGAAGTATTGATTGAAGAAGACGGTACGCTCGACTATGCCGATTTCGAGAAAAAGGTGAATGAACGCACCAGAGTTATTGCGGTAGGCCTGGCCTCCAATATTTTTGGCACCGTAAACGAACTGGATCGCATCCGGCAACTGGCCTATAAAGTTGGTGCGCTCCTGGTAGTTGATGCCGTACATTATGTACCGCACCTGATGACCGATGTACAGGCACTTGGCTGCGACTTTCTACTGTGTTCTGCATACAAATTTTATGGGCCTCACATTGGCATCTTGTATTCCCGACCCGGCGCACTCGATGCACTGGATACCGACAGACTTCGCGTCCAGACACAGCACGCCCCGTATCGAATTGAACGCGGTACGCTCAACCATGCAGCTCTTGCGGGTGTGAGTGCTGCAGTTGACTTCATTTCATCTCTAGGCGAAGGTGCTGACCTCAGGCATAAAATTGTTGACGCTATGGGCAAGATCCAGACACATGAGCGAAGCCTCGCTCAACAACTCTACCTCGGCCTTCGCGACATCAACGGACTTGATATATATGGGCCGCCATTGAAAGAGACGCAGCGCGCCCCTACGCTGGCCTTCACCGTAGAAGGCAAAACACCGACAGAAGTTTGCAACTTCCTGGCTGAAAAATCCATATGCGCCTGGGACGGCCACTTTTACGCCATCCGCGCCACAGAGATAATGGGCCTAAGGGCGCTGGGCGGCGTCACACGTATGGGCCTGTCACTTTACAATTCAGAAAGCGAAGTTGAATACGCCATTTCTATGATGCAGGAAATGCTTGGGTAAGGGCAAAATAAGGCCAAGGAGCGGCTAAAAAATCGCGAATTAAAAACAGTGTGGCACACCTAGGTGTGCCACACTGTTTTTAGGGGGAAACACCGTTTTTAACCCCCAAATTTTTTCGCTATAGTTAGTCTTTTAATTTGCTGATATCCAACATTTTAATATCAAAAAAAATAGGTATTTTCCCTTGTTTTTGATGTAAATTCCTTTAGGACGAGTTTTTCAGCCTTTTTGCAACTCGCCAATTATCGCTTGTTCGATTTCGGTGGCATGGTAGGGCTGCTTTTCAAAGGACTCGCCTGTCATCTGCTCAAATAGGCCGATGTATCGCTGGCTCACTGTATCAACAAATTCCTGTGGCATCTCGGGCATCTGCTGGCCATCAAGACCTTGAAAACCATTGGCCATTAGCCATTCCCGGACGAATTCCTTTGAAAGTTGCTCCTGCGGCAGGCCAAGGCGCTGGTTTTCATCGTATTTAGATGCATACCAGTATCGGCTGCTATCAGGCGTATGCACCTCGTCAATGATATAGAGCTGATCGCGATACCAACCGAATTCGTACTTCGTATCGACCAGAATCAGTCCTCTGGCTGCAGCCATCTCTGTGCCCCGCTTAAATAGTGCCCGCGTGATCCGCTCCATTTCTACGTACACATCGCGTTCGATAAGGCCCTGACCTACAATGTCTTCCGGGGATATATCGATATCGTGTCCACTTTCCGCTTTCGTCGCCGGTGTGATAATCGGCTCTGGAAAAGCCTCATTGTCTGCCATTCCTCCCGGCATTGCCTGCCCACATAAGGTCCGCCTCCCAGCCTTATACTCCCGTAGGGCATGTCCCGCAAGGTAACCCCGAATGACCATTTCAATACGGATCGGCGCACAAAGCACTCCAATCGTAGCATTTGGATGCGGCATGGCACGTTTCCAATTGGGCACAATGTCGCGTGTAGCATCAAGGAAATAACCTGCCAGACGATTGAGCACCTGCCCTTTCCAGGGAATTGGCTTCGGCAGAATGTGGTCGAAAGCGGAAATTCTGTCGGTTGCGACAGCCACCATCATATCGCCGAGATAGTAGATATCTCTGACCTTCCCGCGGTAAAAACCTGTCTGGCCGGGCAATGTGAATTGGGTTTCGGTTATTGGCATATGCTATAAATCCTCGGCGCCACACGGGTTTCGCCGGCACAAAATTGGCAGTTGGTCTTGACAAAGTAAAACAAACCCGTATATATTTGTCCGAGTTATATGAAAAATCATGTAACAATCTGCTTTTGCTGTTGTTGTACTGGTCAGCCCTGTGGTTGAACTGGAAGTCTGCTACACAATATCCTAGTGCAAGATTATGAGTCTTTCAGTTCGCCCAATTGAAAGGCTCTTTTTTTGATCTACAACGGCACCACAACCGCTTCATGAGTAACATTTTATTTTTTCATACATAAAACTTTTTGAGTATGTCACTTCGACTAGGCGATATAGCGCCAAATTTTCAGGCTGAATCAAATGAAGGCCAGATCGACTTTCACAGTTATTTGGGCGATTCATGGGGAGTTCTTTTTTCTCACCCTGCCGACTTTACCCCTGTTTGTACCACAGAGCTGGGCCAGGTTGCCAAGCTCAAAAATGAATTTGCCAAAAGAAATGTCAAGGTCCTCGCTTTGAGTGTTGACCCCCTTGATTCCCATGAAAAGTGGATTCAGGATATTAACGAAACCCAAAGCTGTCAGGTCAATTTCCCCCTCATCGCCGACCACGATCGCAAGGTGGCTGAACTCTATGAAATGATTCACCCAAATGCATCAGAGAAGGCCACGGTACGCAGCGTGTTTATTATTGGTCCTGATAAAAAGATCAAACTCACCCTCACCTATCCGCCCAGCACCGGTCGGAATTTTTCTGAAATTCTGCGGGTAATTGATTCGCTCCAGCTCACCGCCTATCACAGTGTGGCTACGCCTTCTGACTGGGTACAAGGTCAGGATGTTGTCATCCTGCCTTCGGTTCCGGATTCGGATGTTCAGGAAAAATTCCCGAAGGGTGTTACCTATGTCAAACCCTATCTGCGGCTGACACCACAACCTGATGTGAAGTAATTCCGCTTACTGGTGAAAATTCCTTTCCGCTTTGTAGTAGTGCCCGGATTTGCGGGTATCAATACCTACCCGCACCGGCACTTCTACATACGGAGGATTCACTTCACCAACTATTGAAATTCCTGTCGTGCAGGCCTTACATATTTTTGATCATGTTGCGGTGCAAGATGATCTCTTTTAGTTCGTGGAGAACTTTGTATTCGTTGGGCAGTACTTTCTTAAACGCTTCCTTGATGGCAAAAAAGGTACCTTTCTCCAACTCAGGAAGTACATATTGATCAATCTTGGTCGTGACCAGCTTAATGTCTTCCTTGATCAGTTTTCGAATGGATGGAATGTCGTGCCAGTCTCCTTCAATGGCGCAGGTCAGCGTTGATTCGCCATCGGGAAGCTCAATTTCTTCCAGGGCGATAAACCGATCACCGTCTTCCAGGGCGTCAGAATACTTGGCAATTTTTGTCAGTGGAATACGCCAGTTTTCTTCCTCCAATCCGGTATTGACCAAAAAGATCTCGAGACCCTTTTCATGAAAACGGTATACGATCACCCTTAAACTGTCAAATACATTCATGGCTCTAAGTTAAGCGGGATTTTTACTTTTTCTTACTTTCTAGTTTTCTGGTGATCAATTCGTAAAGGACAAGGGCCAAAAAAATTCCTTCCTCTTCTTCATTCATGTCGTTCATCAGATACAGCGCCCGCTGCACTTCTGAATGAGGTCTTGCCGGATTAAAGAGATGACCGGATTCCTTCCCCAAAACTACGACCGACAACAGGTCGCCGGAGTATGGCCGGATTCCCCCAATTGTTTTTTTTGTCCTATAGCCCATCATGGTCCTATCCTGGCTGATATAGGCGACGAGATTGGTATTGAGATAAACCTCTGTCTGATGTGGTTTGATCCTGAACACCAGCTCCTTATTGATGGTACGACAGTAAAGGAGATTCTCCCGGGCGGATTTGCCGTAATCCTTCCAGGCAAAGACGACCATAGGCTCGAAATAGATGGATAGAACCGAGCCGACTATAATTTTCTCGATGCCGTCCTTTTGGGATTTGGCATCTACTCTGAGTGACAACAGCTCCAGCTCCTTGTCCGACTCCCAGGGAATCACCTGCTCCAGTAGTGGCCTGGTGGCGATGCGCATTTGCGCCAGGTCCTTATTGACCTTGTTCACGCCAGGCGGAAGGCCCAAAATGGTCCTGAGAAGATCTTCAATCATATTGCGTGAGGAAAGGTACTGGAAAAAGTGGAAACGCGCCGTCCCGCTTTACCTGTACGACTGCAGCAAGTGATTGCGCGTCATGGATTTCTTGAGTCGGCGGATGGCTTTTTCCTTGATCTGGCGAACCCTTTCCCGCGTGAGGTCGAGCTCTTCGCCGATTTCATCGAGAGTCATTTGCCTGTCGCCCTTGAAGCCGAAATAATACGCCAGCACCTCTGCCTCCCTGGGTGCCAGGCTGTTAAGGCTGTACATGATATCAAGCCGTACCGACTCTTCCATCATTTTGAGGTCGGGCTGCATTTCCTCATCTGTC
>Ga0079224_100016269_pt1 | contig 10442 bp, 5 predicted proteins | sample Stecom2015_FD_80414 | JGI IMG/M metagenome (GOLD analysis project Ga0079224, IMG submission 80414) | Agricultural soil microbial communities from Utah to study Nitrogen management - Steer compost 2015 | ecosystem: Environmental > Terrestrial > Soil > Agricultural land | place: USA: Utah...
CGAGTGACGAGCACGCCCCGACCCTTTTTGCCCGTCGCCCGTCACCGAATAGTTCAGTTTCCATTCAGAGCCTCAAACCTACAGTCCCTTCCAAGGTCGGCGAATCCAAGCCGGCGCTCGGAGAGAAGAACATGCGTTTGAGTCGCAGTCTGATTGGTGTAGTGGGTGTGCTGGGCGTGGTTGCGACCGCTTCCGCCGCGCCGCCGCCTTGGTCGAATGCGCGCCACTATCGCGGGCCCTCGCATGCCGAGTACCAGTACGCCCGAGTCGTGCACGTCGATCCCATCGTCCGTCAGGTCCGTGTCGAAACTCCGCGCCGGGAGTGCTGGGACGAGACGCGATACGTCGATTCTCGCCCGCATATCTCGGATCCGAACGTCGGCGGACGCACCTTGCTCGGAGCCGCGATCGGCGGCGTCATCGGCCATCAGTTCGGCAGTGGGCGAGGTCGCGACGCGGCCACGATCGCGGGTGCCCTCATCGGTGCCGGCGTCGGCTACGACAGCGCGGCGAAGCGTTATCCGCACGGCGGATACGAGGAAGTCGTGCAGCGGTGCGACGTACGCTACGAGCACGCCGTCGAGGAGCGCATCGAGGGCTATCGTGTGACGTACGAGGTCAACGGCCGGCATTACAAGACGCAGCTCCCGTACGATCCGGGCGATCGAATCCGGGTGCGCGTTGCCGTGTCGCCGGCCGAGTGAGCCGAGGCGGGGCCGGGACGTGATCTCGCGTTCCGCGGCAAGTACACTACGAGAACATCGGCGCTTCGAGGTGAAGTTGCCGGTGTTCGACCATTGAGGGGACTTGAGTTTCTTTTGCGCGATGATCTCATCTACCGCCGACGCCGGAGTCTCCTAGCCGTCATGCGCAGTTCTCGATTTTTGGTGCTGCTCTGTGCGTTGCTGACGACGCTGGGCAGCGTGACGCATGCGCAAGAGCTCATCGATCGGCGCAACCAGCCGCGGCGCGAGCAGCGCGCGCCGCAGAACATCTCTTTGGACGATGCGGTGCGAATGGCCCAGAGCCGCTACCGCGCAAAAGCGGTGCGAGCGGAGACCGTGAACAACGGCGGGCGACGAGTGCATCAGATTCGCCTGCTGAGCGCCGAAGGCAAGGTCTGGATGGTGCGAGTGGATGCGGAAACCGGAGCGATGTATTGAAGGCCGGTTGACGGTTGACGGTTGACGGCCAGAGGAATGGGCGCCAATGATTCATCGCACCGACCTGATGCACGGGCTTCTTTGTGCGGGTAGAGGTGTGGAGGTGCGGACGCCAGAAGGCTGGCACACTCTGGCCGTCAACTCTCAACCGTCAACTGTCAACTAAGCTCATCTCTCATGCGTGTACTGATCGTCGAAGACGAAACCGCGTTGCGCGAATCGCTCGTGCAGCAGCTGAAGGATGCCGGCTTCAACGTCGACGCTGCGGCGGACGGCGAGGAAGGGCTGTACTTCGGACGCGAGTACGCGATCGATCTCGCGATCATCGACCTGGGGTTGCCGAAGGTGCCTGGGCTCGAGCTCATCAAGAAGCTGCGCGAGGAGCGCAAGGCCTATCCGATCTTGATCCTCACGGCGCGCGATCGGTGGCAAGACAAGGTCGAAGGATTGCAGGCGGGCGCGGATGACTATGTCGCGAAGCCCTTCCATTTCGAAGAGCTGCTTGCCCGCATGCAGGCGCTCCTTCGCCGTTCGGGCGGTTGGGCGCAACCCGTGCTCCGCTGTGGTCCCGTCGCACTCGATCCGCGCACACAGGAAGTGACCGTCAACGACCAGAAAGTCGAGCTCACGAGCTTCGAATATCGAATCCTCGAATATCTCATGCATCGCGCAGGCGAGGTGATCTCCAAAACGGAGCTGACGGAGCGCCTGTATGCGCAGGATTTCGATCGCGACAGCAACACGATCGAAGTCTTCATCGGCCGCTTGCGGCGCAAGCTCGATCCCGGCGATACGATCAAACCGATCGAGACTTTGCGCGGGCGCGGCTACCGCTTCGCGCTCGAGCGCGAAGGCGCGAGCGCAGGCGCGGTTGACAGTTGACGGTTGACCGTTGACGGCCAGAGAAAGCGCTCCTATTCCGGTCCTCGTACTTCCCGCGTTCTGTTCCGACCGTCCACTGTCACCGTCAACCGATAGATGGCTCCCCGCTCACTAAGCGCTCGGTTGCTCGCGTCAGCGAGCGTGCTGCTGATCGTTTTTTTCGGGATCACGATTGCGGCGCTCGACATCGTCTTTCGGAATCTATCCGAGCAAACGATGCGCGATCGCCTCGAGGGCCAATTGCTCGCGTTGATTACGGCCTCCGAGGAAGACCCGGACGGGTGGCTACAGCCTGCGCCCGCCAAGACGGAGGAGCGCCTCGAGAACCCGGGGTCGGGTCTGTATGGAGAGATCCTGCGCAGCGACGGCTATCCGAGCTGGCGGTCGAACTCGCTGACCGGCACGGGGCTCGACTTCAAGACCCATCTTCGCTCGGGCGAGCGAGCGTACGTGCAACTGCATCGTGCCGACGGCGCACCTGTGCGCGCCTTGAGCCGCGCGATCGATTGGCAGTTCGAGGACGGCGTCGTGCGCACGTTCGTCTTCAGCGTCGCAGAAGATCTCGATCCGTATTACAGGTCGCTTGCGGCCTTTCGCGGCCGCCTGTTCGGTTGGTTCGGCTTCTTGATGCTGCTCTTGCTCGGCTCGTTCGCATTGATGTTGAGGCGTGTGTTGTCGCCCTTGCGCCGCGTCGAGCGCGAGATCAACGCGATCGAGATGGGCAATCTGACGGAGCTCGGCACCGGCTATCCGCGCGAGCTGCTCGGTATCACGGCGAACCTCAATGCACTGCTTCGCAGCGAGCGCGAGCGTCTCGCGCGTTATCGCAATACCCTCGGCAATCTCGCGCACAGTCTCAAGACGCCGCTCGCGGTCATGCGCAACGTGCTCAATCATCCGCAAGTGCGAGCGCTTCCCGTCGCTCGGCAGCTCGATGAACAAGTGAGCCGTATGGACGATATCGTCAAATATCAACTGCGGCGCGCGGCGGTGTCCGGCGGCACGGGACTCGGCTCGGCGCCCGTCAACGTACGCGAGAATCTGGAGTCGTTGCGCTCCGCGTTGCTCAAGGTTTACGCCGACCGCGGCATCGAGTGCACGCTCGAAGTCGATGGGGGATGTGTCTTCTTCGGCGATCGGGAAGATCTGACCGAGATGGCAGGCAATCTGCTCGATAATGCGTTCAAGTGGGCTTGCTCCAAAGTGCACGTACGCGCGGAACGATTGACTGCTCCCAAGGCACGGCGCGATGGATTGAAGCTCATCGTCGAGGACGACGGGCCGGGCGTACCGCCGGAGCAGCGCTCCCATGTTCTTGCGCGGGGAACGCGGCTCGACGAGCGCGTGAGCGGTCAAGGTATCGGTTTGTCGGTCGTGCGCGAGCTCGCGGGCTTGAACGGCGGTTCGGTGACCATAGATGAGTCTCCTTTCGGCGGCGCACGAGTCGAAGTGACGCTGCCTCCCGCTTGATTCGGTCTTGCAGATGAACTCCGAGGCAAAGAGGAGCGCCCGCGTGCCGCTGTTCGAGCTGCGCGAGCGCCTTCAGTACACGCGGCTCGCGGATCGCGCGCGCTTCGCGCGCGAGCTCGACCGATTGTTCGCGCGGAAGTCGCAGGGCGGCGACTTCGACGCGCGCCTCGCCTCCTTGCGAGAAGGGGTCGAAGGCTCGATCGCGCATGTCGAACGGGTGAGGGGATTGCCGCTTCGGCTCGCCTTCGATCCGACGCTCCCGATCACCGCACACAAGGACGAGATCGCATCTGCCATTGCGAAGCATCCCGTGACGGTCGTCTGCGGTGCAACGGGCTCGGGCAAGACGACGCAGCTTCCGAAAATCTGCCTGGAGGCGGGGCGCGGTGCGCTCGGACTCATCGGGCACACGCAACCGCGTCGAATCGCTGCGCGCGCGATTGCGCAACGCTTGGCGCAGGAGCTCGGAGCGCATGTGGGTGGAGCCGTCGGCTACCAAGTGCGCTTCAACGAGCGCATCGGTCCCGACACGCGCGTCAAGCTGATGACGGACGGCATTCTGTTGCGGGAGTTGGAGCACGATCGCCGCTTGCGCCGCTACGACACGATCATCATCGACGAGGCGCATGAGCGCAGTCTCAACATCGATTTTCTGCTCGGCGTACTGACGCGGATCCTGCCCGAGCGGCCCGATCTGCGCGTCATCATCACGTCGGCGACGATCGACCCGCAGCGATTCGCGGATTTCTTCGGCGGCGCGCCGATCATCGAAGTGTCGGGACGCAGCTACCCGGTCGAGGTTCGCTATCGTCCGCTCGTCGGCGAGGAGGACGACGAGGAGCTCACGCTGCCGGAAGGCATCGTGGCGGCGATTCGCGAGCTCGATCAGGACGCGCGGGACGATGTGCTCGTGTTCTTGCCCGGCGAGAAGCAGATTCGCGATGCTGCCGATGCGCTCGGTAAAGCGCGGCTCATGAACACCGAAGTGCTGCCGCTCTATGCGCGCCTGTCGTCGCGCGATCAGGAACGCATTTTCGAGCGGCACGCGGCGCGGCGCATCGTTCTTGCGACGAACGTGGCCGAGACGTCGCTCACGGTCCCGGGCATTCGGCACGTCGTCGATTCCGGCCTTGCGCGCATCAGTCGCTATAGCGTTCGCGGCAAAGTTCAGCGCCTTCCGATCGAGGAGATCTCGCAGGCCAGCGCGGACCAACGCAAGGGACGCGCGGGCCGCGAGCGCGAGGGCATTTGTATTCGCCTCTACTCGGAGGACAACTTCGCGCTGCGCCCGGCATTCACGCCGCCCGAGGTTTTGCGGACGAATCTCGCGAGCGTGATCTTGCAGATGTCTGCGCTCGAGCTCGGCGATCCGGCCAGCTTTCCGTTCGTCGATCCGCCCGACACCCGCTTGATCAACGACGGCTATCGGCTTCTGCAAGAGCTCAAAGCCGTCGATGCCGATAGAGCCGTGACGGCTCTAGGGCGGCAGCTGGCGGCTTTGCCGATCGATCCGCGCCTCGCGCGCATGCTGCACGCATCGAGCCATCATGGATGTCTTACCGAGATGCTGGTGATTGCGGCGTTCCTCGGTGCGCAGGATCCGCGCGAGCGCCCGACGGATGCGCAGCAGCAGGCGGATCAGCAGCATGCGAAGTTCGCCGACCCTCGCTCGGACTTCGTTGCGGTGCTGAACCTCTGGAGCGCATTCGCCGAGCAGAGTCGTGCGTTGAGCGGGAGTCAGCTCCGCAAATGGTGCCGCGAGCACTTCGTGTCGTTCATGCGCATGCGCGAGTGGCAGGAGCTGCATCGACAGTTGGAGGAAATCGCGCGGGAGCTGAAGCTCAAGAAGAACGCGTCGCCCGCCGAGTACGCCGATCTGCATCAGGCCATTCTCACAGGCTTTCTCGGTCAAATCGGCGCGCTCGATGAGCGCCGGGAATACGAAGGCGCCCGCGGCACGCGGTTCGTCATCGCACCAGGTACGCCGCTCGCTGCCAAGCCGCCGAAATGGGTCGTGGCCGCAAGCCTCATGGAAACGACGCGCTTGTTCGCGCGCATGGTCGCCGCCGTCGAGCCGCAGTGGATCGAGGCGGCGGGCGAGCATCTGCTCAAGCGCGAATACAGCGAGCCTCACTGGGTCGAACAGCGCGGCTTCGTCGCAGCGTTCGAATCCACGTCCCTGTACGGTCTCACGCTCTCGGCGCGGCGACGCGTCAACTATGGCAGCGTCGCGCCGCACGAAGCGCGCGAGATCTTCGTCCGCGAAGCGCTCGTCGAGGGGCGCACGCGCTTGCGCGCGAATTTCTTGCATCACAACCGGCGATTGCAGCGCGACGTCGAGCGTCTGGAAGCGAAGATTCGCCGCCGCGACGTGCTCGTCGACGAACAAACGATGGTCGACTTTTATCTAGCGCGCTTGCCGGAGCACGTGCATTCGACCTCGGCGCTCGAGCGATGGCTCAAGCACGGCGAGCGGCGGACGGCGGACGGCGGACAGTGGAAAGGCAAAAAGAAAGGCGCGAAAGCGCCTCTGGCTCCAGCCTCCAGCCCCCAGCCTCCAGCCGGAGCCTCTTCTGCACCGTCCGCTGTCCGCCGTCCGCTATTCACTCGTCATGCTGACTGGATGCGCCGGGACGTGCCCGAGGTGACGGCTGAGTCGCATCCCGACGAGATCGACGTCTCGGGTAACGCGTTGCCGCTCGAATATCGGTTCGAGCCGGGAACCGACGCCGACGGGATCACGATGCTCGTTCCGACGCCGCTCATCAATGAGCTCGATCCTGCTCGCCTCTCATGGCTCATTCCGGGGTGGCGGCTCGAGCTCGTCACCGAGCTCCTGCGGAGTCTGCCGAAGCAAGTGCGCAAGCACTTCGTGCCCGTACCCGAGTTTGCGGCACGCGCGCTCTCGGAAATCGACGAGACGAAGAGCTTCTACGCGGCGATGGCGGAGTGGGTCGCGCGCCGCAGCGGGATCGTCGTGCGCGAGGAGGAGCTCGCGGCGCTGCCGCTCCCGAATCATCTCAGGTTCAACTTGCGCGTCGTCGATATCAACGGCAACACGGTTGCGCAGAGCCGCGACTTGAACGCGTTGCGTCGTGCGGTGCGCGGGCGAGACGCACACTCGAGTGCGGCAGCGGCTGCGCGGTCCGTCCATCGAGCTTGGGATTTCGGTCCACTCGCGCTCGAGCGCCAAGTGGAACGCCGCGGACTGCGCTTTACGGTGTATCCAACGCTTCGCGATCGAGGCGACGGCGTCGAGCTTCATGAAGCTCGAACGCTGGCCGAAGCGGAGCTGCTGCTGCGCGCGGGCGTGCTGCGGCTGGCAGTGCTGGCGCTCCCGGAGCAGTTCAAGTACGGGCGTAAACGTTTCGCGGATCACCGCGAGCTGATTCTGCTCAGCCGCGGTATCGATCTCGCTCGTCCGCTCGCTGATGGGCTGGCATTGAAGTGCTTCGAGGAAACCTTCCTGTCCGACGGGGCGACGCTCCCCCGAGACGCCGATGCGTTCGTTCGTCTCGTCGATGAACGCCGCGGCCGCTTCGGCGAAGTGGTCGACCGCGTTCTGGCGCATACGCTCAGCACGCTCGAGGCATTGCGCGCGGCGCGCCAGAAGCTCGCGGCGCTCGACGGCGAGGCATTCGGTGCGGTGCGTACGCATGTCGGCGCGCACCTGCGTGCGCTCGTGTCCGAAGATTTTCCGACGGGAGTGCCGGTTTCACTATGGCCGCATCTGCCGCGGTACCTGCGGGCGGTCAGCCGCCGTTTGGAGAAAGTGCCCGGCAATCTCAAACGCGACGCCGAGCTTGCAGCACGAGTCGCGCCCGGTGTACGCGCGTACGCGCAACTGGAGGCCGCGGCCGATCGTACGATTCCCCATCCCGAGCTCGATCGTCTTCGCTGGATGATCGAAGAGCTGCGCGTCTCGGTCTTCGCACAAGACCTCGGTACGGCGCTTCCCGTGTCCGAGAAGCGCATCGCCGAACAAGTGGAGAAGGCGAAGGCGGAACTCAAGGTTTAGGCTGGGGGAGGAGGCTGGCGATAGCGCTTCTGGCCCAACCTCCAGCCTCCAGCCGGGTTCAAACACCCACCTTGAAGTCGATCCCCTGTGCCAGGGGCAGCTCGGGGCTCCAGTTGATCGTCGTCGTCTGTCGCCGCATGTAGGCCTTCCAGCTATCGGAGCCGGATTCGCGGCCGCCGCCCGTGTCTTTCTCGCCGCCGAATGCGCCGCCGATTTCCGCGCCCGACGTGCCGATGTTCACGTTCGCGATGCCGCAGTCGCTGCCGACGGCGGAGAGAAAGCGCTCGGCGTGCTGTAAGCGGTCCGTGAAGATCGCGGAGGAGAGGCCGTGGTGCGCGCTGTTTTGCTGTTCGATCGCGTCCTCGAGCGAATCCACTTCGATCAGATAGAGAATCGGGCCGAATGTCTCGGTCTGCACGATGGGCCACTCGTTCCGTGCGCGCACGATCGCGGGCTCGACGAAGTTGCCGGGCGCGCGGGCGGTCCCGCCGCACAAGACCGTGCCGCCTGCTTTCTTTGCCGCATCGATCGCAGCTAGAAAGCTCTCGACGGCTCGCGCATCGATCAGCGGTCCCATCAGAGTGTCGGGCGCAAGCGGATCGCCGATGACGATTTGCGAGTACGCACGAACGAGCCTCGCCTCCAGCTCCGTCGCGCGCGAACGATGCACGAACACGCGTCGGGTGCTCGTGCAGCGTTGACCCGCCGTGCCGACGGCGCCGAACACGATCGACGGAACGGCTAAATCCAAGTTCGCGAACTCATCGACGATAATCGCGTTGTTGCCCCCGAGATCGAGCAGACTCTTACCGAGACGCGCCGCGACCTTCTGCGCGACGCGACGCCCGACGGCCGTCGAACCCGTGAACGAGATCAGATCGACGCGGCGATCGTCGACGAACGTCTCCGCGAGCGCCGTGTCCGCGCTGATGAAGAGCTGGAAGATGCCCGGATAGCCGTGACGCTCGAGCACGCGATTCACGAGCCGTTGGACCGCGATCGCGCAGAGCGGTGCCTTCGGCGACGGCTTCCATATGCAGACATCGCCGCAAATCGCGGCGAGGAAGGCGTTCCACGACCAGACCGCGACGGGAAAGTTGAACGCGCTGATGATGCCTACGAGCCCGAGCGGGTGCCATTGCTCGTACATGCGATGCTGCGGGCGCTCGGAATGCATCGTGAGGCCGTACAGCATGCGCGACTGACCGACCGCGAAGTCTGCGATATCGATCATCTCTTGTACCTCACCGTCTCCTTCGGCTTTGATCTTGCCGGTTTCGAGCGAGACGAGCGTGCCGAGCGCGTCTTTGTGGCTGCGGAGTTCTTCGGCGATCAGGCGGATCGCTTCGCCGCGCTTCGGAGCCGGCACGATTCGCCACTCCTCGAACGTCTTGCGCGCGGATGCGACGACACGTTCGTAATCGGAGGCGGTGCTCGCGCGCACGCGAGCAAGCGTCTCGCCGGTCGCCGGATTCACCGATTCGAGGATCGGTGCCTGCGCATCGTCCGCCCAGCCGCCCTCTTGAGACCACGTGCCCGAGTTGAGCTCGTCGAGCTCGAGTGCTGCGAAAATCTTGCGCATGATCCTCCACCTTCAGCAGAAAGCCGGGAGCGGCAAAAGCACAGGCGACATCAGTCGACATCGCTCCCGTCTATTCGGTTTATCTCCCTCTCTCGATTGTGATCATGTGCGCTTGGCGTCACATCGGCGTTTTCCGCTTGCGCTGGTGACCGACTTGACCGCTCACGACCATGTGTGCGGAAACTTCCTTGCCCTCGCCGGACGCGTAGTGCTTGCCGAAGCGATTCTGGAGCACATCGAGCAGGCGGAAGTCCTCTTGGCGAACGAAGCCGCGATGACGGTCCGGAGCGCTCAGCACGAGGTCGACCACGGCGCATACGCCCGAGGCGGTCGTCACTTGGATCGCAGACCAAAGCCGACCCGCGATCTTCTGCGGGTACACTTTGTTCACGTAGTTCTCTTCGCGCAGCTCGCCCTCCTGCTTGCCGGTCACGGCGACATAGATCACGACGACGTCCTGCAGCGTCTGCGGGACCGCGTTCTCGAGAATTCGCTTCAATGTGGCGCGGTCGTGATTGAGCTTGAGATCGTTCATGAGCAGGCGCATTTGCTGACAATGCCCCGGATAGCGCATCGTCTTGTAATCCATGTTCTGAACGCGTGAGCCGTACGTGTCGGCCAACGAACCGAGCCCGCCGGAGGTGTTGAATGCCTCGTACGAGGTGCCGTCGATCTCGATCTCCTCCAAGCCTTCGAGCGGTGCGGCTTCGACTCGACGGCCGTCGACGATCGCCTCGCATGCGTTGCCGTACTCGTTGATGAGGCCTTCGGTCGACCACGTCAGGGAGTACTTCAATACGTTGTTTGGATGCTGAGGCAGTGCGCCGACCCGGAGCTTCACGGTACGCACTTCGTCGAAGTGGCCGATGAGCTCATTGGCGGCGATCGAAATGAAGCCCGGGGCGAGGCCGCACTGGGGGACGAAGGCGTGGCGCGCATCCGCCGCGATGCGGCGCACGGCGCGTGTGACTTCGACATCCTCGGTGAGATCGAAGTAGTGGATCTGCGCCCGTTTGGCGGCTTCCGCGACGCCGATGTTCAAGTGAAAAGGCAAGCTCGAGATCACCGCGTCGACAGGATGCTCGCGCAGGTGCGCATCGAGACTTTCGGCGGAGCCGGCATCGACCCTGTGCGCCTCCAGGTTCGCGAGCCCGTGAGCATCGACGACTCCGCGTGCGACGCTTTCGTCGACGTCGCCCAGGTGCACTCGATAGGCCCCGGACTGCGCGAGCAAACCGGAAATCAGCGTGCCGATCTTCCCGGCGCCCAGAACTAAGACTCGATGCATGATCACTCCGTCGAGGAAGGGGCAGGAGATAGGGGATAG
>Ga0079224_100016270_pt1 | contig 10442 bp, 7 predicted proteins | sample Stecom2015_FD_80414 | JGI IMG/M metagenome (GOLD analysis project Ga0079224, IMG submission 80414) | Agricultural soil microbial communities from Utah to study Nitrogen management - Steer compost 2015 | ecosystem: Environmental > Terrestrial > Soil > Agricultural land | place: USA: Utah...
GGTGGTGCGAGAAGTTGTATGGCTTATTGTGGCGGGCGATGTGGAGGATGTCGCGGCGGCCCTCGGTTGTGATCATGCCGACCTCGGCGCCCGTATGGGTCAGGGCGGTGTTCGTCGCGACGGTCGTGCCGTGCACGAGCTGGTCGATCTCCGAGAGCGGGACACTCGCCTTCTCGGAGAGCTTCGTGAGGCCGTTGATGACGGCCTCGGACGGGTCGCGCGGAGTGGACGGGACCTTCTCGACGACGGCGGCGCGGCTCTCGTCATCGAAGAAGTAGAGATCTGTGAACGTTCCGCCGACATCGACGCCGATGCGCTTCATGGTGGGATCCTTCCCAGGGAGATCTGTGGCAAGCACTCCACGAACGTGACTTGCGCCATAGTCCGCGTTGCTTGGGTAGCACCGTATATGTGACTGGAGCAACACGCAATGGGCGACGGGGAAGTAGCGTCCCAATGGCGTCGACGTGTCCTGGGCCCAGGGCGATCCAGTCGCCCGCCGCTCTAGTCGCCCTCCCCGGCGAGGTGGGTGTCGAGGACATCCTGGGCGATCCCGCGCAGCAGCCGGATCGAGTCGCGGGGGAGCTGGGCCTCGGTGCTGCCGGCACGCATCGCCGCGATGATCCGCCGGCTCGATCGCCCCGGGCCCGCCAGACGCACACGACGGACGCCGGGGGAGTCCGAGAGGCTCACCAGGCGGGGGAGCAGGCCGACCCCCGCTCCGGCGCCGACGAGGGCGATGGCCGTCCCCCACTCCGTGGCCTCGTGGACGATCCGCGGCGTGAGACCTGCCGCCGTGAAAGCCGCCGTGAACAGCGCGCGATAGGCGGAGCCGGGGCGGTCGGTCACCCACGGGTCCGCGACGAGCTGGTCGAGCGACACGCGCTCCTGCGCCGCGAGCGGGTGGTCTGCCGGCACCATGACGTCCAGCGGGTCGTCGAGCAGGGTGATCTTCTCGAACCGGGGATCGGCCTCGAGCAGCACCTCGCCCTGCATCGAGACGACCACCGCCACGTCGATGCGCTCGGCCACCAGCAGGTCGAAGCAGCGTGCCGGGCTCGCCTCCATCACCTGGACCTCGACGGAGGGGTGCAGGTCGCGCAGGCGGGGCAGGAGAGGGGCGATGAGGTGCGAGGCCGCGGTCGAGAAGCCTCCGATGCCGAACTGCCCCAACACCTGACCGTCCGCGCTCGCGCTCGCGGCCCGGATCTGCTCCCACTGCGCGAACAGCGCGTCGCTGCGGCGCACCAGCTCCTTCCCCGCGGCGGTCAGGCGCAGCCCTCGGCCGTCGCGCGTGAGCAGCGTCAGGCCCAGCGCCTGCTGCAGCTCTCTCAGCTGCGCCGACACCGCCGAGGGGGAGTAGCCCATCAGCTCCGCGGTGGCCGCGACGGTGCCGCATCGGGCGAAGGTGCGCAGGGTGACGAGGCGAGGATCGATCATGCGGAGATTCTGCACTGCACTCGTCGGCAATTCGCGCTTATCGTGCATGATCCGCGGCGCTAGCCTTCTGCGTATCCGCTGTCATCCCCCGACGATGAGGGAGAGCATGTCCACGATCGACGCACGACCAGCAGCACCCTTCGCGACGGCCGCCATCGCGCCCGAGAAGCGCTCCGAGCTCCAGGCGCTCGTCGACTCCCGTCGGCCCGGCTTCTCACTGACGGCCCCGTTCTACACCGACAGGCAGCTGTTCGACCTCGACATGCGCGCCGTCTTCGGACGGCATTGGCTGTTCGCGGGGAGCATCGCCGAGCTGCCCGAGCCGGGCGACTACATCACCGTCGACTTCGGCCCCTATGCGCTCATCCTGCTGCACCACGACGACGGCTCCGTCAGGGCCCTGCACAACGTGTGCCGCCACCGCGGCGCCCGGATCCTCACGGAGGACTCCGGCACGACGGGGAACCTCGTGTGCGGTTACCACTCGTGGACGTACGCCCCGGACGGTGCGCTGATCCACGCCTCCGCGCCCGGCGAGATCGACTTCGACGCCGGCTGCTTCGCGCTGAAGCGCGCGCACTGCAGGGTGGTGGGCGGCCTGATCTTCGTGTGCATCGCGGCGGAGCCGCCGGAGGACTTCGACGAGGTCGCCGAGATCTTCCGCCCGTACATCGAGCCGCACGAGCTCGGCGCGACGAAGGTCGCCTACCAGCAGGACATCGTGGAGCAGGGCAACTGGAAGCTCGTGATGGAGAACAACCGCGAGTGCTACCACTGCGACGGCCACCCCGAGCTGGCGTGCTCGCTGTTCCCCACCTGGGGCCTCACCGACGAGACGGTGCCGTCCCACCTCGCCGACGTGTGGAGCCGCAACCTCTCGGCGAGCGCCGCCCTCGAGCAGCGGTGCCGTCGGTACGGTCTGCCGTTCGAGGTGGTCGAGGAGCTCGACACCCGCGTGGCCGGCATCCGCATCTCGCGAGAGCCGCTCGACGGCGAGGGGGAGTCGTTCTCGGCCGACGGCCGTCGGCTGTCGAAGAAGCTGCTGGGGGACCTGCCCGACTTCCGGCTGGGCCGCTGCTCCATGCACCTGCAGCCCAACAGCTGGTTCCACCTCCTCGGCGATCACGTCATCACCTTCGCGGCGTTCCCCCTCGACGAGGAGCGCACGCTGGTGCGCACCACCTGGCTGGTCGCCGACGACGCCGTCGAGGGCGTCGACTACGACCTCGAGACCTTGACGCACACCTGGAAGCAGACCAACCTGCAGGACAAGGCGTTCGTCGAGCTGTGCCAGCGCGGCGCCGCCAGCCCCGCCTACGAGCCGGGCCCCTACATGAAGAGCGAGTACCAGGTCGAAGCGTTCGTGAACTGGTACATCACCCGCCTGCAGGAGGCGCTGCAGTGACCTTCGACGTCGACGTGGACAGGGGAGCGGTGTCGCTCGCCCTGCGCACCCGCGGCCTCGAGATGCCGTGGAACCGCGTGCTCGCGGCGGTGGCGGGGCCGGCGCACGCCGCGACGGCGCTCGGCCCCTGGTACCCGGAGGAGTTCCAGGCCGAGTGCGTCGAGACCATCCCCGAGTCCCAGGACTGCACGACCTTCGTGTTCCGACGGCTCGACGGCGCGCCGCTCGCGTTCCGTGCGGGCCAGTACCTCAACATCGACTTCCCCGTGGACGGGGAGGACTCCGAGCCGGTCAGCCGCAGCTACTCGCTCTCCAGCGCCCCGACCTCTCCCTGGACCTTCGCCGTGACGGTGCGCCGCGACCCGGCGGGTCTGGTGTCGTCCTGGGCTCATGCCAACATGCGTCCGGGCATGGTCCTCGACATGCTGGGCCCGGTCGGCGCGTTCCACCTGCCCGACTATGACCGCCGGGCGCGCTACCTGTTCCTCGCCGCCGGATCGGGCATCACCCCGATCATGTCGATGATCCGCACGATCCACTCCCTGCCGGGACAGGCTGACGTCTGCCTGCTGTACCACGGCTCGTCCCCGGATCGCTTCGCCTTCGTCGACGAGCTCGACTTCCTCGAGAAGGCCGACTTCCGGATCCGGGTGGCGTATTCGCTCGGCGACCGCGAGCGGCCCGAGGGGTGGGGTGCCCGCGTGGGACGCATCTCGGCGGAGATGATCGACGCCGTCGCGCCCGACGCCAACGGTCGCCAGGTGTACGCCTGCGGCCCGCAGGGATACCTCGAGCAGGTCCTCGACTGCCTGCCCGCGGTCGGCGTGGACGACACCTCGGTGTTCGTCGAGAACTTCACCGGCGACTCCGCCACACGACGCGAGTACGCGGCCGAGCTCGCGGCCGCCACGGAGTTCGCCGAGGACCTGCAGGTCGCCGCCGAGGAGAGCGCGGAGCACCAGGGCGCGGTCCTGGACGTCTACGACCTCGCGGCAGACCTCCCCGAGCTCGCGCACGTGGAGCCCACCGTGGCGGTCGACGCCGAGGCGAGCGCGCCCGTTCCCCGCACCCCGGACGCACCGGAGGGGGAGCGTCGGGTGGTCGGTGCAGGCGCGCTCACCATGTCCTTCGTCCGCAGCGGGCTCGACGTGCACATCGACCCGGAGCAGAACATCCTCCAAGCGGCACGAGCCTCCGGCGTGCGCATCGGCGCCAACTGCCAGGAGGGCATGTGCGGCTCCTGCAAGATCGTGAAGCTGGAGGGCGACGTCGACATGCACCACCAGGGCGGCATCCGCGCACGCGAGATCGCCGCCGGGAAGTTCCTGCCCTGCTGCTCCACCGCCGTGACCGACCTCGTCATCGACGCCTGACCCCGCGAGAGAGAGCCCCCCCCCTATGAGCACCGCACCCCGCATCGTCATCATCGGCGCCGGCATCGTCGGCGCGAACCTCGCCGACGAGCTCGCCCAGCGCGGCGCCACGAACACGCTCGTGCTCGAGCAGGGCCCGCTCGAGACGCCGGGCGGGTCCACCTCGCACGCTCCCGGCCTCGTCTTCTCGACGAACCCCTCGAAGTCGATGACCGCGTTCGCGCAGCAGACCATCGAGAAGTACACGCACCTGAGGGGACCGGACGGCACCGGGTCGTACCTGGCCGTCGGCGGGCTCGAGCTCGCGACCAGTCCCGAGCGTCTGCAGGATCTGCATCGTCGTGCCGGCTGGAACCGCTCCTGGGGAGTCGAGGCGCAGGTGGTCGACACCGACGAGTGCCGGCGACTGTTCCCGATGGTCGATCCCGAGCCCGTCCTCGGCGGCCTCTGGACGCCAGGGGACGGCCTCGCGCTCGCGTTGAAGGGCACGCGGCTCGTGATCGATCGCGCTCGGAGGGCCGGGGTCGAGTTCCGCGACCGCACCACCGTGACGGGGATCGACACCTCGGGCGGCCGCGTGCGCGCCGTGCTCGTGGGGGAGGAGCGCATCCCGGCCGACATCGTCGTCTCCTGCGCCGGATTCTGGGGCCCGCGGATCGGCGAGATGGCCGGGGTCGACGTGCCGCTGCTTCCGCTCGGCCACCAGTTCGCGATCACCTCGCCCGTGCCGAGCCTGCGGGGGAAGAACGAGCTGCCCAAGGGCGCCTCCGCCCCGATCCTGCGCCATCAGGACCGCGATCTCTACTTCCGCGAGTGGGGCGACCGGATCGGGATCGGCTCGTACGCGCACCGCCCCATGCCCGTCGCCCTCGACGACCTGCCGCAGTACCGCGCCGAGGAGATCACCGACGAGGCGATGCCCTCGAGCCTCCCGTTCACGCCGGAGGACTTCGCGGCCGAGTGGGAGGAGTCGCAGAGTCTGCTGCCCGAGCTGCGGCAGGCCTCGGTCGATCGTGCCTTCAACGGCGTCTTCTCCTTCACGCCGGACGGCGGATCGCTGGTGGGGGAGTCCGCCGGGGTCGACGGGTTCTTCATGGCCGAGGCCGTGTGGGTGACCCACTCGGTCGGCATCTCGCGAGCCCTCGCCGAGGTGATCACGACGGGATCCTCGGAGACCGACCTGTCGGGCCTCGACGTCAACCGGTTCGAGAAGATCCAGACCACGCGCGCCTACGTGGACGAGACGAGCCAGCAGAACTTCGTCGAGATCTACGACATCCTGCATCCCCGCCAGCCGCGGGTCTCGCCGCGCGACCTCCGGCTCAGCCCGTTCCACCGACGCCAGGTCGAGCTGGGCGCCTTCTTCCTGGAGGCGCACTCCTGGGAGCGGCCGCACTGGTACGAGGCCAACGCCCCTCTGCTGGACGAGATGCCCCCCGAGTGGGCGGCTCCGGCGCGCGACGACTGGTCGGCGCAGTTCCACTCGCCCGTCGCGGCGTGCGAGGCATGGAGGACACGCACCGCCGTCGCGATGTACGACATGACGGCGCTGACGCGCTTCTCGGTGACGGGCCCCGGTGCCGCCGACCTGCTCGACCGTCTGACCACGTCGTCGATGCGGCGCAGGCCCGGCGCGGTCAGCTACACGCTCCTGCTCGACCGGGCAGGCGGCATCACGAGCGACATCACCGTCGCGATCCTCGGCGAGAACGACTACCAGGTGGGCGCCAACGGCAGCATCGATCTCGCCTATCTCGCCCGCGAGGCCAGGCACCAGTCGCAGGAGGATCCCGCGAAGTGGGTCGAGGTGCGCGACATCACGCCCGGGACGTGCTGCATCGGGCTCTGGGGTCCGCTCGCCGGCGAGGTGGCGGCGCGGCTGACGGACGAGGACCTCGGCGCCGAGGAGCTCGGCTACTTCCGCACCCGCAGCGTCACGCTGGCGGGGATCCCGGTGACGGCGATGCGGCTGTCGTACGTCGGCGAGTTCGGCTGGGAGCTGTACACCTCGGCGGACCTGGGGGAGAAGCTGTGGGATGCGATCTTCGCGGCGGGGCAGGAGTCCGGCATCGTCGCGGCGGGGCGCGAGGCGTTCGAGTCCCTGCGCCTGGAGAAGGGCTTCCGCTCCTTCGGGACGGACATGACCACGGAGCACGAGCCCGTCCAGGCCGGGATCGGCTTCGCGGTGAAGGCCTCGAAGACGGCGGACTTCGTGGGCAAGGACGCGCTGGCCGCGCGTGCCGCCGCGGCGACGACGCGACTGACGTGCCTGACCTTCGACGAGCCGACATCGATCGCACTCGGCCTCGAGCCGGTGTTCCTGCCCGGGTCCGAGACCGCCGCCGGGTACGTCACCAGCGCCGCCTACGGCTACACGCTCGGTCGTGCGATCGCGTACGCCTGGCTGCCCGACCATCTGACGGTCGGCGACGGCGTCGAGGTCGAGTACCTCGGCACGCGCTTCGCGGCGACCGTGGCGGAGGAGCCGCTCTACGATCCCGCCATGGACAGGATCCGTCCCGAGAAGGCGGCACAGGTGCCCGCGGGCCGGTCAGCGTGAGGGGGAGGGCAAGCAGCCCGGACCTCTCACCGTACTTTACATAACGTGCATTATCGGCTCGACGTTTCGAGGGTGGTCCGGGAGGCGGTGAGCCTCCATGGCGCCCGCCGCCTGCCCGTCGTCACGGCGACGACCTCACACCGCCGTCGCGACTGCTGCATGCGATCCGCGACGCGCTCGTGCACGAGATCGAGTGGCGCATCTCAGCCGGTATATCTGCCGTGAAGCGGTCGAGATCTGGCACTCGATCGCGACTCCGATCGTCGCGTCGCATCGGCGTGGTGTCGTGCAGTCGCAGCGCCCGACAGCTCGGCACCCTGCTGCACCGCGGAAAGGTCGAGTGCTGCATCTGGACGGCCACCGGGCGCTGTAGACGATCCGCATACAGCACTCGGTGGGTCAAGATCGTCGACCTCAGCGGTCACCCTCGACATCATCCGATGCTGCGAGGACTATCCGACCGTTGTCCAGGAACTCATCCTTCGGGTCGGGAACGTCGAGTCCGGCGGCGTCCGCGTCGTGCGCGATCTCGATGGAGTCGACGCCCTTCTCGCCCGGGTACAGCTCCGGCAGAGACGGTGTTCCGCCCGGGCTGAGCCGTCGTCGAATGCGTTGCCACGTCTCGTTCATGCTCACTCCGTCCGAAGCTCCGTCAGCACGACTGGTGCATCAATGCAGGTCAGGGTCACTGGAGCGCTTGCACTTATGCACTGAGGCCGCTCCCCCGCATGCTCGCTGTGATGTGCGCCATGCGCAACGAGTCGAGGCCGGAGAGCATGCGCGGGATCAAGGGCGGGCAGAGCTCAGGCCTCGCCCGGCATCCTTCCGGTGTCGGCGCCGCTCCCCCGGCCCGCCATGACAAAGAAGGCGCCGGAGATCAGCACGCCGCACACCATCGCGATCGCCATTGGCAGCGAGGAATGAGTTCCTGCCACACCGACGAGCGGCGCCGCGATCGAGGCGGCGAAGGAGAAGCCGAGGCCCAGCATCGCCGAGCCCGTTCCGGCGAACTCGCGCGCCTGGTCCGAGGCGAGCGCGCCGCCGTTGCCGAAGATCATGCCCTGCGGTGCGACGGTGAAGAAGAACGCCGGCAGCACGATCCACGCCGGGGTGTCCAGGAACAGACTCCCGATCAGCAGGGAGAAGCTCGCGAGCGACACCACGATCAGGCCCACCCGGATCAGCCTGCGCGGGTGGATGGTGCGGGTCAGCCGCGCCGAGAGCAGCGACATCGCCATCATGCCCATCGAGTTGATCGCGAAGCTCACCGAGTACTCGCTCGAGGAGAAGCCCAGCATCTCCTGCACCACGAAGGACGACGCGGAGACGTACGCCATCAGCGCGAAGGCCGAGAACGCGTTGACCAGCATGTAGGCGACGAAGATCCGTCGGCCCAGCAGCGTGCGGCAGTTGCGCAGGAAGGTGCGGAAGCCGCCCGAGTGGCGCCGGGAGACCGGCAGCGACTCCGGGATCAGGAAGAGCACGCCGATCAGCGAGATCAGCGACATCACGGCGATGACCACGAAGATCTCGCGCCACTGACCGAACACCAGGATGATCCCGCCCAGCAGCGGGGCGACGATCGGAGCGACGCCGCCCACGCCCTGCATGATGTTCATGATCCGGAACAGCTCGGGGCCGTCGGTCATGTCGATCAGCACCGCGCGGCCCAGCACCATGCCGAAGCCGCCGCCGATCCCCTGCAGCACGCGCAGCACCAGCAGCACCTCGACCGACGGCGCCATCGCGCAGCCGATCGAGGCGAGCAGGCACAGGATGATCCCGATCAGCAGCGGGCCGCGCCGGCCCATGCGGTCCGAGAGGGGACCGGCGACGATCTGGCCGCTCGCGGTGCCGAGGAAGAACGCGGTGATCGTCAGCTGCATCCGCGACGCGGTGGTGCCCAGCTCCCCCGCCACCTCCGGGAAGGCGGGGATGTACATGTCGGTCGCAAGCGGGCCGATCGCGCTCAGCGTGGTCAGCACGACGATCACCATCACGGTGACCTTGGCACGGGTGCGGCTCAGCTGCTCCTCGTCGGGCAGGTGCGCGAGCTCGTGATCGGCGGGGTCCTCGAGGACGGGGATCGCGCCGGTGATGGTGGGGATCGATCCGGTGACGGTGGGGACGGAACCGGTGGAGGTGGGAACCGGGCCGGTGGAGGTGGTCGGCTCGGAGCGAGGGTCCTGGGCGGGATCCTCACGGGGGATGTCGTCGGCGGCGGGGGCCACGGTGCTCCTTCTCAGGGGATCGGCAGACGACGAGCCGGGAGGAGATCACAGGGATCCCGCCCGACTCGATCGCACCATCCTAGGGACGCTGTGACCTCTCGTACAGCCACACCAGGCCGACGGCCACGAGGTCCACCACGATGAACACGAGCATGACCGGCCCGCCCATCCCCACACTGCGGTCGATGACGATGCCGCCACCTCCGGCGAGGAGCGCACCGACGACCATCATGATCAGGTTGTTCATCACGTGGAAGGCGATCGGCGCCTCCAGCCCGCGGCTGATCACGGCCATCGCCGCCATGCACAGCCCGAAGACCGCGTAGTAGCTCAGCAGCCACGGATCCACCGACATGTGCACGAGGCCGAAGACGATGCTCGAGGCGATGATGCCGAGCACGAGCGCGGGCCTGACCGCTCGGACCCAGGAAGCGAGCAGCGGCATCATCGCCCCGCGGAACAGCAGCTCCTCCCCCGCCGCCTGCAGCGGGGTGGTCAGCAGAGCGACCAGGACCAGCCCGATCGTGGTCGAGGTGATCGCGAACTGCCCGATCCCCGCGGCCGACGGGTCGATCAGGGCGGTGAGGGCGAGCGCCGCGCCGACGAGCGCCGAGAACGCCCCGGCGTACACGAGACCGCGGCGCAGGCTCTCCCGCCGCGGTGAGGCGATCAGCGAGCGCCAGGGAACGCGGGCCACCAGCGCCGTGACCAGGAGGGCGAGCGGTCCCATCGCGGCGAGGCTGAGGTTCATCACGGCCATCATCAGCGGGCTGATCGACGCGTCCATCGGGTCGCGGCCGAAGGCCGCCACCTCCACGAGGACGACGATCAGCGTCAGCACGGTCTGGAGCACGACCATCGCCACCAGCAGGCCGGGGACGATCAGCAGTGGCTTCCACCAGGCGAGGCGCAGGTGTGCGCCGAAGGGACGCTCAGGGTCGAGGCCCGAGCGGGGTGCACTGGCGGAACCGGGTGCAGCGGCGGGACGGGGTGCGGTATCAGCGGCGACGGGAGCGCCCGACGGCTCGGCGGCCGACGGGGCCGCGGCGGACGGGACCCGGCCGGCGGGATCGCGGGGCGGGGGCGAGGAGGTGTTCGTCGTAGTCATGGAACCACCCTCCCCGCCTCCGCGCCGCCGAGGAAGTGCCGCTTCGTCGGCGCCTCGGCCGACCATCGTCGAGCCGTCGGGCACCGACCGCGACCTTCGTCGGGCGGGACGAAGGCCGCAGGCCGGCCGGCCGATGCGCCTCTCGGCGAGGGCCCGGCGAGCACGAGCCTTCGGGCGGGGACGACGATCGCCGCGGTCCGCCGGGCGGCCCGCGGCGATCGCTCAGGCGCGTCCGGACTCCTGCTCCGCCAGGCGACGCTGATAGGTGGGATCGGTGCGCTTCAGCCAGCGGATCACCGCGGAGGTCACGGGGATCATCGCGTAC
>Ga0079224_100016271_pt1 | contig 10441 bp, 13 predicted proteins | sample Stecom2015_FD_80414 | JGI IMG/M metagenome (GOLD analysis project Ga0079224, IMG submission 80414) | Agricultural soil microbial communities from Utah to study Nitrogen management - Steer compost 2015 | ecosystem: Environmental > Terrestrial > Soil > Agricultural land | place: USA: Utah...
CTGTGATGGCCACAAAGAATAGCATCACAGTATATATATACTTTTTCATTGTAATTGCTTTTAAAGGTTATTAAAATTTAATGTGCATATCGTTAATCAATCGGGCTTTGATTAAGTCGAAATTTTCGACCTGAAGCGTTTGATGTCTGCCACCGTTCTTCTCGAAAATCTCAATGAACAGTACCTTATCATCGGCAATAGTGAATTGGTCTAATAGGAATACGTTTTGCTCGGTAGTTTGTCCCGTAATTTCCGTAAGTGGTTTGTAAGTGCGAAGCGGTATCATTGTACGTTCCTGCACTACGGTACGTTTGGCAACCTTTTTATCAACTACTTTAAAATTGACAAAATCTATCTGAAAAGGCACATTGCTACGGTTTCTCAATTCCGTATGGAAATAGTATTTGCCGTTGTGGATGTAAATTCCTTTCAGGATAAATTGAATCCCGAAACTCTTAGCTCCAATATGCTTCACGATTCGTTTGTCCTTTTTGTAAATGGTTTCCAACAGCAACCCTGCCAATGATGGAGAATTGTTGCCCAATTCTTCAAAAAGTACATCGTTACCGTTAGCTTTATCCACCGCTTTCTGCATTGTCAAAAGGTCATAGCTCAATGCTTCAGGATACCCGCTGTAATACACATTGAAACTGTAAAAACGTCCGTCATTGGTAATAACCGAAAAATTGGTTTCCGCTTCAAAATCCCTTACCGATGCTTTTACACGCAATACGTTTTCGGCATCTTCAGCTTTTCCTGCTATCAGGTATTCACTTCCCAAGTCCACATAGCGGATAGCGGTCGGGAAAATCAAATGTGAAGTTTTATCGTAGGTCACTTCCATACGGTACGGTTCTATCTTGCCCAGGGCAAGCGGTGTTCTAATGCTGTCCTGTGCATAAGATTGTACGGCAAAGCCAAGTATGAGGGCGATTGCCCAAAAAGTTTTAAAATGATTTTTCATTGTTTTATTATTTGAATTCAACATTATTTTTTAGATACCAAGAAGACCTGATGTCCTGCTTTCAGTGTTACTTTTGGCGTTCTTACTTTTTTGGCGAAATAGCCCGAAACACCCTGTACTACGCCACGGCTAAGGTCTGCGGCAACCTGCTGACCGGCATTCTGCGTAAGCATCAAGCTTGTTCCTGATTGTTGGCTCATATTACCTGCCATTTCTGTAAGGGCATTCATTTCGGGTGAATACGGAACGTACAAGCCCTGCTGTCCGTCCAAATCGTAAATGGTAATATCCACAGGGATGATGTTGCCCTCCAGTTCTATCGAAGTAATCTTTAGCTGTAATCGCCCTCCCTGAAATTTGGCATTAGCTGTTACAATCGTTCCTTTGGGAATGGTTCGTTGTGGTGTTTGGGCTGGCTCCAATAAACGAAGACGTACACCTGTTTCGCCAACTATTGTTTGTGTTTCGTGTACGCTTGCTTTTATACTGTTTTTCGGTTGTACCACCTGCTCAATGGAACCTGCGGTATAAAAGCCACGATTTTTGGTCTGGCTCCAATCGGCTAAAAATGCACTATCGGTGGGTTCACGGTATAAGGCAGAAACAGTATTTTTCCTCATAGACGTAAATGCTACAAAATGCTCTTTTTGATTAGTAGTAGCAGTTCCTGAAGCATTGCTGTTATTGACAGGTAGAGCTTCTGAAGTACTCGTACTACCTTGGGGAAGATACTTTGCTGCCATCTGATAGGATTTTTCCATCAGTGCAAGCTGGTCATCTATAGTTGCAGCTTTAGGGATATCCCGATCTGCTAATTGCTCTTTCAATTCGTCCAATTGTCTGCGGAGTTCTGTTGTTTCAGAATTGTTGTCCTGATAAAAAGAACCCAACGTACTTTGAGCATTGCGGTAACTGTTTAAGGTAGAATTTCCATATCTGCCGGAATTTCTTTCAGAACCATAACGATAGCTTTCCTCTTCTTCAGGTAATTCTTCTTCCATACTCTGGGAGCTGTCCGTATTCCAATAATCTGAAAGCGTTGTCAGGGCATTTCGTTTTTCCTTATCCTTTTGTTCCAGCATTTCCTGTTCGTATGCCTTTTGCTTGTCCGACTGTAATCCTGCTTCGGTAGCCTGCGGAACGGCATCGTTCAGTCCAAGACTTTCGATTTCGTTCTTATCTTCCGATGGTTTAAATATGAGGTACATACAGCCTACAAAGACAATTCCCATCAAGCCGAATATGAGTGGCTTTTTCAGTTTATCGGCTTTGCTCTGCGTACTGTCTTGCAGCACATCAGCGGTTTCTTTCGGATTACCCTCGGTTACCCGAACCACTGTCTTTTTATTTTCATTTTCTTTCATAAATCTTATTTTTAAAAATGGTTGATAATGTGTCCTGCAAGCTTGCAGGGCTTTCTCCTTTTCTGAGTATAGGGTTTTCGATATGCCTGATTTTCATATCGTTTTCAGACTTTCCCGTGTCGTACCAAACTTTGGCAATCACGCCTGCGGTAAGCATCAGATAACCCAAGAAAAAGTATAGGGTATATTTGTGCTGTTTGCGTACAGGCAGTTCACACCAGCGATCATCCAGTCGGTCAAAGTACCTGTCCATCTTTGCTCTTAATTTTTTCATATTGTAATGATTATCGGTTATCGCATTCGGAACCTTCTGTTTTGGTTAGACAACTGTTCTCTGGGTTTTTCGGAAACTTGTGCAATCGCCTCTTTTCTTGTCGGAACGGAATTTGTAGAGAGATCTGTTAATTTCGATTGCTTCAATAATTGCCCGAACTGGTCTATTCTGTCGATATTCATTTTCTGCACATCGAAAAGACCGTCTTCAAACTTTACCCACATATTGCATTCAACCTTTGGCTTATCATCGCCATTCCATTCCAGGTAGGTTTTCAGCATCAGAATGCTTGGTAACAGCGGTTTGTCTGTTCCGTTATTAAAAGCCTCCAAAAATCTGCTGATACTATCTTTAATTTTATCGGTATAAGCTGCCTCCGTATGAAAATAACCGTCATAGCCTTTGTTCGTGAGGGTTTGTGCGAATGTGTTTAAGTCAAGTAACTGTTTCATAACCTCTATTTTTAGCGTTCAATTACTTCAATATCCCTGTTTTCCGTTACGGCAAACTTTTCGATATTAAAACCTTGTGGGTTATTATCGGAACGGACAGAGTTCACGAGATAGCAGGACGTGATCAGGTTCCGTCTGGTTACATTGCTCGAACGGATGATGAATTGTTTGGCATACGTTCGCACGGCATACGGATAGGTATCGAAGTTGCAGACAACACTATCCACTTCAATACGCTGCTGTACGTTTCCTGAAATGATACGGTTGTAGTATCCTTTTTCCGAAAGGTCTTTGTAATAATCAAAGGCACTTTTATCGGCAAGGTTGAACGCCCGTTTCATATTGCTTTCAATGGCATTTTTATCGGGAGCCAATGTGAAGAACAGTTCGTGAAAACGCCTTACGTGTTCCCTCGCTTCAACAGGACGATTAATACTTGCATCCTGCGATAAGGCAAGCATTAACGATTTTCCGTTGTCCAGCACATAAACCTTTTGGCGTTGTTCTTCTGCAAAACGGTAGGACTGCCATACGGCATATCCTACCACACTAATGCAGAGAACGGCAAATACAATGGCATAAAGCCTGATCTGTCTGAAGCTGTTTTCAATATTTCTTAGTGTTTTAAATTCCATTTTTTAGATGATTAATTATTTTACATTATTTCATTAGCTGACCACCTATATTACCTGCGGCAGAACCTGCTCCGGCACTTGCTACATTTCCGGCTTTCATTGCTGTCTGATTTACATTTCGTGTAAAGTTTCCTGCACCTCCGGCCTGGATAATCCAACCTGTTACGGTAGGTATCGTAAAGTATCCGATAATGCCGATGATCATAAATATGATGTACACGGTATTACTGGTATCGGGGATATAACTCGGATCGGCGAGCATCTCAATATCCCGCTCCAATATGAGTGATTGTATCCTTGCAAGCATGGAACTGAACAGATCTGAAACCGGTAGCCAGAGATACACACTGACGTACCTAGTGAGCCACTGTGTGAGCGTACTCTGAAAGCCATCCCATACGGAAATCGCAAAGGCGATTGGTCCGAGTATGGAAAGGACGATCAGAAAAAACGTTCGGATGGTATCTATGACTAATGCGGCTGCCTGAAAGAGTATTTCCAACAGATTGCGAAACCAATCTTTAAGGGCTTTCTCTAGCTGATAAGCGGTTCTGTCCATATACATTCCTGCCATTGTTCCAATGTCGGAAGGCGACCAGCCCAATTCATCCAGTTTTTTATCAAACTCTTCGTCCGATACCATAAAAGCTGTTTCTGGATTTCTGACCATTGCTTCATATTCCAATTGGTCTTTCTGCTGTTGCAATTGGTTCAGGTCGAGTACCTGGTTTTCGAGTATGGCGTGGGTTCCCGTTACCACTGGACTTAGTACCGCATTGATGGTTCCCAATACAATTGTCGGGAAGAACATAATACATAGTCCTAAAGCAAACGGTCGTAGCAATGGGAACATATCTATAGGTTCGGCACGGCTCAGAGCCTGCCAAACCTTTAACGCCACATAGAATAATGCACCCAATCCCGCAAGACCTTTTGCCACTGCTGCCATATCGCCTGCAAGCGGCATCATATCATCGTAGAGCGACCGCAGGACTTCGTGAAGATTATTCCATTCCATAGCTTACCAGTATTTTTGGTTGGAAGTTCCGTAGAGATCAAGTACTCTTTTGGCATCATCTTTCTTTTTCGCTCTCAAATAGCTTACGGAAATGTTCTTGTTGGTGTAATAGCGTACAAGGCTATGGTACTCCTTCACTTCTTTGTACACACGGTCGATGATATCCATACGCTCCTTATCGTTCAGCGATAGGCTTGATGAGGTTATGATCTGCTTTAGTTCCTTCAGTAGCTCGGTACTTTCGCCCAGTAATGCCGAATAACCATTGCCAATTGCAGTCAACTCCTGAGCTGTGAAATTGGGATCGTTCATCATCTTGCCGAAATTCTGTACATACATTTCGGATACATCACCTACCAGCAAAACCGTTTGTTGCACTTTACGGGCGTCCTTTACTAAGTTGTTGATGGCTTTCAGTTTGTCGTAATACTCTTTGCCTTGCTTATAGACTTTTTCAACCTCCTTAAAATTCTTTACCACATTACTTACTGTGGAGGATGTTTGTACAATCTCATTGGCGGAGTTGAGAATACCGGATGCAAGATTTGCAGGATCGGTTACTACAAACTGTGCTTTTGCGGAGGGTGTAACGGCAAGCATAATTGCCGTACACACCAGTAACATTACTTTTTTCATTGTTTCTAAATTTTTAAATGATTAATAATTATTGATTTACTTGTTCACGCCTTTGCATAGCAATATGCTTGATGGCGAGTTCAACATTGCCATTCAGTTCGGATGCAAGCTGCATCACTTCCATTTTTTCGGTTTCCTCTGTGGTGTATGCGAGGTATTCCTCCAAACTCACTTCGGTGGCATAGACTGCCGAGTGCGTACCACCTAAGCCAATCCAAACCTCTTTGTATAATCGGCTTGGGTCGTTGTTCATATTGATGGAAAGTACCTGCCCTTTCTCTTTATCGGTAAGTCCAAGCATCGCCTGTATATCATCGAACTTGTTCATATACTTGCGTTGGTCTAAGAGGATTTTACAGTCAGAATTATTGATGATACTTTCTTTCACAATGGGCGACTGGATAATATCATCGACTTCTTGCGTGACGACTATCGCCTCTCCAAAAAACTTTCTGACGGTTTTAAACAGATACTTTATGTATTCCGCCATTCCTTCTTTTGCGATTGCCTTCCACGCCTCTTCAATCAAAATCAGTTTGCGGATACCTTTAAGCCTCCGCATCTTGTTGATGAACACTTCCATAATGATAATCGTGACTATGGGAAAAAGAATTTTGTGATCTTTAATCGCATCAATTTCAAACACAATAAAGCGTTTGGAAAGCAGGTCTAATTGTTTGTCGGAGTTCAACAGGTAATCATATTCACCACCTTTGTAATAGGGTTCGAGTACGTTCAGGAAATTGGCAATATCAAAGTCTTTTTCCCTTACCTGTTTTTCTTCGAGTACCTTGCGGTAATCCCCTTGGACATATTCATAGAAGCCGTTGAACGATGGAAAAATCCCTTCCGTTTTGATACGTTCGATGTAACCTGATACTGCATTGGAAAGAGCTACTTCTTCAGAACGTGTTGGCGGTTCGTCATCACGTTTCCAAAGTGTAAGTATCAAAGTCTTGATGCTTTCCCGCTTCTCGATGTCGAAAACGCCATCATCGGTATAGAAAGGATTAAATGCAATTGGATTGTCTTCTGTGTACGTGAAATAAACCCCATCTTCGCCTTTGGTTTTTCCTTTAATCAGTTCGCATAATCCCTGATAGGAATTACCTGTATCAACGAGCAATACGTGAGCACCTTGTTCATAGTACTGCCGAACCATGTGATTTGTAAAAAAAGATTTACCACTTCCTGACGGACCAAGTATAAATTTGTTCCGATTTGTGATGATACCACGCTTCATGGGTAAATCCGATATATCCAAGTGGATAGGCTTTCCAGTAAGCCTGTCAGCCATCTTAATCCCGAATGGCGAAGGTGAATTATGATAATTCGTTTCTTCGGTAAAGAAGCACAAGGCAGGTTCAATGAACGTATAAAAACTTTCTTCACTCGGAAAATCGCCTGCATTGCCCGGCATTCCTGCCCAATACAAGGTTGCTACATCTGTAGTGTTGTGGCGTGGTTTACATTCCATGAGTGCCAAGGCACTACCGCAATCGTTCTTTAGCTGTTTCAGTTCCACAGGGTCTTCCGACCACGCTATAATATTAAAGTGTGCCCGAATAGAAGAAAGGCCGAAAGAATGAGCTTCGTTCAGATACCTTTCTATCCATTCTTTGTTGATCTGGTTGGCACGACTGTAACGAGCCAGTGAGTGCATATTCCTTGCAGACTTTTCAAACTTTTGCAGATTGGCTTCGCTGTTGTCCAGAAACAAGTATTGGTTGTAGATATGGTTACAGCTTAACAACAATCCTACAGGGGCAGCAAACGATAAACGACAGTCGCTTCGGTCGGTAGATAGCTTTTCAAAACGGGTATCTGCTGATACGGTTCCCGGCAGATCGTCCGTATCGGACAAAGTATGCAAAGACAATCTTTTGTTTCCGATACGTACTTCTTCAGAACCCAAACCGATATCCTGCATCGGAGTTCCGGCTTCCCTCGAAAGCGTAAGGTACTGTTCCAGCAATCCTTGCTTTTCATCCGTTCCGATGATGTCATCTTCGTTCAAACGTCGCAGCGTAATGAACCCGCTATCGTTCACGATACGCTCAAACTGTGCCACGGCTTCCATAAAACGGTGTATGGCTTCTTTATCCCTGATTTCTTTCGGGATAAGCGAACCTTTACAAAGCGAACTGAAGTTGCTTTGCATACGCATCCGCTCTTTGGTAGTCTTCGTAAGGAACAAGTAGCAATAATGGTTCAAAAAAGGTCGCTCGTTAAAATGACGTTGGTAGGACTTTGCCAAAAAACTTTGGTTATCCGCTGCCAAATCGGGAGCATAGTTTTCTTTGATGTACCAATCCTGTTTGTGAATGACCGTAAAATCCGGCAAGGTTTTAATCGCCTTGTGCCAGGCGGAGTGAATGGCTTCATATTCCGCAGAGGCTACTGTGAACAGTTCTGCCAAACGCACTTCAAAGCAGGCAGTAATATCTGCATCTTTGGAAAGGATGCAGTTGTTTTCTACTGCCAAAAGAGGAAACTTATTTTCCAGTGTGGTGGTCTTTGATACATTTCTCATACGGCTTTAGATTTTGTAGTGAATTTTAAATAGCGATGTACAGGCTTACGACAGATGATATAGCGGGGATGCCTTTTGTTGGCAGCTATTTTCATCAATCCGTGTTCACCATATTTACTATTCAGTGAAAAGGTCTGCCATACGATCAATGAAGCACCTCCGGCACCGAGGAAAAGGCAGACGTAAGAATTTACGCCAGCCATATACAGTACCATCACGAAAATGAGCATACCAAGCAGCCCGCCTGCGAAGATGAACAGGTATTGTGCTTTCAAGCCTTTAAATTCCACCGTTCTCCCGATGCCTTTGTTGATATTGTAATTCATAAGGCAAAGGATTAAAGGAAGAATGAACGCAGAATAGTAGCCGCTACGATTAAGAAGATACAGGCACCGAACCACGAAGCTGCGGTCTTCGATGTATCAGGGTCACCTGAACTAAACTTATTGTATACCTTAACACCGCCGATTAGACCAACTACGGCACCGATGGCGTAAATAAGCTGGGTTGCGGGGTCGAAGTAAGAGGTTACCATTTGGGTTGCCTCGTTGATACCTGCCGAACCGTTTCCCTGTGCGAACACACCAATTGCTGACAGCATTGCCACGGCTGTCAGCAAAACTTTTTTTCTTTGTTTTTCCATAATTGAAACACATTAATTTGTTACGTTTATCCCGCACCTTGCGGGCTTTCGGAACAAAGGTGTTTCAGAAATAGAGGTAGTCTTACAAAGTGGCAGTCAAAGGAAGTGTTTGGCTGTGAGTGGCTTTGCAATTGGTGTTTGAGCAAAAAAAAACGTCAAACTGTATAAAGTTTGACGTTTCATTCTTTGTTAGCGGTAAATTCCTTTATTCTTCTTTGTGTTGTTCAATTAAATTTATCATATTCTGATTGAATGGTAATAGCTTGTTATCTAAAATAGAAAAGAAATCTATGTCGGCATTTTCTACTGCTGTCAATGCTTTCTGCAAAACTTTTGCCCCTTCATTGGTCAATGTAATTATTTTGGCTCTGGTGTCGGTTTCGTGTTCCTGCCTGCTGATAAATTTTTTGTCCTGCAAAGTCCGCAAGACTTTTGATACCATCATTCTGTCCGCATTGCTTTGATTGGCGATATCCACTTGCGTAACAGCGTTATTATTTTTTGAAAGCCAGGCCAACGCAGCCAACAGGACAAACTGTGTCTGCGTCAAGTTTAAAGGGTCTAAAACCTTTTTTAGTTTACGTTGCCACAACATCGTCACCTGTCCCAGCAAATAACCCGGACTTTCACTGGGGCTTTTAAACTTAAATTCAATTTTATTCTGCTTACTCATTCTGTAACATTTTTGAAGAAATTAAATCAAAATCATTTTTACCGATTTCAAAGAAACCGAAACGAAACGGATACCCCCAACTTTTTTTATTTTGTATAAATGACAAATCGTTAATCAAGGGCAAAATGGAAACGGCTGTGCTTTCAAAAAATTCAATGTTCCTTCTTGATGGACAAAAATCTGCTGTCATTTGAAATTGAAAAACATCATCGTCTTTTACCTGTCCAATTGCCGTAAACTCCTGGCAGATTTCAGGTTTTCCAAGTGCTTGTTTACCCGAATAGAAAATAACAAAATCGTCTTTTCGCATCCGTTTCAAAGGTTCCATTTTTCCGTGGCAGGCTTGTACAATGCCTTGTTCTATACCCGATTTAACGTGGTCTTTTGAAGCCACAATAATCCAGTATTTTGTTTCCCGGTTCATAATTAAAACTATTTTATTTCTACAAAAGTCAGCTTATAGCCGTCAATGTCTTTTATGTTAAATGCCCTGCCAAAAGGGGTTTCTATGACTGGAAACACATCGGTTACGCCACTGGCAATAAGTTTTTCTTTCAGTTCGTCTACATTTTCGTTAACGGCAAACCAAAGTGCTACGCCAATGCCTAATTCTTTCCCTTCCAATGGTTCAAGCGGGGTGCGGATAGCAAAACTTGCCTGTCCTTGATTATACTTAAAAACACAGGCTTGCGGATTAACGTTGTCAATTTCAAAGCCTAATTTGTTCGTGTAGAAGTCTATTGATGCTTCTAAATTTCTCACCTGAAGTGAGGCGAATGTCAATTGTGTCATTTTCAAAAATTTAATTGTTGTCGCAAAGATAGTATATTTGACAACAATATTTTAGTCAATCTTACATTTTTTTGATTATCAAAAATTACGATTGAATTTTCGAGGGAATATTTTTAAAAAGACAAAGGGAAGTCTATATAAACTCCCCAATGTCAAAGTTTTCAAAATCATTTTTCCGCAAAGTGGAAGAACCGGCTTCCGTTTCAGTAGAGAGTGTGCTGTCCAAAAGCTCGGCAATTTTTCGGGAAGCCCCCTCAATGGAATTTTCCAGCAGGCTGAATAATTCGGTTCCCTGTAATCTTTGAACTATGGCTGCCGCTGTTTCCTTTTGGGTTGTTTCCAATTTTTCTTTTTGGAGCAACACCCCCACGGAGCTTAGTTCTTCAAAGGTAACCCCCTGGGCAAAACCGTCATCGCCACCGGATGTTCCGTACCTGTTCCATTCTTCTTCCTCTTC
>Ga0079224_100016273_pt1 | contig 10441 bp, 8 predicted proteins | sample Stecom2015_FD_80414 | JGI IMG/M metagenome (GOLD analysis project Ga0079224, IMG submission 80414) | Agricultural soil microbial communities from Utah to study Nitrogen management - Steer compost 2015 | ecosystem: Environmental > Terrestrial > Soil > Agricultural land | place: USA: Utah...
AGCCAACCGCCGGTGATGTTGATGATTTCGCCTTGAATGTAATTCGCGCGGTCATCCATGAGGAAGCTGACCGTGTAGGCGACTTCGCTGGCGAGTCCGGCCCGGTTCAACGGAATTTGGGAAATGATCGTCTCTTTTTCCACATGTTCGTTCATCTTCGTATCGATAAAACCTGGACTTACGGCATTTACGGAAATCCCGGACGGCCCGACTTCTTTTGCAAGCGCCTTGACGAAACTGTTTTGCGCCCCTTTCACCGATGAATAGATGACTTCATAACTGGCGCCGACATGGCCCCAAATGGACGTGATGAAAATGATTTTCCCCCGTTGTTTTTTGATCATGTCCGGCAAGAAATATTTTGTCACGAGCCATGGCGCTTTTACATGCAAATGAAGCATTTCGTCCATTTCCCTTTCCGTCGTATCTTGGAAAAGGCCGAAATGCGCCATGCCGCTCACATAAATGATCGCATCAACCGGATAGACGATTTCTTCGCACAATTTATGGACAGCGCTTGTAAGGGTCAGGTCCGCTTGGACGATTTGAAGGACACGTTCTTCATCGATTTCGTGAACCAATCTTTTCATCGCTTCTTTATTGCGGTTGTAATGAAGCAGCAATGAATACCCTTCGCCAGCCAATTGCTTGGCGATCGCCGAGCCGATGTCGCCGCTTGCCCCCAAAATGAGCACGTTTTCTGCCATGTCGTTAGCTGTCCCCTTCTATATTGTAATGACGAAAGTCGTTAGGCGATCTTCACTGATCCACTCCGCCAAATGTTCGTTCAATTCATCGACTGTGAGCGTATCCAAGATCGAAATGGCGTGGAAATAATCGATTTCGGCAAAATGATAATGCAGATACTCATTGGCGATCCGTTCCAACGAGTTGAGCGAACGCAAATATTCACCCATTTTCCGTTTTTTCATGATGGAAAACGTTGCTTCGTCGATCGTCAACGATTTCGTTTTTTCTAACATTTCCTTCAACTCGTTTTCGAGACGTTCCGGGTCTTCTGTATCACTGCTGATGAGCGTGAAATTAAACAACGTCTCGACCGTCGTGCTGTAATCGAAACTGTCGTCGATGAGCTCTTTTTCATACAATTCTTTATAATATGCACCCGATTTGGAGAACAGGTGATCCAAAATCATCTGTTGAATGAGGTCTTGCCGCAACAAAACTTCCCCTTTTAACTGCTGCTTCTTTTCTTTTATGCCGAGCGACAATTTCGGCAAGGAAACAGGCAGTTTAATCGTTTCTTTTTGGGCATTGACTTTTTCCGGTTCGTACGGAAACTTCACTTCGGGCGGCTTCGCTTCCGGAAACGTTTTCTCCGCTTGGTTTTGTTCGATCAACTCGAGCATTTCGGCGGCATCAAAATTTCCAGCCACGAACAATGCCATATTCGCCGGGTGGTAAAACGTATTGTAGCACATATAAAGATCTTCTTTCGTAATCTGTTGGATCGAATCGACCGTTCCGGCGATGTCGATATTGATCGGCAAATTGACGTACATATTTTTGACGGTGCCCATATAAGAACGCCAATTCGGTTCATCATCATACATTTTTATTTCCTGGGCGATGATCCCCTTTTCCTTTTCGACCGACGCCTCGGAAAAGTACGGATCTTGCACAAAATCAAGGAGCAGTTCAACGTTTTCTTTCACATTGTCCGTAGCGGAAAACAAATATGCCGTTTTCGTAAAAGACGTATAGGCATTCGGGGAAGCGCCGTATTTCATAAAATCGCTGAAAACGTCGCGGTCCTCTTTCTCAAACAATTTATGCTCCAAAAAGTGGGCGATTCCATCAGGGACGGTGACGAGCTCATTTTTCCCGATCGGGACGAATGTACGGTGCATTGAACCGTAATTTGTCATGAAAATCGCGTACGATTTCGTCACATTCGCTTTCGGAAGCAAAAAGACGGTAAGGCCATTTGGCAACGTCTTTTTAAACAACGTTTCTTGAATTTGCGCATAATGCAACTTTTCCACTTTATTCACCTTCTTCACTCGCCAATACGTAAATCGTATCAAGTTCAATTTGTTCAGCGATGGCGATCACATCTTCTTTTTTTACGCGGTTGATGTTTTCGATCAATGTTTCCGGCGGCAATTCCCGTTCACCGACAATTTGTTGGTAAAGCAGTTCGATCGTTCCAGTTGGATGATCGAGCGTTTCTTTTATGCTGCTTGTAATTAATTTTTTCACGTGCGTCAGTTCGTCTTCGGTGAAATGGCCGTTTTTCAAGTCGGTGAACTGTTCTTCAATAATTTGATAGGCACGCTCGTATTTCGCTGTTTCCACGCCGCTGTAGACGACCAACAACCCGACATGGCTTTCGATTCTCGATGCGACGTAATATGCCAAACTATGTTTCTCGCGCACGTTCATAAACAGCCTTGAAATCGGAAATCCCCCATACAACCCGTTAAAGACTTGCAAGGCGAAATATCCGTCGTCTTTATACGTGCAGTTCGTGCGATAACCGATATGGAGCTTCGCTTGGGAAATGTTGTCCCGTTCAACGATTTTGTTTGCTTCATTCCGTTTTTTCCTTGCCATTTTTGCAACTTCTGCTTCCCTTTTTGCTTGTTTCCGGGAAAATAATGCCGTCAATTTTTCTTTCATTTCGTTTGGCGAAAAATCGCCTAGGACATAAATGTCGATGTCGTCTTCGGTTAATGCGCGTTTGTAATAGTCATATAGGCTTTTTCCGTCAATATCGCGCAAATCTTCGATGTATCCGTCCGCTTTTACGGCATACGGTTCGCCTTTATACATCTCTTCAACCAACCGTTCGTTGGCGTAGGCGATTTTGTTATCGTACAGCGAGTTGATCTTGTTTTCCAATTGACGTTTTTCTCTTGCGACAATTTCATCGATGAATTGATCGTTTTTGATGTGCGGCCGGAAGATGATCTCCCACAATAATTTCAATCCTTCGTTCGTTATTTCCGATTCGTTCGGAATGAATTTTTCGTTGGCGAATTCCAATTGAACATGCAAAATATGATTCGTCCCTTTTTTATTGCAATCGATCTCAAATTTCGCTCCGTACAGCTCATCCAATCTTTTTCGCAACTTTTGCTCCGATGGGAATGATGCGGTGCCTTGTTTTAACACAAAAGGGATTAACGCGCGCATCGTCGCCGTTTCACGTGATAGGGGAGATTTTAATTTGGCGACGACGGTGATCGTTTTATAACGGTCGGTCGGGAGCAAATGAAACCGGATATCGTTTTGTACAAAGCTTTCTGTTTTAAGTAAAGCCATTTGCCGTTTCACCTTTCTTTCTCATATGTCGATAGACGCAATTGAACTTAACGGAAAATATCAACCGTTCGCATTTTCGTCTTCCGTCGGCCGTTCAACGAGCACTTCGCGAGGTTTGTTTCCTTCATACGGTCCGACGATGCCGTTTTCTTCCATTGCATCGATGAGCCTTGCCGCCCGGTTGTAGCCGATGCGGAAGCGCCGTTGCAAGAGCGATACGCTCGCACTTTGCATTTCGATGACGAGTTTCACGGCCTCTTCATACAGTTCGTCCTCTACTTCATTTAAGGAATCGTTCAATTCTTTCGGCGCCAATTTTTCATCGTACTTTGCAGCCTGTTGGCCCTTGCAGTGGCTGACGACGCGCTCGACTTCCTCATCGGATAAAAACGCGCCTTGCACGCGGATCGGTTTTGATTGGCCGATTGGTATGTACAACATATCGCCGCGGCCGAGCAGTTTTTCCGCGCCGGCCATGTCGAGAATCGTCCGCGAATCGACTTGGCTTGAGACGCTGAATGCAATGCGTGAAGGGATGTTCGCTTTGATGACACCCGTGATGACGTCGACGGATGGCCGTTGCGTCGCGATGATTAAATGGATCCCGGCCGCACGAGCCATTTGCGCCAGCCTCATAATGGAATCTTCGACGTCGTTCGATGCGACCATCATCAAATCAGCCAACTCATCGATCAATACGACGATGTATGGCAGCAATGGTCTGTTTTCGCCCGTTTCTTCGTTTCGCTTCAAGATGTAGCTGTTGTAACTTTCGATGTTCCTCGTTCCGGTTTCGGAGAACAGTTCGTAGCGTTCTTCCATTTCGTGAACGATTTTCCTTAAGGCTACCGATGCTTTTTTCGGATCGGATACGACCGGCGTCAACAAATGCGGGATCCCGTTATAGACGTTCAGTTCGACTTTCTTCGGGTCGATCATCAACATTTTCACTTCGCTCGGTTTTGCCCGCATTAAAATCGATGTGATGATGCCGTTGATGCAGACGCTCTTGCCGCTTCCGGTCGCCCCCGCAATCAACAAATGCGGCATTTTGTTCAATTCGCCGGTGATGATGTTTCCGGATATGTCTTTACCTAATGCGAACAACAATTTTTTGTGCGGATCTTTGTGGACATCAAGCACTTCCCTTAAAGAGACGGTTGCAATTTCACTGTTTGGCACTTCGATGCCGATCGCCGACTTCCCCGGAATCGGGGCTTCGATGCGAATGTCTTGGGCCGCCAGTGCCAATGCGAGGTCATCTTGCAAACTTAAAATGCGGCTCACTTTCACGCCCGCTTCAGGGAGGACTTCATATTTCGTTACGGCCGGTCCGACGTGCGCTCTTGTGATCGTCGCTTTGACGCCGAAACTTTTGAACGTTCGTTCCAACGTTTCGACGGTCGATTTAATTCTCGCTTTATCACGCCGTTGCGTATGCTTTTTCGGTTCATCGAGCAGTTCGATCGGCGGCAGTTCATAATCATCGTCGTCCGACGTGCCGTGGATGACGATATTGTCCACGTCATTTTCTTCCATTTCCTCGTCTTCATCTTCGAGTGGAATGAACATTTGCCCAGTCGATGCATCGTGCGCAAATTGGATATCGATCGGTTCAACCGGCTCTTCCTCATGGAAATGGATCGGTGCGGATTCGTTTCCAGCCGCCATCTCCAGCGGTTCGTCTTCCTTTCTTTGTCCACGTTTTTGTTTCAGGAAACGTATGAAAGCTTCCATTAAGTTTTTGAAGAAATGTTTCAGCTTTTTAAAGACATTGCCGACAAGAACATCGAAGACGAACAACAAGCCGACGAAAATGGAAAAGACAGCGACGATTTTCGACCCAGCAAAAGAAAAGAGGAAGTGCGCCATCGTAAAAAGAAGGGCGCCAACCATGCCGCCGCCCAATTGATTCGCCGTGCCCACGCCTTTTACGTATGAGGCGAAATGGTGCCACGATTGTTTTAATATCGATGTTTCGCCGACATCGATGAGCATTTTTTCAAACAATTGAATATGGGTGAACAACAAGATGCCCAAAAAGATGATGAACAGTCCGATTTTACGTTTCGTAAACAAGGCGGGCGCTTTCCGTTTGATGACGAGGACGACGCCAAACACCAACAAAACGACCGATGCAGCGAAATACCAAATGCCAAATAAAAAACGAAAGCTGTTTTCAAGAAGGCGCGGAATGAAACCTTCGCTGATGATGGAGGCGCCGCTTCCGAAAATGGATAAAAAGATGAGCAATAATCCGATCAGTTCCAGTTTTAATTGGTCTTTCACATTTTTTTTCGTTTTTTTCCGTTTCTTTTTCTTAGACACTTTTTTCACTCCAACAAATAGTTCGCTCAAATCCTTATAAATTCGTAATCTTCATTCAGTATAACAAATTATTGCAACGTAAGTGAATATGTTTTGCCCGGATTTAACTATTTGTCGGAGCATGATGCGTTTATCGTTTAATAATTGTGCCTGGTGTAAATTCAATTCGCAAAAAATCGTACGGATCCGTCGATATCAGTTGTACAAGTTCGTACGTTTCATCGTCCCGTTTTTTGACGTAGCACTGTCTTCCGTTGTAGACGACTAGCTGATGCCTATCTTCTTCTCCCGGGAAGATTTCTTCGTACGACAGCGGAGTGTAAAGGAGCATCTGTCTCACCTTCTTTAATGAACTTGTTTGTCTTTATGTTCTTTGATCAAGTCATTCAATTTGTCCAATGCATCTTTCAAACCGCCCACCGCATCGATGATTTTGTAATCGACCGCTTCCTTTCCGACTAAAATCGTCCCGATGTCGCGCGTCAAATTGCCACGGGCGAACATCAACTCTTTCAACGATTGCTCGCTGATGCGGGAGTGGTTGACGATGAACTGAATGACGCGGTCTTGCATTTTGTCCAAATATTCAAACGTCTGTGGCACGCCGATGACCAATCCGGTCAAACGGATCGGATGAATCGTCATCGTGGCAGTCGGGGCAATGAAGCTGTACGAACTGGCGCAGGCGATCGGCACGCCGATGGAATGTCCGCCACCCAATACGATTGAAACGGTCGGTTTCGAAAGCGACGAAATCATTTCCGCCAGCGCTAACCCTGCTTCCACATCACCGCCCACCGTATTGAGCAGAATGATGACGCCTTCGATTTTCGGGTTTTGTTCGATCGCAATCAATTGCGGCAAGACGTGTTCGTATTTTGTCGTCTTATTTTGCGGCGGCAGTTGAATATGCCCCTCGACTTGCCCGATGATCGTCAAGACGTGAATGTTGGAATCCGGCGCTTCGGGAACGTTCGTCTGGCCCAATTCTTTTATTTTTTCAACGAGCTTAGATGCTGCGTTGTCTTCCTGGTTCGTTTGTTCCATTTTTTTCTCAAATGGTTCCATCGTTTAACGACCTCTTTTCATCCATTTTCTTGTTTAGTATGAACGTGCGAAGCGCGAATATGCAAAAAACCTGCCAATATGGCGTTTCATACCGGCAGGTTTCATCTTTTATTTTTTTTCACTTTTTTGTTCAATTCGAAAGCTTCATGCAAAGCATTTACAGCTTTGTGGATTTCCTCTTCTTTGATCAAAACCCAAATCGTCGTATGGCTGTCGGCCGACTGCAAAACTTGCACACCGACATCGACGAGCGATTTTATGATCTTCGCCGCGACGCCCGGGATGCCCGTCATACCTGCACCGACAGCGGAAACTTTGGCGCAGTTGCGTGTAATGATTGGTTTGTAGCCGACTTCAGTCAGCAACCGATCGACTTCATCCGCCAATTTGTTCGGTACGGTAAACGTAATTTCATCGACGGAAATGTTGATGAAATCGACGGAAATGTCCGCTTCGGCCATCGTCTCGAAAATGAGCGCTTGCGCTTTTAAATCATCTTGATCGATCGGGACTTTGATTTGCGAAAGTTGATCGATATGGGCGATGCCTGTAACGAGCCGATCCGGTATGTCGATGCCGACATCATCTGTCGGGCTGGCCGTAATCAGCGTACCGAAATCGTTCGAATAAGTTGAACGGATCCGGATCGGGATTTTTGCTTGCATGGCGATTTCGACCGCTCGCGGATGGATGACTTTCGCTCCTTGATACGCCAAATTGCAAATTTCCGTATACGTCACGACGTCGATCGGTTGAGCGTTTTTGACGACGCGCGGATCGGCGGTCATGATGCCGTTGACATCGGTAAAGATATCGATGTACTCCGCTTTTAACGAAGCGCCGAACGCTGCCGCCGACGTGTCGCTGCCGCCACGGCCGATCGTCGTGATTTCGCCGTCTTCCGTTCTACCTTGGAAACCGGCGACGACGACGACGTCGTTTTCAACGAGTTCACGCTTGATTCGATCTGGTTTCACTTTTTTTATTTTCGCTTCGTTAAAGTCGTCCGTCGTAATGAGTCCAGCTTGCGCGCCGGTCAATGCGACGGCGCTTACGTTGCTGCGGCGCAATTCATCGGCGAGAACGGTCGATGAGATGATTTCGCCGCAAGCCATGAGCAAATCCAATTCACGGCGTTCGTTACGGTTTTTCGGTTCATCGACCATTTGTATCAACGTGTCGGTTGCGTAAGGATCGGGATTTCTCCCAGGAGCCGAAACGACGACGACGACTTTGTAATCCATCTCGAGCGCTTGTTTGATCTTTTCAATGACAAATTTGCGTTTTTCTCTCGTTTGGACTGACGTTCCACCGAATTTTTGGACAATGAGTCGCATCGCGTTTACCCCGTTTACACCAAATTATTTTTGATGAGAGATTGCGCAATTTGCACGGTGTTCCAAGCCGCGCCTTTCACCAAGTTGTCCGTTACAACCCACATGTGGAATGCTTTGTCGTTATCCAAATCTTTGCGGATTCTGCCGACGAACACTTCCTTTTTGTCTTGTGCGGCAAGTGGCGTCGGATACGTTTGTGTCGCCGGATCATCTTGCAAGATGATACCTTTGCCTTTAGCGATCGTTTCTTTTATTTCTTCCACGGAGATATTCGCCGTTTTCGTCTCGACATAGACGCTTTCTGAATGCGAAGTAAATACCGGAAGTCTTACGCAAGTGGCTGCCACTTTCAAGTCCGGTTCGTGCATGATCTTTTTCGTTTCGTTGATCATTTTCATTTCTTCCTTCGTATAACCGTTGTCTTCAAAGACATCGATTTGCGGCAATGCGTTGAAGGCGATCGGATAATGTTTTTTGTCGGATGCGACCGGCAAAATGTTCGCTTCCATTTCTTCGCCGTTCAAATATTGTTGCACTTGTTCCCTTAATTCTTCTTGAGCCGAAAGACCTGCACCGGACACTGCTTGATACGTAGATACGATGACGCGCTCTAAACCGTATTTTTCTTGAATCGGCTTCAAGGCAACGACCATCTGAATCGTTGAACAGTTCGGGTTGGCGATAATGCCTTTATGATGTTTTAAATCTTCTTCGTTTACTTCAGGGACGACAAGCGGCACATCTTCATCCATGCGGAAAGCGCTCGTATTGTCAATCACCACCGCACCACTTTTTACTGCGGCAGGGACCAATTTTTTCGAAACGGCACCGCCTGCGGAGAAAAAGGCGATGTCGACCTCTTCAAATGATTGTTCCGTCGCTTCTTCCACCGTCACTTCTTCACCGTTGAACAACAATTTTTTCCCAGCTGAACGTTTCGAAGACAACAACTTGATTGCATCTATCTGAAACGGTTTTTCCTCCAAAAATTGAATGATTTTTTGTCCAACGGCTCCTGTGGCACCGACTACTGCTACGCGATATCCTTTTTCATTTGCCATTTTTCCTCTCGTCTCCTCCCACTACTCCGGAAAATCTATTACGTTATGAAGTTATTACATATTTTATCATAGATGCATACAAATGCGAAAATGAAACATAAATATAAATATGTATTTTTTTCACAAAAAACACTAGATTTCTCTAGTGTCATTCATCGTATTCGATTAAAATGATGTCTTTGCCGATTTTTTTGATTTTTTCCCAAGGCACTTCCGTTTGTTGTTCGTTTTTGCGTAAACCGAACCAGCTGTATGTAGGGATGAGCAAATATTTGATTTCACCCGTCCGTTTATCGATCAGCAAATCCGTTTGACCCAGCACACCCAAGCGGGCGCCGCTGTCTACATTGATGATCTCTTTACCGCTTATTTCCCCATAACGCATCGTTCATTCCCCTTTCTTATATCAATATATGATGGAAGGGGAAAACGATGCTATTTTGGAACGATCATCGCTTCTGCTCTTTTTCCGGTGAAAATGTGCGCGATCGTTTCATTGATCATTTGTTGGTCGACCGCGTCGATTTCTTCGACGATTTCATCGAGCGTCCGATGTTTTTCGAGCATCAGTTCGTTCCGACCGTTCCGCGACATGCGGCTGCTCATGCTTTCCAAGCTTAATAAAATGTTGCCTTTCAATTTTTCTTTTTTGTTGTTCAATTCTTGATCTGTCAAACCGTTTTTCACCAATTCGTCGATCGTTTTTTCAATGGCTTCTATCAATTCCGGCAGCTGTTCCTTCGTCGTGCCGGCATAAATCCCCAACATTCCCGTATCGACATAGGAATGGTGATACGAGTAAACGGAATAAGCAAGCCCCCGCTTTTCACGGATTTCTTGGAACAGCCTTGAACTCATGCCCGTACCTAATGCACTGTTGATCAAAAGCAAACTCATCAATCGCTCATCCTTCGCTTTCAGCCCAGGAAAACCGAAACAGAGATGCGCTTGCTCGATCTCTTTTTCGATGACGATCGATTGATATTGCGGCGTCGGTTCATGGCGGACGATTTGCGGATCTTTCCGGTTAAAATGCAAAAACCTTTTTTCAATTTCTTTGATGAAATGTTCATCGACATTTCCCGCAACGGAAATGACGGTATTTTTCGGTGTGTAAAACGTTTCCATATATTGAATGAGCGTGTCGCGCGTCATCGCTTTCAAGCGTCGTTCCGTTCCGAGGATGGAACGGCCCAATTCGTGATTGCCGAAAAATGCTTGCGACAACAAGTCATGCACATGTTCGTCCGGCGTATCTTCATACATTTTGATTTCTTCGATGATGACCTTCTTCTCACGTTCCAACTCTTCTTCCAAAAAGATCGAGTTGAAAAACATGTCACTTAATATTTCCAAGGC
>Ga0079224_100016275_pt1 | contig 10441 bp, 11 predicted proteins | sample Stecom2015_FD_80414 | JGI IMG/M metagenome (GOLD analysis project Ga0079224, IMG submission 80414) | Agricultural soil microbial communities from Utah to study Nitrogen management - Steer compost 2015 | ecosystem: Environmental > Terrestrial > Soil > Agricultural land | place: USA: Utah...
CCCTGTCCGTCCGGCTTCCAGCCCGGCGGGCCGAAGACATAGCCGCAGGCCTCGCGCAGGCTGCGGGCGCGGCGCAGGTCGCGGCCGAACTCGACCCATTCATGGAAGGCGATGCGCAGCGGATTGAAGCTGCCGAGATTCTTCACGATCCCGTAGCGGCAGGGTTCGGCATCGTCCTCGGCGGCGAAGCTGCCGAACAGCCTGTCCCAGATGATGAAGATGCCGGCATAGTTGCGATCGAGATAGCGCGGATTGGTGGCGTGATGCACGCGGTGATGCGAGGGTGTGTTGAACACCGCCTCGATCCAGCGCGGCAGGCGCTTCACCTGTTCGGTATGGATCCAGAACTGGTAGACGAGGCTGACGCCCTTCTGGAACACGATCAGCGCCGGCGGGAAGCCGACCAGCGCGAGCGGCAGCCACAGCATCCAGGTCAGCGCGAGATTGCCGGTCCAGGTCTGCCGCAACGCGGTCGAGAGATTGTAATGCTGCGAGGAATGGTGGTTCACATGGGCCGCCCACCAGATGCGATGCTCGTGGCTCAGGCGGTGGAACCAGTAATAGACGAAATCCTCCGCGAACAGCAGTGCGAGCCAGGTCCAGGGCGTGACGGGCAGGTCGAACAGCCGCCAGTCATACACCGCCTGCAGGCTCCACCAGATGACGCCGGCGAACAGGATGCCCTGCACCAGATTGACCAGCCCCATGGTCAGCGAGGCGGCGGTGTCGCGCAGTTCGTAAGCCGGCTGCCGGCGCCAGCGCGCGACCAGCACCTCAAGCACCGCGAGCGCGATGAAGGCCGGAATCGCCATCACGACGGGATCGGGCAGCCGCAGCTCCATCATGCCGCCTCGCGCAGGTATTGCTGCCAGACCCCGGCATCGGAGGCATCCAGCAGCAGGGCGAAGTCGGGACGCGTGAAGGCGCGCGTCTTCACCTCCAGCCGCACGGCGCCGCCACCCTGCGGCAGCAGCGTGACCGCTGCGATGTCGTCGAGTTTCCGGGCGGCCAGATGCGATCCGCTGACGAAGACCACCGCCACGCGGCCCTCGCCATCGCGGGCCAGCGCCGCCTGACCGTCCTTCGACAGGACGATCTCGCGCGCATCGAAACCGATTTCGGGCGCGCAGAGCGCCGCCGCCGCCTCGCCGGTCGCGGCGATGCGCAGGCTGCGCCGGCCGCCGGTGAGCCAGACCAGCGTCAGGATGAGCGCGATGCCGCCCAGCGGCAGGGCCGGATTGATCGGCAGGTCCATGCGGGAAGTATGCCCGCTTTCCCCGCGTCGTCCAGATGGCGCGTCCGCAGGGCTAGGCCGCCTTCCGTCGCGGCAATCGCCAGCGGACCAGCACCAGCAGGTTGCCGAACAGGATCAGCGCCAGGCCGGCCACCACCCGCGGCGTCCAGTGATAGTCCTCGGCGAAGGTGGAAATGCCGAGCGCCACGATGGGATACAGCAGGGAGGAATAGGCGGCGCGGTCCGGTCCGATGCGGCCGAGCAGGGTCAGGTAGGTGCCGAAGCCGAGGATCGAGCCGACCATGGCGAGATACAGCAGCGAGCCGACATAGACGGGCGAGGGATCGAACAGCCAGGGCTCGCCGCGCAGCAGCACATAGAGGCTGATCGCCATCGCGCCGTAAGTCATGCCCCAGGCATTGCTCTGCAAAATCGGCAGGCCGCTCATCTGGTTCTTCGCCGAGAGCATGTTGCCGACCGAGGCCGAATAGGTGCCGATCAGGCAGAGCAGCAGGCCGAGGCTGGCGCCGCTGGTGGCGTCGAAGGCGAGGATGTCGTCCCAGAAGGTGATGCTGATGCCGATCAGCCCGAAGACGGCGCCGACCGCGACGCGGCGGTCGATCGGCCGGCGGAAGAAGAGCGCGCCGTTCAGCATGTTCATCAGCACGATCATCGAGAAGACGATGGCGACGAGGCCGGACGGCAGATACTGGCTGCCGTGATAGATGAAGACGAAGTTGGTGCAGAACAGCGTCACGCCCATCAGGGCGATCGCGGCGTGCTGGCGCGGCGAGAAGCGCAGGTTCAGGCCGCGCAGCAGGCACCAGGCCAGAAGCAGCCCGGCGGCCAGCCAGAAGCGGTAGGCGACCGAGACCGAGGGCGGCACCAGGCCGAGCTGCAGCTTCACCGGCAGCCAGGTGGCGCCCCAGATCAGCACGATGGCGATGTAGAGCAGCAGGGTTTTCTGCATGGTCATCCAGGGAGCGGAAGGGGCATGCTGCTTACGCCGTGCCGCGCGCCTCGGCAATCGTGACAATGCGGGCAATCGCAATCAGGACGTCACCCTCCATCCCTTGGCAATCCCCGGGGCGGCCTTTAGGTTACCGCCATGTCCTTCGATACCGATGCCTGGCTGGAACGCCGCCGCCTGGCGCGCCGCCTGAACTGGTGGCGCTCGCTGGCGGTGCTTGCCGTCGTCGCCCTGTTCCTGGGCGCGCTGTACTGGATCGATCCCGGCAACGTCATCCAGCGCCGGCAGGATCATGTCGCCCGCTTCGAGATCGAGGGCATCATCACCCAGAACGACTGGTGGATGGAAAAGCTGCAGGAGATCGAGGAGGACGACCGCGCCAGGGCGCTGATCGTCTACATCAACTCGCCCGGTGGCTCGACCTATGGCGGCGAGGCGCTGTTCACCGCGCTCCGCCGGGTGGCCGAGAAGAAGCCGACCGTGGCGGTGATCGGCACGCTCGGTGCCTCGGCCGGCTACATGGCCGCCATCGCCGCCGACCGGGTCTTCGCCCGGGAAACCTCGCTGACCGGCTCCATCGGCGTGCTGTTCCAGACCGCGGAATTCTCCCAGTTGCTGGCCAAGCTTGGCATCGGTGCCGAAAGCATCGCGTCGGGCGAGCTCAAGGACGAGCCCTCGCCGATCAAGCCGCTCAGCCCGGCGGGCCGCGAACAGATCCGCCGCATGGTCATGGAAACCCATGAGTGGTTCGTCAACCTGGTCGCCGAGCGCCGCCAGATGCCCCGCGAGAAGGTGGCCGAGCTGGCCGACGGGCGGGTCTATTCCGGCCGGCTGGCGGCCGAGAATGGCCTGATCGATGCGCTCGGAGGGGTTGAAGAGGCCCGCAGGTGGCTCGCCCAGAGCCATGGAATCCCCTCCGAACTGCCGCTTCGCGACGTCCCGCCTGAGCCGCCGCGCGACGGCTGGGAGGCCCTGGCCGGCCGGGCGGCCTCGATGGTCTTTGGAAAAAGCCTTTTGCCCGAACGGCTTAAGCTTGACGGGCTGGTCTCGGTTTGGCACCCTGAGTAGACAACCGGGAGGCGAAAGCCTCGGCTTTGCCCCCGTGGGCTATCTAGGGAAGCACCGATGATCAAGTCCGAACTCATCAATCGCCTGGCCGAACGCAATCAGCATCTGACCCAGCGCGATATCGAGCGCATCGTCGGCACGATCTTCGACGAGATCGCCAACGCCCTGTCGCGTGGCGACCGTGTCGAATTGCGCGGTTTCGGAGCATTTTCGGTGAAGCGCCGTCCCTCGCGCACCGGCCGCAATCCGCGCACCGGCGCCGCCGTCGAAGTGGCGGAGAAATTCGTGCCCTTCTTCAAGACGGGCAAGGAATTGCGCCAGAAGCTGAATCTGCCGTCCAAGCAGACCGCCGAAGTCGAATAAGCGAAGGAGGCGCCGTCATGCGCTTCCTGCGCGTCCTGCTCGGCGTTCTTCTGCTCGCAATCCTGATCGTTTTCGCGATTCTCAATCGGGCGCCGGTCGAGGTGAACCTCGATCCGGTCCTGCCCTACGCGCTCTCGCTGCCGCTTTACCTGCTGGTCTTCATCGTCTTTTTCGCCGGCCTGCTGGTCGGCGCGCTGGCCGACCGGTGGAATGCCGCGGCCTCTGCCCGGCGCCGGGCGAAGGCCGCCCGGGAGGCGGCCGCGCGGAATATCCAGCCGGCGCCCGAGCGGCAGCCCGGCACCGCGCTGGCGCGGCCGGGGGAGACCGACGCGCCGCCGCCGGCCGCTCCGGTCGTCTGAGGCCGGCATGCGCGTCATCGATGCCGCTGCGGTTCACGCCGCCCTGAACTACAGCCGGCTGATCCCGCGCCTGCGCGAGGCCTTCCGCATCGGCGGCGAGGTGCCGCTGCGCAGCCATTTCCACATCGATCCGCCGGCCGAGGGGATCGGCGCCGGCGGTCCGGGCGGCACCCTGCTGGTGATGCCGGCATGGCAGCCCGGCCGGCATATCGGCATCAAGGCGGTCAGCGTCTATCCCGACAATGCGACCTACGGCCTGCCCTCGGTGATCGGCGCCTATCTGCTGTTCGATGCGCGCACCGGCGCGCCGAAGGCGGTGATCGACGGCGTCGCGCTCACCCTGCGCCGCACCGCCTGCGCCTCGGCGCTGGCGGCGGATTACCTCGCGCGCAGGGATGCGCGGCATCTGCTGATGATCGGCGCCGGCTCGCTGGCGCCGCATCTGGTCCGCGCCCATTGCGCCGTGCGCGGCTATACCCGCATCGAGATCTGGAACCGCAACCGCGACCGCGCGCGGCAGATGGCGGAAAAGCTCACCGACCTCAACGCCTCCATCGCCGTGGTGGAGGATCTCGAGGCCTCGCTCCGCGTGGCCGACACGGTGTCCTGCGCGACGCTCAGCCGCACGCCACTGGTGCGCGGCGACTGGCTGAAGCCCGGTACCCATGTCGATCTGGTCGGCGGTTTCACGCCCGAGATGCGCGAGGCCGACGATGCCGCGGTGGAGCGCGCCGCCGACGACGGCGGCCTCTTCGTCGATACCCGCACCGGCGCCACCAGGGAAGCCGGCGACATCGTGCAGCCGCTGCAGCACGGCCTGATCACGGCGGAGTCCGTGCGCGGCGACCTGTTCGATCTCTGCCGCGGCGATGGCTTCGCGCGGCAGGATGCGAAGGGCATTACCCTGTTCAAGTCGGTCGGCTCGGCGCTGGAAGACCTCGCCGCCGCCGAACTGGTGGCGGAAAGCGTAGCATCATGAAGACACTGATCGTCGGCGGCGGCATCATGGGATTGTCGGCCGCCTGGGCCCTGCGCCGTGCCGGCGCCGAAGTCACGCTGCTGGAGCAGGGCGCCCTGCCCAATCCGCTCGGCACCTCCGTCGACCAGCATCGCCTGATCCGCTATCCCTACGGCGCCCAGCGCGGCTATACCCGCATGGTGCGCGACGCCTATCACGCCTGGGAGCGCGTGTGGCGCGACCTGAAGATGACGCTCTATGCCGAGACCGGCACGCTGGTGCTGAGCGGCGAGGGCGATGGCTGGGCGGCGAGCTGCGCCGCCATGCTCAGGGAGGAGGATGTCGAGCATCTGTCCTTCGATGACGCCATGGTCACCGGCCGCTGGCCGATGCTGCGCGGCGATGGGCTGAAAGACGCCTTTTACTGTCCCTCGGGCGGCCTGCTGTTCGCCGAGGCGATCGTGTCGTCGCTCGCCGCCCATCTGCGCGAGCGCGGCGTGGTCCTGCGGACGGAGGCGAAGGTCACCGGCATCGACGCGGACCAGGGCCGTGTCACGCTGGCCGACGGATCGCAGATGGACGCGGACCGCGTGCTGGTTTGCGCCGGTCCCTGGACGGCGCAGCTGCTGCCCGATCTCGCGCCGGTGTCGCGGTCCTCGCGGCAGGTGATCGTCTATCTGCAGCCGCCGGCCGACCTGAATGCCGCCTGGCATGCCGCGCCGATGCTGCTGGAGATCGGCGAGACGAAGGGCTTCTATCTGGTGCCGCCGCGGGTGACGCGTGACGGCATGCGCACGGGCCTGAAGATCGGCGACCACCGTTTCGGCCCTACGGCCGATCCGGGCAGCGACCGCGAACCGAAGCCGGAGGAGATCGACGCGATCCTTGCGAATGCGCGCCATCGCATCGCCGATCTGGAACAGTATCGCGTCACCCAGGCCAAGACCTGCTTCTACGACGTGGAGGCCGAAGAGCGCTTCCAGTTCCGCCGGCTCGGCGCGCGCGGCTTCGCCTTCTGCGGCAGTTCGGGACACGGCTTCAAGTTCGGCCCGGTGATCGGCGAGCGGATCACCGATGCGCTGCTGGAAAAGGCCGGTTTCGCGGAAACCGCCCGCTGGCTGGCCGGCATGGTCGACGGCGACGGCGCGCCGTAGGAGCGTCGATGACCTACATCATCGCCGTGCCGGCGTCGGCGTCCGACAGGAGCGGAAAGCGGCGCGGCTGGAACAACTGGTAATGCCACCATTCATTGCGATAGAAGTCCCAGCCGGCGGCGGTCATGATGCCGAGCAGCAGGGCGCGGTTCTTCTGCTGGTGCGGCGTGATGTCCAGCGTGCCGTGGAAGGCGAGCGGCGTGAAGGCGTCAAACCCGGTGCCCATGTCGAGTTCTGCGCCGGCGGCGTCGACCAGCGTCACATCGACCGCCGCGCCGCGCGAATGCGGCGAGCCCTTGCGCGGGTCGGCGAGGAAATTCGGATCGGGCGTATGATTCCACAAAGCCCAGGCGGCCTCGGTCGGCCGGAAGGCGTCGAAGATTTTCAGCCGCAGGTCCATCTGCGCGGCAAGCGCGATCGCGCGCCGCAGCAGGTCGGCAGCCTCGCGGTTCAGGAAGCAGGCGGCGCGGCGGTAGATCGGCGCGCCGGTAAGATTGTCGTCGGTGGCGTAGCGCAGATCGATCAGCACCGGAAAATCCGGCGGCGCGATCTCGACCAGGCGGGGGTTCAGGGGCATCGGTACGGATCCGGACAGCAATCCGCTCTCTCGTATCATCGCGCGGTGCTGCCGTGAAGCTGCTTGCCATCGATACCGCGCTGAATGCCTGTTCGGTCGCCATCGTCGCGGACGATGCCGTGCTGGCCAGGATCGTGCTGCCGGGCGGCAAGGGCAATGCCGAACGGCTGCTGCCGATCGTCGAGCAGGCGCGCGCGGCGGCGGGCATCGCGCTGGCCGATCTGGACGGCATCGCGGCCACCATCGGGCCGGGTTCCTTCACCGGCATCCGCACCGCGCTGGCGACGGCACGTGCCCTCGGCCTGGCGCTCGATCGCCCGGTCTGGGGCATCACCACCACCGAGGCGCTGGCTTTCGCCGCCGCGCGACCGGGCATCGCCACCGTCGCCGTCATCGATGCGCGCCGCGACGAACTCTATCTGCAGGCCTTTTCCGCGGCGCCGGACGGCGCGGGCGATCCGCTGCAGCCGCCGCAATTGCTGCCTGTCAGAGATGCCGCCGCGCAGCTGCCCGCCGGGCCTCTGACCCTGGTCGGCAGTGGCGCGGCGCTGCTGCAGCAGGCGGCTGGCCGCAGCGATCTCGCGATTGCCGATGCCGCGTCCGATCCCGATCCGGTCATCGTGGCGCGGCTGGCCATGCGGCGCCCGGCGCCGGCCCGCGCGCCCGCGCCGCTCTATATCCGGCCGCCCGACGCGGCATTGCCGAAAGCCGAACAGCCGCGGGCGCAGCTCGCGGTGAAAATCGAGACCTGCGGCGTGGAGGCGGCCGCCCTGCTCGCCGCCATTCACGCCGATGCCTTCGACGAGGCCTGGAGCGCGCAGGCGCTTGCCGAACTGCTCGCCATGCCGGGCGCGATGGCGCTGCTGGCGCGCAGCGGCGACCAGCCTGCCGGTTTCCTGCTGCTGCGGCGCGCCGCCGACGAGGCCGAAATCATCACGATCGCGGTGCGCCGGCGGCTGCAGCGCCTCGGCGTGGCGCGGGCGCTGCTGCAGGACGGTTTCGCCCGGCTGGCAGAGGCCGGCGTGCGGCGCTGTTTCCTCGAAGTCGCGGACGACAACCGGGCGGCGCAGGCCCTCTATGCCGGTTTCGGATTCAGCACCGTCGGCCGCCGGCCCGGCTATTACGGCCAGGGCGAAGCGGCGCGGGATGCACTGGTTCTTCAGGCCGCCATCAACACGCCGACGGTTTAGGAATCGCTTCGCATTTCACAGCCATTTATGGCTTGCAACTGCGCCGCATATGGCGAGAATCGGCACCGGCAAGAGCCGTTTCCGCAGCGGCTACCGGTGTTTGCGGAGGCATGCACCGGGCAGAGACTTGCTTCGGCAGTCGAAACGCGTTAGCTCGCCTGTCGGGTGAAACGATCAAGCGGATTGGAAGAAGGCTCTGGCGCATGAGCAGCCGTCTCGAACAGCTTTGCGAACAACTCGGGATGCGCATGACCGATCAGCGGCGCGTCATTGCCCGCGTTCTCAGCGCGTCCGACGACCATCCCGATGTGGAGGAGCTGCATCACCGGTCCGCGGCCATCGATCCCCGCATCTCGATCGCGACCGTGTACCGCACGGTGCGGATGTTCGAGGAGAACGGCATCCTGAGCCGCCTCGATCTCGGCGACGGGCGCGCACGCTATGAGGAAATGCCGGAGTCGCATCACGATCACCTGATCGACACGCGCACCGGCAAGATCATCGAGTTCCACGATCCGGAGCTGGAAGAGCTGCAGGAGAAGATCGCCAAACGGCTCGGCTACCGCCTGGTCGATCACCGTCTGGAACTGTTCGGCGTGCCGCTCGACGAGCCGGAAGAGGACAAGAAGGGCAAACGTTGATCGCCCCGCGCCGCAACCGGCACGGCGGTGGCCTTCACCGGAGCGCAGCTGCGTCATGACCGCGCGCGCCATTTTCACGCTTACCGTTTTCCTGCTGTGGACGGCGCTGCTGATCCCGGTGCAGATGCTGCTGATCCGCATCCGCTCGCCGCTGCGCCGCTCGCTGCCGCATTTCTACCATCGCAGCGTCGCCTGGCTGCTGCGCATCAAGGTGCGCCAGATCGGCGCGCCGGCCGCGCCGCCGATACTGTTCATCAGCAACCACATTTCCTGGCTCGACATCGTCGTGCTCTCCGCGGTGACGCGGGCCAGCTTCATCGCCAAGCGTGAAGTCGCCGGCTGGCCGTTCTTCGGCACCCTGGCGCGGCTGCAGCGCACGGTCTTCGTCGACCGCGACGTGCGCCGCCGCACGCCGGAGCATCGCGACGAGATGCGCGAGCGGCTGGAGCAGGGCGACAGCCTGATCCTGTTTCCCGAAGGCACCTCGTCGGACGGTCTGCGCATCCAGAGCTTCAAGTCCGCCTTCTTCGCCGCGGCGGAGCAGCCGGTGAACGGCCGCCCGGTGACGGTACAGCCGGTCAGTCTCGGCTATGCGCGACTCAATCACATGCCGGTCGGGCGGCGCTGGATGCCGATCTTCGCCTGGGTGGGCGACGAGGATCTGGTGCCGCATCTGTGGCGCTTCCTGAAAGCGGGGCCGAGCGAGGCGGTGGTGGAATTCCACCAGCCGGTGACGATGGAGGATTTCGCCTCGCGCAAGGGCATGGCGGCCTGGTGTCACCAGCGCGTGCTCGAGGGCCTGAGCGACATCAATGCCGGCCGCACGGCAGGCCACCGCACCCCGCCGAAGCCGGTGCGCCACACGCCACCGCAGCAGGACTCGGCCCCGGCCGTCGAGGCCGGCGCCACCGGCTGACAGGACCACACACTATCGGCGTCGGCCCCGACGGGAGCTGACGGCCTACTTCGCGTCGTGGAAGATGATGCCCAGCGTGAACCGCTCCCCCTCGCGCAGGCGGCTCACGCCGTGGCGCATGACCACGCGGTGATGGCCGCGCGCGCCCTTCACCGGGCGGTGATGCACGGGAAAGATCACGCCCTCGCCTGAGCGCAGCGGCACCACCTCGGGGCGCGACTGCATCCGCGGGCGCTGCTCGGTCATGACGAATTCGCCACCGCTGAATTCGGTGGCCGGGTCGGAGAGCAGGAAGGCGACCTGCAGCGGGAAGACCTGTTCGCCGTACAGATCCTGGTGCAGCCGGTTGTAGTCGCCCGCGCGATAGCGCAGCAGCAGGGGCGTCGGCTTCGTCTGGCCGGCGGCATGGCAGGCGGCGGCATAATCCTCGTGCCGCGCCGGGTAGCGCACGGGCAGGCCCATGGCCGCGTTCCAGCGATTGGCGATGGCGGCCAGCGGCGGATAGAGCGCGCCGCGCAGCTCGGCCACCAGCGGCGGCAGCGGATAGCTGAAATACTGGTATTCGCCGCGGCCATAGCCGTGGCGCTCCATGACCACCTTCTTGCGGAACCGGTTCTCCTCGGCATACACGGCGCGCAGCGCGGCGCAGTCGGCCGCGGTGAGCAGCGGCCCGGTGGTGGCGCAGCCATGGTCGTCGAGGCCGGCCCTGATGGCGGACCAGTCGAGGGCGGCAATACGGTCGGACAGGGAAAGGGGGCTCAGGTCGTTCATGCCGGGACTATATCCAGCCGTCACGGCGGATGCCTCCCGGAAATTGCGGTCCGCATCGGGCCTCGCCTGTCCGGGTTTCTCCCCCCGGCCGATGTCCGAAACATCGCCAGGGGGCTTGCCTTCCGGGCGCGTTTGTATTACTTTTGTTCCCGTGGCGGCATTCGTTAATTCAAGCCGGCGCGAAGGCCGCCGGGCCGTAGCGGGCTCCAGCGGGCTCCAGCGGGCTCCAGCGGGCTCCAG
>Ga0079224_100016276_pt1 | contig 10441 bp, 9 predicted proteins | sample Stecom2015_FD_80414 | JGI IMG/M metagenome (GOLD analysis project Ga0079224, IMG submission 80414) | Agricultural soil microbial communities from Utah to study Nitrogen management - Steer compost 2015 | ecosystem: Environmental > Terrestrial > Soil > Agricultural land | place: USA: Utah...
GCTGATGCTGGCCGGGTTGTGCTTCAACTTCGCCACCTATGCCTGCAACGCCTTCATGGTGCCGATGATGATGCGTTATTTTGGGGTGCCGCTAAGTTCCGCGGCGATGGCCACCGGGGTCATTGTCGGCCTGACCGGTTTGCTGGGGCTGACGCTGGGGGGCTGGATCGCCGATCGTATCCATCAGAAGTGGGCACGTGGGCGTTTACTATTCGCCACCCTGAGCATGCTGATTGCGACGCTGGCCACCGGTTGGGCGCTGCTGGCGGGCAAGATCGATTTCGCCCTTTTTGTGGTGGTGTTCAGCGTCGGCTGGCTGTTTTCTTATAACTTTTATACCTGCGTCTACACCGCCTTGCAGGATGTGGTCGAACCGCGCCTGCGGGCGACTGCCATGGCCTTGTTCTTCGCCGGCCTCTACCTGCTGGGCGGTGGCCTCGGCCCGGTCGTCGTGGGGCTGCTCTCCGATTACTACGCCAATGCAGCCATGCTTGCCGCCGGTGCCAGCGAGATGACCGAGGCCTTCAAGTCCATCGGCCTGCATGATGCGATGCTGCTGATCCCGATCAGCCTGCTGCTCACCATGGGACTGCTGTTCCAGGCATCCCGGGGTTTCCAGCAGGACGCGCTGGCCATGCGTGACGGCCTGGTTGAGTCTGCTGCCTAAGAAGCTGCTGGCCCTGTTCCGTGGGGCCGCGTGGATGTAGTGCCTTTCCCGTGGAAGGACTTTGTTTAATGAGTCAGGAATTCAGTTATGCCGTCACAACCCCAAGCGCAGCGCAGCGACTACCCCTATCTGCAAGCGATTACGACCCGCTGGCACGACAACGATATCTACGGCCACGTCAACAACGTGACCTATTACAGCTTCTTTGACAGCACCGTTAACACTTACCTGATCGAGCAGGGCGGTCTGGATATCCATGAAGGCGACGTGGTTGGCTTTGTGGTCAGTTCTGCCTGCGATTACTTTGCCTCCTTGGCGTTCCCGGATCGCATCGAAGTTGGACTGCGCGTCGCTACGCTGGGTAACAGCTCGGTGCAGTACGAGTTGGCGGTATTCAAGGAGGGTGTCGAGGAGGCCTGCGCAGCGGGGCGCTTCGTGCATGTGTTCGTCGATCGGCAGAGCAATCGACCCGTTGTGATTCCACCGCAGCTGCGTAACGCATTGGTTCGGCTGCAACCATGATGGCTGCGGCGATTCCCCCTACTGCGCATCTTTCCTGAAACTGTCGATTGGGCCATGAATCAGGGTGATGGCTTAACAAAAGATAACGTTGCGCCGATTGTCAGGGCTTTTCAAAGCTGCATAGGATAGGCAGACCGTCAACAATGGCGGCATTCCACAATAACAATAAGGGGAGAACGCTGTATGAGTGAGCCCGTTGTGCGGCGCACTAATGCCGGCCAGCCTGCGGATGCCTTCCGCGTGTCGGCATTCAATTTCCAATCGCCGCTGGCAAGAGCGCTTTCTCTGTGCGGTGTGATTTCTGCCCTGGCCCTGTTGGCCACGCCTGCCATGGCGCAAGGGGACGATTTGCAGTACGCCCTGGAGTCGCCCAAGGCTGTGAGCAGTCTGGCGCTGGATATCGTGCATGCCGGCTCCCGCCTGGTGACCGTCGGCGAACGCGGACATATCCTGTTCTCCGATGACAATGGCGTGAACTGGGTTCAGGCCCGGGTGCCCACCCGTCAACTTCTCACCGCTGCTACCTTCGTTGACGACCAATATGGCTGGGTTGTCGGCCATGACGCGCAGATTCTCGCCACCCGTGATGGCGGAGCCACCTGGCAGAAACAGTTCGAAGACCTCGAGCGTGAAGCACCGTTGCTGGATGTCTGGTTCGAGAACCGCCAGCACGGCTTGGCCGTCGGTGCTTACGGCGCGCTGCTGGAAACCCACGATGGTGGGCAAACCTGGGAGGATGTCAGCGACCGTCTCGACAACGATGACGCTCAGCACCTCAATGCCATCGCCCCCGTGAAGAATGCCGGGTTGGTGATTGTCGGCGAAATGGGTGCCTTGTTCCGCTCCGCAGACTGGGGCGAAACCTGGGAGCGCCTGGAAAGCCCCTACGACGGCTCGCTGTTCGGTGCGCTTGGCACTCAGCAGGCGAATACCGTGGTGATCTATGGCCTGCGTGGCCATATTTACCGTTCAACCGATTTCGGCGCCAACTGGAAATCTGTGCAGGTGAATGTGCCTGGCAATGGTTCGCTGGAGTTCGGCCTGAGTGGTGGTTCGTTGCTCAAGGACGGCTCGCTGGTCATCGTCGGACACGGGGGCAGCGTACTGGCCAGCCAAAATGATGGCCGCAGTTTCTCGGTCTTCAACCGCCCCGACCGTCAGTCTCTTTCCGCCGTGAGTGCGGATCAGGATGGTCGTTTGCTACTGGTCGGACAGGGTGGCATCCACCGCTCCGACAGCACTGCTGCCCAATTGGCTGAACAACAATAAGACCGGGGATTTTTCATGAGCACGCATCGCCAGAACCACGCCGGTCTGCTTGAACGGCTTATTTTCAATAACCGGCTGGTGGTGATCTTCGCCTGCCTGATGGTTACTCTTTTTCTGGGCTTCCAGGCCTTGCAGGTCAAGCCCTCGACCAGTTTCGAGAAAATGATTCCACTGGAGCATCCGTACATCCAGAAGATGCTCGAATTTCGCGAAGACCTGGCCAACCTCGGCAATACCGTGCGTATCGCCGTGGCCGCCAAGGATGGCGATATTTTCAGCCAGGAGTACATGGAAACGCTGCGGCAGATCCATGACGAGGTGTTTTACATCCAGGGCGTCGACCGCTCCGGGCTGAAGTCGTTGTGGAGTCCCAGCGTGCGCTGGACTGAAGTCACCGAGGAGGGCTTCGACGGTGGCGAAGTGATTCCCCAGTCCTATGACGGCTCCGCCGCCAGCCTCGAAGAACTGCGCAGCAACGTCCTCAAGTCGGGGCAGATCGGCCGCCTGGTGGCCAACGATTTCAAGTCGAGCATCATCGACGTGCCGCTGCTGGAAACCTTTTCCGACCCACAAGACCAGAGCCGCATCCTGCAGCTGGACTACCAGCGTTTCTCCCATGACCTGGAAGAAAAAATTCGAGCCAAATACCAGGCGGAGAACCCCAATGTGGAAATCCACATTGTCGGCTTCGCCAAGAAGGTCGGCGACCTGATCGACGGCCTGATGATGGTGGTGCTGTTCTTTGGCGTCGCCTTCCTGATCACCATGGTGCTGCTGTTGCTGTTCACCCACTGCATGCGCAGTACCATTTCCGTGCTGGTCACCACGCTGATCGCGGTGATCTGGCAGCTGGGCCTGATGAACCTGGTCGGCTTTGGCATCGACCCTTATTCGATGCTTGTACCGTTCTTGATCTTCGCCATCGGTATTTCCCATGGTGTGCAGAAAATCAACGGTATCGCCCAGCATTCCAGCGGTTCGGACAATGCCCTGACCGCCGCGCGACTGACCTTCCGTCAGCTGTTCCTGCCGGGGATGATCGCCATCCTGGCCGATGCGGTGGGCTTCATCGCGCTGTTGATTATCGATATAGGCGTGATCCATGAACTGGCTATCGGCGCCTCCATCGGCGTGGCGGTCATCGTCTTCACCAACCTGATCCTGCTGCCCGTGGCCATTTCCTACCTGGGTATCAGCAAGTCGGCGGTACAGCACAGCAAACGCTATGCGACCAGTGAGCACCCGTTCTGGCGCCTGCTGTCGAATGTGGCCCACCCGATGGTGGCACCGATATCCGTGGTGCTCGCGCTGGCCATGGGGATTGGCGGCTTTTGGTACCAGAAACAGAACCTGCAGATCGGCGACCTCGACCAGGGCGCGCCGGAACTGCGCCCGGACTCGCGCTACAACCAGGACAACAACTTCATCATCAACCATTATTCGACCAGCTCGGACGTATTGGTGGTCATGGTCAAGACCGACGCCGAGGGCTGTTCGCGCTACGACACCCTGTCGGCCGTTGACGAGTTGATGTGGAAAATGGAGAACACGGCCGGTGTGCAATCAGCCGTATCCATGGTCAGCGTCTCCAAGCAGGTGATCAAGGGCATGAACGAGGGCAGCCTGAAATGGGAAGCCCTGGCGCGCAATGAGATCATCCTGAACAATTCCATCGCCCGCGCTGAGGGGCTGTACAACACCGATTGCTCGTTGGCGCCGGTGCTGGTGTTCCTCGAAGACCACAAGGCCGCGACTCTGAAACGGGTCACCGCTGCAGTGGAAGCGTTCGCCGCACAAAACAACCGCGACGGCCTGCAATTCCTGCTGGCCTCCGGCAACGCTGGGATCGAGGCGGCCACCAACGAGGTGATCGCCACCTCCGAGCTGACCATCCTGACCCTGGTGTACATCTGCGTTGCCGTGATGTGTCTGATCACCTTCCGCTCCATTGCCGCAACCATCTGCATCGTGCTGCCGTTGATTCTTACCTCGATCCTCGGTAACGCGCTGATGGCCTTCCTGGGCATCGGCATGAAGGTCGCGACCCTGCCGGTGATCGCGCTGGGAGTGGGTATCGGCGTGGACTACGGCATCTATATCTACAGCCGTCTGGAGAGTTTCTTGCGCGCTGGGCTGCCGTTGCAGGAGGCCTACTACGAGACGCTCAAATCCACCGGTAAGGCTGTGCTGTTTACCGGTCTGTGCCTGGCCATCGGCGTGGCCACCTGGATGTTCTCGGCGATCAAGTTCCAGGCGGACATGGGCCTGATGCTGACCTTCATGTTCATCGTCAACATGATCGGCGCGCTGTTGCTGCTGCCGGGTCTGGCGCGTTTCCTGATTCGTCCGGAAAAGCTGGCGGGCAAGGCGGGCAATTCGCTGTTCGCTCACTGATCCTCGCAGCCTGAAAAAAACCGCAGCCCCGGCTGCGGTTTTTTTTGGTTAGCGCGACGGTATAGGGGCTGCAGAATCGCCAGGGCGGGCGAGCTCTTGGTAGCCAAAAAGCCTTTACCCAGTTAATCAGACAACCGGCAGGAATGTTTGCAGCGCTCCCGCGTCCACTGTGTCGATGTTCCAACGGGCACGTCGAGGTGGGCATGGGCGAGGCAGTTAAGGGTGTAGTCGAGGCGCTCTATCGCGAGGAGTCGCGCCGCGTTCTGGCGACCCTTATTCGCCTGCTGGGTGATTTCCAGTTGGCAGAAGAAGCATTGCAGGAAGCCTTTGCTGCGGCAGTCGAGCAATGGCCACGCAGCGGTGTGCCGGCCAATCCGCGTGCCTGGCTGGTGTCCACGGGACGTTTCAAGGCCATCGATCAGTTGCGTCGGCACGTGCGTTTCGGCGCCGCCCAGCCTGAGCTGCTCAGGCAATTGAGCGAGCAGGCGTGGGAAGTCGACGTCGAGCAGCCTTGCGTTGAGGACGACCGGCTACGGTTGATCTTCACCTGCTGCCACCCTGCGTTGAATGGCGATGCCCAGGTGGCGCTGACCCTGCGGGAAATCTGTGATCTGAGCACCGAGGCCATCGCGAGCGCCTTTCTGGTGTCGCCAACCACCATGGCCCAGCGCATCGTGCGCGCCAAACACAAGATTCGTACCGCAGCCATTCCTTATGAGATTCCCGCACCGGCTGACCTGCCGGAGCGGCTGGACGCCGTGTTGCGGGTGCTTTATCTGATTTTCAATGAAGGCTATTTCGCCTCGTCCGGCGAGCGGCTGGTGCGCAGCGAGTTGTCCGCTGAGGCGATTCGCCTGTGTCGCCTGCTGATCGAGTTGCTGCCCGAACCGGAAGTCATGGGGCTGCTGGCGCTGATGCTGCTGCACGAGGCGCGACGCCCTGCGCGCATTTCGCCTGCGGGCGAGCCGGTGCTGCTGGATGACCAGGATCGAGGGTTATGGGACCGCGCACTGATTGATGAAGGGCAGAAGCTGGTGGGACAGGCGCTGCGCTCCCAGCGGTTCGGTGTCTACAGCCTGCAGGCGGCCATCGTTGCCGTGCACACGCAGGCCTTGAGCAGCGAGGCCACCGACTGGGTGGAAATCGTCGGCCTCTACGATGCCTTGCTGCTGCTTTCACCGTCTCCGGTCATTGAGCTGAATAGGGCCATGGCGGTCTCGCGACGCGACGGTGCCCAAGCCGGCTTGCAGCTGGTTGATCAGCTCCTGGCACAAGGAGAGCTGACGGACTATTACCTGGTCTGGTCGGCGCGTGCTGACCTGTGCTCCCGGCTGGGCCTGGCCCGCGAGGCGCATGAGGCGTATCGGCAAGCGTTGCGGCGGGTCCGGCAAGCACCGGACCGGGCGTATTTGCAGAACTGCTTGAGCCAGCTGGAAAGCGAGCGCTGAAGGGGGCGAGTGGCTGTCGATTTCGACTTGGGCCAATCGACCAGACACTGAGCGCATCTACAACCAAGGAGGTTGCCATGAAATATCTCTGTCTCGTCTACAGCGACGAACAGTTATTGCACAGCTTGCCCGACAGTCCGCGCGATGACGAATGCCAGGCGTGCGGCGAGGCGTTGCGCGACAGCGGCCGGCTGATTGCGGCAGAAGCGCTGGAGTCGGTGAGCACAGCGACCACGTTGCGAATGCGCAATGGCCGGCTGTCCATCACCGATGGTCCCTTTGCCGAAACCAAAGAGCAGTTGGCGGGGTTCTACCTGGTGGAGGCTCGTGACCTCAACGAAGCCATGCAGATCGCCGCACGGATTCCACCGGTACGGGTCGGTGCGGTGGAAGTGCGTCCGGTACGCACCCTGAACGTGCCCACGCATACTTCGCTGGGCTGATGTTTTGGAGGAATTGACTATGAAATTTACTGCTACCGAAACCATGAACGAATCCGAAATCCGAGCCTTGCTCGAGCATTGGAGCCATTCGGTGCGCGAGGGGAACATCCAGGGCATCGTCGCCCACTATGCGCCGGATATCCTTGCCTTCGATGCCATCGCGCAACTGCAATTCAAGGGATTGGTGGCCTATCGCAAGCACTGGGAGTACTGCATGACGCTGTGCACCGGGCCCATGACCTTCGAGTTGCATGATCTGAAGATCAGTGCCGATAACGAACTGGCATTTGCCTATGGCCTGTGCCGATGTGGCGGAACCAATGACAAGGGTGAACAGCAGTCGGGCTGGATGCGCTTCACCGCGGCGTTTCGCAAGCTCGACGGTCAGTGGCGCACCGTGCATGAACATTGGTCGACGCCGTTCGACATGGAAAGCGGTAAGGCGTTGTTCGACCTCAAGCCCGAATGACGAATCTGCGCGGAGGACATGACCATGACTGTCAAAGCGATACCAGACGGTTACACCGGAATTACGCCTTACCTGAGCATTTTGCATGCGAGTGAGGCCATTGAGTTCTACAAACAAGCGTTTGGCGCCCAGGAAGTCATGCGCCTGGGTGGGCCCGATGGACGGGTAGGGCATGCCGAACTCAAGGTGAACGAGGCTCGCTTCATGCTGGGCGAGCCATGGGACCCTGCCGTTGCGGGCGCGCCTCGGGATTTTTCCGCGCTGGGGCTGTACCTGTATGTGGACGATGTCGATGCCTTCTTCAGCCAGGCCGTGGCCGCCGGTGCCGAGGCGCTGATGCCGCCCCAGGACATGTTCTACGGTGACCGTTCCGGCAGCCTGCGCGACCCTTACGGCTATGTGTGGTCGCTGGCCACCCATATCGAGGATGTTGCGCCAGGTGAATTGAGTCGGCGCGCCGAGGCCATGTTCAGGCAGGGGCCTTGTGCGGATCAGGCGTGAGCCCGATTGTGCCCAAGCATCGTAAGTGGATGTTGTTTTTCCCATCCACCATGGCCACGCTCGACGAATCGATGGGCCATCACTGATTGCGGGCAAGACAGTATCTGGCCCATGCAGCGAGTCTGCGCTGGGCAGATAAGAGGTCGCTGTGTAGGCTAGGTTCTTTCGTGGCGCTCTCTTGTGCTACGTGGGCATAAGGAGTCGCTCGCCTTGCCTCTGGCTATCTTGAAAAGACCTGTCTCCCTCGTGGTGGTGCTGGCAGTGATGGCGTTGCTGCTGTTGGCCTGGCGCCAGTGGCAAGGTCCGCTATTGCCGGCTTATCAGGTCGAATCCCGCCCTCTGGTGCAGCGCGTGGTGGCCAGCGGCGAAGTCAGCAGCCAGTCGCTGGCGCGCATTGGCAGCGAGCTGACAGGAGTGGTCAAGGCCCGCCACGTACGCGAGGGTGATCAGGTCCAGCCCGGCACCTTGCTCATCGAGCTGCATGACGAGGACCAGCAGGCGCGGGCGCGTGAAGCCGAGGCGGCGCTACGGCAACTGACCGACTCCAGTCGTCCGCAAGCCATTGCCGCGTTGCGTGAAGCGCAAAGCAATCTTGATCAGGCGAGCCGCGAGCTGCAGCGCCGCGACGCGTTGTTCGATCGCCAGTTGCTGTCCAGCGAGGCCCGCGAGCAGGCGCGCAGCACCGAGATAGCCCGCCGCGTGGCACGAGACCGGGCAAAGCTGCAGGTCGATGCCCTGGCCGTCGGCGGCAGTGAAGAGCAGCAATTGATGGAGAGGCTGAGCCAAGCACGTAGCACGTTGGCCAAAACCCGGATACTGGCTCCGGCCGCTGGGACGGTGCAGACCCGCCAGGTCGAACCGGGCGATCTTGTCAAACCGGGCGACATTCTGCTGGAAATCGCCCGGGCTGACAGTCGAGAAATTCTGTTGCCACTGGATGAAAAGAACCTTGCTCCCTTGGCGCTTGGCCAGCGCGCCAAGGTGATTGCCGATGCCTGGCCCGAGCGGGTGCTGGATGCCCACGTCAGCTACCTGGCACCGGCTGTGGATGTAGCGCGCGGCACCCTCGATGTGCATTTGCAGCTGGACAGTCCCGCCGATTTCCTGCGTCAGGGCATGACCGTCTCGGTGAATATCGAAACGGCGCGCCGCGATCAGACGCTGGTGATCGCCAATGACGTGCTGCGTGCCCGCGATGGACAGCGGGCCGAGGTGCTGCGGGTGCGTGACGGTCAGGTCGAACGGGTTGGCGTACGCCTGGGGCTGCGCAGCGTTGCGCTGAGTGAAGTGCTTGAGGGTCTGGAGCCCGGCGACTGGGTGCTGGGCGCCGATGCCGAAGAAGGCCAGCGCGTACGCCTAGTGCCCCAGCCACTGCCAGCCGGCGTGGCGCAGTAAGCCGATGAACCTGATCGACGCACTGTGGTTCGAGTGGAAAATTGCGCTGCGCTTCCTGGCGGATAATCGCATGCAAACACTGCTGATTATTGTCGGCATCAGCGTCGGTTCGGCGGTGATTGTGTTTATCACGGCGCTGATCATGGGCCTGCAGGCGAACATAGTCGAGCGCACCCTGGGCACCCAGGCGCATATTCGTATCTTGCCACCCGATGAGGTGAACCGCGTAGTGCCCGCTCCGCCGGGCACGCACGACCTGATCCTGGAAAGTCCGCGGGCACAGCGCTTGCGCTCAATCATCAACTGGCAGGATGTGCGCGATGTGCTCGACGAGCAACCACAACTGCTCGCTGTGTCGCCGTTGGTCAGTGGCCCGGCCATGGCCCGGCGCGGCGTGGCGCGCATGTCGGTGGCGCTGCTGGGAATCGAGCCGGAACGCTACGAAAAGATCATTCCCGTCAGTCGTGACCTGATTGCCGGGCGCTTCGACGTCAGCGCCGGTAATGCCGTGGTGGGCAGCGAGCTGGCCAAGGACCTGGGGCTGGGCATCGGTGACAAGCTGCGCCTGGACGCCGGGGAGGGGCGTGAGGCCATTGTGATGGTTACCGGGATCTTTGAACTGGGTGTGCGGGAGCTGGACTCACGTTATGTGTATCTCGACCTCAAGCAGGCCCAGAGCCTGCTTGATCTGCCGGGCGGCGTGACGGTCATCGACACAACGGTGCAGGAGATCTTTCAGGCGCAGACCGTCGCCGAGCGTCTGGCGCGGCTCACGGGTTTGCAGGCGGAAAGCTGGATGGCCACCAACGGTCAGTTACTTAATGCGCTGCGCTCGCAAAGCATGACCACGCAGATGATCCGCATCTTTGTCGGCCTGTCGGTGGCCTTCGGGATTGCCAGTGTGCTGGCGGTCAGCGTGGTGCAGCGCACCCGCGAGATCGGCATTCTGCGCGCCATGGGCAGTCCCCGACAGCAGATCCTGCGGGTGTTTTTGCTGCAGGGCGGTCTGCTCGGCCTGGTGGGCTCGGGGTTTGGCGGGCTGGTGGGCTGGTCGCTGATTCAGGTGTTCAATATCTTCGGCCCCACGCTGTTCATCGTTGATGCCGAAGCGAGCCTGGTGCCGATCGCCATGGCGGTGTCCACGGTGTCCGGCGTGCTGGCCGCTGCGGCGCCTGCGCGGCGCGCGGCGCGCTATGACCCGGCTGTCGCGCTCCGCTATGTCTGATACCGAAGAAGTCTTGAGCCTGTCAGGGCTGCGGAACGCCTATAACCCCGTCACGCCGCTGGAGCTGGAAGTGCTGCTCGGTCTGGACCTGCGCCTGCAGCGAGGCGA
>Ga0079224_100016277_pt1 | contig 10441 bp, 10 predicted proteins | sample Stecom2015_FD_80414 | JGI IMG/M metagenome (GOLD analysis project Ga0079224, IMG submission 80414) | Agricultural soil microbial communities from Utah to study Nitrogen management - Steer compost 2015 | ecosystem: Environmental > Terrestrial > Soil > Agricultural land | place: USA: Utah...
ATAAATCTGGAAGTAAAAAACTCCGAAGTTAAAACTTCGGAGTACAGATAGGATACCGTTGTAATAAATAGTTTTCTGCTATTTTTTAAAAAAATTAAATAATAACAAGGATGCTATACTTAGCATTACATAATATATATTTATTTCCATTGCATAAAAAAAATAGATAAGTCCTTGATATTTTTCATTTTTATTAATTAAGTGCATATAAATAACAAAACTGAAACTTAATAATAAAAATAATACCATCGAAAAAATAATTAATTTTGGAATATTAATTATTTTAAAAATTATTTTGATTAATATTATTATTAATATATATATTCCCAATACCAAAAACCCAATATCCTTGTTTTCCATACATTATTTTCCTATCTTATTAACAATATTTTCAGACATGATTTGTAAACATGATTTTTTATCTTTTATTATATTTTCAAACATTTTTTTAGCATTCCAATGATTAATATCCATAACAATATTTATATTAGGTCCTGAACTCATTTTCCACCTCTTTCCAAATTCTGCTACATCATCTGTTTCGTCTGGTTTTGAAGGATTTGCTAGAATATTAATCCAAAATTTCGATTTAGAATTTGGTTTATTTTTATAAATAGATGAACCCACGTACACGATAAAACCTTCTCCAACAGGATCAAGTGTAATTAACGCTTCCACATTATACCCTTTATCAGAAAGTATTTGAGATAGATGAGCCCCATTCCAACCGCCTAAACTATGTCCCACAATATATATTGAAGAATTTTTGTCAATATATTGCAAAACATTTTCTTCTACTCTATTTGTCTGATTTGGAATATCATATACTTCTTCAAAACCAAGATAATAAGAATTATAGTCAACTCTATTTGAAATTATAGCATCTAAAGTTTTTTTTGCGGGTAAAATATTTTTGTCAGGCCCAAAAATTATCCCATAACTTGATTTATCCGCAGCACCACCAATAAAAAATACAACAACTTCATCAGAGTTTCTTACTTTTAAATATTTCCCTTTTTCTACTTTTTCTCCGTATGCATAAATTTCTGCGTATAGCTCCAACTCGTTTACTTCTCCTGATTCTTTTAACAAATTTAACCATTTTTCGGATTTCTCCAGAAATAACTCTTTAGTAGCTCCAAAGTTATTTTTAATTGTAATATCACTGTCAAATAACTTTTTGTTTCTGGTAATTCTATTATATTCGTATATTCTTATTAAAAGAGGCGTTTTATTCGGGATGCCTTTAGTCTTTACCGCCAAATAAACTTTTTCTCCAAGTAAGGCCTTACTTACAGGTACATCATTACCACTTGGTTTAACAGTTGTCCAATAAACCTGTAAGATCATATCTTCAAGATTTTCTTCTTTGTTCTCAGAATCATTTTTTTTATTTACTCCCAAGGTTTTTATTTTGGGGATTTTTACGGGTTCTATATATTTCATTTTGTTATATTTTAATTGTTAAAATAAAAACAGCGGTGGTTTTGTTCGCACCGCCGTTTTTTTGAAAAGAATTAAGATATTGTACTGGTTGTTTCACCAGAACCTAAAAGGTTTACATCATCTGTCCTAAAACTTGTTTCATTCTCCAACTCCAAAGGATTCTCACAATTGTCCGGATCTCCTTCCGGGAAGATTGGCAATGGCTGATCAACAGGCAATCCGGTAGATTTATCCTGTAAGATGGTAAGCGTTGTAGGAACTCTTGTAATCCAGAACTTTCCTTGCGGTAAACCGGTAGGTTCGCGCATCTCAGCTGCAATACTCAGGTACATAGGGTCACCAATTACCGGTACTTCACCTCCATTCCAGATAAGTCCGGTTTCCAGGAAGAACTGTACAGCATCTTCAAAGCCCGGTTTTACGGTAACAATTATTCTGGCCATACCTGCCTGCAGGAAACTTCTGAATAATGGGTCAACACTTTCAGAGATATACATTTTTTGCCACTCGGTCCGGTTTGCCCAGTAATACGGATAAAAAGTATAGTCCATAATCTCCCATTCGAAGGCCTGCTCCATAAATTTGGCTAATGCAGCATATTGATCCAGCTTTTCTCCTAAGACCACTTCAAAAGTCGGCATAGAATCTCCCCTTGTGAAGCCCTGCCCCAAAATCTGAAGATAATCCTGTAGCAAATAAGCAATACAGTTATGCTTCAGTACATCTGCTTCCATATATCGGTAAAAGTTTCCCTGCTCAGCCTTTGCTTCAGATGCCTGCTCGGCATGTGCAGCATCTAACGCAGCCTGCTTATCCTGGAAATCTGCAAGTGCTCTTTCATAGGCAGCAATAATGGCGTTAAAGCTCTCAATTTTCCACGCATCCATGAAAGAATCAGAAAGTTTGCAATGCATTTTCAGTTGTATCTGTACACTTGCTAAATCTTTTCCTTTCACATTTAAACCAACAGAATTTTGTATACTAAGCCCACCTACCGGGTTCAGGTAGCTATCTCTATTGCGTGTATAGTGCATTTCGCCTCCATTTACAGGATGATAAATCCAAACCCTTGTGTTTGTCAGCCATTGCTTTCCACTTTCGCAATGGACATGGCCCTCAATTTTCTCACAGGCGTAATTTTGAGGAACATCAAATGTTACGGTGCGTGTAGAATCTCCAATACCCGGCTCTGTTTTGTTGATGACAACAACTTTATACTGTTCCGGAACTGAAGAGAGCGTAACTCCATAAATTCCTGCCCAATACTCCAACAATGCTTTGGTTGCTGTTTTTGCATTCTGCATCGTATGCGGTGCAGGGGCTGTTCTTGGATCTACCGGAGCACTTAACTGTTCTGCCTTTGTTACTGTAAGAGCTAAACGATGGAGTTTTGCCGGCTCAGGAACCATAAATTCAAACATGGTCCGTTTACCGTAGTTGTAAATCTGGTTTTTCATCTTTTTATCAATCCAGCGATATACACCTGTAATATGCTGCGGTCTTGCAGCATCCGGATTGTCGGTGTCGGTTACTTTCCCGCGATTGTCAAATTCATGAACATTGGTTTCTGTATATTCTTTTATAATTTTCTGCACCCTTTCTTCAGAAATCTTAGTAAGAACCCTCTCAAGTGCCCGTTCAGTAATTTCCTGAGATTTCATTACTGCTTGTCTTGTGCTGTCCACCTGCGCAGAATGGTTGGCGTAATCAGCCCCAATTTCATATTTGTAAACCTTATCGTTCCCCCCACTATATCTAGCATGAGCTGTGATACTTTGGTCTTTAGCTAATTCTTTTGCTACTTCCGTTTGCATATCCGTTCGGGAAGTTTTAGAAGTATCAGAAATTTTTTCAGTTTCTTCAGATTTGGATACTGTATCCGTTATTTCAGAATAATCTCTTGCAACAGATGATTTATGACGCAGTTCACTTGCCATAACATTCTCAATATTGGAAACTTCTCCCGGGACGTAAGCATGTACGCTTTGTATCACCTTAAGATAATCTGCAACTCCTATTCTTTTAATACCAAAGTTTTTCCTTGGTTCTGTACTTCCTCCCTCCTGTGATTCGCCACCTTCTTCAGGAACAATATTTTTAATGGTGTTTAATTTTAGAACTCCTGTATAAAGTTGGTTGTTGTTGATATTCTGTAGCTGTAATACGGACTCCCGGCCATTGGCAAAGAAGATCTCTAATTTGAAACTGGTAATGGCTGAAAACTGATTTACCAGCATTACGGGAAATGAAACTTTATTGTTTATCACATCTACATTGCCGTAGTTTTCAACAAATTGCCCCTGATTGGTTGTTGCTGTAAGTTTAGCGCTTCCTACATTCCAGGAACTATTTTCTACTTCAAAAGAAAAAACCACATTTCCGACTCCGTTAGGAACAAATATTCTCCTGTTCCAGATAGCTTCTAAGGAATAAGCAAGGTGTGTGATGTTGCCGGACGTACCCGCAACGGGAATTAACGCTCCGCCAATATTTACATATTGGTGCTGGGGCAAAGAGCTGTTATCAATAAGAGTTTGATCCTGAACTGCGATGTGGTCCTGAATTGCTGAAGAAACGGCAGAAAAGGACTGGTACTCCGGATCCAGACGGATGGTTTCTTCTCCAAATCCGATTCGTCCTTCCGATACAATAGTAGGCATCTCGCCCGCATCTTCCAAGACGGAAAATATTTCTTCGTCAAAGTCAGAAAAAAGCTCCAGAAACAAATCAAAAGATTCTTCAGACAGTTTTGATTGCAGGTCCACAAAATCAATTTCTTTTTTATAGGAAAAATCGAATGGCGGGACCTCATATTCTGCTAAAGTCTCATATAATGACTGTTGCTCTTCAATAGGCATTTCTTCTATAATCTGACTCTCAACGATGGCCAATCTTCTATCATATTCTGCAATCCTTTCTGTATATTCTGCCTGGTAAGCGGCATAATCCGTATTGTACTCACTTTCTCTCCTAATTCGATATTCTCTTTCGAATTTACTTATCTCTTTTTCAAGATTTTGCAATGCCTGTTTTCTTACAACCGCCCTGTTTAGTTTGCCGGTATTGCTCGCTTCTGCCTGTAATCTGTACACATCTCTCTGCGGTAGTGTGGAGTTTCCGTCTGAAGCAACTGTAACAAGAGATTCAGAAAAGAGTTCTTTAGGCAAGACAATTTTTGCATCCAGTGCATTATTTAAAGGCTCATTTCCATTAATTTTAATGATTTCGTCATCAATATTAACGTCCTGAACGTATCCTAAATGAATGGCTTTCAAAATGTGACTGATTGCTTCTTTTACATAGAAATCTTTTTGACTAATGACCTGAAATATGAGGTTATTCCAAAGTTCAGTGAATTTTTTATTTATGTCATTATTCCTGTAATATTCCCTTGCCCCATCCCAGTCCTGGGCATCCAATCTTTCTTTTCTAGAGATTTTCTTTCCTGTATTAAGCAATTGAGCATACTCGCTCTCTTCCAGTTGTTTGACCGTTTTGAAAGCCTGCGACTCAAAACTTTCCACTCTTGAAGCCATTGCTTCCTGTTTTGCTACGGTTCCTCTATTTTCTACTGCTTCATCAAAAGGACCACTCACCTCTTCAGGTCTTTGTATAAAAGCAAAGTTTTTGGTTTTGGTTTCGGTGAGTTTGGGGTTTCTTAAACTCACGAATCTGAACAGCGTTTGTGCTGCATTATTGTTTGTTGACATTTTATTATATTTGTTTGGTTTTAAAAGGTAAAATCTGAAGGCATCTTTTTATTAGATATTCCTTCGGGTTGGCCTTATTTTTTAAGGTGGTTTCCGGCTTGGATGTCCACCTTAATTTTTGAAATCCTGTTTCATTTTTTTTTCTTAATTTTCTTGTGAGCAAAGCTATAGCGCGAAAGCGACAAAGGTCGTCGCAGAATACTGCGCTTTCATTTTTGGCTGGTGTTCAAGGATTAGCAGAAAAGCGAATAATTATAGATTATTGACGGGCAAGCTTATATAGGTATCCGGGCAGGGTGCTAAGCTCGGTTTCTGATCAGCTTATGGACAATCTGGTTTAGGAGGCTCCTGTTTTCGTTTATAAAGGAGAGTCCCGCCTGTATCAATGCTTCTATGTTGCTCTTCTTTACATTATCCATTGCGGAAGATGCATTTTTCAAGGAGGGATTAAGCCGATAGTAATTTTTCTGATTTCGCAGCCCTAATGTTCCGAACATCTGGCTTAATTGGTAATCTACCGTCTCCGCATTTGCGGACAGTAAAATATCTATTATAGGATTGATCCAGGCAAGTTTTCCGGCGCCCGCCAGTTTGTTATAAGAATATGATTTAGACTCGGCCCCTGTTCCCAGGGAAAGTATCATCATGTCATTAGCTGCGGGAAAATTTGGTTTCTGATTATTCCCGAGTATATCTGCAAACGGCATTTTGCGCGCCTCTGCATATGCACACAGCGCAGGATTATTAGCAAACATTCCTCCGTCAATCAGGCTGAAGTACTGACCATACATAGACTTAATCCTGGCTGGTGTAAAGTAAGTGGGCGCTGCAGACGTAGCACGGCACACGTCTTTCACCAGGAAATTATCGCCCGACTGCTTCTGAGCTTCCACCGTATTAAAAAGTTTTGCTCTCCGGTTTTCAATATCATAACTGGTAATGAGACACGGCTTAATAAAGTCCTTGAGTTGGAGTTCGCCAAAAAATTCGTCCAGATTCCGCTCGAGGTGCTCAACGGAGATTTTCTCATTGAACAGACCAAACGGGTTTATCAACTTCTCCCAAAACAAAACCTGAAAAATACTGCCACCCTTTTCCGAATAGAGTTCCAGTCCTTTTTGGATGGAATATTTTGCTTTTCCGTTATCATCGGGATAGAGGATAATTGAGGCTATTAAAGCCCCGGTACTGCTGCCCGCTACCAGATCAAAGTAGTCACCAAGCTTTGCACCGGCACCGTCATGTTTTTGGAGCTGTTCTTCAATGTACCGCAGAATGATGCACGAAATAATTCCACGGATTCCGCCGCCGTCTAATGAAAGTATGCTGATTTTTTTCATGGTTTCTTTATTGGTGTGAAGCAAATGTAGGTGGGGATTGCGACAGAACTCGGCGCATCATTTTAAAGGAAGTTCAGAACTTTACACCGTCATTACCATCAAACATTTACACCCGTTACATATCCGTGTCCGTCTTTCTCCAGTTTTGCCAAGATCCTCCATTGGGCCTGCACCGGTGACTCGTTAAAGGGTACTGTCCGCTTTTCAAAATGCGGGAGATCCTTGAATGTCTTCCAGTTACCGCCCCAATCCCAGCCGTACTTTGCAAAAATTTTCACACATTCGTACCAGTCCGCAACGCGGTCATTATCCCAGTCTCTTGCAGTGTCCCAACTGGCGACCTTACCATCGATTATCAGGCAAATGTCCACAGCGAATCCGTAGTTGTGAATGCTTTGTCCGGGTTTTGCATTGGTGACTTTTTTCCCGGGCTTTGTTCTCCCTAAAGAATATAAGTCGGCCTGTTCCGCAAGCGTTCTTAATCCCTGTGTGATCCTTATTTTTGCCTTTGCGGTTAATGCTGTATCACATTCAGTAATGATTTGCCTTACTTCGTCTCTTACCAAAGGATGAAGTTTTTCAATTCTCTTTTTCGTTACGTTATCCATGTCATTAAATGTTTAAAAGACAAATCTAACAGCAGGCTGCGACTAAATGTGTCGTGTTCAAAAGCAACATATTGGGGTCCGGATAAATTACAGTCACAAAACCAAGAATTTTATGAAAGGCTTCTTACTATTATAATAAGAAGGGGGAGGTCCACAAAGCTGTTCGGAACCAAACCAAATGAAGAAATGTTATCAAATGAAGAAGTACAGCAAAGAAAGAAAACACAGGGAATACTTGTGGCTATTTAAGAAACCGGAGTTATCGTAACCCGAGAGTGCTGGATTTTATCGCCTGCTTATGACCTTAGCCCTCTGCTGAAAAGGACGGGTTAGCCCCTAGTAGACCCCACAATAATGACCTTGATTTTGATCTGGCGATAAGTGTGGATGTCTATTTTCGCTTAATCCAGGAAAAAATTCACCTCATTATAGAGGAAGTGACCAATATGAAGTAGGCAAATGGCACGAGGTGGCTCGGAAACTAGGGATCCCAAGAAGTGAACAGGAATTGATGCGCCCGGCATTCCCTACTGATTCAAACAGCTACCCGACAGAAGCGTGCGGCCGTGGTGATAGAATTATGCAACAGCAGTGCAATATTAGTATGTTAGGGAATGAAGAAGGACGGTTACGGATTACAAACCCACGACATCGGGTTAGCAACATCAAGTTCCATCGCCATATTGGCGTATCGCCGTCACTTGTATAGAGTGGCTGTGCTGATGCCATTTTCCATTGCCAGTTCCTCGGCACTGCGGCCTCCGGCAAACTCTTTTAAAACACCTGCAATCTTAGCAGGACTGAATGTGCTCTTTTTCATTGTCTTAATTACGATTTTAAGTTAATAATTTTTATACTTTTAACCGTACTGTTTCCGGGGGAGCTTACACTTTCTGCTGACGGAATGAACATTTTTGGAGATTATATCAATAATATTGTGGAAAATCAGAATATTAAAATAGTATTAAATTCCGAGTTTTACGATTCGTACAGAAATATTATGGCAACCTATTTAGCTGAAACATTTATTACTAATGCTATAAACAAGTTATCAGAAATGAATGACAAAAGCTATGATGAAAACTTAATACAGCTTAACCAGGAAATGCAAAAATTTGATGGAAGTTACAGCGAACAATCAATTAAAGCTTACCGAATTTTATATGAAAAATATAAAAGCTAAAAATCTACATCTCTTAAACTTCTCCAAACAATATTTTGTGATATGAGTACAAAATTACAATGGCTTGTTCCGTGTAACTTCGATACAGATGATAATTCGGATGATGAAATAATTCTTGATATTACAAACGATGTTAAGCATATTCTTACATTAAATATTTCAGAAAAAAAAGTTAAGTTTGGATTTAACTATGGTTTGAAAACCTTTGTTTCTGATGACATCGAAAAAGTACAAATTAAAATTCTGCCAAAATTTAGAAGTGGTTTGGTAGATAGAGATCGTGTTCAAAAGTATATTTCTAATAATCTTGGACAGATTTATTCATATTTTACTGTTGATAATAATTATAAAAACTGGCATTATTCGACCGGAGTGGTTATAATAGAAACTCACGTAAGTCGAAAAACATTAATACCATCCAGAAATCAAATTAAAAATCTGAATTCAATTCCTTATGATTTTATTCAGAGTTACAATCAATATAAAGCCTTACAAAAAGAGATTTCATTTCTTTTTTTATCTGCATTACATTTAACTTTCCCTACAACTTCTGTAATGGGATTAAATAGTATTGTTTATGAAGGGATTATTCACTTCAACTCGAAAAGAAAAAATTTTACGAAAATCTTAAAACAGATGTTTTCATGCATCATGTGCTGATTACTAAAGCACGAATAAAGAACCTTCAACAAAATTTATCAGGAGTTGCAACGGTTTGGAATTGTAACTTATGGTCACTAAAAAGATATCTAATAGGCGTAGAATCTCATGCAGAGGATATGGACAAACTGTTAGATTTGGTATATGCTATGGAAGGGCTATTTGAAAGGAATGCATCATCAGACTTTATAAAATTGTTCTGTATAATACATTTGAGCAAAAATAAAAACGATGCTAGAAAAATGAAAGGGGTTTTAGATGCCGTTTTTAAATATGCTGCGACCCAATCTTCAACAACTTTTCTTAAAGATTTAAGATAGTTTTTTTAGTTTGGGGCTAGAATTGTTAATAACTTTTTGGCTCACCAAAAGCCTGAAAAAGTTATTAATGATTTTATGCCACTTCTTTTTGATGATACATTTCGCTGGGTGTTTTGTAGTTTAATGACTGATGAAAACGCTCATTATTGTAAAAATTAAAATACCGTTTTACTCCATTATGGAGAGAAATGCCGTCTCCATAGGCCTGTAAATATACATTTTCATACTTTACACTGCGCCACAATCTTTCAATAAAAATATTGTCAATTGCCCGTCCTTTTCCATCCATTGATATTTTTATATTGTTGTCTTGCAGTACTTTAACATGGACGTTACTTGTGTACTGGCTTCCCTGGTCGGTATTGAAAATTTCAGGTTTACCGTATTTTTCTATCGTTTCTTCAAGCATTTTAGCACACCATTCTGCATTCATCGAGTTACTTACCTCCCAATTCAAAACCATTCTTGTATGCAAGTCTATGATCGCTATAAGATACATAAATCCTTTATTCATAGGGATATACGTGATGTCTGTCGCCCAAACTTGATTCTTTTTTGTAATCTCTAAACCTGTCAATAAATACGGATATTTTTTATGCTCTTTATTGATAACTGTCGTTTTGGGGGCTCGGTAAATCGTTTGCCAACCAGATCTCTTCATCAATCGGCGAACTCGTTTTTCATTCACCAAAAAACCTTGGTTCTGCAACCAAACCGTCATTTTCCGATAGCCATAGAACGGAGTAAGGGCATATTGTCCTTGCAGTAATTGTATGATTTTTTCGTTTTCTTCAATCTCTGATTTTGGGTGATAATAAACAAAGTTCCTATTGATGTTCAATAATTTACATTGTTTATTTACGCTTATTTTTTCTTCTGCATCAAACATTTCTTTTCTTTTTTCAAGCGGTATCAAAGCAGCTTTTTTTTTAGAAAATCGTTCTCCAGCGTTAACTGTCCAATCCTGGCAAATAGCTTCTCCGCAGGAATTTCTTCTTTTTTAGAAACTGCTTTTTTCTTGATTAAAAACCGACGAAATATTCTTAATCGCTTCCGCTTTCCAGGCCGAAATCTGAGTAGGAAGCAGCTCATATTTCTTGGCTAAAACCTCCAATGTTTCTTTTTCCTTTAAAGCTTCTAAAACAACTTTTGCTTTAAAGTCTTTTCCAAATAC
>Ga0079224_100016278_pt1 | contig 10441 bp, 8 predicted proteins | sample Stecom2015_FD_80414 | JGI IMG/M metagenome (GOLD analysis project Ga0079224, IMG submission 80414) | Agricultural soil microbial communities from Utah to study Nitrogen management - Steer compost 2015 | ecosystem: Environmental > Terrestrial > Soil > Agricultural land | place: USA: Utah...
CCGCGGCGGGGTGAAGGAGACCGCGTTCTCCGGGGTGTTCCCGACCGTCGCCGAGCTGCGCCGCCGGGGCGCCACGGTCTATGTCAGCGACCCGATGTACACGCCCGAGGAGCTCGAGGTCCTCGACCTGCCCGCGCACCGCGGCGAGGAGGTCGTAGCCGCGGTGATCCAGGCCGACCACGCGGCGTACGCCTCGCTGACGCCGGCCGACCTGCCGGGCGTACGCGTTCTGGTGGACGGTCGCCGGGTCACCGACGCCGCGGCCTGGGCTGCCGACGGCGTGCGCCGGATCGTCATCGGCGGCTGAGTCAGCGGCGGTCGAGGGCCCCCTCGGCCTCGACGTACTCCTCGCCGGTCGCGGGGCATACCCAGACGCCGTCGGCGTCGCGCTGCTCGAGCCGGTGACCGGCGCGGCCGACCCACCCGATTCGCCGGGCGGGGACCCCGACCACGAGGGCGTGCGCGGGCACGTCCGCGGCGACCACCGCACCGGCGGCGACCATCGCCCACGCGCCGATCCGGACCGGCGCGACGCAGACCGCGCGGGCGCCGATCGAGGCACCGTCCTCGACGGTCACCCCTACCGGCTCCCAGTCGGCGGCGCTCTTGAGCGACCCGTCCGGGGCGACCGCGCGGGGGTACTGGTCGTTGGTCAGCACCGCGGCCGGCCCGATGAAGACGCCGTCGCCGAGCTCGGCGGGCTCATAGACCAGCGCGTGGTTCTGCAGCTTGCAGCGGTCCCCGATCGTGACCCCGGCGCCGACGTACGCCCCGCGTCCCACCACGCACTGCTCGCCCAGCCGGGCGCCCTCCCGGATCTGCGCCAGCTCCCACACCGAGGAGCCCTCCCCGACCTGCGCCGTCTCGTCGACCTGGGCGGTGGGCTGGATGCGGATCGTCATGCACCCAGCCTAGATATTCCCCTACGGGAGGGCTGTCCGGCGGCCTGCCGCACGACGCTGACGTAGGGGAATACCGAGGTATGGGGTCAGGGGAGGGCGTACGTCGCGGGGCCGGCGGCGACGACCAGCCCGTCGTCGAGCAGGGAGGTCAGGCAGCGCTCGCGCTGCTCGGCCAGATGCCAGGCGGCGTCGAGGCGGGAGCGGTGCACGGGTCCGTCGCTGTCGCGGAGCACCGCGAGCAGGCGGCCGCGGCACTGCCGGTCGGTGCCGGCGTAGTCCTGCACCTTGCGTGGCGGACCGTCGTACGCCGGGTGGCCGGCCGCCCGCCAGCGGCACAGGTCGGCCACCGGGCACCGTTCGCAGGCGGGGCGACGGGCGGTGCACACCAGCGCACCGAGCTCCATCACCGCGATCGCCCAGGTGGCCGCCTCGGCCTCGTCGTCGGGGAGGAGGGCCGCGGCCCGGTCGCGCTCGGCACGGGTCGGCGCGGTGGCGGGGAACTCCTCGCCCCCCAGCACCCGGGCGTGCACCCGGCGGACGTTGGTGTCGAGCACGACATGTCGCTGCCCGAAGGCGAAGGACGCGATGGCGGCCGCGGTGTAGTCGCCGATGCCGGGCAGCGCGATCAGCTCGGCGTAGGTCGTCGGCACCGCGCCGTCGTGCTGGTCGACCATCGCCGTCGCGGCGGCATGCAACCGCAGGGCCCGGCGCGGATAGCCGAGCCGACCCCAGGCACGCACGGCCTCTCCGCTCGGCTCGGCGGCCAGGCTCGCCGGGGTCGGCCAGCGCTCCAGCCACGCCTCCCACACCGGCAGCACCCGCGCGACCGGCGTCTGCTGCAGCATGAACTCGCTGACCACGACGCCCCATGGGCTCGTCTCCGGGCGACGCCACGGCAGGTCGCGGGCGTGGTCGGCGTACCAGTCGAGGATGGTCTCGTGGAGCTCGGTCGGGTCGGCGGGCGGCATCGGCGCCGATCGTAGGCGGTGCGCCTCCGCCACCAGGGGTCCGCGGCTGACTACGGTGCGACCATGCCTGGCATCGCGCGCCCTCGTGGCCCCCTGCCCGCCCGCGTGTATTGGACGCGTCGGCTGCTCGTCCTGGGCGTGGCGCTGGCGCTGGTCTTCGGCGTGAAGACCCTGCTCGGGCAGGCGCCGCAGGATCCCGGTGCCCCCACCGCACGTCAGGTCGGCGGTCCGGCGAGCGTGGAGCTCGCCGAGCCGACGTCGACCGACGACGTAGCCGTGCGGGCCGGCGAGGCCGCCGAGGCGAAAGGCGAGCGGGGCAACGAAAAGCGGGGCAAGCAGGGCAAGGGCAAGAAGGCGAAGGACACCCCGCCACCGTTGCCTGAGCCCAAGGGCGTGTGCCTCGACCCCGACGTCCGCGTGACGCCCAAGGTGGGGAGGACCCAGCCCGGCGGCGGTGTGCCGATCGACCTGGAGCTGACCAGTTCGCTGTCGGAGGCGTGCACCTGGAAGGTCTCCCCCAAGACCGTCGTGGTGAAGCTGACCTCGGGGTCCGATCGGATCTGGACGAGCCAGGAGTGCCCCCGCGCGATCCCGACTAAGGAGGTCGTAATCCGTCGCGACACGCCGGCGGTCGTGAGCATGACGTGGGGTGGCCGCCGGTCCGACGCCGACTGCGCCGGCGATTGGGCAATGCCGGGTTATTATCACGTGTTGGCCGCGCCATACGGCGGGACGCCAGTCGATGTGCAGTTTCGGCTTCGCCGCCCGCAAGCTCCAGTGATCACCAAGACCGTCGAGCCCAAGCCGCATCGGGAGAGAAAGAACCCGAGGCGTCAGCAGGCGCAGCGCGGCTGAGGATTAGCCGCGGATTCTCACCTCGCTCGGTGCGAGCACGGCGCTTAACGCGCGGAAAGGCCTGTTCTGCACGGAATTCGTTGGTTCCGAAGTTTGCAGGATACCCTGAATTGGGTCAAGCGGTTTAGTGCCTTGAGTTCTCTCCTTTCGGGCGTTGACAAACGCGTTTCCGTCAGGGCTGAGCGCGGGCAGATTGTGGTGACCACGCCGTTGATCTCGAGGTTCGCTGAGCGCAGTGGCTTCAGGGTGCGGAGCACGCGGCGCAATGGTTGGCCGACTACACAAACGTTTGATCACCGGGCAAACACCAGGACCGGAGCCAAGGCCTCAAGGACGTCTGGTTCCCGATCTGCCGACTGTGGCCGTCGGCATAGGAACAGACCTGGCTCAAGATCGCCCATTTCGCTTGGGAGCTGTTGACATGGACGCGGTTAGTGCCCTGACCGCCGGCCAACTGCCCGGGGTGCCCAAAAAGTTGCGATTACGACTTGCACTTTCGTCGGACGCGTCATCGCCACTGACTGATGTCGCGTCCTGCCAGTCATCGCAAGCGATGGACTCCCCGGGCGTCGAGCCGCGTGTCAGAAATTCCTCTTGCGCCAGGGGGATCGACGGGCCGCGTCAATGCTCTGGCCCCTTGGCTGCACGCTCACCGCACCGGTACATTGTGGCCCCTGGGGACGTACGGGGATCAACATCTCCAAGCCGCACGGCGCGGCCGGTTTGGCAGTGACGTCGGTACGATATTCCCATCGTAGACCCATCCACTGATGCTGTTGGCACCCGTCTTTGTGCCATAATACCAATAGTTCCCGGCAGCGTTTTTCACCCAACACCTCAAGCGGAAATTCTGTGTGCCGCTCGTCGTGCGGCGGGTTCCGCATGAAGCGGAGGCGCCACTTCGGATGGGCGTGCCGCTGTAGATTAGAGCATAATTGTTGATCAGTGCAGGCGGGGTGTTTAACTGGTCGCCATTGCAATCGCTCACCGCAGCCGATGCGCTCGGCGCCGAAACAACGCCCACCGTCAACAACGAAGAAACTAAGGCTCCCGCAAAAGCCGCAGATGAGAGTCTCATCTCGCCACTCCATTCAGTCGAAACTTGGTTACTTAGCCGCCTAGCGTCGGATCAAGGTATCAGCGACGTCACCGAGTGCCAAGGCTTTTCGCCGTCGGTTATGCGGACCAGTAGAGCCAGCGCTTCCCAACGGATGGGCTCAGTCGGAGTCGGCGGTGCGCCACAGGATTCGTCCGCACGAGATTTGGGCTACGTGAGACTAGGGGTGCCAGCGCGAAAGCAGGATCGGCCAGATAAATGTTGCTGGCCGCTCACGACCCAGCGTCCGTTTGTGCTGCCCCGCCGTGCCCTGATGACCACGGGTCCGGGCAGAGCGATCAGACGTAGCGCTCGAGGATGCTCGACTCCGCCAGGCGGGAAAGCCCCTCGCGGACCGACCTGGCCCGCAGTTCGCCGACGCCCTCGACGGTGAGCAGGTCATCGATGCCGGCCGAGAGCAGCTTCTGCAGGTTGCCGAAGTGCTCGACCAGCCGCTCGACCACGGTCTGCGGCAGTCGCGGCACCTTGGCGAGCAGCCGGTAGCCCCGGGGGGAGACGGCCGCGTCGAGGTGCTCGTTGACGCCGAGCCCGACCGCGCGGGCCACCGCCGGCACGTCGACGAGCTCGGTCGGCGAGAGGGACTCCAGCTCGCCGAGCACGCTCTCGGTGCTGCGCTTGCGCCGGCCCTGGGGGAGGTAGTCGCGGATTACGAGCTCCCGCTCGACGTCGACGCCGGTGATGAGCTCCTCCAACTGGAGGGCCAGCAGCCGACCGTCGGTGCCGAGCTCGACGACGTAGTCCTCGATCTCGCGCGCGATGCGGGTGACCATCTCCAGCCGCTGGGCGACGACCGCGACGTCGCGCACGGTGACCAGGTCCTCGATCTCCAGCGCCGACAACGTGGAGGAGACCTCGTCGAGGCGCAGCTTGTAGCGCTCGAGGGTGGCCAGGGCCTGGTTGGCGCGGGAGAGGATCTGGCCGGAGTCCTCGAGCACGTAGCGGGTCTGGTCGACGTACACCGCGATGATCTGCATCGACTGCGACACCGAGATCACCGGGAATCCGGTCTGTCGCGCGACCCGGTCGGCGGTGCGGTGCCGGGTGCCGGTCTCCTCGGAGTAGATCGAGGGGTCGGGCATCAGGTGGACCGCGGCGCGCAGGATGCGGGTGGCGTCGCGGTCGAGGATGATCGCGCCGTCCATCTTCGCCAGCTCACGCAGGCCAGTCGCTGTGAAGGGGACGTCGAGGGTGAACCCACCGCTCGACATCGCCTCGACCTCCTTGTCGGTGCCGAGGACGAGCAGGGCGCCGGTGCGTCCGCGCAGGATGCGTTCGAGACCGTCGCGCAGCGCCGTGCCCGGCGCGATGGATGCCAGGGTGCTGCGCAGCCTGGAGGCGTCGTCCGCGCTGCTGGTCACTGCCACCTACCGGCCCCCTCGGGTTCGACACTGTGCCGAGAACTGTGCTCAGTGTAGGGATCCCCGACCCGGGATGAGGGACGGCGACTCAACCCTGCGCGCCGGACGTGGTGGCGGGCACCGCCCGCGCGGCCCGGAAGGCGTCGGCCAGGGTGGCAACCTCGACCAGCCGGACCCGGGCGTCCCGCCGCAACTCGGTCGGGATCACGCTGCGATCGGAGATCGGGGGTACGAGGATGTGGGTGAAGCCCAGCCGCGCCGCCTCCGCGACGCGTTGCCCGAGCCCCTGCACGGGCCGGATGTCGCCGGAGAGCGCGACCTCGCCGACCGCCGCGACGTGGCGGGAGAAGGCGACGTCGGTCAGGGCCGACCAGACCGCGAGGGTCACGGCGAGGTCGCACGACGGCGTGGTCAACCGCAGCCCCGCGACGGTGGCCACATAGACGTCGAGCTCGCCGAGCTTCACACCGCCGTACTTCTCGGTCACGGCGAGCAGCATCGCCAGCCGGGAGTGGTCGACCCCGCTGACCGCCCGCCGGGGCTGCGGGGTGCTGCTCTTCGACACCAGCGCCTGGACCTCGGCGACCAGCGGGCGACGTCCCTCCAGGGTGATCGTCGTGCAGGTGCCGGGGACGGGTTGGTCGCGCTGGGCGCGGAAGAGCTGGGAGGGGTCGGAGACCGCGGCGAGTCCGGTGTCGCGTTGCTCGAAGCAGGCGACCTCGTCGGCGGGCCCGAAGCGGTTCTTGACCGCGCGCAGCAGCCGCAGCGCAGTGTGCCGGTCCCCCTCGAAGGTCAGCACGGTGTCGACGAGATGCTCGAGGGAGCGGGGGCCGGCGACGCTGTTGTCCTTGGTCGACTGGCCGATCAGCAGCATGGGTACGCCGGCACGCTTGGCCCAGCCGGTCAACGCCTGGGTGACGCCGGTGACCTGACCGACCCCGCCGGCGCGACCCTCGATGGTCACCGAAGCGATCGTCTGCACGGAGTCGACGACGACCAAACCGGGCGAGGTGGCCTCGAGGTGCCCGAGCACCGTGTCGAGGTCGGTCTCGTCGGCGACCAGCAGGCCGGGGCTGTCGGCGCCGACCCGCTCGGCGCGTACGCCGATCTGCTCGGCGGACTCCTCGCCGGAGACGTAGAGCACCGTGCGCGGGGACGCTGCCCGGGAGTCGCGCGGGCCGCGGCTGAACGCCTGGGACACCTCCAGCAGGAGGGTGGACTTGCCGACCCCCGGCTCACCGGCGACCAGCAGCACCTGGCCGGGGACCAGCCCGCCGCCGAGGACCCGGTCGAACTCCGCGAGCCCGGTCGGGATGCGGGTCGTGCGCTCGGCGGTGACCTCGCCGACCGGGCGGGCCGGACGCGTGGGCCGGCTCGGGCTCGCGGCCGGTCGGCCGGCGGCGGGAGCGGCGGCGACCTGCTCGACCATCGTCGAGAACGCACGACAGCTGTTGCAGCGGCCCACCCACCGCGGCGTCTCCCAGCCGCACTCGGAGCAGACGAAGGTCGTGCGCTTGCGTGCGGCGCGGGCTCCACTCATGACGAGCACGGTAGACGGCGCGGCCGACATGACCGGCACGACCGGCGGGGCGAGGGGTTTGACGGACGGGCCGCGGAGGTCCCATCATGCGGGCACGCGGCTTGGAACGTTCAACACGGACCGATCGGCCCGCGGGACGTCCACTCCAAGACGGCGGGTGGACGGCGTACGGCAGACAGAAGGGCGCGGGCGGATGGCACGCGGTGACGCGCGGGGTACGACGGGCGCGGGGCGCGGGCGACGGCGTACCGAGCGCCCGGTCCCGGAGGGTCCCCCGACCCTCGCGACGGTGGCCGCGCGCGCCGGGGTCTCCCGGCAGACGGTCTCCAACGCGATCAACAACCCCGCGCTGCTCGCGGAGGACACCCTGGCGAAGGTCGAGCGGGCGATCGCCGACCTGGGCTACTCGCCGAACCTCGCCGCGCGCACGCTGCGGACCCGGACGACGCGGCTGATCGGGTTGCCGTTCGAGCCCGCCCAGGAGGGGACGGCGAACGCGCTGATGGACCGGTTCGTCCACACGCTCGTCGAGGCGACCCGCGAGATGGGCTACCACGTGCTGCTGTTCGCCTCCGATCCCGAGGAGGCCGAGGTCGGGTACGAGCGGATGCTGCGCTCCACCGCAGTCGACGCCTTCGTCGTCACCGACACCTACCGCGGGCATCCGCAGGTCGACTACCTCCAGCAGCGGGGCGCGCTGTTCGTCGCCTTCGGCCGCCCGTGGTCGCACGACGACGACGGGGAGCCGCCCACGCACCCCTGGGTCGATGTCGACGGGGCGGCGGGCGTCGCCCAGGCCACCCACCACCTCATCGACCGCGGGCACGAGGTCATCGCCTGGCTCGGGTGGACCGCCGACCAGCCGATCGGCGAGGACCGCCGCGCCGGGTGGATGAGTGCGATGCGCGGCCGCGGTCTGTCGACCACCCGGCTGAGCGTGCGGGGCGACGGCACGATGGAGTACGGCCGCCGCGCCACCCACGCGCTGATCGACGCGCGGAGGCCCACCGGCCTGGTCTGCGTCAGCGACACGGTCGCGATGGGCGCGATGCGGGCCCTGCACGAGCGCGGGCTGGTCGCCGGCCGCGACATCGCCGTCACCGGCTTCGACGACTCCCAGGTCGCCCAGACCGTCTCCCCGGGGCTCACCTCGGTGCGGCAGCCGCTGGAGGAGGTGGCGCGGGCCCTCGCGCACCGGCTGGAACTGCTGCTCGGCCACCGCCCGGTCGAGGAGCCGGGGCTGCTGCTGCAGCCGACGCTGGTGGTGCGGGAGTCCAGCTGAGGTGGGCCGGGAGGCCGAGCGGGGAACGGTTCAGTACTGCTTCCACCACAGGTTGATCGCGTAGTCGACGCTGAGCCCCTCGTGCTCGGCGATGATCTCCTCGGCCACGGCGGCGGGGAACTCGATGCGCACCACCGCCTCGAGGTCCGCGCGCGAGTCGAAGCGCCAGCCCATGTCGATCGGCTCGCGGTGCCACCCGTGGCGAGCCCAGAACCGCTCAACCGCGCCGGGATCGACCTTGTCGCCGTACCCGCGGCGGAACCACGCGCCGAAGGTCGATCGGGTGCCGTCGTTATCGATCACGAACGCGACGCCACCGCGGCGCATCACCCGGTCGAGCTCCCGCAGGCCGGGCTCGCAACCGGGACCGAAGAAGTAGGCCCAACGCGCGTGCACCACGTCGATCGACGCCGGCGGCAGCGGCAGGTCGGTCGCGCTGCCCTGGATGACGGTCACGGCGGGGAGCTTCGCCGTACGCCGGCGGGCGATGGCGGCCAGGCCCGGATGCGGCTCGATGCCGACCACCGAGCGCGCGGCGGGGAAGCCCTCCTCGCCCGCCCAGCGCGGCAGGTGGAAGCCGGTGCCGCAGCCGACGTCGAGCAGGTCGCGACCCTCCCAGGAGCCGAGGCGCAGCATCGCCGCCTCGATGCGCCGCTCCGGGTCGACCGCGCGGTTCTCGATCTCGTACGTCGCGGTGTGGTGCCAGATGTTGGGCGACGGCACCGCTCCCGGCGAGGCGCCGGGCACCGTCGACCGCGGCGGCTGCCGCGGCACGCCGCCGGGGCGAGGAGCGGTCAGATCCGCACCAGGCCGTTGGGCGTCTGGAACTGCGCGGCGAGCAGGCCGGGGGTGCCGTGCGGGGCGACCCACTCGACCTTCACGTCCTCCAGCGGCTCGTCGACGGGGTGACCGAGCCACTCGCTGACCCGCTGCGGGTCGCCGGCGATCTCCAGGCACTCCAGGGAGATCGCACCGGACGGGTTGGCCTGCGGGCGGGCCTCCTCCGGGGAGTGCCACTTGACGAAGAACGGCAGCTGCGGGTCGGACTGCAGACCCTTGACACCGATCTGCTCCCACAGCAGCTCGGTGCCGTCGGGACGGTGCCGGTTGCCGGGCACGGCCTTGCGGCCGAGGCGCTCCTCGTACTTCTCGATGTCGCGGACGCGAACGACCCAGCCCATCCAGCCGCCACCGAGCTCCGAGCGGGCGCGCACGGCCTGGCCGAAGGGGGCCTTGTCGGAGGCGGGGTGGTCGAGGACCTCGACGATCTCGACGTAGACCCGGTCGCGCAGTGCGAGGGTCATGTTGCGCGTTCCGAAACGCGGGTGGATTCCGCCGTCGACGAACTCCTCACCAAGGAGCTCCCCGAGACGTGCCGCGGTGTTCGCGAGTCCGTCCGGGCCGGCGGCGTACGACAGGTGGTCCAGGCGCATATCGGCATTGTCACCCGCGTCACTCCGGCGCCGTGCACGGGGGTGGGTGCCGGGGTCCTCCCCACCCCTCGGCGTACGCGGGCCCGGCGACCCCGCTGTCACACGAGCCCCAGAAATCACCACATCTGTGGTGATGTTCGGCGAACCGCCGCGAAATTCGTGTCCGAAGCGCGAAAGTCACCACAGATGTGGTGACTTCGGCGCGCCCCTCACGAGTGGCGCGAGGCGGGGTGGATCGCCAGCTGCGAGCGGGAGCGCAGGTGCGCCTCGCAGTGGGTGACCAGCACGTCGTACGCCGGCTGGCCCATCAGCGCGACCAGCTCGGCGGCGTTGGAGACGTAGACCGGCTCGGCGGCGACGTGGGCGTCGGTGTTGCCCGAGCAGTACCAGTCGAGGTCGTGGCCGCCGGGACCCCAGCCGCGCCGGTCGTACTCGGTGATCGTCACCTCGGTGTAGGTGGTGCCGTCGGTGACCTCGACCTCGCGGAACAACCGCCGGATCGGCAGCTGCCAACACACGTCGGGCTTGGTCTCGACGAAGTGCACGCCCTCGCGCTCGGCCTGGTGGTGGAAGGCGCAGCCCTCCCCGCCGGCGAAGCCGGGGCGGTTGAAGAACACACAGACGCCCTCGTGCACCAGGGTCTTGCGCTCGCCGTCCTCGATCTCGACCCACTGCCGGCGTTTGGGCTTCACGCCGCGCTTGCCGTCGGGGCGACCGATCTCGTGCATCTGCCAGTGCTCGGGCTCGAGCTTGTCGACCCAGCCGGCGACCCGCTCCTCGTCATCGGCGTCGGCGAAGTGCGCGCCGAGCGTGCAGCAGCCGTAGTCGGGACGGTCGGCGCTGATGCCGGCGCACCCCCCGCCGAAGATGCAGGTCCAGCTCGAGGTCAGGCAGGTCAGGTCGCAGCGGAACACCTGACCACCATCGCCCGGGTCGGCGGGGTCCTCGAACTCCACCCACGCGCGCGGGAACACCAGATCGACCTC
>Ga0079224_100016279_pt1 | contig 10440 bp, 17 predicted proteins | sample Stecom2015_FD_80414 | JGI IMG/M metagenome (GOLD analysis project Ga0079224, IMG submission 80414) | Agricultural soil microbial communities from Utah to study Nitrogen management - Steer compost 2015 | ecosystem: Environmental > Terrestrial > Soil > Agricultural land | place: USA: Utah...
CTGGTGATCTATCATCGGCCACTTTCTTACGTCCCGCAAAAGGAAGGACCAGCTATGCGTCTCAACATTCGTGCCCGCGCCACCGGCGAGCGGATTGGGGGGGACGCCCCCATGCGCCGCGAAGCCGGGCTCAAGGGCAAGGGCCGCGTCTTGCTTCCCGCCAACAAGTCCGAGATCGATGACCTGAAAGCCGTGCTCAAGGCCCGTAGCGTCCTGGGGTTGAGCGGCGGCTGCTTGGGGTAATCTATCATCGACCGCTTTCTTACGTCCCGCAAAAGGAGAACCACGATGGCACGCATGTTTGTCATTCGTCGTGAAAACGGCGATCATGTTACCTTCCTTTCTGAGCGCAATCTTTCGGAGAAGGAAGTGCGTGCGATGTTTGCCACCTTGCAGGCTGTTCGTCCCGAAGAGAAGCTTTCTTTGTCGTGTCGTGAAATTGAAGCCAAAGAAGTTTCTCTTTAACTTCTAACTTGCGTCCCGCAAAAGGAGGGCCGGTGGACATCCTCTTTAAACGCCGTGGCGTCCCCTTTCGGCTTTGGGGGCCGATATTTGCAGATGAATTCGGGTCCATACATCCTGACTCCTTGTTCCTCTTTGACAGGGGAGAAGATTTGGCGGCCCTTATGGTGCGTGGCGGTATTTTCCCCTCCTTTAGCCAAGCACGGAAGCGAGGCTGTTCTGGGTTTATACCTCTTGGGTTAACCGTTTTCCGTGTCAATAAGCACGAGATATGGATATATAATCCGTTAGAGGGCATTCATACCTTTACCTACGAATATAGGTGCGGGGTCCGAGGAGTCTTTTGTGAAACCGATTACGAGTTTAATCAACCGTGAACAGGGAGACGGACAATGATTGAGATTAAGTCCTGTGTAACCAACCAAACTCTTTTCACCTCTACCCGCGCAAAAACTCTCACTGAGGCTGTAATTGAAGCAGTTTCTGTAGGGGCAGACTTGTATGAGGCCAACCTACCTAGGGTCAACCTGTCTGGGGTGAACCTGTCTGGGGTGAACCTGGCAGGGGTCAACTTGGCGAGGGCCAACCTGGCGAGGGCCAACCTGCGTGAGGCCTACCTGGCGAGGGCCAACCTGCGTGAGGCCAACTTGGTGAGGGCCGACCTATCTGGGGCAAACCTGTTTGAGGCCAACCTGTCTGGGGCCAACCTGTATGGGGCCAACCTGTCGAGGGCCTACCTAATTAGGGCAGACCTGTTTGTGGCAGACCCGTCTGGGGCCAAACTGTTAAGGACATGCCTGCCTGGGGCTAACCTACTTGGGGCAGACCTGTCAAGGGCAGACCTACCTAGGGCCAACCTGTCGAGGGCCAACCTGTCTGGGGCCAACCTGTTGGGGGTCCAAGGTCTTGCTTTCCAGATTCCACAAGATGGCGAGTTGATCGTGTGGAAAAAGGTCCGTGGTGGCGTCTGCAAACTCCGTGTACCCCCGGAAGCCCGGCGAACCGCCTCGATTATCGGGCGCAAGTGCCGGGCCGAATGGGTCGAGGTTCTGGAGGCTCCTAAGAACAGCCGCAGTATACACGACTTCAACACTGTCTATAGGGTTGGTGAAATCGTACGTTCCGACAAGTACGACGATGACCCGCGCGTGGAGTGCACCCACGGTATCCACTTCTTCCTGACACGGGAAGAGGCTGAGAATTACTGAGGGCAGCTTGACAAAAGCTTAAATCTGTGTTAAAATAACCTTGTGGTTGAGGGAAAGAAGGAAGATTAAATGATTAATGAACCAGTCGTCAGGCTCTATCGCACAGGCGATAAAATCACAATCACCTATGAGGTAGTGAAGGATCAGCGGAACTATTGGGATGAAGTAAAAGTCTCTATTGCCGGGCGTGAGGCTATCAAACCGCTTTCCAGGCACCCTGACACCCTGCGTTTGGGCACTCTCGAAGCGGCCCCAGAGCCCCCATACCTGCCCAAACCTGGCGATGTGTTCTATTTTATCTATGCGGACAATAGTGTTTCTTCTCCGTACAAGTGCATCGCTTGGGATGGGGATGAAGGTTTCTTTCACCGGTCGGCAGACGGCAAGGGTTTCCGGGGTTGGCACTCTGTTAAACCGGGCTACCGCTACAAGAAAGTGATTGAAAGTTAATCATGGCTCTTACCATCTCTCCGTTCCCGCTATGCTGCGGGATTCACGTCCTTTCAGGCTTCGGCAATGACCCGACGCACGCCCACCGAAGATCTCCCCCTCTTGAGGAGATTGACGCTTTCTTGGAAGAAATGGAAGCGTTAGCGGCAGGCTGGACGACTTTTGATGAGGTTTTTAACCGCAGGGTCCATCCAAATGGATGGCGTTGGGTGTCCCAGGTAGGTCATTACGAGGTGGGGATGCTTCTGTGCGCCCTCAACCACCACCAAGAGGTCCTCGTCCGGCCCCTGCTCCAACGCCATGAGTGGCGTCGGGCAGGACGCTGCAACAACGGCGGCGGGGCATCTGACATTCAACTCTATCGAAAGGTGATCTATGCAGCAGAACACACCTAAACTCGCCCCAGGACATAAGTTTTTGGCGGTCTACGGAACCCTCCGCAACTTTCACCCCAACTCGAAGCGGTTCGGCCTTGAACCTTACTTGGTGCGCGAGGGTGTCCGGGTCATGGGTTACCGGTTGTTTGACCTTGGGTGGTTCCCCGGCGTACGGCCCGGCCAAGGCAGCGTAGAGTGTGACATTTTTATGGTTCCTGATGAAATGTTCGAAGCCCTCGATGCTTATGAAGGTGTGCCGAACCTTTACACTCGGGAATCCGTGACGGTGGGCGGCATTAAAGGCGTTCAGCTTTACGTCTATGCCCAACAAATCCCCGAAGCTAACTTGATTGAGGACGGATCATGGCAAAAAAACCGCTCGTGAAGCCTGCAGTGCCAGCGCCCCAAAAAGAGGGGTTTGAATACACCACGGCCAATGTTCAAGGGTGTTGTGGGGCTTATTATATTGTTAGACGTGAGGCGGTGGTTGATAGCAGCGATGAAGAGGCTATTCGTAAACTGTACCGAACCACGTCTTGGTTCAGCCTGCACGAAAACTACACAAGAGAGTTGAGGCAGCTCGAAGAGGGGGGAAGAAGGTTCCATGCTAGCTACGTTGACCACCTGAAAACATTAATTGAACGCTACTCCTTTGAGGGGTGGGTTGCTTCCGGGCGTCCCGACGGGTTTCAGTGGTCCCGGCAGATTCCCACCTATTCCCCTGGCCTGGCTATTTCAAACGCTCCACTTGAAGGTTTCACAGAGTCCCCTTCCGGACGGCTTTGGTGGCGCAGAGACAGGGCCCCCGTAAACAGGACTAGCCGAGTCTTGAAACCTCATCCAAAACCCCCCGAGGGCGCTGCACCCCCGGAGTTTTGGGCCCACTTTAACGGATTTCGGCCGAGCAAGACCCCCTTCGACGACCATTACCATTTCGTAGGGACATCTTTTTATAGTCCGAGGACGTGCAGGCATTATGGTTTTGAGGAAACCGAACCTGAACAGTGGGCGGCCGGGGTTCTTCAACGCCTTGAAGGTTTGGCCCCCGGAACTCTGGCTACTTGTATCCTCAATCACAGCCAACGCCACGGCAAACGTCCCTCTATGGCGGGTGCACAGGTCATGCAAATGGCCGGCTTCACTGAGGTATGCCGGACGGGTAACGTCAACCACCCCGGCTCTTCTACCATCTATCTTTTCGAAAAGGTGGTGTAATGCGGGTGTATCTGGGGTATCACTTGGACCCTCTTGTCGTTGGGATGCTCATCAAGGAAGGTTATCAGGGGACCCGGAACCTTTGGGAAGCTGATGTAGCCATCCTGACAGGTGGTGCCGACATTAATCCGAAGCTCTACCAAGAGCGGGTTGCCGGGGCCGTCAACATTAACGATGCTCGGGACAAAGCCGAGTGTGCTGTGTACGAAGCAGCCGTTAACATGGACATCCCTGTGGTGGGTATCTGTAGGGGTGCCCAACTAATCAATGTCCTTAATGGCGGCTCGCTGTGGCAAGACGTAGGGGATGCACACCGGAAGCCTCACTACATCAAGGACCTTGAGACAGGCCGAGTAATGCTAGCCTCTTCCACTCATCACCAGATGATGAGGGTCCACCAGGAGGAGGGCCGAATTCTGGCCTTGGCGGTGACCAAAGACCATAAGGCTGTCAGTTTATGTAAATATAAACAGAACGCTGACACCCGGATGAAGGTCAACCACAAAGACAGCGTTGATCCCGAGGTTGTGTTGTATGAAAAGACGCGCAGCCTCTGTTTCCAACCTCACCCCGAACACGCAGGATACGGAATCTTGCGGAAGTATTTCTTCAGTCTCGTTGAGCAACTAGTAGAGGACGCCAGCAAATAAATGTGTGGATTGGTAGGGGTCGCTGCGGCCCGTATGTCGTATAAGGCAACGGTAGTTTTCAAGGAACTGCTGTATGCCAACCGAGTCCGAGGCACTGATAGCACCGGCGTCGGTATTGTGGACGAGAGGGGTGACATCTCTCTGTTCAAGGGGACGTTCAGCCCGATTGAACTGCTCGACATGAGAACTGTCGATAGTCAGATCAAGTACGGCACAAAAGTCCTTATGGGCCACAATAGGGCCAAGACCCGAGGCAACGTGTCCCGTGTCAATGCCCACCCGTTTGAGTTCCACGGACTCCTGGGAGCCCACAACGGAACTCTGTCAGGCTCTATGGCACACCTGGCTGATAACCTTGAAGGGGAAACAGACAGTGAGCGCCTGATCCTTACCCTTGCTGAGAACGAAGACTGGCCCAAGGTTATGTCCCAAACGTCAGGGGCATGGGCTCTTACTCTTTACGAACAAGAAACCAATGTTCTTAGTTTGTATCGTAACAATGAGCGACCCCTCTTCTACGCTTACGATAAAGAGTATGAGCATCTGTTCTGGGCCAGCGAAGCAGGAATGCTTCATTGGATTCTCACCCGTAACGATGTAGACTTCAACAACAAGATTTATTCGGTACCAGTAGACACGATGCTGTCGTGGGTTGTGCCGAATTCCAACCAAATCTTCCGAAAGGACCCCGCCAGGAAGAAGATGCCGGGAAAGCCGGAAGCGCCCAAGGCGACGATCTATCATGGGACGGGCCATGGGACTGGTACGGGGACGCCGCCGCTATTAACTCACCGGGCCAGCCCCACCGTACAGCAGCTTCACACCCGGCCTAACGCTAAGCCGCCCCATGTCCCACCTACTGGTGAGTGGAAGCCGTGGGCAGAAGGTTACGAGGCCTTCAAGAAAGGTAAGAACCGGTTCGAAGATAACCCCTACCCGTTTGATTGGACTGATATTCCTAGTGACGATACCAGTACAATGGACGATAAAACTCGTGAGGCGTACACCAAGTGGGATCGCTGGGACGAAGGCTGGCTGGCTGCTGAACGGGCTGCCAAGAAAGGAAGCGACAAACGATCTAACATCTACGAACTTCGAAAAGGTCCTGGACAGAGCCGTATTGCTCGGGGCCGTTTCAAAGAGCTCACTAATCATCAGTGCGGCTGGTGCAATGACCCTGTAACTTTTGAGGACGACGGAGACTTCGTGAATATGGGGCAGTTCGGGCCCGTGTATATTTGCGAAGCGTGCATTAAAAACGATCCTAATATCCTGGACTACAACGAAGAGGCGGAAAAGAAAAATGGAACCAATGCGTAACTACACTATCGGATGTGACCCGGAAATCTTTATCAGGGACCGGGCCTCCGGAACTATCATTTCCAGTTATGGTCTTATCCCTGGTAATAAGGCTTACCCTTTCCCGGTTGAAGGTGGGGCTATCCAGGTAGATGGTATGGCCGTGGAGATGAACATCGACCCTGCCCGGGACCGTCAAGAATTCATCGAGCGCGTTAACCGGGTTCGGGAACAGCTAACTGAATTCCTGCCGGGTGAAGTCGAGCTGGTTTACGGCCAGCCCTACGCCGAGTTCCAGCAAGAATATCTCCTCACTCAACCCCCTGAGGCGGTAGAGCTTGGTTGTGACCCGGACTACAACGGGTGGACTGGCGGCCCCAACCCCCGGCCCAACGGTATGGTTATGTATCGGACTGCTGCCGGGCACATCCATGTTGGCTGGGGCGTCAATGTTAATAATCCTCTGCGCGATGTGGACCATTATCGCCGTTGCTGCGAGATGGCCAAGCAGATGGATTACTATGTGGGCATCTACACTCTGCTTTGGGACGCCGACGACCGACGCCGGAAGCTTTATGGGGCGGCTGGAGCTTTCAGGCCGAAGCCTTATGGCATGGAATATCGGATGCCCAGCACGGCCTGGCTCGGAGATGACAACCTCCAAGGTTGGATTTACGATGCCAGTTACCAGGCAGTCAAAGACTTCTTCGAACAGGGCGACGGCAATAACAGCCCGATGGCCCAAAAGTATGGCGATCTGGCTCGTCGAATCATTGACAACAATGAGATCGATTGGCCTAAGCACCACAACATCGAGACTGGCCTGTCGCTCCCCTACCGTTACGCTGCATAGAAGGAAAAAGAAAGGTGCTACAGTACGATAGCCTTGAACAAGCTCGCATGAGGCTTGAGAGCACAATCATTACATATAAGGGTCAAGCCGTTTACGTTAATTCTGTGGTCCAGGGTCGAGGTAAGGGTAGACCCATCCAACTTCGAGTACAACCTCTCCCGCTCTCTAGCCCCACAGGGGCCCCGCTAGCGGTAGAGACGGTGACCGTTAGTATGGACGATCCCGACGCTAACTTCCGGCTGTTCCGGGTGGGATACCAGAACCTGGTGTTTGGAGATATTAGGCGAGCGGTCTTTCTAGTCCGAGCTCCTGTCCGACAGCAACGACAGGGGCTGTGTGAGCGGCAACTCTATGTCGAAGGGGAAGACGCAACGGCTCAAAGAGAGCTAGACCTTAACGGTAATGGTAATTACTCGTATCGATACATGTTGTTGAAGTCCTTTGACGACATGTTGGCTGGGCGCTATCCCGATCTTCAACAGGCCTTTCGGATGCTGGACGAAGAAGGGTGGGACCGAGTAGCGGTAAGCCACAACTTCGCTGTGGGGAAGGACAGAGACATCAACGCTCTTCGGTTTGTTTTGTACCGAGGTCGCAAGGTGGGCGTAGCTCTCGAACGTCCGCTAGCGTTCCTTATCGATAAAGACAATGAGTATCTGGCGGAAGCCCTCCAAGAAACCGGTATCAAGTTTAAGGTGAACGATGTTTAATCTCACTAACTCTCAAATCTTCGGAAGCCCTGAACCTTCCGGGGACAATCCCGATCTGTGGGGCATCGAAATAGAATTTGAGGGGGCCCGCCCGCCCGAACAACCTCTGCCAGACGACTTCGATGATCTCGACCCGGACACTCAAGAAGACATTTTGAGGGACCGTGCGCGTAACCGGAGGCGGTATATCGATATCCCCCGAACCAAGGGTTGGAACATTGTCGAGGACGGCAGCCTTAGAGACGGTCTTGAGGCAGTAACGGCTGGTCCCCAGAAATACGAAGACTTGCCACAACTCCTGGACAATCTTAACGCGACCTTCGCCAAGATTAACTTTACCCCCGTCTTTAGCTATCGGACTTCTCTGCATGTGCATATGAATGTGCATGATATGACACTCCGGGAGCTAATCAATCTCTTCATTCTCTATAGTCTCTTTGAGCGTGCTCTCGTACATTTTGGAGGGGAAGAGCGACGGGGAAATATGCATTGCCTTCTGGTCACTGAAGCTACAAGACCTTTCGACCTTCTTCGAGAGATGTGTGTAGCCAAGACCCAAGCAGAGGCTATGCGCCTGCTCAGGCAATTGTGCCATAGTAATTTCCGTTACTCCGCCTTTAACTGGGCTTCGTACAGCCGTTACGGAACCATTGAGTTCCGGTCCCACAGGGGGACTAGCGACACCCGTGCAGTTATGCTTTGGGTCAACCTTTTGCGACGGCTCAAGGAAAAAGTTAAAGAGTTCGATGATCCTCGCACCATTATGGTAGAATTCAGCCGAAGGGGTCCAGACGGGTTTGCAGAGCTTATCTTTGGTAGACATAGCTTTGCGTACTTTACCCCCACTCTTTGTCGATACCACGCGGCTATGTGGGAGGCAGCCCGGCTGTGTCAGGATGTTGCCTTCTGCCGTAAAGATTGGGTGGGGGAAAAGGAGGAGGTCAAATCAAAAGTTCGACCGTGGGACGGCGTTTCTCCGATTGAAGAAGGCGAAGCCGTTGAAACAATAGGGGATGTAGTTATGGTTGGGCCTCGTCTTGAGATGCAAGACCTTCGGGCTCAAGTTAGACGAAACCTCGCCCACCAATGGATTGATGAATGGCAGGGGTAAAGTATGCTTTACATCTACAGCTATAATCCACACAGCCGGGGGGCTCGTGAACTGGCCCGAGCTATAGGCATCAGGCGCGTCCGACACGAGGGCAGCCGAGTTAACTTAGGCCCTCGTGATGTCCTGATTAACTGGGGAGCCAGCCGACTGCCCCCACATGTTGCCGGGGCAGGTCATATCATTAACCCGCCAGATCGAGTTGGACGAGCCAGCAACAAACTTCAGTTTCTCCAACAAGCGCAGGAAAGCGTACGCACTGTGCCTTGGACAACTGACCCCGCCGTAGCTCGAAGTTGGAATGCTAAAGTTGTTGCCAGGCACACTTTGACTGGACATAGCGGCGAGGGTATCGAAATCGTTGAGCCTGGTGGGGTTGACATTCCGGCTGCTTTACTGTATACTAGATATATAGGTAAAGATAGCGAGTGGCGTATTCATGTCTATGAAGGCCAGATGATTGACTTTACCCGGAAGATTCGAGACCCCAACTTTCAGGGAACAGTTGACTGGAATGTTCGCAATCACGCAGGCGGTTTCATATATGCTCGCAATAGTGGGCAGCCAAATGCCGATGTTGTTAGGCAAGCTGAAGCAGCTATTGAAGCTGTGGGGCTTGATTTTGGTGCAGTTGATGTCTTAGTCAGTCGTCGGGATGGCCTGGCTTACGTCTTGGAAATCAACACTGCTCCGGGGTTGGTGGGCACTACTGTCCAACGTTATGCAGAAGCATTTATTCCATAATCTATCATAAGGAAAGGCCAGACAATGGCTAGTTGTTACATTTGCGACGGGCACATCGAGGAGCTGCGACTGGACCCTCGGGACATGAAAACAAAACCATGTACGACGTGTCTAGATATTATCAATGATGCTGCAGGTATCTTTGATGATGACGATATGCTGCCGTTCGACGACGAAGAGTTTGGGGGCAGTAGCGATGATTTCCTCCTAGAAAAGGGTTCTAATTATGAGTAAACATATGGAAGAAGTAGTGGAAGAGTTAGAAAGCGCGCTTTCATCAACAGCAGGCTGCATCGAGTTGCGTGACTTCATGTCTGAGCTCCGTGCCCTCCTCTCCGCACACCGGAAGATGGTCAAGGGGCTGGAACAGATCGCCTCGCGCGCGGTGCTGGTGGTGTGGCCGGACCACTACGCCCCCGAACCGCCAGAGTGGGCGCTTGACGATTACGGTGAAGCATCGACTTGCGGCTACTGCAACGCATGGCTGACCGTCGTTCGTCCCGGAAAGAGCCAGTGCGATTGCTGTTCTGACGGACAAGACCTTGGCGCAATCGCCCGCGCAACCCTCGCCGCCCTTACCGGGAGCAGAGAACAATGAGCGACCCGCTCGTCGGCCTCCTCCTGGTTGGCCTGTTGTTCGTCGTGCTGATACTCCTGCTCGGCCGACTGTTCGACGGGCCGGCCAAGGTGTCCCGGTTCCGCAACGACGCCGCCTACTGGCGCAGCGCCTACGAAACTCTCGTCCGCCAGACCGGCCGCGATCTGAACGACGGTCTTGGCCTCGACCCCCGAAAGGAATCCGACAATGACAGGTAAGATCGGCGACACCCGCATCCAGAACGGCCGCGTTTGGCGGCTCTACGAGATCGAACTTGAAGGGGAGAAGTGGATGGACATTGGACCCGCGCCGACAATGCCCGCTGACAGCGATATGGTGATGGTGCCGCGTGAGCCGAGCCGCGAACAACAACTCGCCATGCAGCGGGCGCTGATAGACAACTGGCCCAAGCTGATCGGCGGCGACGTATGCGTGAACGGTCGCCTGCTGGACGCCGTGTATGAGGCCGCCCTTTCAGCCGCCCCCTCCGCCACCAGCACGGCGGAACAGGTAGGGGCGAGCGACGCAAGTGCGCCCAACATCGAGGCGCAGCTATCGGCTTACCCTAAAGGGTCAGCGATCCGCGCCGGAATGGCTCGGGTTGGTATCGCCCCCTCCCCTGGAAAAGGGGAGCCTCCGTTCACCGCTGATGACCTGGCACAGGAAATCAGACGCGTTGACGGCAACAACTCACTAGGGGCCGCCGCACTTTCCGAGGCTCTGATGCCGTTCCTATCCCGCCCCACCCCCGCCACCCCGGAAGGGC
>Ga0079224_100016280_pt1 | contig 10440 bp, 10 predicted proteins | sample Stecom2015_FD_80414 | JGI IMG/M metagenome (GOLD analysis project Ga0079224, IMG submission 80414) | Agricultural soil microbial communities from Utah to study Nitrogen management - Steer compost 2015 | ecosystem: Environmental > Terrestrial > Soil > Agricultural land | place: USA: Utah...
CGGGCGCCGGGCCTCCCATCCGTCAGTCGCCTGCCCGCTCCTGGATAGCCTCCAGCTGCTGCTGGGTGCGCCGGGCCACCTGGCCCATGCGGCGGTACTTCTCCAGCCGGCGGCGGACCAGCTCATCCCCGCTCAAGGGCAAAAGCTCCCGCAAGTGGCGCACCACGGCTTCCTTGAGCCGCTGGGCGGCCAGCTCCCGATCCCGGTGGGCGCCCCCCAGAGGTTCGGGGATCACCTCGTCAATGACCCCCAGTTCCAGCAGATCCTTGGCCCCGATCTTCAGCACCGCCGCGGCGTCGGGCGCGCGGCGCGTGTCCTTCCACAAGATCTCGGCGCACATCTCCGGCGAGATCACCGAATACCAGGCGTTCTCCATCATGAGCACCCGGTCGCCCACGCCCACGGCCAGGGCCCCGCCGCTGCCGCCTTCGCCGGTGATGACGCATACGATGGGCACCCGCAAAAAGGACATGCGGCGGATATTTTCGGCGATGGCCACACCCTGGCCCCGCTGCTCGGCCTCGATCCCCGGATAGGCCCCCACCACGTCGATGAGGGTGACGATGGGCCGGCCAAACTTTTCCGCCTGGAGCATGAGGCGCAGCGCCTTGCGATATCCCTCTGGGTGGGGCAGGCCAAAGTTGCGGCGCAGGTTCTCCTTGGTGTCCCGCCCCTTCTGGGGCCCGATGATGGTCACCGGCATGCCGTCCAAGAGCGCCAGGCCACCCACCATGGCCTCGTCGTCCCGCACGCAGCGGTCACCGGCCAGCTCCAGGAAGTCGTCGCAGATCATGCCGATGTAATCCAGCGTGGTGGGCCGGCGCGGGTGGCGGGCCAGCTGCACCCGCTGCCACGGCGTCAAGTTGCTGAAAATCTCCTCCCGCAGCCGATCCGCCTTCTTCTCCAGAGTGGCCAGCTCCGCGGCGAAATCGATGCCCTTTTCCGCGGTGAATTCCTGCAGTTCCTTGATGCGGTTCTCCAGCTCCACCAGGGGCCGTTCCCACTCAAACACGCCGTTGACCACCCACAAGCGCCCCCTATCCTTGGTGCAGGCGCAGGATGCGCGCCAGGGTGGGCCGCAAGTCCTTGCGGGGCACGATGGCGTCTACCATGCCGTGCTTCAGGGCAAACTCCGCCGTCTGAAACCCTGCAGGCAAAGACTGGCGAATCGTCCGCTCCACGATGCGGGGACCGGCGAAGCCGATGAGGGCCCCCGGCTCCGCGAGGATGTAGTCGCCCAAGGAGGCGAAGCTCGCGTAGACGCCGCCCATGGTCGGGTTGGTGAGGACCGAGATGTAGGGCCGGCGGCTGCGGCCAAACTCCTCCACGGCCTGGCTGGTCTTGGCCATCTGCATGAGGGACAGGATCCCCTCTTGCATGCGCGCGCCGCCGCCCCCGCCCGACACGATGACCACGGGCAGGCGCCGCTCTGCGGCCCGTTCAAAAAGGCGGGTAAGCTTTTCGCCCACCACCGAGCCCATGCTGCCGCTGAAAAAGCTGAAGTCCAGGACGCCGATGGCCAGGGGGTGCCCATCCAGCTGCCCTGCGCCCGTCACCACCGCCTCGGTGAGGCCCGTCTTGGCCTGCATGCGGGCCAGCTTCTCCTCATAGCCCGGAAAGCCTAGAGGGTTGACCGTCACCAGGTCCGTTTCCCACTCTTCGAAGGCTTCGGGATCGTCCAGCAGCTGGCGCAGGCGCTCCGCCGCCCCCACGTGAAAGTGGTAGCCGCACCGCTCGCACACCTGCAGGTGGCGGGCCAGCTCCCCCTGGTAAAGGATGCTTTGGCAACCCGGGCACTTGGTCCACAGCCCGTCGGGCACCTCTTTGGGGCGGGCCGGCGGGGCCGCCGGGCTCGCCGGCGCCGCCTTGGCGCCCGCCGCTTCCCCTTCGGTCTGGGCCGGCTTGACGGTAGCGTAGCGCGATTTGGAACGGAAAAGGTCCTTGAATACGGCCATTCTCTTGCGAACCCGCCTTCAGCGGTGGAGGGCGCTGGCCAAGAAAGACGCCCAGCGGCCGCTGGGACGGCCGGGAGGTGTCATGCGCCTGCCTCGATGCGGCCGTGCCGCGTCAAAATCTCCGCCCGGCCGCGGATTTTCATGGCCGAGGTGTGCTCGGTGAACTGGGCCAGCATGACTTCGCCCTTATCCAGCTTTTCGCTGTGGTGAAACCGGGTTTCCTTCCCGCGCGTCAGGCCGATGATGGTGACACCGTCCTGCAGCGCCTTGATGACGACGAAGTCTCCCCGGATGATCTCCTCACCCACCATCTGCACCCTCCGCCCGCGCCAATACGACAAGGCGGGGCCCTATGCCGGTGCCCTGCCTGTGCAAAAAGCCCTTCACCATCAAGATTGCGGGACAATTATATCCCGCTGCCGCGAAAGGTGTCAACCGACGGCCGCCTCCCGTGCCGGCCCCGCACCGGCGTCCAGATCCGTCCCGGCACCGGTCCCCGGCGGCTCTCCCCCAGGGGCAGCGTCCACCGCGGACCCGGCGTTCCCCGGAGGATGGCTGTTGATGGGCACCCCCAGCTGCTGGTGGGCGATGCGGGCGGCCGCCGCGGCGGCCACGCCGGCCACCAGGTCGTCCAGGAAGGTGTTGACCTGCTCCTGGCCCCCGTTGTTCAAGCGGCCGATGATCCCCATCTTCATCTTGTCCAGGTAGCCAAAGCTGGTCAGCCCGATGGAGCCGTAGATGTTGGTCACCGCCAAAGCCAGGATCTCATCCACCCCGTAGAGGGGTTCGTCCCGGCGCACGATGCTGTTGATGGGTTCGGGCAAGGCGTTGCCCTCGGCCAGCATATCCAAGGCAATGCCCGTCAAAATCGCGTGCTGCGCCTCCCGCTTGCCGATGACCCCCAGCACGCTCTCCACGCACTGCTCCAGCGTCAAGTTGCTGTTGTGGTGGCGCTGCAAGTCGTACACGATCTCTGCGATGTCGCGAATTTCCACGCCCCGCTGCCGCAGCAGCTCGATGACCGCATCCTTCATCGTTGGCACGCTCACCCCCGCTGGGTCTGGTGTCAAGGGCCGGCCGCCCGCTTATGCCAGCCGGGCCGCTCCCTTGAGCCAACCCTCCTGGGCCAGGTCCGCCAGCGCGGCCAAAAGCCCGTCGGTAGGCGCCACCCGCACCCCGTTGCCGGCCAGGACGGTGACGGCCGCGCCCTGGACCCACACCCGGATGATCACGGGCACGTCCCCGGGAAACCGCCGCAGCACCTGCACCAGGCGCTGCAAATGGGGCGCCGCCTCGCCGGTGATCTCCACCACCAGCGCGGGGCTACCCCCATCCAGCATATCAAAAACCGGGCCGCTTTCGCCAATGGCAGCCGCTGCCGCCGCGGGGGGAGCCGCCGCCGAGCCCGCCGCCGCAAACATGGACACCTGGGCTGGCGGCGGAGCGGTCCCGCCGGTCGCCGCGCCCAGCCGGTCCACCGCCGCCAGCATCTCCCGCCGGCCCGGACCCAACCCGTCCAAGGCTCCCGCTTCGATCAACGCCTGCAGCACCCGGCGGGGCATGAGCCGCCCAGGCACCCGCTGCACCAGATCCTGCAGGGAGCGGAAGGGCCGCTGGCCCCGGGCGGCCACGATGGCCGCCGCGGCCCCGTGCCCCACGTGCTTCACCGCACCGAGGCCGTAGCGGATGGCGCCGTCCGGGGTGACGGTGAAATCGCTGTCGCTTTCGTTGACGTGGGGCGGCAGCACCCGCACCCCCAGTCGGCGGCAGGCAGCCACGTACCGGGCCACCCGGTCGGGATTGCCCCGCACCGACGACAGCAAGGCCGCCATGAATTCGGCGGGGAAATGCCGGCGCAAGTACGCGGTTTCGTAACTGATGCGGGCGTAGGCCACCGAATGGCTCTTGGCAAAGCCGTAGCCCGCGAAGCGCTCCAGCTCCGCAAACACCGCCGCGGCCACGGCCGTGGGCACGCCGCGGGCTTTTGCGCCGGCCAAAAACCGCTCCCGGGCCTCGGCCAGCAGCTGCGGCTGCTTCTTGCTCATCCCCCGCCGCAAAAGATCCGCCTCGGCCGCGCTGAACCCAGCCAGGTCCATGGCGATGCGCATGACCTGCTCTTGGTAAAGGATGATGCCGTAGGTTTCCTCCAGCACCGGCGCGAGGCTGGGGTGCAGGTAGCGCACGGGTTCGCGGCCGTGGCGGCGGCGCAAAAACGCGTCGATGCGCTGCGCGGGTCCGGGCCTTCCCAAGGCCAAGAGGGCCACCAGGTCCGAGAAGGCCTGGGGCTGCAGCTCTGCAGTAAGGCGGCGGAACATGGGGGTTTCCAGCTGAAAGACGCCGTCGGTGCCCTCCTGGCTCAACATGCGGTAGACGGCGCCATCATCCAGGGGCAGCGGATCCGGTACGGTGCCGCCCCGGGCCGCGATGAGCTCCCGGCAGCGCTGGATGACCGTCAGGGTCCGCAGGCCCAGGAAGTCCACCTTCAAGTAGCCCAAGGCCTCCACGTCGGCCATCGGATATTGGATGAGGCGCGTATCCGGCCCGGTGTGCACCAGGGGCAGTTGATCCTCAAGGGGCCCGTCGCCCACCACGATGCCCGCCGCGTGCACCGAGAGGTGGCTGGGCACGCCTTCCACGGCCTGGGCCAGCTGCCAAAGCTGGGCCACCTCCGGGTCCTGGCGGGCCCGCTCCAAGGCAGGCACCGCCGCGGCCGCTGCGGCCAAGGTCATGCCCGGCTCCCCGGGGATGAGGCGCACCAGCCGGTCCACGGCCTCCGGGGCTACCCCCAGAACCCGGCCCATCTCCCGCAACGCGGCCCGCGCGGCCAACGTGGCGAAGGTCGCGATCTGGGCCACCCGTTCCGGCCCGTGGCGGCGGCGGATGTACTCCAGCAGCTCGCCCCGGCGGTAATCGCACACGTCGATGTCGATGTCCGGCGGCGCCTGCCGATCCGGGTTCAGAAACCGCTCAAAGACGAGGCCGTGGGCCAAGGGATCGACGTCGGTGATGCCCAGGCAGTAAGCCACCAGGCTGCTGGTGGCCGAGCCCCGGCCCGGGCCAATGGCGATGCCCTGCTGCCGGGCCCAGCGGACCGCGTCCCACAGGAGGAGAAAGTAGCTGGCCAGCCCCATGCGCTGGATAATGGCCAGCTCGTGCCGGGCCCGGGCGGCCGCAGGGCCGGGCAGGGGCTGGCCGTAGCGCCGCCGGGCGCCGGCTTCCACCAGGCGGGCCAGCAGCTCGTCGGGGGATCGCCCGCCGGGGGCAAAGGCCGGCAGCCGCAAGCCGCCCTGGGCCAACTCCACCTGGCACTGCTCGGCGATGCGCACCGTGTTGCGCAGGGCCGCGGGCCAGTGGGCAAACCGGCGGGCCATCTCCTGGGCCGAGGCCAGGTGCCGGGCCCCGTCGTCGGACGGTAGGGCCGCGGTGCCCCCGGCGGCCCGGCCGCCCGTGGCCAGGCGAGCCAGGGCCGCCCGGGCTGCCGCCTGTTCCGGCACCGTGTAGTGGACGTTGTGGGTGGCCACCACCTCCAGCCCTTCGTCTGCGGCCAGCTGGACCAGTTCCCGGTTGAGGGCCGCTTGCTGGGGCAGGCCATGGTCCTGCAACTCGATGAAGAAGCCATCGGGACCAAACCGTTCCCGGTAGGCGCGGGCCACCGCGCGGGCTTCGTCCCGGCGGCCTGCGGCCAAAAGGGACGGGATCTCGCCCCGCGCGCACCCGCTGAGGACAATCAGCCCGTCGCCCCAGCGCCACAGCGCCTCCCGATCGACCCCGGCCGCTGGATAGCCCGGCCCGCCGGCTCTCCCGCCGCCGTCCGTCCCGCGGCCCCCGACGGCCGCGCTGGCCGCCAAGGTGGCCAGACGGCACAAGTGACGGTAGCCGGTGTCGTCCCGGGCCAGCACCACCACGTGGTGTCCCCCGGGGCCCACCGTCAGCTCGCAGCCAATAATGGGATGGATGCCCGCGGCCCTGGCCGCCCGGTAAAAGCGGGCGGCGCCGAACAACGCGTCGTGGTCGGTCAAGGCCAGGGCCGGCATGCCCAAGGCCGCGGCGCGCGCGACCAGCTCCTCGGGCGCGGGCACCGCGTCCAAGAGGCTGTAGTGGGAATGGGTATGCAGGTGCACAAAGGCCACGCCCATCGCGCCCCCCCGCCCCGCGGGTCCTTGGTCCTACCTTTCGTTCCACCGGCGGCCGGCGCCTGCCGGCGCCGGCCGGCCCGCCAGGCCCCCGGGCTCAGGCCGGAGGGCGGACCGGCATAATCGCCCCCGGCCGCCCGTATGCATGGCGCGGGAGGTCGACCCCGTGCAGGGCGAAATCGTCAAAGGCGTGCTGCTTCCCTTTTTCACCGCGCTGGGCGTCATGCTGGGCGGCTCCCTTTTCGGCGGCCTGGCCGCCCTCTTTTATCCCGAGTCGCCCTTCCACCGCATGCGCGCGCTGGCCGCCGATGTCAAGTTGTGGGCCATTGTGGTGGCCATCGGCGGCACTTTTCCCACCCTGCGGGCCTTGGATTCGGGCTTGTTCAACGGCGAAGCCACCCACCTGATCCGCCAGTTGGGCGTCATCGTAGCCGGGTTTCTCGGCGCCCAGACAGGCTACTGGATCGTCATGAGTTTGACCGGGGGGCGCGGCGGCTGATGGGGCAGGCGGCCACGACCCTGATGCAGCTGAGCCGCTTGGGGGCGGCGCTCCTTTTGGGGGCCCTGCTGGGCGCCCTGGGAGCCACGCTGGTCTTTGGCCTGCGCATGGACGCATTGATCATGGAAAACGCCACCTTGGCCGATCGATTGGCGGACCTGGAGGACAAGTACGAGCGGCTGCTGCAGCAGCCCGCCAGCCGCCTGCAGGCCAAGGATGTGGTGGTGCATCTGGTGGACTTCCGGGGCGATGAGCGCACCGAGCTGGAGCTGCGCCGCTTCGTCCGGGATCTTGTAAAAGATCACGTCATCGGCCAGCCGGTGCAGGACATCGATCATTTGCTCCTGCAAAAGGTAGTGAACGACCGCCGGGTGAGCATTGAAAACCGGGAATGGCACTTAAGGGCCGTCATGAGCTCCATTACGTGGGAGACCTTCTTCATTTATGTGGAGGCGACGGCCCGCATCCCGCAGCCGGACTAAAGGCGCCGTCAGGCTCGCGGCCCGCCGCCCCCGTGGATGGTGTAACTCCAGTTGCGGCCGCCGTTGTTGTCCCAGTTGCCGGCGGTGTCCCGGAAGCAAAATTCCAGTCGGGCGGGCCCCTGCCGCCGGCCGCCGTCGCCCACCTCAATGGACGTCTGAAACCGATGGGGCCCCACCGGGTCCATGACCGCCTCTTGGACATTCTGCCAAGGACCCGGGCCGTAGCCGTAGTGCAGGACAACGCCCGACGCCCCCGCTTGGGCCAAGGGCCCCGCGTAGGTCACCGTCACCCGCTGGCCGGCGGTGATGGGGGTCGGCGAGACGGATACCCCATCGTCGGGCCCCCACTGATACGCTTCTGCCGTCCCCGGGGCCGCGGGACTGTCCGGACGCTCCCCGCCGCTATCCAGTTCCCAGGCCACCTCCATGTCCATTCCCGCTTCCTGGGCCCCTCCCGGCTGGCGGCGGGTGGCCTGGGTTTCCCGGTCCCTTTCCGCGGCTTCCGGTTCGGGGATGCCCAAGCTTTTCCGGATGGCTTCCCAGCTCAGCTTCACCACGGGCCTGCACCCCCTAGATGGCGCTTCAGCCCTAGTCTTGCATCGCGCTCCGGCCCGCTACACTGGCAACATCCGCCGCCGGCAGCCGAAACCGCCCCACCAGGCCGTTGAGCCGTTCGGCCAGCTGCCCCACTGCTTTACAGCGGCGCGCCTTTGGGGTATATTGGGGACGGTCCAGCGGGCATTTTTCGGGAAAGGAGTCTTCGCATGGCAGGCAAGGTCCCCATCACAGTGGCAAAGGGCGACGGCATCGGTCCGGAAATTATGGACGCCACCCTCCACATCCTCATGGAAGCCGGCGCGCAGATCGAACCCGAATTCATCGAGATCGGCGAAAAAGTTTACCTCGCGGGCAACACCAGCGGCATCGGCGAAGAGGCCTGGGAGTCGCTGCGGCGAACCAAAGTGTTCCTCAAGGCGCCCATCACCACGCCCCAGGGCGGCGGCTACAAGAGCCTCAACGTGACCACCCGCAAGGTGCTGGGCCTGTACGCCAACGTGCGGCCGTGCGTGTCCTACCACCCGTTCATCCCGACCAAGCACCCCAACATGAACCTGGTCATCATCCGGGAAAACGAAGAGGACACCTACGCCGGCATCGAGTACCAGCAGACGCCCGACATGACCCAGGGGCTCAAGCTCATCAGCCGCCCGGGCACCGAGAAGATTATCCGCTACGCCTTTGAGTACGCCCGCACTTACGGCCGGAAAAAGGTCACCTGCATGACCAAGGACAACATCATGAAGATGACCGACGGCCTGTTCCACAAGATCTTCGACGAGATCGGCGCCGAGTACCCCGATATCGAGAAGGAACACTGGATCATCGACATCGGCATGGCCAAGATCGCCGACACGCCCGAGCAGTTTGACGTCATCGTCATGCCCAACCTGTACGGCGACATCGCCTCGGACGTAGCGGCGCAGATCGCAGGCAGCGTGGGCCTGGCGGGCTCCGCCAACATCGGGGACCACGCCGCCATGTTTGAGGCCATCCACGGCAGCGCGCCCAGGCGGGCGGGCCAGAACGTGGCCAACCCGTCGGGGCTGCTCCACGGCGCCATCATGATGCTGGTGCACATCGGCCAGTACGATGTGGCCACCCGCGTCCACAACGCCTGGCTGCGCACCCTGGAGGACGGCATCTACACCTACGACATCGCCAAGGACCGGCCGTCGGTGGGGACCAAGGAGTTTGCCCAGGCCGTCGTGGAACGCTTGGGCAAGGTGCCCGAGACGCTGCCGGCCGTGGACTACACCAAGGCCCAGGAGCGCAAGGTGGCCCCTGTCGCCAAGGTGACCGTGCGGCCTGAGCCCAAGCGGGACCTCAACGGCGTCGACGTGTTCCTCTACAACAAGACGCTGTCCGCCCAGGAGCTGGGCCAGAAGCTGGAAGCCCTGGCGGGCCCCGAATTCCAGCTCACCATGATCTCCAACCGGGGCGTCAAGGTGTATCCGGGCGGGTACCCGGAAACCTTTACCGTGGACCACTGGCGGTGCCGCTTCGAGCGGCCCGAGGGGCGGGACGCCGTTTCCCACCAGGACATCCGCTCCCTCCTGGGCCGCATCGAGGGCGCGGGCCTCGAGTGGATCAAACTGGAGAACCTTTACTTGTTCGACGGCGAACGGGCCTACTCGCTGGACCAGGGGCAGTAGCCCCGCAGTCCGCGGGGCCCGGACCCCGCCAGGAAGGCAGGCCGCCAAGGCGGTAGACCAAAAAGGGCTTTGCCAAGGCCTCCCATTGGGGAGGCCTTGGCGCGCGGTGAGGCCAGCTCGAGAGGTCCGCGGTCAAGCCGTGGCGGCCAGGGGCCCGCGGCCCGGCGGGGCGGCGGCTAGCGCACCTGCCCCCGGACCTCCCCCGCGGGAAACCGGGTCGTATGCACGTTGACGTAAGCCATGCCGGCCCGCAGGATCTGCAAGGCGGCCGCCCAGTCCCCCGCCTCCAGCCCCTGGTCGGCGATGGCCACGATATCGCCGGGCACCAAGGTGCCCTCTACGAGACCGCCCGCTTCGGGGCAGGCAGGCTTGCCCCCGCCGCCGCACAGGAAAGCGAAAATGCCGCCGTTGACGCCGGGCTGGCCGAAGTGCAGGTGGGCCACGGTGGCGGGGGAGGTGAGGCCCGAGAAGGACAGCCGGTAGCCCATGGACTGCCCGTCGCGCGCCAGGGTGGCCCGGAAGGCGCCGGTTCCGGACGAGAAAATCGGAGGCACCTCCTCAAAGCCCCTCAGCTCCGCGCGGAAGGTTTGCCCCCTCCGCTGGAGCAGCTCCGGCCCGAACCACGCCGCAGCCAACAATCCGATGGCCGCCAACGCCAGCGCGATCCGCCGCCCGGAAAACGCCCGCACCACGGCCATACCTTTCCCCTCCTCCCGGCGGCCTGTCCCAAGCCCTGGCACGGACTCCGGGGTGGGCAGCCCGCCTGTGCCGGCCCACGGCGGTACATACTTATGACTGGCGGAGAGAAACCATGACCGGGTCTTGCTTTGACAGCTGCAGCCCGTGCCGGGCGCGGACAAAAAGAAAACCCGCTCTGAGAGCGGGTTTCCGTGTGGTACCCCAAGGGGATTCGAACCCCTGTCTCATGGCTGAGAACCATGCATCCTAGGCCGCTAGACGATGGGGGCACGCAGGCTCGCGGCCTCAAACCGAGTCTTATTCTAGCACACGAATCCCCGCTTGTAAAGCCCTTCTGTGCCCGCCGCGCAGCCGGGACAGGACATGGACGGACAACAGCGAATGAGAAAGGGGACAACCAGAAGGAGGTCGGATAGTTGGAGCTGTGGTTGAAGGAGAAGGAAAACGAAAACCTGCACA
>Ga0079224_100016281_pt1 | contig 10440 bp, 8 predicted proteins | sample Stecom2015_FD_80414 | JGI IMG/M metagenome (GOLD analysis project Ga0079224, IMG submission 80414) | Agricultural soil microbial communities from Utah to study Nitrogen management - Steer compost 2015 | ecosystem: Environmental > Terrestrial > Soil > Agricultural land | place: USA: Utah...
ATGACCCAACGGGTCGTTCCCGGCGGCGGCAGATCGTCCAAAGTGAGGGGATTCCCGTCGGGACCCATCACCACCCCATCATATCGGCGTTGCTTCTGCATGCGCCTTTCTCCTTCTTAGCAATCCAACATAACTTGGATCGCTAAAGAAACGGCTAAGACGCGGCATGAAATGAGCGTAGAAGCGTGTCTCGAATTAGAACACGAGTCTCTTACTCATTTCTTACCCGAGTTCCCCTTCGCTTAGCGCTTCACCATCAACAATTCCTCGAGCATCTGGTCGGCCGTCGTGATGATGCGCGAAGCAGCTGAGTAAGCGCGCTGCGTGGTGATGAGGTTCGTGAACTCCGTAGCGAGGTCGACATTCGACGCTTCCAGCGCGCCCGAGACGATTCGGCCCGCGCCGCCGGCGTTGGACGAGTTGATATTGTAGAGGCCGGATTCCAGCGTGGTGCGAAACGCGCCGCCTTGATCGGCCTTCAGGCCGTTAGGGTTCAGGAACGTCGCCAGTGGGATCTGATAGAGCGCACGGGCGCGCCCGTTCGAGAATTGCGCCGTCAGATAGCCGTCGCCTTCGAGCACGAGGCCGACGAGGTCGCCTGGCGGCACGCCGTCCGCCGTCACCGAAGTGACGCCGAAATTGTTGGCGAACTGCGTCATGCCGGTCGTGAGATCGAGCGTCACCGGCTGCGAGGCCGCGCCGGTGGCCGCTGCCCAGTTCACATTGAACGCCGCATCGATGTCTTGCACCGGCGAGGCGGTGCCGTGCGGCGCGACGCTGGCGACGGTGCCGTCCGTATTGAAGGTGAGAATGCCCGCGGCCAACACGCCGCCATTGGCGCCGCCGCCGGTGATGTTGGTGTTGGGACGGGCGTAGGCCTCGACCTGCCACTGGTTCGGGCCCACCTTCAGGAAGCCGAACGCGATCGTGCGCGGCGCGCCCAAGCTATCGTAGATTTCCAGCGAACTTTCGAAGTGCGGCGTGATCGTGCCCGTCGCCATGTCGCCAACGTCATAAGCGCCTTGCGCGCCGGCATATTCGCTCTGACCCGAGTTCAGGTTGGCGTTCAAGCCAACGTTGCGCGTCGGTTCGGCCAGACCGCCGACGCCGGAGATGTTGATCGGCTCAATCGCGGAGAGGGAGGTCGGCGATGACGTCACGCTGCCGTCCGCCGCCACTGGCCAGCCCTGCAAGAACAAGCCTTGCGCGTTGACCATGTAGCCGTCGGCATTGATCGTGAACGAGCCTGCGCGCGTGAACAGCACCGAGCCGCCGTTCGAAAGCTGCTGCTCGTTGGTCGAGACGATGAAGAAGCCATCGCCCGAAATCGCCAAGTCGGTTGTCGAGCGCGATTGCTCGAGCGAGCCCTGCAGCGAGATTTGCTGGCGCGTCAGCGGCAGCACGCCGCCGGCGTTGTAGGTTGTGTTCGAGTTCTGCGCGTTGACGAGCGCCGAAAAATCGACCCCCGAACGCTTGTAGCCAACCGTGTTCACGTTGGCGATGTTGTCGGAAATAACGGCGAGGGCGCTCGAATTGGCGGTGAGGCCAGAAACGCCCGCACGCAAGGCGGTATAGATAGACATGTGTCCCAGCTCCATCGCCGCGTGCGTCCCACCGAACGCGGCATAAGAAAGTTGCTACTGATGGAGCGCTTCTGCGCGTATCGAAGCGTCCGCATTCGGCGGACGCCTTGCTTCTCAGCCCCGATCCAGAACCGAGCGAATTGAGGCCAATTCGCGGGTTCCAGCCGGTGTGATGACGACGGGCGTGGTTCCGGTGAAGTCCACGCCCATGATGGTCTCGCGCACCGAAATCGTCGGCGTGATCGTCTCGCCGTCCGCGTTCGTTGCTTCGAAGGTGATGCGATAGATGCCGTTCTCGGCAGTCTCGCCGTTGGTTTTGACGCCGTCCCAAGCGAACAAGTGCTCGCCCGCGCCGCGCGCGGCGGTGTTGGTCTCGTAGACGACGCGGCCCTGCATGTCGCGAACCTGCACCGTCATCGAGGTCGCTGCTTCCGGCAGGCGGTAGGCCCAGTTCGCAGACGCCGGATCGCCGGCGAGATAAGTCTCGTCCGACTCGATGATCGCGTCGCGGCCAAGATAGGAGAGGGCCGCGCCCGCGGCGGCGGCGTTGTACTGGCCGACCAGGCCTTCAAGCTGCTCGTTCGTGCGGATCTGTTGTTCGACTTGGCTGAACTGCACCAATTGCTGGGTGAACTGCGTTGAGTCCATCGGCGCCAGCGGATCTTGGTTTTGCAATTGCGCCGTAAGCAGCACCAGGAACGTATCGTAATTGTCCGAGAGCCGCGTGCGCGAGTTCGCGGCTTCCGATGCGTTCGTGTTGGTCGTGCCTACGCCAGGGATATCCATCGCCTACGTCCTCAAACCATCATGTCCACGCGCACGCCGCGCCACCGCTCGTATCCGATCGGGCGCGCCACGGGCGCTTGCTGTTGTTCAGTCAGTGCTTCTTCGCCGCCGGCGCCGCGCGCGCCGGTGTTGGCTTCATCGGTTTCGCCGCCGTGACCGCCTTGGCGCAGATCGAACGACAGACCGTTGTCGCTCAGTTGCAGGCCTGCCGATTGCAGCTGTTGCTCAAGCTCACGCGCGTTGCGCGCCAATTCAGTCAGCGCTTGGGGATTGTCGGCGGTGATGACCGCCGTCACGCGGTGATCGCGCGTGACTTCCATGCGCACTTCAACGCGGCCAAGCTCGGCTGGATCGAGGCGCAGTTCGAAGCTGGTATTGCCGCCATCAAAGCGGCGGATGATCTCGCGTCCAACCTGCGCCGCCGCCGGCGCCGCCCGTTGTGCGCCGCTATCGATTGCGGCGTGCTGAACGTGGGTGCTGGCCTGCGAGGCGGTGGTTGTGATCGCATTAGTCTGCGCGATCTGCGAGCCATCCGGCGCGCTGCCCGGCGCTTGCGGCGTCACCGCAACTGGATCGATCATGAGATTACCAACGCCGCTTGCCGCCGTGCGCGGCGCCTGCGTCTTGGCGTTTATGGCCGGCGCCGGTGCTTCGGCTTTGCCGTCCTTCGGGGCGGCGGCGTCGGTCTCAGCCGTCTGCTGCGTCGCCCGTGTCGTGCGTTGCGTTGCTTGCGTTAGCGCTTGCGGGGCAGGGGCGACCGTCGCGGCGAGCGCGTCACGCACTGGCTGCGGCAAAGGTTCGACTTCGGCCGCTGTGCTCGTGTCCGGAAGCTGTTGCGCCTGCTGCTGTGTGGTCTGCGCGCTTTGCGGTTGCGCCGGGGCTTGCGGCGCGTCAGTCGGCGCCGAGGGTTTGACCTCAGCTTGGCCGTGCTTGCCCGCGACCGGCGCGTTTTGCGCAACTGGCTGCGCCGCTGCCGCCATCGCCGGTTCGCTCTCCGGTGCAACGGGCGCTTGCGGTGGGATCGCCGGCGCCGCCTCGGCATCAGTGCTTTGCGGCGCTTGTTGTTGCTGGGGCTGCGATGCCGCGATCTGCACCACAACCGGCGCGGCCATCGGCGGTGGCGCGGCTTGCGGCGGCGGCCCGCCAAGCAACGCTACATCTGGATCGATCGGCTCGTCCGCCGCTTGCGTCTCGTCTGCAGGCTGCGTCTCGGCGGCTGGCGCGCTCTCGTCCGTCGCTTCGTTCCGCGCGGGGGCGGGGCGTTCGCGCGGCGGCTCGCTCGCGGCGTCGAGGTGGTCGTCGAAGCTTTGGCCGTTGTCGTCTTGCGCGGGTTGCGCGGGCGCGCGCTGCGCCTGCCGCGTTGGCGGCGTGATGGCGTCAAGCACTGGCTCTGGCGCGAAGTTCATAAGTCCCCCGGCTTGGACGGCGGCTTGTCCCCGCGCCCAGCCCGCGACCCCGAGCAAGCTCCGGGCCACGCCGCTAACCATGATAAAAGGCAGCAAAATCAATACTATGAATTCTGACTAGCTCGGCCCAATGGGGCCGAACCGGCAAATTCCGCCGCCCCGCCCGGCAGCTTCTGCCGGGCGATTAACCATGGCCCCAAGCTTGCGTGGTGAGTGCCTGATGCACCACGCGCGCGCCCTCCAGCGCGTGCCGCGCGCAGGGGAGAAAGCGTGTTGTTTCAAACACTTAGTAGCGCTGATCGTGCGCCTCACGCGCTTGCGCGCGCCCGGCTGATTTTGCCGGGCGCCGGGCGCCTTTTGCCGGGGGCGCAGCCATGGTCGGCCTAACTTCGGTTCTCCTCGCTGGCCTCTCCGGCCTGCGCGCCGCGCAAACCGGCGTCGCCACCGTTTCGCAGAACATCGCCAACGCCAACACGCCTGGCTACGTCCGCACAGAGATGATCCTCGCGCCGCGCACGCAAATCGGCGCCGGCGCGGGCGTTGAGATCACCGGCATCCGCCGCGCCGCCGACCGCTTCCTCGCCACCGCAAGCTACATCGCCGCTTCTGCCGCGGGCTCCGCCTCCGCGCGCGCTGATCTTCTTTCACGCGCCCAGCAAAGCTTCGGCGATCCCTCGAGCGCGTCCTCCATGTTCGGCATGGTCGATGAATATTGGTCGGCGCTCACTGAACTCGGCGTCGATCCCGCTTCGAGTTTGCGCCGCGCCGATGCAGTCAGCGCGCTACAGGCGACCTATTCGGAAATCCATCGCATCGGCGACTCCCTGCAGCAGCTGATCAGCGAAGCGGATCAACGCATCGGCGACGCCGTCTCCGAAGCTCAAAATCTGATGAACCGGATCGCGGACCTCAACAACGAGATCCGCCTCACCAAACGCACAGGCGCCGATACAAGCTCCGCCGAGAACGCGCAATCGGCGCTCATCGATCAGCTCTCAGCGCTGATGGACGTTCGCGCCACGCCGCAAGCCGACGGCAGCACCCATGTCCGCACCGGCGGCGGGGCGCTGCTTGTCGGCGTCACCGCGGCGACGCTCACCTACACGCCCAACCCTTCGCCCTACGCCACGCACGGCGTCATCTCCCTCAATGAAGAGCTGGGTTCGCAAACCAACATAGAGTCATTCCTCACAGGCGGCGAAATCAAGGGCCTCCTGCAAGCGCGCGATGTCGATCTTCCCGGCCTCGCTGAAGCACTCGGCGGCTATGCCGGCGCGCTCGCCGACGTGATGAATGCGGTTCACAACGAAAACGCCTCGTCGCCTGCCGTATCTTCGATGACGGGCCGCCAAACCGGCCTCTTGAGCACGGACGCGCTCAACTTCACCGGCAGCGCCACCATCGCGCTCGTCGATTCTGGCGGTGTTCTTCACGACCGCCTCACCATCGATTTTGACGCGGAGACCATCAGTTCGGAATCGCCGCCCAACACCGTTTCATTCGCTGGCGCCGGCACGATCAGCGATTTCGTCAGTGCGCTGAACACAGCGCTCGCGGCTGAAACGCCTTCGTCAGGCGCCGCCACATTCACTGACGGTGTCCTCTCGCTCAACATGAGCGGCAACGCCGGCATCGTCATTCAGCAGGATGAGGCAGATCCCGCGCTCCGGGCAGGGCGCGGCTTCTCGCACTTCTTCGGCCTGAACGATCTCGTCTCGCGCCCGACGCCGCTCTTCTTCGAAAGCGGCGTCAGTGGCGGCGATCTGCATGGCTTTGCCGGCAATGGCGCGATCTCCTATGAAATTCGCGACACGCAAGGCCGCTTCATCGCCACCCGCAGCGTCTCCATCACCGGCCCGCTCGCCGCGCCTGGGGCGACGTGGAACGACCTCCTCTCCGCGCTCAATGCGCCGGGGACCGGCCTTGGCGAATACGGCGCCTTCTCGCTCGATAACGCGACCGGGCGCATCAGCTTCGCGGCGAACGCGGCCTTCAATGTCGAACTCGTCAACGATACCACCCAGCGCGGCAATACCGGCGTTGCGTTCTCCGCATTACACGGACTCGATTCCGCTGCTAGCGCCGGCCGCGCGACCGAAGTCACTGTCAACGCGCTGATCGCCAACAACACCAATCGCCTTGCGGTTGGCCGCCCTGACCTCTCCGGTCTGATCGGCGAGAAGGTTATCGAAGCCGGCGACAATCGCGGCGCCAATGCGCTCGCGGCCGCACGCAACACGATGCAGAATTTCGGCGCCGCCGGGGTGCTCACTGCGCAAACCGGAACGCTTGCCACTTATGCGGCGCGTCTGGGTGGCGAAGCCGGGCGCCTCGCCAGCGATGCAGAGCGCCAAGCCGCGGGCGCCGCCGCCGTCGCCACCGCCGCCGCCGATCGCCGTGGTGAAATGGAATCCGTCAGCATCGACGACGAGCTGATGAAAATGACCACTTACCAAAACTCATACGCCGCCGCCGCGCGCGTCATCCAAGCCGCCACCGAAATGCTCGATGTGCTCATGACCATCGGCTACCGCTGAGAGTGAACGAGAATGTCCGCCAGTACGCCACTCAATGCCCGTTTCTTCACGCGCGCCCAAGGCGACGTGCGCCGCATCACCAGCGAGCTTGGCAATCTGCAGGCGCAGATCGCGTCGGGCGAGAAAGCCAACACGCTGCAGGGCTTTGGCGGCGCGTCGAGCCGTATCCTCAGCGCCAGCTCGATGCGCGCCTCGACAGATGCGCGCGCCTCGGTCATCAACCAGATCGAAGCGCGGTTTGGCGTGCAAGCTTCGGCGCTGGGTCAAATCTCGGACGCCACCCAATCGCTCGCGGTCGCCATTCGCGAAGCGATCAGCGCTAACGACGGCCGCGGGGTTTCCACCGAACTTGAGCTTGCGTTCAACTCCATCGTCGGCGCCTTGAACGAAACCTGGAACGGCCAGCCCATGTTCGCCGGCGAACGCCAGAGCGGTTCGCCCGTGCAGATCAGCTCGCTCGATGAGCTGGCGACAACGACGCAGCCCGAGGATTTGTTCGACGAAGCGTCACGTCACCAGATCATTGATCTCGGCGAGGGCGCGCCGGTTAAACTCGCCGCGAAGGCCTCCGAACTCTCGACCGATCTCTTCGACACGCTGCGTCAGCTCAAACACTTGCTCGATGGCGCCGGCGGCGCCCTCGGTTCACCAATCAGCGGGCCCAATACTAGCTTGCTGCAAAGCATCGCCGCCGATCTCGACACGCACGCCAAAGAGTTCGTCACCGAACAAGGCCGCACCGGTCAGCTGCAGAAGCGTTTCGAGGAAGATCGCTTGCGGCTTGAGGCGCGCTCCGATCTCCTGTCCAAGGAAATCGGCGATCAGACCGACGCCGATCTCGCCGAAGTCTCGATCCGCCTCAACACGCTGCTGGTCCAATACGAAGCGGCGGCGAAGACTTTCGCCGAACTCTCGCAGCTGAGCTTGCTGCGGTACCTCTGACGTTTCCCGGCCAAGCGAGCGCGCATCGAAAGATGCGGGCGAGCGCAGAGCCGGGACCCATGGGCCATCACGCTCAGGACGCGGCCCCTGGGTCCCGGGTCTCACTGCGCTCGCCCGGGAAGCGTGATTCCACAGCCTTGCGAAACCCGCGTTCACCGGTCATATCCGCAACTCCAATTTCGTTCCGGACCTTGAATCCGGGAGGGGATAGAAGATGACCATGCTCGACGCCGCGCCGCAAAAGGCGCGCGCACTCAACTCACTCGGTTTCGCCAAGCCGCCCAGCGAAACGCGCGTCGTCGCCGCCATGTCGGGCGGCGTGGATTCGTCCGTCGTTGCGGCCATGCTGAAGCGCGAAGGCTATGACGTCGTCGGCGTTACTTTGCAGCTTTACGATCACGGCGCTGCGGTGAACAAGCCAGGCGCCTGCTGCGCCGGCCAAGACATCCACGACGCCCGCCGGGTCGCCGACGCGATGGGCTTTCCGCACTACGTGCTCGATTATGAAAGCCGCTTCCGCCACGCTGTGATGGAAGATTTCGCGGACACGTACCTGGCGGGCGCAACGCCTATCCCGTGCGTGCGCTGCAATCAAACCGTGAAGTTCAAGGATCTGAAGCGCGTCGCGGAGGATCTCGGCGCGGATTGCCTCGCCACCGGCCACTACGTGCAACGCCTCGAAGGGCCGCACGGCGCCGAACTCCACCGCGCCGCCGACGCCAGCAAGGATCAAACCTATTTCCTGTTCGCGACCACGCGCGATCAGCTCAACTATCTGCGCTTTCCGCTCGGCGGCCTGCCGAAGAGCGAAACGCGCGCGCTCGCCAACGAGCTTGGTCTCCGCGTCGCTGAAAAACCGGATAGCCAAGACATCTGCTTCGTGCCGAACGGCAAGTACCAAGACATCGTGCAAAAGCTCCGCCCGGGCGCGATCGAGCCGGGTGAGATCGTGCACGTCGATGGCCGCGTCATGGGCGAGCACAACGGCATCATCAATTTCACCGTCGGCCAACGCCGCGGCCTCGGCATCGCCACCGGCGAACCACTCTTCGTCGTAAAGCTCGACGCGGCCAACAAGCGCGTCATCGTCGGCCCGCGCGAAGAACTCGGCGTCACGCGCATCGCCTTGAAGGAAGTGAACTGGATCGGCGACGGTGAAACTTGGCGCGACGGCCAAGACATCTTAGTGCGCGTTCGATCCACGCGCCCGCCCGTTCCCGCGAAGCTCGTTCTTGGACCGCCGGCGCCCTCGCCGGCGGTAGCTGCCAACAACGAGTCCAACACGCGAAAGACCACGCTCATCTCCACCATCCCCGCCGGCGAGGCGCCGGCGGTCCAAGCGCCGCTCCATACGCACAGCGTCTTGCTTGACGCGCCGGAAGAGGGCGTAGCCCCGGGCCAAGCCGCCGTGTTCTACGACGCGAACTCCACGCGCGTCCTCGGCGGCGGCTGGATCATGAGCACGCAATGAGCATCGACGACCAAGCCCGCGCATTGCTGAAAGAAGTAATGACGCCCAAGCGCCGCGCGCGCCAACGCATTGCCGAGCCGCTGCGCAACGCCGAGCAGGTTGAGATCGAAACGCCCGCCGGCAAGGTCGCCGCCTGGCGCCACGGCGAAGGGCCGGCGGTGCTGCTCGTCCACGGCTGGCAGGACGACAACTCACTCTGGAGTCCGCTCATTTCCGCGCTCGCCGAGCTCGGCATCGCGTCAGTCGCGTTCGATCTTCCCGGCCACGGCTTCTCCGAAGGAGAAACCTGCCCGCCCTCCGTCGCCGCGCAAGCGATGCAACAGCTCGCCGAACGACTCGGCCCCATCGACGCTGTCGTCACCCATTCCTTCGGCGGCCCCGTCACCGGCTTCGCGTTGCTCAACGGCTTCAGCACGCGCCGCATCGCGCTGATCGCACCGCCGCGCGGCCGCAACAAACGCTGGTTCGATTTCGCCGAAGAGCAGGGCATCTCGCCTGAGGTCGTCCACCGCGCCCGCGAAATCTACGCCGCCGAAGCCGGCCTCCACGCCACGTTCGATCTCGCCGAAGTCGCCAGCCCGATCGAAACGCTCGTCCTTCACTCCATGGATGACGACGCCGTCGAGTGGCAAAACGGCGAAGCCATCGCGCAACACTGGCCTAACGCAGAACTCGTCCTCTGCGACGGCCTAGGCCATCGCATGATCGCGCAGGATCGCAGCGTGATCGAACGCATCGTTCAGTTCGTGGCGTAGTCAACGTTTCCCGGACGCAGCCCCTGCGAAAGCAGGGGTGCGATCCGGGACCCAGGGGCAACATGCTGCGCTCTTTCACTCACTAGGTCCCGGCTCTTCGCTTCGCTACGGCCGGGAAGCGCGGAGAGCTAAAGCGGCAACCGCTCCGTCGCCCGCAACACCCGCTCCACATCCCGCGGCGACACGATCTCCACCGCCTCCGCCTGCGCGCTCTTCCAGCCAGCGTACGCCGCCTTCAGCCGCGCGCGACCTTCACGCGTCAGCCGCAAGCGCCGTTGCCGCCCATCCGCAAACACCTCGACCCAGCCCGCATCTTCCATCGGTCGCAGCGTCCGCGTCAGCGTCGACGGTGACAACTCACGCATTTCTGCAAGCCGCGACATCGTCAGCTCCGGCTCCTCCGCAATTCCGGCGAGCAACCCGAACTGCGACATGCTCACGCCACTGGCAGCCAGACGCGCCTCGTACAGCGACAAAAGCCGCCGCGACGCGAGCTTGAGCCGCAAATAGAGGCACGGCGGCGCCTCATCTGCCGGTATCATCACCGGCGGCGCCTCGGCTTTAAGCTGACGTTTCGGCATCTTGACGGTCCACGTTCGCGGTTCTACTTCCAGCCCAATACTTGTATATACAAATAAGGCAAGTCCAGATGGCCGAGAGCGAAACCTTCGATCCCAAAGCCGCTGCTCAAAAATTGCTCAGCATGTCCGGCCTCGAAGGCCTGCGTTACATGATCGCCGGCAATCACCCGCCGCCCTCGATCGCTACCACGCTCGGTTTCACGCTCGCGGAAGTGGAAGACGGCCGTGCGCTCTTCCTCGGCGATCCAAGCGATCGCATCTTGAACCCGCTCAATGTTGTTCACGGCGGCTGGGCGCTTACATTGATTGACAGCTGCACCGGCTGCGCCGCGCATACAACGCTTCCCGCGGGCGTCGGCTACACAACCGTGGAAACCAA
>Ga0079224_100016285_pt1 | contig 10440 bp, 11 predicted proteins | sample Stecom2015_FD_80414 | JGI IMG/M metagenome (GOLD analysis project Ga0079224, IMG submission 80414) | Agricultural soil microbial communities from Utah to study Nitrogen management - Steer compost 2015 | ecosystem: Environmental > Terrestrial > Soil > Agricultural land | place: USA: Utah...
CACCGCGGCCTGGATCTGCTCCTCGGTGGCGTCCACCACCTTGTCGGTATAGCGCTTGAGCAGCAGGCCATAGCCGAGGTCCTCCCGACGCGCCATGAACTCTTCCCGGGCGGCCTCGTCGTAAGGATTGGCGCGCAGCCTGGTGAGCGCGTCGTAGGCAAGCATGCCGCTGCGGATGCGCTGCTCGCTCTCAGCCATCAAATCCTTAATGCCGATGACGGGCTCATCCACCGAGCGGGTGGCGAGTAGACCCATCACCCAGGGAATATTCAAAGCGCCCCGCGTCTCCAGCTTCTCGGAGTCGATCCAGCCAGCCACCGTGAACGAGGCCGGCGGCTCCTGAGTCTCCCACATGGCCTCGATGGCGGCGAGCTTCACCTTCTGCACGGTGCCCAGGCTGTAGCCGTGCTCGTCACCCAGGGTGATCACCGACAGCACGCCGGCCAAGCCGAAGGCCGCAGCGATGGCGAACGAACGCCGGGCGAAGGCGACGTGGCGGCCTCGCAGCAGGTACCAGGCGCTCACGCCGAGCACGAAGACGGCGGCGGTGACGTAGCCGGCCGAGACCGTGTGGACGAACTTCACCTGCGCCACCGGGTTGAAGAAGACGTCAGCGAAGCTGGTCATCTCCATGCGCAGGGTCTCGGGATTGAACGCGGCGCCGGCGGGATACTGCATCCAGCCGTTGGCGATTAGGATCCAGAGAGCCGAGAAGTTCGAGCCTAGCGCCACCAGCCAGGTGACGATCAGGTGCTGTACCTTGCTCAACCGCTCCCAGCCGAAGAAGAACAGGCCGACGAAGGTCGCCTCCAGGAAGAAGGCCATCAGCCCCTCGATGGCGAGCGGCGTGCCGAAGATGTCACCAACGTACTGGGAGTAGTAGGACCAGTTCGTGCCGAACTGGAACTCCATGGTGATGCCGGTGGAGACACCGAGGACGAAGTTGATGCCGAACAGCTTGCCCCAGAACTTCACCATATCCTTGTAGATCTGCTTGCCGGTCATGACGTAGACCGACTCCATGATGGCAAGCAGGAAGGACAGGCCCAGGGTCAAGGGCACGAATATGAAGTGATACATGGCAGTCAATGCGAACTGCCAACGCGATAGTTCAACGACTGTATCCGAGATCATGTTGCCTCACCTTTCTAATGCCCCGAAATCAGCATATTGCGGAGCAGCAAAAGCATGTTGACGCAAATCAAGATGGACCGGGCTTGACGGTCCAGGACGTCCTGCGCGCAGGCGCGCTGTCGCCAAACGACGACCGTGCGCGGGCTTGCCCCGCAAGGCTTGTGCCGTTGGGGCCCGATTTCCGCCGCCTGACGGTGACAGCCAGATCCGCTGGCACCGGTGCCTGGCCTGGCCATCAATGAAAAAACTCAGAAAATCGAACACTTAGGAAATACGACCGAAATTGGCACGGCAGTTGCCTAGTTGATCGTGCTTCGGTGGGATACGCACGGGATGTGCGGCGGGGTTGCACCAGGGACAGGGCACCTGGAGGAACAGGGACGTTCTGCCTACCGAACCCGAGCACAGGGCAGAGATGTGGCGATGAAGGAGATGCTGTTCATTACCGTTGCCGTGCTGGTGCCGCCGACACTAACGTTCCTCGGCGTGGTCGGCGAGCGCCCGCAGTCGCGCTTCGAGCAAGGCTGGCATCTCCCGGCCGGCGCGAACCAGCCGCCGCCGGCCGCTGGCGAACGGAACGGCGCCAGCCCGCCCCGGCCGTGCTGGCCCGAAACCGCCCAACGGCAGCCAACGTCCTCCTAGCGGGCCGTGACGTCGCGGCGGCCGGCGACGCTTGTTCCCTCTTGTGCCCGCGTATACAGTTAGGGCGTTTGACCAATCCAACCCGTTGACCAAGCATCTCGGATGACCGGCAGCGGCTCCAATCCTGCGGGGTCCGCAAGGAATACACGTGAACGCATTCGTCTGGCCGATCCGGGTCTACTACGAAGACACCGACAGCGGCGGCATCGTCTACCATGCCAACTACCTCAAGTACATGGAGCGTGCCCGTACCGAGTGGCTGCGCGCGCGCGGCTTCGACCAAGGCCGGCTGAAGCAGGAACTCGGCGTCATCTTCGTGGTCCGTTCCCTGCAAATCGAATACGAAAAACCGGCGCAAATCGACGACAAATTACAAGTTGTTACCCAGGTCGCGGCACAACGGCGGGCAAGTCTGCTATTCCATCAGCTCATCCAGCGCGAGGACCCCGAGCCCGTGGTGCTGATCCGCAGCGAAGTCAAGGTAGCTTGCCTCGACAGCCGCACGCTCAAGCCTCGCGCCATACCGGACCAGATTAGAATGGAGTTAACGGATGTCGGTTGACCTTTCCCTCGCGCACCTGATTTGGCAGGCGAGTCCAGTTGTCAAGCTCGTCATGCTGATTCTGGTCGGCGCCTCGATCGCCTCCTGGGCGGTCATCTTCCACAAGCGGCGACAGCTGCGGGCGGCCGCCGAGGGCGCTGAGCAGTTCGAGGAGCGGTTCTGGTCCGGCGGCAACGTGGCCGAGCTCTACGCTCAATCCAATCGCACCGACGAATTCAGCGGCGGCCTGGAACGCATCTTTCGGGCCGGCTTCCGGGAATTCTCCCGCATGCGCAAGCAGCAGGTCAGTCCGGAAGCGGTGGTCGAGGCCTCCCAGCGGGCCATGCGGGTGGCGCTGACCCGAGAAGCCGACGAGCTGGAGGCCCAGCTGCCCTTCCTGGCGACGGTTGGCTCCACCAGCCCCTACATCGGCCTGTTCGGCACCGTCTGGGGCATCATGAACTCCTTCCAGGCCCTGGGACACATGCAGCAGGCCACACTCGCCACCGTGGCCCCCGGCATCGCCGAGGCGCTGATCGCCACTGCCATCGGCCTGTTCGCGGCCATTCCCGCGGTCATCGCCTACAACCGCTATGCCAACCGCGCGGAACGGCTGATCAGCCGCTACGAAGTCTTCATGGAAGAGTTCACCAGCATTCTGCAGCGCAACACCCAGAGCATCGTCGCCAGCGACGAGCGCTCGGCAGGATGAGGCAGAGCCATGCCCGCTCCGGTCACGCCCTCCATCGCCCGTCGCCGCAGCCGCCGCCGGCCGCTGTCGGAAATCAACGTCGTGCCGTACATCGACGTCATGCTGGTGCTGCTGGTCATCTTCATGGTCACTGCGCCCCTGCTCACCCAAGGGGTGGTGGTCGAGCTGCCCCAGGCTGACGCAGCGCCCTTGGACAACAAGCAGGCCGAACCGCTCATCGTCGGCATCATGGCCGATGGCAGCTACCACTTGAGTATCGAGCAGGAGCGCGAGGTCAGCCTACAGGAAATGCTGACCATGGTCGCCGCGGTCATGCGCCAGCGCCCGGATACCCCGGTCCTGGTGCGGGGCGACAAGAACGTCCCCTATGGCCGTGTGGTGGAGGCCATGGCCCATCTGCAGCGAGCCGGCGTGCCGCAAGTCGGCCTGATGACGGAGCCGGCCGGACGCTAATGCCATGCGCTACGACCCTCACACCCTCAAGGCAATCGGACTGTCGCTGGCGCTGCATGCCGTCGTCGCCGGTGCCTTCCTTTTCAGCCTGTCGCTGCCTGGCAGGCTGCCGGAGGTGCCGCCGCAGGACACCGACCAGCCAATCCAGGCCGTCGCGGTGGACAGCCTCGCCGTCCAGCAAGAGATGGAGCGGCTGCAGACCAAGCAGGCCGCCGAACGCGCAGCCGAGGAGCGGCGCCGCCAGGAGCTTGCCGAGCAGGAGCGCCGCGCGCGCGAGGCCCGCGAGCGCGAGGAACGGCGGCTGCAGGAACTGGCCCGCCAGCAGGAAGAGCTCAAGAGACAGCAGGCCCAGGAAACCGAGCGGCTGAAGAAGCTGCAAGCGGAGCGGGCAGCTGCCGAGGAAGCCAAGCGCAAGGCCGAGGAAGAGGCCCGCCTGGAGCGCGAGCGCAAGGCCCGCGAGCAGGCCGAGCGCAAGCGGCTGGAAGAGGAACGCCGCAAGGCGGAGGAAGCAAAGCGGAAGGCGGAAGAAGAGCATCGCAAGGCCGAGGAAGCCAAGCGCCGGGCCGAGGAGGAGCGTCGCAAGGCCGAAGAAGCACGGCGCAAGGCGGAAGAGGAAGCCAAGCGCAAGGCTGAGGAAGAGGCCCGGCGGGCCCAGGAGCTGCAACGGCGCATCCAGGGAGCCGTCCCGGGCTGGGCCAACGCGGTCAAAGTCCACGTCCAGCGCTTCTGGGCCCTGCCGCCCGGCTCCTACAGCGGCCGGGAGACGCTGGTGGAGATCCGGCTAGCACTCAACGGCACCGTGCTCGGGGTGCGGACGGTGCGCTCCAGCGGCGACCCGTCCTTCGACCGCCTGGCCGAGGCCACCATCCAGAAAGCCAGCCCGCTGCCGATGCCGAGTGATCCTGAGGTCGCCAAGGCCTTTGCCAGCCAAGGTGTCCAGTTCATCTTCAAGCCGAGTGAGTAATGCTGAAACAAACGTCTAAACGCTTGTTCATCCTGATGCTGCTCGTCGCCGTCGCCGGCGTGGGACCGGCAGCAGCGCAGCCGATCACCATCGAGATCACCGGCGCCGCCGAGGCCGCCATTCCCATCGCTGTGGTGCCTTTCAGGGTCAGCGGCAACGCCCCGCCGCCGGAGGACGTTGCCGCCATCATTGCCGCCAACCTGCGCCGGACCGGCCAATTCGAACCGCTCGCCACTGGTGACATGCTGTCGCGGCCGTCCCGCTTCGACGAAGTGCAGTTCCCGCAATGGCGCGCCCTTGGCGTGGACAACCTTGTCATCGGCAGCATTCAGCCGCTGGCCAGCGGCGATTACCAGCTACGCTTCGAACTGCTCGACGTCTACAAGAGCAGCAAGCTGCTGGAGAAGGCCTATCGGGTGCCCTCCGCTTCCTTGCGCGATCTGGCCCACAACATCAGCGACCTGATCTATCAGGCCATCACCGGCACGCCTGGTGCCTTCAACACCAAGATCCTCTACGTCACCGAAACGCGGCAAGGCGATCAGCGCCGCTACCAGCTGATTCATGCCGACGCCGACGGCAAGCGGCCCCAGGTTCTGCTGACCTCGACCGAGCCCATCATGTCGCCGGCCTGGTCGCCGGACCGCCAGCAGGTCGCCTACGTTTCCTTCGAATCGGGTCGGGCCGAGGTCTGGGTCCAGCCGGTCTACACCCGACAGCGGCCGGTGCCGCGGCGCAAGGTCGCCGCCTTCCCTGGCCTCAACAGCGCCCCGGCTTGGGCCCCGGACGGGCGGCGCCTGGCGCTGACCCTGTCCAAGGACGGCAATCCCGACATCTACGTGCTGGACCTGGATACCGGACGCCTGACCCAGATCACCCGGCATTGGTCGATCGACACCTCGCCGGTCTGGTCGCCGGACGGGCGCTTCATTTACTTCATGTCCGAGCGCGGTGGCGGCGCCCAGATTTACCGGGTGCCGGTCACGGGCGGCGAGGCCGAGCGGGTGACCTTCGCCGGCCGCTACAATGTCGACCCCGCGATCTCGCCGGACGGCAAATATCTCGCCATGATCCACCGCACCGAGAGTGGCGACCAGGTCGCGGTGCTGGATCTGGCAACTCAGCAGCTGCGGGTGCTCAGCCAGGGCCCCCTGGACAGCGGTCCCAGCTTTGCCCCCAACGGCTCCATGCTGATCTACAGCCGCGGCGACCATCGCCTCGCGACCGTCTCCATCTACGGCCGCGTGGACCTGCCGCTGGAGCTGACCCACGGCAAAGCCCGCTCACCCGCATGGTCGCCACGTTGATTTTTGGTTCGATAACACACTAAGGAGCATGATCTGATGAAGCTGGCTCGTTTTATTCTCGCGACTGCCCTGTTGGCCTTGCTTGCAGGCTGTGCGACGCACGGAGGCGTAGAAGCGGAACCGGTGGTGGAGGACCGCGCAGCGGCGACCGGTACGGCCTCTGACGACGTGACCGCCGGCGCCGAGGCTGGCGGTGCCATGCCGGGCGCAGGCTTCACCGTCGAGGATCTGGACGATCCCGCCAGCCTGCTGTCGCAGCGGGTGGTCTATTTCGCCTTCGACAGCAACGAAATCAGCGAAGAGGCGGCCGCCGTGATCGAGGCCCATGCCCGCTTCCTGGCCGCCCACCCGGAGATGCGCGTCATCGTCGAAGGGCACACCGACGAGCGCGGCTCGCAGGAGTATAATCTGGCCCTGGGCGAGCGCCGCGCCGAAGCCGTCAAGCGCGTGCTACTGCTGCATGGCGTGCTGCCGGAGCAGGTCGAGGTGGTCAGCTACGGCGAGGAGAAGCCGGCCGTGGAAGGCAGCAACGAGGAAGCCTGGGCGCTCAACCGACGCGCCGAGCTGGTCTACCAGCGCTGATGCCTTGACCACTCCTCGGGCACTGGGACGTGCCTGCGATCGAGCCAAGGCTCGTTGCACGTCTTGGAGCGACCGCGGCCAGGCCGGACGCCTGGCCGCGGCGCCGACTGAGGACAACGATGATCGGATCAACGCGACCGCTTCGACATCACCGGTTTTTCGTCGCTGTCACGCTGGGACTGGCATTGACCACCCTATCCCTCGACGCCAACGCTCAAAGGCGGGTAGAGGAGCGGCTGAGCCGCATCGAGCGGCTGCTGGACAGTGGCGTCCTCACCGACATGGCCAATCAGCAGGAACAAATGCGGCAAGCGCTGCAGGAGCTGCGCGGCGAGGTCGAGCTGATGCGGCGTGAACTGAACGAGTTGCGCCAGCGTCAGCACGATCTGTACGCGGACACCGATCGCCGCCTGCAGCAGCTGGAAGCCCGCCCCCAGCAACCACAGTCGACGCCAAGCCCCCAAAACCAGTCCGCTGCCCCCGAGGTCCCGGTCGCCCAGCCGCCGGACGAGCTGACCGCTTACCGCAGCGCCTTCGAGGCCCTGAAGGCCGGTCGCTATGCCGAGTCCACTGCCGCCTTCCAGGCGTTCTTGCAGCAGTTCCCGCAAGGCCGCTATGCGCCCAACGCGCTCTACTGGCTGGGTGAGTCCTACTACGTGGTGCGCGATTTTCGCAATGCCCTGGTGCAGTTCCAGCGTGTCGTCGACGAGCATCCAGCCAGCTCCAAGAGCCCGGACGCCTTGCTCAAGATCGGTTTCGTCTACCACGAACTGGGCGACATCGCCAAGGCGCGGCGGGTGCTGGAGCAGGTCCGGACCGACTATCCCGACACCTCGGCAGCGGCACTGGCGGAGCGACGCCTGGCCCGGCTGCCGGCCCGCTGAGTCGAGCGCGATCCCGGTCACGAACGAGTTTACCTTGCGCTAGCCATTGGCTATAATCCTGCGCCTCGGGAACGGGCCGTTAGCTCAGTTGGTAGAGCAGAAGACTTTTAATCTTTTGGTCGTAGGTTCGAGTCCTACACGGCCCACCAACTCCTCCTCAACCACCTTCTCCAGCCCGTGTCCCGCCCGCATTGGAAGTGCATTCCAAGATTCACGAAGGCGGGCAAGACCATGCACGGACATGCAAGGTGGTTGATGCTTCTGGCAACTCTCGCAGGCTGCGCCTCGCAGCCTGCGCCTCCCACTGATCTCGCGGTCGGGGGCAGGCTCAATCTCGGCCGTGGCCAAATCCAGGTCACCATCAACGACGAGGTCGTCATCCAAGGCCCGTTGCGGCTGCGCGGTCCGATGGCCCCCTTCGGGTTCGGCCGCTCGTCGTCAAATCCGTTTCCCCTACGCGGGGAATACAGGGGGCAGCAGGTAGAGGTGGAATGCTGGAAGCAGCCGATCGTCGGCGACCCCCTCTGCCATGTGGAGCTGGCCGGACGGCGTATCGCTACCCTCATCTTCGATCCCGAGGGGCGGGCCGGAACGGCCAGCGAGGACTAATCCCCGCAGCTTTCAGACTGTAGAATACCGGGTTTACGCTGCCGAAGAGGATAGCCGATGACCGCGACTCCCGACGCGCTGCACAGCGCCGATCTGCGTAGCTTGCCGCTGTTGCACCAGGGCAAGGTGCGCGATGTTTATGCCATCGACGACGAGCGGCTGCTCATCGTCGCCACCGACCGGCTCAGCGCCTTCGACGTCGTCCTGCCCGACCCCATTCCCGGCAAGGGTCTGGTGCTGACGGCGGTCTCCAATTTCTGGTTCCGCCGGCTGCAGCACATCGTGCCCAACCACCTGCTCGACGTACCCCTGGCTGAAGTCATCCCCGATCCCACGGAACGCGCCCGGGTGGAGGGGCGCGCAGTGGTCGCCAGGCGAGCCCGGCCGCTGCCGGTGGAGGCCATCGCCCGCGGCTACCTGATCGGCTCGGGCTGGAAGGATTATCAGCGCACCGGCGCAGTCTGCGGCATTGCGCTGCCGCCCGGTCTGCGCCAGGCGGACCGCCTCCCCGAGCCCATTTTCACTCCCTCAACCAAGGCAGCGGTGGGCGATCACGACGAGAACGTCAGCTTCGAGCAGGTCGAGCGACTCATCGGCACCGAGCTGGCGGCGAGAATCCGCGACCTGACGCTGCGCCTCTACAGCGAAGCCGCCAATTACGCTCACAACCGCGGCATCATCATCGCTGACACCAAGTTCGAGTTCGGTCTGGACCGGGACGGCCAGCTGCTGCTGATCGACGAGGCGCTCACCCCCGCCTCCTCCCGCTTCTGGCCCGCCGACCAGTACCAGCCGGGCAGCTCCCCGCCCAGCTTCGACAAGCAGTTCGTGCGCGATTACCTGGAGAGCCTGAACTGGGACAAGACGCCGCCCGGGCCACGGCTGCCGGCCGAAGTCATCCGCAAAACGGCGGAGAAATACCGCGAGGCGCAGCGGCGGCTGATCGGCGAATGAGGCCAGGCGGCAGGCCTAGACGGTCTCACCGACCCGCACGATTTTCATGTTGTTGGTGCCACCGGGGACGCCGGCGAGGTCGCCCTTGGTGATGATGACGATGTCGCCATCGCGCACGGCGCCGATCTGCCGCAAATGCTGCACCACTTCGCGGTTGACCACCGCCGGCTCGGGCGTCACCGGATCGTAGGCGATGGGGTAGACGCCCTGATACAGATTGACCTTGCGTTGGGTCGCGGGATTGCGGGTGAAGGCGAAGATCGGGATGCGGGTGCCGATGCGCGACATCCACATCACGGTGGCGCCGGATTCGGTGAGCGCAGCGATTGCCTTGGCTTGCAGACGGTTGGCCGTATCGATGGAAGCCTTGGCGATGGCCTCGTCGATGCGGGAATAGCCGCGGCCGTCGTCACGGCTGCGATGAAAGTGCTGGTAGTGCTCGGTGCCGGTGCAGATTTCCGCCATGGTGGCGACTGCCCGGGCCGGATGGTCGCCGGCGGCGGTCTCCTCCGAGAGCATGACCGCATCGGTACCGTCGAGGATGGCGTTGGCGACGTCGAGCACCTCGGCCCGGGTCGGCGTAGGCGCGTGGACCATGGAGGCCATCATCTGGGTCGCAGTGATGACCACGCAGTCGTGCAGCCGGGCCCGCCGTAGGATCTCCTTTTGCACCCCTGCCAGCTGCGGGTCACCGATTTCCACCGCCAGATCGCCCCGCGCCACCATCACCGCATCGGCCGCCTCCATGATCTCTTCCAGCGCATCCAGCGCTTCCCGGCGTTCGATCTTGGCGATGATACCGGCCGAGCTGCCCGCCTCCTGCAGCAGCCGGCGGGCTTCGTGGATGTCCGCGGCCGATTTGGGGAAGGAGACCGCGACGTAGTCGGCGTCGATCTCAGCGGCGAAGCGGATGTCGGCGCGGTCCTTGTCGGTCAGCGCGCCCACCGACAACCCACCGCCGAGGCGGTTGATGCCCTTGCTGTTGGTCAACCGCCCGCCGACCATCACCCGGGTGTGGATGGCGGCTCCCGTCACGCTCTCCACTTCCAACCGGATCAGACCATCGGCCAGCAGCAGGCAATCGCCGGGCCGGACGTCCTACGGCAACTGCTTGTAGGTGATGCCGACCCGCGTGTGGTCACCGGCGTCAGGGGCTAGCTCGGCGTCCAGCGTGAAGCGCTGGCGGTCGCGCAGGAAGACCTCGCCGTCGCGGAATCGCTCGATGCGGATCTTGGGACCCTGTAGGTCCACCATGATGGCCAGGCAGCGTCCCGTGCGCTCGGCCGCGGCGCGGGCGACCGCCACCTGCGCCCGGTGACTGTCGTGGGTGCCGTGGGAGAGGTTGAGCCGGGCCACGTCAAGCCCGGCTCGCAGCATGGCCTCCATGACCTCCGCCGCGGCGGTGGCCGGCCCCAGCGTCGCGACGATCTTGGTCCGCCTGTATGTGCCTCCGCCGTTCTCCATTCGCTCCCTCTCAGCGCTGCTGCGCTCGCTCCTCCAGCACAGCCACCGCAGGCAGCTTCTTACCTTCCAGGAACTCCAGGAAGGCGCCGCCGCCGGTGGAGATATAGGAGATACGGTCGCCGATACCATACTTGGCAACGGCGGCCAGGGTATCGCCGCCGCCCGCGATGGAGAAGGCCGGGCTGGCAGCGATG
>Ga0079224_100016287_pt1 | contig 10439 bp, 9 predicted proteins | sample Stecom2015_FD_80414 | JGI IMG/M metagenome (GOLD analysis project Ga0079224, IMG submission 80414) | Agricultural soil microbial communities from Utah to study Nitrogen management - Steer compost 2015 | ecosystem: Environmental > Terrestrial > Soil > Agricultural land | place: USA: Utah...
CATCGAACCCTACGGCGTGTGGGGGGAGAAGAACCTCTACGGCACGAAGTCAATGGGGCTGAAGCGGCCGACGTTCCTGACCGGCCCCGACGGTACCGTCCGCCACGTGTTCAAACGGCCCAGCACGTCGAGCCACGCGGAGCAGATCCTCGCCCGCCTCGGGGCCTGAGCCGTCAGGGCGACGCGCCGGAAGCCAGGTCGCGCAAGACGATTCCCTCCCCGGCGGGAGCGGCCAGGACGATGCGGGGCCGGGCGAGCACCGCGTTCGACAAGCGGATGCGCAGGTGGTTCATGAGGAGCGCCTCGCAGGTGTCGCCGTCGTCCTCGTGGACGAGCCACACCGTTGCCACGGCGTCCGTCAGCTCCGTCTCCAGCCGGAAGGTGTGCTCGGCGCAGCCGCCGGTGTAGCGGACCGTTACGTGCAGGACGCCGTCCTCGCTGAGGAACGGGGCCGGGCTTCCCTCCCCGTTGGGGCCCGGCGCCGTTTCGACGAAGAAGTCGTACGGCGCGCCGTACGTCCGTTCGAGCGGGGGGCGATCCAGGAGGTCGCACCCGGCGAGGAGGAGGAGGGCGAGCAGGGGCGGTGCGAGGCGCATCGGAGGGGAGACGGGCAGGGGAGGGGTGGGCGTATTTTGACGGCCCCGTGAGCCTAGGCCGAATGCCTACGCCCGCACAAGGCATCTTGGTTCGCCCCATCCCGATCCATCCGAACCCGTACCCATGCTCGTCGCCGGAAACTGGAAAATGCACACCGACCGCAAGGGGGCGCTCCGCCTCGCGTCCGAGGTCGTCCGCCTCACCGAGGCCGACGCCCGGACGGTGGACGTGGCCGTGTGCCCGCCGTTCGTGTGGCTGGACGCCGTCCGCGAGAAGCTGCGCGGAAGCCGCGTCGCCCTCGGCGCGCAGAACGCCCACCCGGCCGACGCCGGTGCCTTCACCGGCGAGGTGGCCGTATCGATGGTCGAGGCACTCGGGTGCCGCTACGTGATCGTCGGCCACTCGGAGCGGCGGCAGCTCTTCGGCGAGACCGACGCGTTCGTGGGTGAGAAGGTGCGGGCCGTGCGCGCGGCCGGGCTGACGCCGGTGTTGTGCGTCGGTGAGACGCTGGACGAACGGGAGGGCGGCGCGGCCGAGGCCGTCGTCCGCCGTCAGCTCGACGGCGCGCTGGAGGGCGTGGCGCTCGGGGACGACCGGCTGGTCGTGGCCTACGAGCCGGTCTGGGCCATCGGGACGGGCCGGACGGCCACGCCCGAGCAGGCCCAGGCGATGCACGCCTTCGTCCGCGCCCGCCTCGGGGAGCGGTTCGGCGAGGCCGGCCGGGCGGTGCCGCTCCTCTACGGCGGCAGCGTCAAGCCCGACAATGCCGCCGACCTGTTCCGCGAGCCCGACATCGACGGCGGCCTCATCGGTGGGGCCAGCCTCGACGCCGAGGCATTCGCCGCCATCGTGCGGGCTGCGGCGGAGGTCCCATCGAACGGCTAGCCCCGATGCGCCCGCCCGTCCGGCTCTCCGTCCTCGGCCTGCTGTCCTCCGTCCTCTGGGCCTGCGGCGGCCCCTCGGCGCTCGACTCGCCCGACGCCGGGCGCACGACGGCCTACGAGCCCGGCCGGCCCAACTTCGACCTGGAGGCCATCGCGACGGTGCGGAACGGCGAGCCGGGGCTCGACCTCTACCTCAGCGTGCCCCACGCCTCGCTCGTGTTCACGCGGCAGGGGCCCGGCTTCCGCGCCCGCTACCGCTACGACGTGGCCCTCCTCGACGAACGCGGGCGCGAGCGGCTGCGGTCGCTCGCGTTCGTGGACACGCTCCGGCTGGCGACCTACGCCGAGACGCAGGCGTTCCGCCCGCGCGTCGTCACGGAGCGCCTCGGACTCGCGCCCGGCACGTACGTCGTCGAGGCGACGCTGACCGATGAGGAGACGGACAAGGCCGTCGAGCGGCGGCAGCGCGTCGAGGTGCCGGCGCCTACCGGAGCACCGGCCATGAGCCGCGTGCTGCTGAGCGTCAAGCGGCCCGGCGAGGCGTTCGAGCCGCAGGTTTCGCTCAACGCACCGGCCGGGTTCGACTCCCTCCGCGCCACGGTCGAGGTGTACGACCCGCCCGTGGACGCCGTCGTCCGCCTCCAGCTCGACCGGCTCCGGAGCGACACGACCGTCGCCCGGCCGGGCTTCTGGCTTGCGTACGGCCGCAACCAGCTCGAATTCCGCGGCGTGGACTACGACGGCCCGCCCGCCGACACCATCCAGGTCACGACCCGCCCTCTCGGCGAGGTCGGCCCCGCCGTCGCCGTCGAGGTGAACCTGCCGCCGCCCGACCCCGGCGTATACCGCCTGCGGATGGCTGCGTGGCCCGCGCCGGGAGGCGAGCCCTTCGCCGAGGAGGCGCGCGACTACGCCGTACGCGAGCCCGACTTCCCGCGCCTGACCGAAATCACCGACCTCATTGACGCCCTCGCCTACCTCGCCACCGAGCGCGAGATCGCGTTCATGCGCGCGGGCCAGACGCCCGCCGAGCAGCGCCGCCGCTTCGACGCCTTCTGGGGCAGCCTCTTCAACGACCGCCGCGTGGCCGCCAGCGTGATCCGCCTCTACTACGAGCGCGTCGAGCAGGCCAACCTCCTGTTCTCGACGCACAAGGAGGGCTGGAAGACGGACCGCGGGATGGTCTACGTCCTCTTCGGTCGCCCCCAGTACGTCGAGACGCTGCCCGACACGGAGACGTGGCACTACGACTACGGCGGGCGCGACGCGCTCTCGACGTTCGTCTTCGACCGGGCCTCGTTCTACGGTGCGGGCCCGGCGCCGGCCTTCGAGAACTGGGTGCTCCAGCGGTCGAGTGCCTACGAGCCGGCGTGGCGGCGGATCGTCCGCCGCTGGCGGGAGGGCGCCGTGCTGTGACCGGAGTCGCCCGCCTCGGTGAAGCCACGCACGCCCCCGAGGCGAGCGGACTCGTTCAGTCGGCCGCCGCGGCGGCCTTCGACTCGGACGCCTTGGGCTCGGTCTTCGGCTCCGTCTTGGCGGCGGGCTTTTCCTCCGCGCCGCCCTTCTTCTCACCGTCGCCCTTCCGGACGTAGTCGGTGAGGTAGAAGCCGGAGCCCTTGAAGATGAGCCCGGCCCCGCTGATGACGCGCTCGACGGGCTGGCCCGTCTCCGGGTCGTGCGTCAGGGGGGCGTCGGACATACGCTGGACGGCCTCGAAGGTCGTTCCGTCCTCGCGGCGGTAGACGTAGGTGGGCATCAGGATTCGAGCGATGAAGGAACGCGGCCCTGCAACCGGGCCGCTCTCCGCCGGTTCCGGTGCGCCGGTGAAACGGCGGCCAACCTCACGGCGGGAGCAGGTCGTCCGGCGGAGCGCCGAAGCCGAGCATCCGCCAGGCTTCGCCCACCGGCACCCGGATGGCCCCGGCGACGGCGTCGGCGAGGGCGGGGCGGACGTGGCCGATCCGCGTGTTCCGCCGCGTCGGGTGGACGCGGTTGGAGAGCAGGATCACGAACAGCTCCTCGTCCGGGTCGATCCAGATCGACGTGCCGGTGTAGCCGGTGTGGCCGTAGGCGTTGGGGCCGAACAGGCGGCCGGCCGAGGACTCCCCCTCGTCGGGCGGGCGCCAGGTCATCCAGCCGAGGGCCATCGGGTACTGGCCGCGCGGCGTCACGCGCGTGGTGAAGAGGCGGCGCGTTTCGGGCGAGAACAGCGTCGTGCCGTAGGCCGTGCCGTCCTGGGTGTAGAGGTACGCGAAGCGGCTCAGGTCGGCGGCCGTCGAGAACAGCCCGGCGTGGCCGGCGACGCCGCCCATCAGCCAGGCGGCCTCGTCATGGACCTCGCCCTGGAGCGTGCGGTGCCGGAAGGCCCGGTCCACCTCGGTGGGCACGACGGCCGGGTCGGTGCGGCCGGTGGGGCGGAAGCCGGTGTCGGCCATGCCGAGCGGCCGGAGGATGGCCTCGCGGACGTACGCGTCCAGCGGCATCCCCGTGACCGCCTCGATCACTTCGCCGAGGACGATCATGTCGAAGTCGCTGTAGACGGTCGCCGTGCCGGGCGTGTAGCGCGGGGCGTCGGCGTGGATGAAGTCGAGGATGGCCGCGCGCGAGTGGAGGGCGGGGTCGGTGTGGAACGGGTGGAAGGCGCGCTGCCCGGCCCGATGGCTGAGGAGCTGGCGGATCGTGACGTTCGCCTTGCCGCCCCGCCCGAAGTCCGGCACGTAGCGGGCCACCGGTGCGTCGAGGTCGAGGCGGCCTTCGTCCACGAGCCGCATGGCCGCCGTCGTGGTGGCGACGACCTTCGTGACGGAGGCGAGGTCGTAGACGGAGGTCGGCTGCACGGGGGCAAGGCCGGCGTAGGTGGGGTGGCCGTACCCGCCGAGCACCACGCGCACGCCGCCGCGCCCGACGGCGACGGACGCGCCGGGGAACGCCCGCTCGTCGAGCGCCTCGTGGAGGACGGAGTCAATGCGGGCGAGGACCGACGGGTCGAGGCCGGCTTCCTCGGGCGCGCCGTCGCGGAGGGCCGCCTGCGGGAGCCGGACGCCCTCGCCGTAGGCGTGGTAGCCGGGGATGGACACCGGGAGGCGCCCCCCGATGGCGGTGCGCCCGAAGAGCGCGTCCGCCGCCGCCCGCTGCGACGCCTCCGAGGCGCCGTAGGTGGCGACGTACGCGGCCGGCCGGGGCAGGCCGAGTGGGACGTACGGGTTGCCGAAGGCCAGCAGCACGACGGGCCGTCCGCGTCGCATCGCGTCCTCGATGAACCGTTTGTGCCGAGCGGGAAGCTCGATCTCGCCACTCGACGACCGCACGCGGACGAAGGTTGCCGCGAGGATGACGTCGTGCAGTGGTACCTGGGCAAGCGCTTCGTCGAAGGCGGCCTCGGCGTTGCCGAGGCGGAGGTGGCGGTGCGTGGCCCGGCCGCCGCGCGGCACGCTCGCCGCCACCGCGCGGACGAACGGCCGGCCCGTCGAGTCCGCTTCCGCGTCGTCCAGCACGACGGTCAGATACCGGCGTGGCGCCGCCGGGCCTACGAACGGAACGGGTCCGTCGTCCTCCTGGAGCAGCGTGACGGAAGCGCGGGCGATGGCGTCGGCGAGGAGACCGGTGCGGTGGAGGAGGGCATCGGCCGGCGCGCCGAGGTGGGAAAACCGGGCGCGTCGCTCAGCCCTCGCCGGGGAGGGCGGGGAGCCCGCCAGCCCGGCCCACGCCTTTGCGCGCAGGATGCGCCGCACCGAGGCGTCGAGGCGTGCTTCGGTGATCCGGCCCGCGCGGAGCGCGGCCAGGACGGCCGCCTTGGCGCGGTACTCGTCGCGCGTGAGGATGAGCTGGTCCACGCCCGCCTCCAGGGCCAGGACGACGACCTCCTCCACCGAGCGTCCGGCCCGGACGCCCTGCATGTCGAGCCCGTCGGTCACGACGAGGCCGTCGAAGCCGAGCGACTCGCGGAGCAGGCCCGTGACGATGCGGGGCGAGAGGGTCGCCGGGCGGTCGGGGTCGAGGGCCGGGAGGGCGAGGTGGCCCGTCATCACGCTCAGCACGCCCGCCTCGACGGCCGCCCGGAAGGGGCGGAGTTCGACGGCGTCGAGCCGGTCGCGGCCGAAGGGGAGCGTGGGGAGTGCGGCGTGGGAGTCCGTGGCCGTGTCGCCGTGGCCGGGGAAGTGCTTGACCGTCGCGATCAGCCCGCCGTCCTGCATTCCCCGGAGGTAGGCCGTCGTCATCGCCGCCACGAGGGCGGGGTCTTCGCCGAAGGAGCGGACGTTGATGATGGGGTTGTGCGGGTTGTTGTTGACGTCGGCGACGGGGGCGTAGTTCTGGTGCACCCCGAGCGCGCGGGCCTCCTCGGCAACGGCGCGGCCCGCGAGGTAAGCGAGGCGGGGGTCGCGCGTGGCGCCGAGCGCCATCGGCTGCGGGTACGTCGAGCCGCCGTCGAGCCGCATCCCCGGGCCGTACTCCATGTCCTGCGCGATGAGCAGGGGCACGGCCGCCCGTTCCTGGAGCGCGCGCGTGGCCTGCGCCTGGGTGCCGGCCTCGCCGCGCAGGAAGAGCACGCCGCCCACGCCGAAGCGCTCCACGAGGTCGGTCAGGCGCGCCCACTCGTCGCCGGTCGTGCCCTGGCGCGTCGCGTTTGCGTGGGTGACGAAGAGCTGGGCCACCTTCGCGTCGAGCGAGAGGGTATCGAGTACGGCCTCCACCCACGCCTCGGCTTCGGGGTCGAGTGGGTAGGCAACCGTCCTCGGGGGAGAGGGCGGCACGGCGGTCGGTTGGGCCGCGTCGTCCGCTTCCGGAGCGCCGCCGGCCAGGCCGAGGGCGAGGATCAGCAGAAGGAGGAGGGCGCGGGACGACATCGGGGCGGGCGACGTTGCTGAAGGCCGAAGGTACGCGGTGCCCGAGCCGGATCGGCGGGGTGCAAACGAAATCACGCGGCCCCGGAAACGTCCGGAGCCGCGTGAAAGCGGAGTGGCCGTGCGAATCCGTCGTCAGCGTGGGACGACCTCGAACTGCCGCGAGGCGCTGGCCAGAAGGGTGCCGTCGGCGGCACGGGCCGTCGCATAGATCGTGACGGTGCCTTCCCGCAGGCCCCGCACGGACAGGATGCGGTCGCGGCCCTCCGGGTCGTTGGCCTGGGCCGAGACCGCGCCCTCGCCGTCGAGCCCCCACGTGTACGTCGCCGCGGCCGGGATGTCCTCCGCGCGCAGGGGCGCGAAGCTCCCGACCTGGAGCGCCGTGGGCGTCTTGATGTACATCGTACTCACGGTCACGGGGGGATCGGCGTCGAGGGGCACCTCGGGTGCGACGACCGACTCGCGGCATCCGCCCAGTACGGCGGCGACGGCAAGGAGGAGGACGAGTGGAAGGGCGCGTAGCATGGCGTCGGGGAGTGGATTCGTGGCAGAAGAAGGGTACAGCAGCGTCGGTTCCGCCGCAAGGGGACACCGGAGTGCCCTGGGGCACGGCCGGCGCCCGCGATCTCCTACATTCCCGGCGGTGTGTATCCTTGCGCATCCCTCGGCCCCCACGCCCATGCGACGCCTCTTGCTCTTCATCCTGCCCTTCCTGGCAGCCTCTGCACTCGCGCAGGCCCCGGCTGTCGCCTCGGTCACGCCGGCCAACGGGCGCACGCTCGTCGCCCTCGACACGCCCGTGACCGTCGCCTTCGACCGGGCCGTTGATCCCGCTTCCGTCACACCGGCCACGTTCCGGGTGTTCGGCCGGTGGTCCGGTCCGATGCCGGGCGCGCTCGCGTTCGAGGACGGCAACACGCGGGTGGTCTTCACGCCCGCGACTCCCTTCTTTCTGGGCGAGACCGTGACCGTGCAGCTCTCCGAGGGGATCGAGGCGGCCGAGGGGTCGGCGCTGGCCGCGCCGTATGCGTGGTCGTTCTGGACGGGGCGGCCGGTGACGCCGGCCGGGCCGCTCGTCGAGGCGGAGACGGTGGACCTCCGCCGGCCGGGCGAAGGCAACGTCATCAGCTACGGCGCTTACGCGGGCGACTTCGACGGCGACGGGGACACCGACCTCGCCATTCCCAACGAGGCGCCGTCGGACGTGCGCGTGCTCTTTAACGACGGGGCCGGCAACTACGGCCCGCTCGTCGTCCATCAGCTCGTCGAGCCCAACAGCCTGCCGAGCACGAACGAAGCGGCCGACCTCGACGGCGACGGCCACATGGACCTCCTCGTCGGCCACGGCGGCAGCAACAAGCTGAGCGTGCTGCTCGGCGACGGCAGCGGCGGCTTCCGCACCATCGACGCCTACGTGTCGAACGGGAGCGGCGTGCGCGGGCTCGTCGTCTTCGACGCCGACGGCGACGGCTACGACGACGCCGTGACGGCCAACCGCTTCGGCAGCAACCTCTCGTTCTTCAAGGGGAACGGGGACGGCACCTTCGCCGCACCCGTCACCTTCGAGGCAGGGGCCGACGGCGAGACGGCGCTGGCCGCCGCCGACGCCAACGGCGACGGCATCCTCGACCTCTTCGTCGGCGCCATCAACAGCAACGAGATCGTGCTGATGCTCGGCGACGGCGACGGCGGCTTCACCGTGTCCGACAAGGTCGAGGCCTCCGGCGGCCCCTGGATGGTCGCCGCCGGCGACCTCGACGGCGACGGCGACGCGGACGTGGCCGTCGCGAGCGCCTACGGCGGCAACCTCGACGTCGCCTTCGGCGACGGGAAGGGCGGCTTCAATGGCCCCGTTGCCTCGTTCCACTCGGGCGCCTTCACGCTCGCCGTCGATGTGGGCGACCTCGACGGCGACGGCGACCTCGACGCCGTCACGAGCAACTTCAGCACGCGCGACTTCGTCGTCTTCCTCAACGACGGGAAGGGCGGCTTCACGCTCGAACAGCGCCTCCCGGCCGACGGCGCCGGCTCCTGCGTCGTCATCCATGACCGCGACGGCGACGGCCGCGTCGTGGAAATCACCGGCGTCGACGAGGTCGCCGACCGGCTGTTCTTCTACGAGTGGTCGAGCGTGCCCGTCGGCGTCGAGGCCGAGGCGCCCGGGGCGGAGCCGGCGCTCGACGTGCTCCGCAACCCGTCGGCCGGCCCGGTCGCGCTGCGCGTGACGGCGGCCGAGGCAGGCGCCGTTCGCCTCCGCGTGTTCGACGCCCGGGGCCGCGAGGTGGCCGCCCTCCACGACGGCGTGCTCGGCGCGGGGGCGCACGTCGTGGAGTGGGATCCGGCCGGACTGCCGTCCGGCGTCTACGTGGTGCGGCTGGAAGCCGGGGCCCGGGTGGTGACCCGGCGGCTCACGCGCATCCGGTAGGCACGCGATAGCACCGTCCGCCCCGGCTCGATCATGCGCCTTCTCACCGTCCTCGTGCTCTGCGGGCTGCTGGCCGCCTGCTCGGGCCCCCGCGAGGCGCCGCCCGACGCCGCCGAGGCGGCCCTGCTCGACGTCTGGGGCGGCCTCGACGCCGCCTCCGCCACGCGGGCCGGGCAGGACCTCCCCTGCGCCGACGCGTTCGGGACGTGGTTCGAGGAGTTCGGCGTGCGTGGGCTCGCGTGCGTGGCCTCGGCGGTCGTGGCGCCGGAAGCGCTCGTCGCCCGCGCCGGGGTGGCCCCGTTCCGCTCCGGGCCGCACGCGGCCACGGCCGAGACCCTCGCGCTGGATCTGAACGCCGAGCGCGGCTTCGGGCACTACGACCCGGCGTTCGTGCAATGGGTCGTCGAGAACGGGGTCGTCGGCGAGGGGAATCCGGCCGTGCGGGCGCTCATGCAGCCGGGGTACGACCGGCACCTCCGGCGCCTCGCCCGGCTCTACTGGCTCACGTACGCCGACATGGCGGCCGACGGCTTTCCCGCCTCGACGCCCGCCGGCATCCTCTCCGACTACGCCGCGTTCCTGGAGGGCGGGCCGATCCCGGAGGGCGCCGAGGGGTACGGCGCGGACGGAACCCCGAGCGGTTTCTCCGTCTTCGCATTCACCGCCCGGAGCGAGCGCCTGCTCCCCCGGCTGGACCTCCCGCTGGGGAACGAATGGGAGGCGAAGTACGAGGCGAACACCGCCTACGGTTTCTGGCTCCGCCGCCGCGCCGACGGCACGCTCGCGACGTGGCACGACGGCCTCCGCCGCCTGCTGCGGACCTACGACGCCGACTGGCTCGCGGCCCGGGGCTGAAACCGTGCCGTTCGAACTCTCCTCGAAGCGAATCGCCGAAGCGAATCGCCGGCCCGACGGGCGCGTTTCTTCTCCCGACGTTCCCTCGCCCCCGATCCGCATGAACTTCCTCTCCAACCTCGTCGTCGCGCGTTTGCTCTGGGCGGCGCCGCTGCTCCTCTTCGTGATTGCCGCCGTGCTGGCTCGGGACGGCGTGCAGCAGCGCAGGGCGGCCGAGGAGGGCGCGCAGGTCCAGGCCGAGGTCGTCTCGCTCGACCTCCGCGAGCGCTCCGAGATCTCGCAGGGCACGGTGCGCCTCCGCTACACGCCGCCCGAGGCGGAGACCGTCGAGCGGGACATCGAGCTGCCGATGTCGTTCCTGAAGGAGCTCGAAGGGCGCGAGGGCGAGCGCATCCCCATCTTTCTCGCCGCCGGGAGCGACCAGATCGTCCTCGGCGAGCATCCGCGCGCCCACTGGATTCTCACGTTCAGCTTCGCCGGGATGGCGCTCATCGGGGCGCTGGGGCTGGCGTGGATGGTGGCCGCCTGGAACCGCTACCTCCGCCTCCACGGCGATCCGGCCGAGCGCCACGCGGCGTAGCCCCGGCGGCCTGCGGCGTGTTACCAATCGGCCGCAGGCTTGCACCGAGGGGGGGAGGGAGCCTAGCCTCTACCGTTTCCCCCTCCGCGCCCATGCCCGACGCCCTCCTCCCGGACCTCGACGACGCCGACGACCTGGGCTCGCCCGCGCTGGCCCCCGCCGGGCTCGTCGTCTCCCGTCCGCCCGCTCAGGCCGAGGAGCATCCGCCGCCCACGCCGCCCGTGCCCGAGGCGCCCCGCCTCTGCGTCACCGCCCTC
>Ga0079224_100016288_pt1 | contig 10439 bp, 13 predicted proteins | sample Stecom2015_FD_80414 | JGI IMG/M metagenome (GOLD analysis project Ga0079224, IMG submission 80414) | Agricultural soil microbial communities from Utah to study Nitrogen management - Steer compost 2015 | ecosystem: Environmental > Terrestrial > Soil > Agricultural land | place: USA: Utah...
GCACCCGGGTATGTGGTGGTCGGTCACGGTCTGGAGTGTGTGTGGCCGTCGGTTGAGCCGCACCCGCCGTGTGTTGAGCTGTACGTCACCGAGGAAGGCATGGCTGCCGCCGCGCGGCGTCTGGTTGATCCGGAAGCTGCCGGCCGGTGACCGGGATGGTGCCGCCGCCGGTGTCTGATGCGGACGTCAGGTACACGGCGCGGCTGGTCCTGTACGCGCACCGGTCGGGTAAGGCTGTGTTGTGCGAGGGGTGCCGGCGCGGTGCGGCAGCGTGCGACCGGGTGGAGTGGGCGCGCGGCCAGCTCGGAGAGAGTATGTCGTGTCGCCGGCTCGACCGGCGCTGACCTGGAGACAACGATGCGCCCCCGCCGTGTGGCGGGGGCGTTGTCGTGTCGGTGGTCTCAGTCGGACTGTTCGCTCGCAGCCTTGGCCGCCAGATCAGTACGGGCGCCCCGGCCCGGTGCGGACTGTTTCGCGGCCAGCACCTCCGCATAGCTGTAGGTGTTCAGCCCGTACCGGCCGGGTTGGCGTCCGATCGGCTTGATGCCGTGCCGTGCCAGCCAGGTTGCTGCGGTCTTGGTCGCGCTGTCTCCCTGGTAGCCGAGCATGTCGGCCACCTCGTCGGTGGTGATGGGGTGGTCCTGGTCGGGGCGTAGCCCGGCTGCGACGTCGGCGTGCTCCTGGTGGTGGTAGCCGAGGGCCGCCCAGGATCGGGTTTCCAGGTCGACGGGGATGTTGGGGGTGGTGATGCGGCTGAGGATGTCGCCGATTCGGTTCTTGTGCAGTTCGGCGGCGGCTGGGTCGCGGTTGGCGAGTTTGTTGAGCAGGTTGGGTGAGTGGGTGGCGATGGCGGTGATGGCGACGCCGGGTGAGGTGGCGAGTTTGGGGAGGAGTTGGTAGAAGACGGTCCGCTGTTTTTCGGGGAGTGTGGCGGCTTCGAGGGCTTCGAGGGCGGCGAGTAGTCGGCCGCAGAGGTAGCCGGGGTTGGTCTGGTTGGTGTCGAGAGCCATACCGTAACTATGACGTATGTTCCGTCATGTGTCTAGTCTGGAGTGCGCGGGAAGTTGGTCGTGACCTGCGCTTGCACTTTGACGTATCTTACGCCATAGTTGGATGCGTCAGCACGAGAGGGGATGCCGAGATGACCACCATGACCACCACCCAGGCGGCCGCCACGCTCGGCGTCTCCATCCGCACCATCCAGCGCCGCGCCAAAGCGGGCAAGCTCACCGCCCGCAAGAACGCGCGAGGCCGCTGGGTCATCACCATGGAGGACACCATGCCCGCCCACCAGCCCCAGCGCATCGGCGACCTGATCACCGCCACCATCGACATCGACGGCACCACCTGGACCATCAGCGGATCGACCATCCCCAACCCGCTCAACCCCGAGCCCAGCTCCTGGGCAACCGTCGAGGGCCGAAAGGTGTGGATCAACTGCCAGTACCGGCAGTTCGTGCCTGACAGCCACATCGGCGGGTGCGCGTACGGGACGCGCCTCGGCGCCGACTGCACCTGCGCGCCCGTTCCCGCCGACCCGGACCGCATCTACGCGGTGGCCCGCGAGGTGCTGACCCGCGTCGCAGACGCCCAGAACGCTGCCCGACGGGCGGCGGAGCTGGCGCGGCTGCGTGACGAGCCCGCCGACCTGCTGGTGCGGCTCCCGGCCGGCTGCGACGGGTGCCCGTCGGCGGTCCACGGGGGTGTCTGCACCTGCTGCTAACAACGAACCGCCCCCGCTGTATGGCGGGGGCGCTGTTGTGTCGGTGGCCAGTCGGCTTGCTGGTGGTTGGTGTGGCGGATGTTGGTTCCGCACCCTACGGCGTTCAATCCCCCCTTGACATTCAAGAGGGGGCCGGAGATGGTGGCTGCTGCCCGGTGTGCGTACCTGGCGGGGGAGACGAAACGCAGTCTCGCACGCCGGTACGGGGTTGGTGAGGACACGATCAGGGAGGCAATCCACGGGGTGACGTGGGCTGATGTGACGGCGGTGCCGCCGGTGCCGCGATGACCGTCCGGGCATGACAAAACCGGCCCCGTACCCCCTGCAACCAGGGAGCACGGGGCCGGTGTGTGCGCCGCCCAGCCGGGGAGCAGACGGCGGCGCAAGTCCTCTCAGGACAAGCCGGCCGACGCCGGCAGAGCGAACGCCCCCGCGAACAGGCAGGCCAGCGCAGCCCACCCGAACTGGAGCGAGCGGGATCGGAACGCCTCCACCCCGGCCAGCACCACGGCCGCCCACAGCAGCAGCACAACCAGAACATCCATCAGCCGGCCCTCCCGCCCTGCACCATCCGGCCCGGCACGCGTGGATCCTTGGAGCCGATCCCGTTGTCCGACACCGCCGGGGCCACCACGACACCGGCCGCCGTCAACCCGGCCAGCACCAGCACAATCACCTCACGCGTATCCAGGCCACCCAGAATCACCGTCGTCAACGCCTGCAGCACGGCCAGCAGCACCGCCACCGCCGACTTGCCCCACCGGTACTTCGGGGCCAGCGGAACCAGGTAAACCCCGACCGCCGTCACCCCCGCGATGGCGACCTGCACCCACTCTTCGGCGGTGATGCGCTGATCGGACAGAGCCGCGTGGACGACCACCAAGGTGGCGCCGACGACGGCGGCGATGGCCTTACCATACTTGTTGATCATCAATCCTCCTGTGGGGTGTACAGACCAGCCACACCAGGGCCAGGGCACGTCAGAGGACGTGACTGTTGACATCCGGGTCGACCGTCACCAGCGCCCGCAGGGACTCAATCGTCGCCTCTGGCGACATGATCGCCGTCCGTATCCGGTGCAACTCGTCGGCCAGCAGGCGTGCCTCCTCACGGACCGACTGCATCTCCCGCCGGGTCCGTTCAGCCTCGGCCCGGGCCTGGGCCGCTTCCATCCGGGCCTGGGCTGCCTCGGCTCGTGCCTGCTCCGACTCGGCCTGCGCCTTCTGCGCAGCCTCCTCAAATTTGCTGATCCAGGTGATTGCCGTCCCCGTAATCACCTGCGCCGCATCAGCCTCGGTCCGCTCCGCCTCCGCATCCGTCCTGGCCTCTTCAGACCGTGCCTTACGCCGCTGGGCCAGCGCACTGATAAGCGTTCCCAGGCCACTCAGCCCACCCAGTAGGCCAACCACCAGTGTGAGCAGCTCAGCCGGCGTCATCGGGGATGTGAGCAGATCAACCGCCGTCACAGGGGCCGTCTCCCTCAGTCATAGCGGGCACGCAGACGACCCCCAGCAGCGCGCGTAGCCCGTAGCAGACCACCCACACAGGCCGACCGGATGAACAGTGCAGCCTCAGCCGTCCGCCGCCGGCCCGGCGAGCGCATCTGCTTCCGCCCGCGCGGCCCGCGCCAGCGCCTCCGTCACACCCCGATCGACAGCAGCCCGGATCGCCTCCGGGTCCACACCGGTGCCGGCCTGCAGGGCAGCGGCCAGGGAATCTACGGCGGTACGCAGCCCGGCCACCTGCGCCACCAATTCACGGACAGCGGCCCAGGTTTCCTCCGTCCACTGGCCCACCGCCCCCAGCACCCAGCCGGCCTGCGCGGTTGGGTTGTCCGGTGTCTTGCGTGCCCCCCACAGGGGGATCACATCAGCCGCCCGGCCCATCCACACGTCACGTGGTTCCATATCGTCCTCCAAAAGTCCCCAGGGTCGCCTGTCCTGCTCCGCGGTCCGGGACTGCCGGATGCTCACGTGCAGGTGCTCAATGTGTGGGCTGCTGCCGTGGTACGGGCGTGGCCGCCAGCCGTCGTCGGCGTCGGCGATCTGCCGCCGCCAGATCCAGTAGTGCGCCGACGGGTGCCGCTGCACGGCGGCGAGGATGGTGGGCACGTGCACCCCGTCAACGTCGATGTCCAAGGCATTGACCGACCCCCGCGCATTCGGGTTGTGATCGCTCTTCGTCGCCTGATGCCGGGTATCCCCGATCGTGCCGTCCGAGGTCTTGTCCCGGTTCGGCCAACGGGCGTTGATCTCAGCACGAAGCACGGCCAAGGCCGGGGCGAGATACCAGCCGGACATCCTCCACCTCCGATCACCAACCGGGCCAGGAAGCAGCTGGTCGTGCCGCCGCCGGCGTGGCCACGGATCAGACGGCGGCGGCACGACATCAACTGATCAGCTGATCAGGACGCCAGGATCAGAGCGCCAGGAACAGGAAAAGGTGCGCCAGAAGAATCATCGATAATCACCCCCTCACATCAGTCATTCCCTCTACCAGCCGCCGGCCAGGGCATCACGCCATGCCGTCTGTTCCGGCTCCACACCGGTAATCAGATCCCCGCCGTGATCCCACCAGCCAACGGCCAGACAATCCGGCTGCTCACGCAGCCACGCCATGTGGTCCCGCATCACCCGCGCCCGACCCTCACCAGTCGGGTCGGATTCGATCCGCTCAATCCCGTACTCGGGGACCATCCACGGCACCCCGAACTGCCGGCCCGCCCGGGCGGCGACACCGAACATGTCGACCGCCGTCCGATACCGGCGCGGGTGATCGTTGTAGCAGTCAACCCCGTAGTAGGTGGCGCCCTCATACCACCAGTCGGCCGGATCCCCGCCGTGCTCCAGCCACCAGCGGGACACAATCGGGCCGTTACCCAACACCAGATGCCGGCGCGGATGTGCGGCAATGATCCGAGCCATACGGGCGGCCGTGGCCCGGTAGTCGGCCGAACCCATGTCGTCCATCGGCTCATGCCACCAGGTCAGATAGACCGGGCGAACCAGACCGTCCAACCAGTCCGACAGTTGGTCCACGTCGTCCTTCCAACTGACGTGCACCACACAATCAGGTGCGGCGGCGGCCATCTTGCCCCTGTCATGGGCCGGTAACTCCGGAAGCCGATCCGCGTCACCACCATCCCGACCGAAGTCCCGCATGTACCGGACCTGCGGAAACGCGGCCAGCATGTCGCTTGTGGGCTTACCCGGGTAGGCGGTCGCCCCCACCAGCATCCGGCGGGACACGTCCAGCCGCGCCGTCGTCAACCCGGACTGATCCACCTCGACCCGTACGCTCGCGACATCACCGGGTAGAACCGTCACCCGTGTATCCACTAGGCAGCCCTCCATAGCGCAAGGCACGTACAGTGACATCCGGAAGGAGACGAGATGCGCGGCAAGCGGCTCGCCGTCGGCGCGGCCAGCCTGATCGCAGCCGGCGTGGTCGGTGGGGTCATCGCAGCCGGAATCACCACCAGCGGCGGCAGCAGTGATCAGCCGACCGTCATACGTGACGTGTCAGCGACCGAACCAGCAACCCCAACACCAGACGGCCCGGCCGTTACCGCCGGTCAGCCGTCCACGACCCCCAGCAGGCAGCAGGAGACAGACATGACCGACACCGCCGAACCCACCGAAACCGAACCGGTTGAAGACCCCGTTGACCAGCCGGTCGAACAGCCGGCCAAACCGCAACTACGGCCCGACCCGATGCCCACTGACCTTCCCAAGCCGAAACCTAAGCCGCTACCCACCATCACCGGCGCCTGACCTACAGGAACGCCGACTCCAATCCCAGCAGGGACATCACCCGCACACCTATCGTGCCGGCACCACCCGTACGCCGGGCCTGCACCGCGATCGCATGCAACTGCCCGTAGGTGTCCTCGCTGACCGGCACCGACGCCGGGCCGATACTCGCATACTGGTATGAGCCACCCTGCACGGTCAGCGTGTCACCAACCTGCACTCCGTCCACCATGACCCGAACCTCACCGGTCGTGGACGCGTCACTGGATCGCACCAGCAACTGTGCGTACATCACCGGGTGCTGCACAGCGTTGACGCCGGCCGCCAGATCCTCAAACGTCACCGAGGTGGTGACGGCGGTCGGCGGGGTCACCTCACCCACCTGGTAGCCGATGTACGGGCGGGCCAGGCCACGTCTGGAAGCGGTGTCGTCGGTGAGAATGTAGTTACCGGACAGGTCATACAAGGCGACGAACCCGTTGTCACCGTCCACCCCGGTCCCGTAGGCGGCCAGCGCGGTACGCCCACCCGCCCGACCGAGCCACGTGCCCCGCAACCCCGGCCCGAAGACCTCCAGATCACCCAATCGGGCTATCAGGTTGCCCTGCGCGTCATGCACGGACACAGCGGCACCGGGACCGACAACCAGCCCACCGGATCCGAGCGTGGCAGCAGCCAGCCGGCGGCCCGCCATCTGCTCACGGACCAGCCGCTCCAATTCATCCAGGCGACGCTTCACATCACCGGGGCTGATCGCCACATCACCGATGCTCATCAGGATCCCTCCCCAGGCTCCCACAGGACCGGGCTGATCAAACCCGCCTGTATGTCCAGCTCCCAGCCGATGACCCGGCCTTTCCCATCCAGACCGTCCGGGTGTCGGGGACCCACCAGATGCCAGGCGACGTCGTCACCCAGCCCCCAGTCCACGTTGAGTCGGGGCGACACATCCCACCGCACGTTGATTTTGACGGTGCGGGCACCGTCACGACGCAACGCCAACTCGGCGGCCGCATGCTCGTTCAGCGTCGCCCGTGACGTGATGCTGCTGGACGGACTGAACCGATGCTCCCAGCGGGCACTCCCCGGCGGCACGTCCCGGGCCGGATCCGACTGCGGCCTGGACTCGCCCTCACCGGAGGACGTGGCCACCACATAGTTGGCGCCACGGCCGTCGCTGTAGTCCTCCGTGTACGTGTACGAGGCGGACCCGTCCCCCAGGGTGTCGAACACGACGTCCGGGGTAGCGCTGGCGGCCCCGATCCTGGACCGAACCCGCAGGATCTTCGCGATAGCGGTTCGCCCGGCATCAGCCCAGTCCAGGTCAATCGTCCACTCAGGACCGTTCTCGACGGCCATCAGCTCCCGCAGTGCCGAGTAGACGACCTTGTCGTCCTGGTCGGCGTAGCTGCGGTCCCGTTTCCGGCCGGTCGCCGGAGCATCAATGATCAAGTTGATGCCTTCAATGTTGGCGTCAGCGGCCAGCCCAGCGGCGATCACCGCCGCCTCATCCATGCCCTGCCACGTGTGGTTACGCACGAACCGACGGTTGAGATAGCCCTCCAGGGTGACACAGCCCAGCCGCAACACCCCCTCAGAGCCGCCCTGCCGCACGAGAACAATCCCCGCCCACGTGGGCACATCATTGACCACCGCGACGATCATCGTCTCGGACTGCCGGGTGGCCGCCTCAATCACACTGATCGGCTGCGCGCCCGGGCCGGCCAGCGGAATCGGCAACGTCAACGACGCCGACGTGTAGGCACCCAGCACACGGGAAATCCGGCCGGTGATCTCCGGCAGTTCGGCGATGATCCGCCCCGACACCAGGTCACAGCCCAACCACGTCACCGAATCCCGGGCAACCGCCGGTGTGGGCGGCGGCAGCGGCGGGGACGGTATCGGCGCGCCAACACTGTAGCTGTGCGACCGCCATACGTCGCTGCCGATGAACCCCCGGTTGGTGATCGTGATCTGGGTGCCGTCGTCTTCAACGCTGATCAGTCCGTACCGGCCGCGACCGGGGGAGAGCCCCAGATCGTAGTAGGGGTCCGTGGTGGTGGTCCCGTAATGGGAGTCCAGGCTGGAGTACATGTAGACCGGCCAGCCGCCCCACGGGTTGACGATCCCGCCGCTACACATGCCCATGCTGTGCCGATCCCCAGCCAGCATGATCATCCGGTTGGCCCAGCCGGTGTCCCGGAACAACTGCGTGATCACACCACGCTCGTAGCTGTAGCCACGCCAGTTGTCCCAACCATCCGCCGGGTTCCCCAGCCACTCCACCGGGCTGGACACCACCAGCACGTCAGCGGTCGACGTGGTGAGCACATGCTGCAGCCAGGCAATCTGCTCGGACCCGAGCATCGTCTTGTCCGGACCGTCCGGGGTCGTGCTCGGCGACCGGAAATACCGGCAGTCAAGCATGACGAACAGCAGCCGGCCCACCTGGAATGAGTGGTAGCAGCCCTGGGCCGACGGCAGCGGATAGTGCGGCACCCGCTCCCGGTAGACGGCCGCCGCCGTCTCCCGGCCAACATAGGTGCCGTCCGCATTGTTGGGGCCGTAGTCGTGGTCGTCCCACGTGTAAACGAGCGGCACGTTGCGGTACAGGCGGCCCTGCCGGGCCTGCGCACCCAGCGTGCCGTTGAACGTCAGCACATCGTCGTACGCCTGCCGGTAGGCGGCCGCATCAGCGGTGCTGATGTTGCGGTAGTGCATGTCGCCGATGTGGGCTAAGAACAGCGGGTCGGCCTGGAGGATGGTGTCGAAAACCGGATGGTTGGACACCTGCGATGCGATGTACTCCGACCCGGGGGTGGTGCCCGCATACCCGGCGCATGAGCTGGCCGCGAACGTGAAGCTCGCCGGAACACCCACCGGCGGGTGGGTACGGAACCGTCCCGACCAGTCAGTGTCCAGCACACCGTCAACCTCGACCGCCCACCAGTAGGGGCGGTTCGCGGTCAACCCGGTCACCGTCCACGACACCATGCCCTGCCCGTCCGGGGTTTCCGGCCCGTACCAGGAAGGCCCCGACAGGCCCGGGTTGTCGGCCACCGCAAGCCGGGCGGACAGCCCGCCCACTCTCGCCCGGATACGGGCACCACTGGGGGTGACCGCACCCACCCATGCGTGGATCACGCTCACGACAGCGGACCAACCCACTCAACGGTCATGATGCTTGACGACTGGGACGTGCCGCCGTTGATGTTCAAAGAGCCGCCCCGATTCTGCTGAACCCGGACCTCCACATACTGGCCCGCCGTCATCGGCAGCGTCGCTGCAGATACCGTCGGCCACGACTCGGCAGTACCCGGGACACGCAGATCACGTGAGCCGACCACACTGGACCCGTTGAGCCACAGCCACGACATGCGCCGACCACTGGTGTTGGGCGCCCAGTGGATACGGGCCTCCACCCGGTAGTAGCCGTTGATCGGCGCCGTGTACCGGGACGGGTTGACGCTGCTGTTATGGCCACCGCCGATGTCGTAGTCCTTGGCATTCCAGATCACCGTCTCGTCACTGGAGTCGGGGATTGACTGGTCCGCAGAAAGCCTCAACCGGACCTTCGGCCAGACCGCCCTGCCTACCTCCAGCCACGCGCCGGCACCGTCGTACACCTCCAGCACGTGGGTGTCCTGCCGCCAGCGGGGCGACCCGTCATACAGGCCGCTACTGCCGGCCGGCAGCTCCAAGTCGGTACGCACCGGCAGAATCCCACCGGACGCCACCGTGTACGGGGCCTCGTAGGTTAGGACAGGATCGCCGCTGCCGCTGACCGGAACCAGCACACTGGCCAGCAGCACCGCCCCCGGCGGGGGAGCAGGGGGCACCGGCGAGGTAGCCGCGGTGCCCACAATGTACTCGGTAACCCCCTCACGGCGGCCGGATGAATCCTCGTCATCGTCGTAGACCCGCAGCACCACAATGTCGACCCTGGGGTTGGTGGCGTCCGCCGGATCCAGTTCGTGGGTTTCCGACGGCAACCCCACCAGGTACGGGCCGGACACGGTGGTGATTCCCGGGTAGACGACCGCCTTGAGGTCCCGCACGGTGATTGTGGTGCCGGCCAGGGACACCGCCGGCATGCCGGCCGGATGCACACCGGCCCGCGCACCGAACCGGTCGTTCACCCCGGCCTGTGTGAGCAGAACGGCCATGGATCGGCGTAGTTCATCTGCCGTGTAGGCCGGGGCACCACCAGACTCGTTGATCCACAGCGGGTCAGTAGCCACGACGCCCCCTCACCACCATGCCGACCGCCAACGCGCGGTCAGCAATGCTTGATCGTTGTAGCCGGCAGCCCCAAACTTGATCTTGTGTGTGCCGGGTGGCAACAGCGGCCACTGCCCAGACGCCTGCCCCCGCCGCGACGTGACACCACCCAGCAGCACCGTCCGGGCCTTGGTGTCAACATCCAGCCACTGACCCACCTGAAGATCAATGTTGATGCGTAGTGTCTGCGCCCCACCAGGAGCCAGCAACGTCACCGACGGCTCCGGCACCGGCCCATCAATACGCAGCAACAACCCCACATCAGCAGTGCCCGCATTGGTCAACTCGACAACACCAGCCGACTGGGTCACCCCAATCACGAACGGCACCGTGAACGGCACAGTCAACCCGCCGCTGAACTGGGGCAACCCCAACGTCACCTGCTGCTCCACACCCGAGTAGACCAGCGGATCCAAAGCCACCAAGGCACAGCGGGTGTAGGCCATCCCCGTGCTGATCGTCTGCGCATCCGGCTCCACCATGCGCGGACGAACCCACATCAGATACTCGGAGCCGCCGGCAACGAACCGCATCTCCACACCCGCGTGAGACGGCCGGAACGCCGCCACCCGCCACTGATGGGCGGCCAGCCAGCCGGCCACACTATCGACGGTCACGAGCACCCGCAGCCGCACCGCACCCACCGCCCGTCACACCCAACCCCACCAGCCCCCATTCGCCCA
>Ga0079224_100016289_pt1 | contig 10439 bp, 10 predicted proteins | sample Stecom2015_FD_80414 | JGI IMG/M metagenome (GOLD analysis project Ga0079224, IMG submission 80414) | Agricultural soil microbial communities from Utah to study Nitrogen management - Steer compost 2015 | ecosystem: Environmental > Terrestrial > Soil > Agricultural land | place: USA: Utah...
CAAATCGCAGGATCTTCACTACCCAAATCGCAGGATCTTCACTACCCAAATCGCAGGATCTTCACTACCCAGATCGCAGATTCAGCGGCCCGCAGGTACCCCTTCCACCCACCCCACCCCCCGCGCTACACTTGATCCGCACAGCGAACTGTCGTTCGCGGAGCGAACACTGGCGAGGAGGCAGGGTGATCGACAGAACGGTGGGCAGCGCGGTGGACGCCGTCGCGGGCATCGAGGACGGCTCGACCGTCATGATCGGCGGATTCGGCCGGGCGGGGCAGCCCGTCGAGCTGATCGACGCGCTGATCGACAGCGGCGCGACGGATCTCACGATCGTCAACAACAACGCCGGCAACGGCGACACGGGGCTCGCGGCGCTGCTCGCGGCGCGGCGCGTGCGGAAGATCATCTGTTCGTTCCCGCGCCAGAGCGATTCGTGGGTGTTCGACGGGCTCTACCGCGCGGGCGAGATCGAGCTCGAGCTCGTGCCGCAGGGCAACCTGGCAGAGCGGATCCGCGCCGCGGGCGCCGGCATCGGCGCCTTCTTCACGCCGACGGGCGTGGGCACCCAGCTCGCCGAGGGCAAGGAGATCCGCGAGATCGACGGCCGCACGTACGCGCTCGAGTATCCGATCCGAGCCGACTACGCGCTCATCTCGGCGTTCCGCGCCGACCGGTGGGGCAACCTCGTCTACCGCGAGACGGCGCGCAACTTCGGCCCCATCATGGCGACGGCCGCCGCGACGACCATCGTGCAGGTCGACGAGGTCGTGCCGCTCGGCGAGCTGGATCCCGAGACCGTCGTGACCCCCGGCATCTTCGTCGACCGCGTCGTCGCGGTCGGCGAGCGCGCCTGGCTCGACGAAGGCACGTTCGTGGGCGGCGTGACGATCGAGGGCACGCCGCTCGAGACCGAGGGGAGCACCCGATGACCACCCGCATCACGCGCGACGAGCTCGCGGCCCGCATCGCCGCCGACATCCCCGAGGGCGCGTTCGTCAACCTCGGCATCGGCGCCCCGACGCTCGTGGCCAACTTCCTCCCGGACGACGAGGAGATCATCCTCCACACCGAGAACGGCCTGCTCGGCATGGGCGCGGCGCCCGAGGAGGGGCGCATCGATCCCGACCTCATCAACGCGGGCAAGCAGCCCGTCACGGCGCTGCCGGGCGCCGCCTACTTCCATCACGCCGACTCGTTCGGCATGATGCGCGGCGGGCACCTCGACGTGTGCGTGCTCGGCGCGTTCCAGGTCGCGCAGAACGGCGACCTCGCGAACTGGTCGACGGGCGCGCCCGGCGCGATCCCCGCGGTCGGCGGCGCCATGGATCTTGCGATCGGCGCGAAGCAGGTCTTCGTCATGACCGATCTGCTGACCAAGCAGGGCGAGCCGAAGCTCGTCGCGGAGTGCACGTATCCGCTTACGGGCGTCGGCTGCGTCACCCGCGTGTACACCGACCGCGCGGTCTTCGACGTGACGGAAGACGGCTTCGCCGTGCGCGAGCTGTTCGGCGACAACACGCTCGACGAGCTGCGCGAGCTCACGGGCCTCGACCTGAAGGAGCAGGCATGACTCATACCCTCGTCTACGACGCCGTGCGCACCCCCTTCGGCCGCGCGGGCGGCGCGCTCTCGGGCGTGCGCCCCGACGACCTCGCGGCCGTCGTCATGCGCGCGATCGCCGACCGCGCCGAGCTGGATCCAGCCCGCCTCGACGACGTCATCTTCGGCGACGCGAATCAGGCGGGCGAGGACAACCGCAACGTCGCGCGCTTCGGCGCGCTCCTCGCGGGCTTCCCCGTTTCGGTGCCGGGCGTCACGGTCAACCGCCTGTGCGGATCCTCGCTGGAGGCCGTGATCCAGGGATCCCGCGCGATCGAGGCGGGCGACGACCAGCTCGTGCTCGCGGGCGGCGTCGAGTCGATGAGCCGCGCCCCGTTCGTCGTCGAGAAGTCGCCCAAGGCGTGGCCCGCGACGGGCAACCAGACGATGTGGAACACGTCGATCGGCTGGCGCATGGTCAACCCCGCGCTGCCGAAGGAGTGGACGATCTCGAACGGCGAGAGCGCCGAGCTGCTCGCCGAGATCTACGACATCTCGCGCGAGGATCAGGACACCTTCGCCGTGCGCAGCCACGAGCTCGCGGCGCGCGCGTGGGCGGACGGCGCGTACGACGCCGAGATCGTGCAGGTGCCGGGTCACGAGCTCGCTCGCGACGAGGGGATCCGCGACGGCTCGACCGTGGAGAAGCTCGCGGGCCTGCGGGCGCTGTTCAAGGACGGCGGATCCGTCACTGCCGGCAACTCGTCGTCCATCAACGACGGCGCCTCGGCCGTGCTGCTCGGCGCCGAGGGCGCGCTCGAGGCCGAGCCGCTCGCCCGGATCGCGGGCCGCGGCGTGTTCGCGAACGAGCCGCACCTGTTCGGCGTCGCGCCCGTCGAGGCCGCGAACATCGCGCTGCGCCGCGCGGGCCGCACGTGGGCCGACGTCGACGTCGTCGAGCTCAACGAGGCGTTCGCGTCGCAGAGCCTCGCCTGCATCCGGCAGTGGGACATCGACCCCGAGCGCGTCAACATCCACGGCGGCGCGATCGCGATGGGCCACCCGCTCGGCGCATCGGGCGGCCGCGTGCTCGGCCACGCCGCGCACGAGCTCGCCCGCCGCGGCGGGGGCGTCGCGGTTGTCGCGCTGTGCATCGGCGTGGGCCAGGGCGTCGCGGTCGTGCTCGAGCGGTAGGGCGGATCCGTGTCCGACGCCACGGGCGACGTCGTCCAGTCGTTCGCGCGCGGCCTCGCCGTGATCCGCGCATTCGACGCCGAGCACCCGCGCCTGACGCTGAGCGAGGCGGCCGCGCGCGCCGACATCACGCGCGCGGCCGCCGGCCGGTTCCTGCGCACGCTCGAGCACCTCGGGTACGTGCGCAGCACCGGCCGAGAGTTCGCGCTCACGCCGCGGGTGCTCGAGCTGGGCTTCAGCTACCTCTCGGCGCTGTCGCTGCCCGAGGTCGTGCAGCCGCACCTCGAGCGCCTCTCACGCACGGTCGACGAGAGCGTCTCGGCCGCCGTGCTCGACGGCGGCGACATCGTCTACGTCGCGCGCGTGCCCACGCGGCGCATCATGAGCGTCGGCATCATGATCGGCACGCGCTTCCCTGCCTACGCCACGAGCATGGGCAGGGTGCTGCTCGCGTCGCTGCCGCGCGCGACGCGCGACGCCGTCATCGACGGATACGCGTTCGAGCGATTCACAGAGCGCACGGTCTCAGACGCCGGATCCCTCGCCCGCCAGCTCGACGAGGTCGCCTCCCGCGGCTACGCGCTCGCCGACGGCGAGCTCGAGTCGGGCGTCTGCTCCGTCGCGGCTCCCGTCCGCGGCAGGGACGGATCCGTCGTCGCGGCCGTCAACGTGTCGGCAAGCACCGCGCGCGTCACGACCAACCGGCTCCGCGAGGCCTACCTCCCGGAGCTGCTCGCCGCGGCCGCGGCGATCGAGGCCGACCTGCGCCTCGTCTGATCGCTTCGGGTCGCGCTTTCTGTCGCACATCCCGGCATATGGGGCACGAATCGCGACCTGAACCGGCCGCCGGCGGCGCTACGCCGTCAGGCGGTGCAGGAGCTCCTCGTAGCGGGCGTGTGTGCGCTGGATCACGTCGGCCGGGAGCGCGGGCGGGGTGCCCTGCTTGTCCCAGTGGGCGGCGAGCCAGTCGCGCACGATCTGCTTGTCGAAGCTCGCCATGCGCTCTGTAGGCGTCGTGCCGTTGCGCCAGGCATCGCGGTCCCAGTAGCGCGACGAGTCGCTCGTGAGCACCTCGTCGGCGATGCGCAGCACTCCCTGGTCGTCGAGGCCGAACTCGAACTTCGTGTCGGCGAGCATGAGGCCCTTCGCCTCGGCCGTGCGGGCGGCGCGGCGGTAGATCGCGAGCGAGGCGTCGCGCAGCTGGGCCGCGCGCTCGGCGCCGACGAGCTCGACGGTCTTCTCGAACGAGATGTTCTCGTCGTGCTCGCCGAGCGGCGCCTTGTAGGCGGGGGTGTAGATGGGCTCGGGCAGGCGATCGCCGTTCTTCAGGCCCTCGGGCAGCGCGATCCCGCACACGGTGCCCGTCGCCTGGTACTCGGCCCAGCCGGATCCCGTGATGTAGCCGCGCACGACGCACTCGATCGGCAGCATCTCGAGCGAGCGCACGACCATGGCGCGCTCGGCGACCGCGGCGGGCGGATCCTCGCCCGCCAGGTGATTGGGGATCGCCTCGCCGCCGTCGTCGCCCGCGAGCTGGTCGAACCACCACCGGCTGAGGGCCGTGAGGAGCGCCCCCTTGCCGGCGATGCCGGGGGAGAGCACGTGGTCGAACGCGCTGACGCGATCGCTCGCGACGACGAGCATGCGGTCGTCGGATCCGGCGACCGGCGCGTACAGATCGCGCACCTTCCCGGAGTAGACGTGCTTCCAGCCGGGGACGTCGGGCGCTGAGCTCATCCGTCCATTATGGAGTCGTGGCGTGGCCTCGCCGAATTCCTACACCACCGCGGCGGCGATGTCGGTGCGGAACTGGCCGCCCTCGAGGCCGATGCGGCCGATCGCCTCGTAGGCGCGCTCGCGCGCCTCGGCGAACGTGGATCCGAGCGCCACGACGTTCAGCACGCGTCCGCCCGTTGCGACGAGGGCTCCGTCGCGCTCGGCCGTCGCCGCGTGCGTGATGTGCACGCCCTCGACCGAAGCGGCCTCGTCGAGGCCCGTGATCTCGCGGCCCGTGACGGCCGAGGCCGGGTAGCCCTCGCTCGCGAGCACGACCGTGACGGCAGCATCGTCGCGGAACTCGGGGGCGGGATGCTCCTCGAGCGTGCCGCGGGCGGCGGCCATGAGCAGGCCCGCGAGGGGCGTGACGAGGCGCGGCAGCACGATCTGCGTCTCGGGGTCGCCGAAGCGCGCGTTGAACTCGATGACGCGCACGCCGTCGTCGGTGATGATGAGGCCCGCGTACAGCAGGCCGACGAAGGGGGATCCGTCGCGGTCGAGCTCGCGGATCACGGGCTTCGCGATCGTCTCGGTCACTTCGTCGACGAACGCGTCGACGCCGCCGAAGCGCTCGGCGAGCCACGGCAGCGGCGAGTACGCGCCCATACCGCCCGTGTTGGGGCCCTCGTCGCCGTCGAGCGCGCGCTTGAAGTCCTGCGCGGGCGTCAGCGGGCGCACGGTGTCGCCGTCGCTGAGGAAGAACAGCGACACCTCGGGGCCCGACAGGAACTCCTCGACGAGCACGGGGCCCTTCGGCAGGTAGGTCTCGGCATGCGCGAGGGCGGCCGCGCGGTCGTCCGTCACGATGACGCCCTTGCCCGCAGCGAGCCCGTCGGCTTTGACGACGTACGGCGCGCCGAACTCGTCGAGCGCAGCGGCGGTCTTCTCGAGCGTGTGCGCGTGCACGGCGCGGCCCGTCGGCACGCCCGCGTTCTCCATGATCCGCTTCGCGAACGCCTTGGATCCCTCCAGCTGCGCCGCCTGCTTCCCCGGGCCGAACACGGGGATCCCGCGCTCGCGCAGGCTGTCGGCGACGCCCGCGACGAGCGGCGCCTCGGGGCCGACGACGACGAGGTCGACGCCGTGCTCCTGCGCGAAGGCCGTGACGGCGCCCGGGTCGAGCATGTCGACGTCGACGAGCTCTGCGTCGCGCGCGATGCCGGCGTTGCCGGGGGCGGCGAGGATCTCGTGCGGCTCGGCATCCGAGCGGAGGGCCAGGACGATTGCGTGCTCACGGGCGCCGGAGCCGAGGACCAGGATCTTCACGCCTCCAGGGTACCGGCGCGCACCCGGCCCGTACCGTGGACGCATGGCCGCCACGACACGAACCGTTCCGAACAGCGCGCACTGGGGCGCGTTCCGCGCTCGCGTCGAAGCGGGCCGCCTCGTGGAGGCGGTGCCGTTCGAGGCGGATCCCGCGCCCGTGCCGCTGCTGCGCTCGGTGCCGGACGTCGTGCACGCCGGCAATCGCGTCGCGCGGCCGGCCGTGCGCCGCGGCTGGCTCGACGGCACCCCGAGGGATGCCGTGCCGCGAGGCCACGACGAGTTCGTCGAGGTCGACTGGGACACGGCGATCGACCTCGTCGCCCGCGAGCTCCTCCGTGTGCGCGAGCAGCACGGCAACGAGGCGATCTACGGCGGCAGCTACGGGTGGTCGAGCGCGGGCAGGTTCCACCACGCGAAGACGCAGCTGAACCGCTTCCTCGCCTCGTTCGGCGGCTACACGGGGTCGACGGGCACGTACAGTTTCGGCGCCTCGAGCGTGATCCTGCCGCACGTCGTGGGCTACGACGCGAACACGGGCGACGCGCACTCGTGGGCCGACATCGCCGAGCGCACCGAGACCTGGCTCATGCTCGGGGGCGCGCCCGCGCGCAACATGCAGGTCGAGTCGGGCGGCATCGGCGAGCATCGCGGATCCCGCGCCCTGCGCGCCGTGATGGACGCCGGCGTGCGCGCCATCAGCGTCAACCCGATCCGCGACGACGCGCCGGACGGGGCCGAGTGGCTGCCGATCCGGCCCGGCACCGACACGGCGCTGCTGATCGGCATCGCGCACACGCTGCTCGAGGAGGACCTGCATGACCAGGCGTTCCTCAACGAGTTCACGACCGGCTTCGAGCGCTTCGCGGCGTACGTGCTCGGCGAGGCCGACGGCGTGCCCAGGCACGCCGACTGGGCGGCGTCGATCACGGGCGTGCCCGCCGACCGGATCCGTCGCCTCGCGCGCGAGCTCGCCTCGTCGCGCTCGCTCGTGACGGCCACGTGGTCGCTGCAGCGGGCCGAGCACGGCGAGCAGCCCTACTGGATGACGGTCGTCCTCGCCGCCATGCTCGGGGGCATCGGCCTGCCGGGGGAGGGGTTCGCGTTCGGGTTCGGATCCGAGGACGCGGTCGGGTCGCCCAAGCAGCCGTTCCGCGTGCCGTCGCTGTCGAAGGGCGCGAACCCGCTCGCGGGTCGCGAGATCCCCGTCGCCCGCATCGTCGACGCGCTCGAGCACCCGGGCGAGGCCTACGACTTCGACGGCGAGCGGCGCACCTATCCCGAGCTGCGCCTCGTGTACTGGGCGGGCGGCAACCCGTTCCACCACCATCAGGGCCTCACGCGGCTCACGCGGGCGTGGCAGCTGCCCGACACCGTCATCGTGCACGAGCCGTGGTGGACGCCGACGGCCAAGCACGCCGACATCGTGCTGCCCGCGACGACCACGCTCGAGCGGGAGGACATCGGCGCGAGCTCGCGCGACACGTGGATCCTCGCGATGCACCGCGCGATCGAGCCCGTCGGCGAGGCGCTCGACGACGCCGAGATCTTCCGCAGGATCTCGCGGGCGCTCGGCCTGCCGGATCCGTTCGGCGACGTGCGCGACGAGCTGCGCGCGATGTACGAGAAGAGCCGCGCCTCGGCGCGCGAGGCCGGCGTCGATCTGCCCGATTTCGACGCGTTCTGGGACGCCGGATCCGTGCGGCTGCCCGCGCCGAAGTCGTCGACCATGCTCGGGCGCTTCAGGCAGGGCGAGCCGCTCGCGACGCCGAGCGGCCGCATCGAGGTGTTCTCCGAGACGATCGACGGCTTCGGCTACGACGACTGCCCGGGCCATCCCGCGTGGCTCGAGCCCGTCGAGTGGCGCACGGGCTACCCGCTCCACCTCATCTCGCACCAGCCGTCGACCCGCCTGCACAGCCAGCTCGACGGCGGATCCGTCAGCCGAGACGCGAAGGTGGCGGGCCGCGAGGCGTGCCGGCTGCACCCGGACGAGGCGGCGCGGCGCGGGATCCGCACGGGCGACGTCGTGCGGATCCGCAACGACCGCGGCGCCCTGCTCGCGGGCGCCGTCGTGTCGGACGCCGTCATGCCCGGCGTCGTCGCGCTCCCGACGGGCGCCTGGTACGACCCCGCGCCCGATGGCCTCGAGCGGCACGGGAACCCGAACGCGGTGACGGCCGACCGCGGCACCTCGCGGCTCGCGCAGGGCACGACGGCGCAGACGACGCTCGTCGACGTCGAACGATGGGAGGGCGAGGCGCCCGCCGTCGAGGCGTTCGCGGTCCCGCCGATCGCACCCCGCTGATCCGCGGGGCAAGATGGATCCATGCCCCGCAAGATCGACACGGCCGACGGGCGCGCGGCGCTCGAGGTCGCCCGCACAGGCGAAGCCCCGCGCCCCGCGCTCGCAACTGCCGTGCGCTACCTGCTGCAGCTGCTCGAGGAGCGCGCGCCGGGCAAGAGCGTCGAGGTGCGCGTGCCGCCGTTCGGCGCCGTGCAGATCGTGCAGGGCACGACCCACACGCGCGGCACCCCGCCGAACGTCGTCGAGACCGACGCGGGCACCTGGATCGCCCTCGCGACCGGCGAGCTCGCGTGGGCCGACGCGATGGCGGGCGGGCGCATCTCGGCGTCGGGCACGCGAGCCGACATCTCGCATCTTCTTCCCGTGCGCTGGTGAGGCCGGGCACACCGAATGTCCCGACCACTCCCAGGCAGCGGGTGCGAGACTGAGGGGCATGGATCGGATGAACGAGGCTCGCACCGACGACGTGGCGAACTCCCGAACGACCCCCGCCGCGGCGGGCAGGGTCACGATCCGGCGCTCCCCGAAGTACGGCACCTTCGCCGCGCTCGGCGTCGCGCTCGGCATCATCGCGGCGCTCATCCTCACGACGGTCTTCGACGGCACGAGCCAGCCGAGCCCGTTCACCGAGGTCAGCTACTCGCAGACGCAGGCCTTCGGGTTCATCCTGCTGTGGTGCATCCCCGCCGGGATCGCCCTCATGATGGTCATCGCGCTCGTCCTCGACCGCGTCGTGTCGCGCAAGCTGCGGCAGGCGACGGTGGAAGTCGACAGCGTCGACGAACGGTAATCTGTTCTCCGTGACTTCCCCCTCCACGCCCGAAGGTGCGCACCGGTCCACATACTCCGAAGCAGGGGTCGACACGCACGCGGGCGACCTCGCGGTCGAGCTCATGAAGTCGTCGGTCCGCGCGACGCAGGGCCCCGAGGTCCTCGGCGGTGTCGGCGGCTTCGCGGGGCTCTATGACGCGAGCTTCCTCACGAGCTACACGCGGCCGCTGCTCGCGACGAGCACCGACGGCGTCGGCACGAAGGTCGCGATCGCGCAGGCGCTCGACATCCACGACACGATCGGCCAGGATCTCGTCGGCATGGTCGTCGACGACATCGTCGTGACGGGCGCGAAGCCGCTGTTCATGACCGACTACATCGCGACGGGCAAGGTGCACCCCGAGCGGATCGCCGACATCGTGCGCGGCATCGCCGAGGCATGCAGCGCGACGGGCACGGCGCTCGTGGGCGGCGAGACGGCCGAGCATCCTGGCCTGCTGGGCCCCGACGACTACGACGTGGCGGGCGCGGCGACGGGCGTCGTCGAGGCCGACGCCATGATCGGCGCGCACCTCGTGCGCCCGGGCGACGCGGTCATCGCGCTCGGCTCGAGCGGCATCCACTCCAACGGCTACTCGCTCGTGCGCCACATCCTGAAGAACGCCTCGATCGGCTACGAGGATCACTCGGCCGACCTCGGCACGACGTGGGGCCAGGCCCTGCTCGAGCCGACGCGGCTCTACACGCTTCCCCTGCTGCGCCTCATCGACGCGCTGCCCGGATCCGTGCACGCGCTCAGCCACGTGACGGGCGGCGGCATCGCGGCGAACCTCGCGCGCGTGCTGCCGAAGGGCACGTGGGTCGACGTCGACCGCTCGACGTGGAGCCCCAGCCCCGTCTTCCGCGCGCTCAGCGCGATCGCGGGCACGACACTCGAGCAGGCCGAGGGCACCTGGAACCTCGGCATCGGCTTCTTCGCGGTCGTCGACGCGGCGGACGCGGACGCCGCGATCCGCGCGATCGAGGCGGAGGGGATCCCCGCCTGGCAGGCGGGCACCGTCCAGGAGGGCGCGGCGCCGTCGGACGACTACGAGCAGGGTGCGAAGGGCGTCGACGGGGGCGCGGTGCGCCTCGTCGGCACGTACACAGACGGAGCGAAGTAAACACCACATGTGCGGCATCGTCGGAATGGTCGGTCGCGGCCACGTCAATCAGGACATCTACGACGCGCTGCTGCTCCTGCAGCACCGCGGGCAGGACGCCACCGGCATCGCCACGACCGAGGCGAACGGCGTCATGCACATGGCGAAGAACAAAGGCATGGTGCGCGATGCGTTCCGCACCCGCGACATGCGCTCGCTGCTCGGCAACGTCGGGCTCGGCCACGTGCGCTACGCGACGCGCGGCACGGCCTCGAGTGAAGAAGAAGCGCAGCCCTTCTACGTCAACGCTCCGTACGGCATCACGCTCATCCACAACGGCAACCTCACGAACACGCGCGAGCTCGCGGCCGAGATGGCGCGCAAGGACCGCCGCCATCTCAACTCGTCGAGCGACACCGAGCTGCTGCTGAACGTGCTCGCGA
>Ga0079224_100016290_pt1 | contig 10438 bp, 8 predicted proteins | sample Stecom2015_FD_80414 | JGI IMG/M metagenome (GOLD analysis project Ga0079224, IMG submission 80414) | Agricultural soil microbial communities from Utah to study Nitrogen management - Steer compost 2015 | ecosystem: Environmental > Terrestrial > Soil > Agricultural land | place: USA: Utah...
TCGGTCTCCTCCTCGTATGCTCGAGCGGGTGCTTCGACCCGGGCGACACCAAGTCCGACACCGAGACGGAGAGTGGCACCACCACCGGGACCAGCTCGGGGAGCAGTGGCGACGTCACCACGATGGCCTGGGAATCCAGCAGCAGCGGCATCGCACCGACCACCGAAGACCCGCCGGCATGCGACGCCGACGAAGCGTGCTCGAGTTCCAGCGAGACGGGCGTGAGCTCGGGTGAGCTCGATGCGAGTTCGACCTCGGGCAACACGTCTGCCGATACGTCGGAGAGCGGTGCCAGCGAGAGCAGCGAGTCGGGCTCCGACCCGACCGGCGACGAAGCCTGCGAATCGCCCGTTCCCATCGATGCCGTGCTCATCCAGGGCGGAAGCTTCACCGACGCGGGGACGGGCCCCAACGTGCTCCACGAGATCGCGGCGTTCCGTCTCGATCGCACCGAGGTCACCGTCGCCGCCTACGAGGCTTGCGTGGCCGATGGCGTCTGCGCACGGCCGACGACCAACGCCGATGCCCCCACCTGCAACTACGGCGCCGCCGAGCGCCGGCAGCACCCGATCAACTGCGTCAGCTGGGTCGACGCCACGACGTTCTGCGCTTGGACCTGCGGCCGCCTCCCGACGGAGTGGGAGTGGGAATGGGCGGCGCGCGGGCGCGGTGCCGGTCGAACCTATCCCTGGGGAACCACCCCCGAGCCGACGTGCGAGTACGCCGTGATGAACGATCCCGTCGAAGGTGTCGGCTGTGGTCTCACGCAGACCGCTCCCGTCGGAAGTCGCTCTCCGACCGGCGACAGCCTGGACGGCGTGCGGGATCTGGCGGGGAACGTCTACGAATGGACCGACAGCCCCTACGAGGACACGACGGACGAGTACGTCATGCGGGGCGGTGATTGGTTCTTCTCGACGGCGCCATTCTTGAGCGTGGAAGAGCGCCGCAGCGGCGTCGCCGAGTCCGGCGCCCTGAACACGGGCTTCCGCTGCGCGCGACCGGTGCAATGAAGAGAACTGGATTGTCCAGTTCGAACAAACATGCGTGTACCGAGCGATCTTTCATCGATTCGAGGCAACGCGAGTGATAGGTTCCCCGCGTGCGAACCGTACTCATCTCGCTCGTCCTTGCGGGGGCCAGCTGGGGCTGCAGCCCCTGTGAATCGCTCGAACAGAAGATCTGCGACGATCTCGGTGAAGAGGGGTGCAAGATCTGGAAAGACAACGGCATGGTCGGCATGCCGTCGGGGCGTCGCGCGTTCAAGGCGTGCGTGAACTCCTCCTTCGGTGCGACCTACCAAGCCACGCTGACGGGCGCACGCGCGACCGTCCAGGCCATGAAGGATGCCGAAGCGGCGGCGGCGAAGCGCCTGAACGCGGCCAAGTCGAACGATTGATGAACACCTTTTTCGTTCCGCAACCAGGGGGTACTTGCCCCCTGGTTGCGGAGCGCCGTTCATCCTGGGTCTCCCCGCAGAATCAGAAGGCCGCCGGGCGGCTCTCTATTGAAATGGCTTTTCATTTTCGCTAGCTTCCGCGCTGTCGGCCCGCGGCCGAGGTGCTCCGTGCGTACGGGGCCCCGCCGTCCACGGCCGCAGAGCGAGGCGAAGATGAGCATCTCGAGAAAGACACGGGCGTACGTCGCCTGCACGATCGCATGGGTGTTGGCGTCCAGCTGTGACGAGGGGAGCGCGGACGAAGGAGAATTCCCGCTCGACGACGGTCCGGCGTACGTCGTCGCCACCCGCGTGTGGGACGATACGTCCATCACCTCGTACTTCCATGTATTGCCTTCGCTCGAGGCCGGGACCCCCGTCGACCCGGCACGGGCACTCGAGGTGCCGGGATCTGCGAAGCTCTATGCGATCGACGGCACGGCATGGCTCGCGATCGGTGGCGGAGACACCCCCACGATCACGCGGTACGAGCTGGACGAGCAGCGCGCCCTGGTCGCCCGTGAGAGCATCGGTCTCCATGCCTATGGCGTGAGCTCTCTGTGGGACGGCCTCTATGTCGTTTCTCCGACCAAAGTCTATTACCCGGATCGCGACAATCAGCAGCTCATCGTCATCAACCCCACGGCGATGACCATCGATGGCGCGGTCGCGTTGCCCCAGACGGCGCGCCCGGGCTATTTGTCGCTCTACGGCTACACGCCCGTGATGCGCGGCGACGAGCTCCTCTTCTCCGTCGGATGGTTCGACTGGGACAGTACCGACTCCATCCTGGGCGAGACCGGTCTCGTCGTGCTCGACACGGTCACCGACACGGTGGTCCGCGTCGACGTCGACACGCGCTGCGGCGGCATCACGCAGCCCGTCGTCACCGACACGAACGAGGCGTGGTTCGTGAGCTCCGCGCTGGCGGCCGCAGCCCATCGCTTGGAGCGCCTGCCCACCGCGCCGTGTGCCCTGCGGATCGCCGCGGATGCCGACGCCTTCGATCCCGGCGTCGTCGTCGACCTCGGCACGCTCACGGGCGGGCTCCTCGCGGGTGAACCCGTCCCCGGTGGCGGATCGAACATCTTCCTGCGCGTCCTCGACGAGAACCTCGCGCAGATCGATCCGGAAGGCGCCACGTGGCAGATCACCGGTCAAGCCGCGTGGGCTTGGTGGCGGTGGAACGTGCAGACCCAAGAGATGGTGGCGCTGCCCGAGTTGCGTCCCTCGACCTCGGACGTGCTGTGGTTCGAAGTCGACGGTCGCGTCTTCGGTGCGGATACACCGGAGGACTATTCGCAAACCACCCTCATCGAACTCACGGCAGCCGGTGGGCCTCGCCCCACCCTCGTCGCCCCTGGGTTCCTCCACGCGGTCGCGCGCGCGCGCTGACGAAACCGCTCAGGGGCCGCAGCCGATGCGCTCGGTGGCGATGACCACGTCGTCGTAGAGGATCGTCTGCGCATCCTCCACGGCGAGACCCATCTCTTCGAGCGCCTGGCGCTTGTCGGCCGAACTTTGGCGCTCGTAGTAGGCATCCAGCACGAACGCCTTGAACGCGACGTCCTCGCTCGTCCGGAACGCGAATCCTTCGAACGGGACGGGCTCCGTGCACGCGCTGAACGTGCATCCCCCGGGGTGGAACGTGCTGCGCAGCCACGTCCCCACGGGGTGCCCGGGTCGGAAGTCGCCGACGAGCGCGTCGTCGATCCAAAACGTCAAGGTGCCATCGTAGTTCCCGAGCGTGTTCGCCCGAGCGCGCATCTCGATGCAGAACCAAGCGTCGCGCGGAAACGACGTCTGCTCGGACGGACGAAAGACATTGCCATAATAATACGTCGTCCCTTGGTCGCCTGGGCAGCCTTCGACCGCGCTGCCGTCGTTGCATCGTCCCGAGCGCATCTCGTGCCAATACACGTAGAAGTTGAACGTATCGTCGAAGCCGGCATCGAAATCGAACCAGAAGCCGTCGTCTCCGGAGGGCACCGTGTTGGCGAGGCCGCTGCCGCTGAACTCCGGCGTGCCCGCGGTGACGCGCACCCAATGGTGGGGATTCGGCGCGACGCCGACGAACTGCGCGAAGAATCGAATGAACACCTCGTCGGTGCGCCTCGGGAACGCGATGCTCGCTTGGGAAGAGATGTATTCGTCCTGCTCCAAATCATCGAAGGTGACCGTCGAGCGCACATATCCCGAGCCACGACGCGCGACCTCGGCGTCGTTCTCCCAATGTAAGTAGGGCGTGTCCTCCTGCGGATGGCTCCACCGTCCCCATCCGGCTTCGAAGTCGTCGAAGAACAGCACGGCAGGGTCGTCCGCCAACCCGACGCCGTCGGGGTAGCGGTCGCTGAGCGGCGCATCGCCGGTTTCGCCCGCGGCCGTTTCACCGTCCGAGGAGGTGCGGTCGTCCTGTTCGGTGGCGGCGGTCTCGGCTTCGCTGCCCGTCGTCGAGGCTTCGCTGCCCGTCGTCGAGGCCTCGCTGCCGCTCGAGGTTGCGCTGCCAGTCGAAGTCGGGCCCGAGGTCGCGGCGCTGCCGGTGGACGTCGCCGCGCTCATCCCCGTCGACGTGCTCTCGTCCGCCGGAGCGTCGTTCGTTGGCGAGCACGCCGAAAGCACGAGGAGTCCGGGCAGCGACCATCCCAGGCGGCGATGCATGCTCCCAGGATACGGCGAGTCACGCCTTCGCAGGTGGCCTGCGATGAACCTCCGAGGCGGACATCGATGTCCTACCGCTCGAGCTTCGTCCTGCCGTACCGCGACAGGCGTGTCACGGGGAGGCACGCGAAGTGCTCGAAATTCCAGCGGTATCCGCTTTGCATGGCGAACGCCTCAATGACTTTGCTCGTATGGACTTTGGTGCTGTGGAGTGTGGATGCCTCGGATGCTTCGACCGGCGAGTTCGCGAACGACGGTACCGCGAGCGTCGCGACCGACGAAGCCTCCGACTCCGGCGAAGCCTCGGGAAGTGACACCGACGGCACCGACACCGACGGTGCCGACACTCACGGTTCCGGCACCGGAGACGATGATTCGGGCGGCACCACGGACGAGGCGACCACCGGATTCGTGACCATCGGGTTCGTGACTTCCGGTGCGACGAGCTCGAACGACTCGTCGGACTCGTGCGGGGTCAACTGCTCCAACGTCCCTCCGGAGTTTCGCGATCTCGAAGATGGTGCCATCGTTCGCTCGCCCCTCACGGTCGAGTGGAACCTGGGGGCGGTCTGCGAGTGTGACGACTGCGGTTGCCATCCCGCCGAGATCACGGCCACATTGCAGGTCGACGGGAAACCCGTGTCGTGTGGCACGGACGGGTGCACCATCGAGCTCGAGCCCGGACCCCATACCCTGGAGGTGTTCACGCGCGGTTGGCTCTCCGAGGGGGGGAGTGACCGGGTCGACATCGTCGTCGAAGGATCGTCCGACGACGACACCCGCGGTCACGACACCGACGGGGGCGATCCCGGGGCCACCTCGGACGGCTCCGGGTGCGCGTGCTCGGTCGACACCCGCCCCTCGTCTGCCGGGTTCGCCTGGCTCATGCTGCTCCCGGTCGCCCTCCGAAGTCGCCGCCGCCTGCGTTCGTCGGTTCGCCGCTGAGAGCGGGTCGCGGAGGTCGGCTCAGCGGGCGTCCGTCGCCCGCACGACCTCTTCTTCCGGAAGGTCGCACAGGATGATGAGGCCCCCGCCCGCCGGGCGTTGGCCCACCACGTGATACCCGGTCGTGCCGTGGCGGTCGAAGCAGACGCGGGTGGCCTCGTTGAAGCACCCCGAGCCGCCGCACCAGATCTCGTGTTGGTTCTCGGGCGCCGTCGTGTCCGCATTCGCGCGCGGGGCCGAAGCGCAGCCTTGCACCGCGAGGGAGGAGGCGAGGAGGACGAGGGCGAGACCCTGCGGCATGCGAATCATTGTGACATGTGCGGTTCCTCCATCGCCTCGACTGCGCCCGCGAGCGCCACCGAGGGCTCTGCAGCGCCCTTCGGCGACCCCGGGCATGCACCGAAGCGGGCCGATTCCAGCGTGGAGAGGCACGCCACGAACGAAGCGCGATGACGGACTTCGCGCATGCCTGCGTCGTCACGCTCCCGTTCCGCCTCCGCCTCCGCGCGCGAGCGGCTGCAGGCGACCCCGGGCAACGGCGCGGCGCGGGATTGTAACATTTGCGCGGGGCGCTAAGCTGTCTGGCATGAGGCCGGAGCAGACCGAGATTTCGAAGCTTGTGTCCCACATGCAGGACATCCTGGGCGGCGAAAACTGGAAGATTCGGCCGCTGAGCAACGGGGCGCGTGCGAGTTGGCGCTGGTTGAGCGTCACGGTGAAGTACAAGCCCAACAACAACCCCGACCACCCCTGGCGCGCCCGGCTGCGCGACGGCTTCCCCCGCTCCACCGTGACCGAGGTTTGGGTCGACGATCCCATCGATGGTTTCGATCGCATCGCCGAGGAAGCCCGCAACGTCCGGCGGTTCGTCGAAGGCGAGTTCCTGCGCAATCCCTCGAAGAGCTGGCTCGCGCATCGCCTCTGGGAGGCGGTCCGCCCCGTGCTCAAATCGGGCTGAGTCCATCCGGCGCCGGAGACGTCGATGCCGAGGGCGACCGCTTCGTGGTCGCCCTCGTTCGTTTCACCGCACCGACCACTACAGCGCCGAGCCGCTCTGCGTGCTCTCGTCGCGTGCGCTGGACTTCGCACGCAGACCTTGCGGGTCCGTCCACGGCTCGCGGGCGAGCCCATCTCGACGCTCGACCGAGCGGCGACGGAACGACCGGCGTGCCGCAGGCCACCGCCTCGAGCATCCCTCCGTGTTGCCCGCACCCGTTGCGGTTGACATCCTATGAATCATAACTATGAATAATTCCAGGAAGTGCCATCGACGTATTCGCATGCCTCGCCTTCCACGCGGGTGCGATGGGTGTGGCCCATCGTGGTGATTTCTCCAACCGAGGATCACGAGCCGTCAACATATACACAAAGAAAGGAGTATCCCATGAGCAAGTTGGAACGTTGGCTACCCTTCATGTTCAGGCGCAAGAACGCCGAAGACAAGAAGAAGGAATCGGAGAGTCCGTCCGCGTCGAGCCAGAACCTCGCGCCGGCCACGGACCTCGGTCCGATGGTGGCCAATTGGATGCAATCCATGTTCAACGATCCGTTCTTCCGCGACCCGTTTGCGCGGTTCTCGGAGCTGGATCGATGGTTCGGCGACTTCAGCCCGCAGCGCTTCATGCCGGGCATCGAAGTCATCGATGAAGACAAGCACATCACGGTGACCGCCGAACTCCCCGGCATGAGTCACGACGACATCGAGCTGCAGATCGATGGCGACGCCCTCGTCCTCCGCGGCGAAAAGAAGAACGAACTCGAGAAGACCGAGAAGGGCATCTATCGGACGGAGCGCTACTACGGCTACTTCCATCGCGCCGTCCCCTTGCCCACCGACGTCGACGCGGAACGAGCCGAAGCTCGCTTCGACAAAGGCGTCCTGACCGTCCGCTTCCCGAAGCTCCCCGGCAAGGGCAGCGCACGGAGCATCCCGATCGGGAAAGGCTGAACCCCGGACGCTCCGGAGCCCAGGGCCCCATGAAGGCGTCCCAGGAGGCGCTGGGGCGCCTTCAGCCGAGTCGATGCGTCGCGCCGTGAAGACGTGCGCCGCACAGTCCGTTCACCCATCGCATCTGCCGCGGTGTCTTGCAGTCGGGTTCCAGCAGACGCGGGTTGGCCAAGACCACGACGACGGCCTGCGTCCTGGACGTCGCGACATTGAGGCGTTGCGGACTGTAGAGGAACTCGAGGCCGCGCGGCGCGTCTTCCGGGTCGGACGTCGTCATCGAATAGAACACGAGGGGCGCCTCTTGCCCCTGGAACTTGTCCACCGTCCCCACGCGAACCTCCGCGAGGTCGGCTTTGCGGAGCATGGTCGTGAGGAGAACGACTTGTGCATTGTAGGGCGCGACCACCAACACGTCCGCAGGGCGAAGCGGACGGCGGCTATTCTTCAAGTCCACCCAGTGCGTCGTCCCGCCCAAGAGCTCGCGGGCGATGTCCACCAGCCGTTCGCCTTCCTCCGGGCAATCCTGGACGTTGCCGTGGTGCTCCACGGCTTCGAAGCGAACTCCGCTGCCCGCCCAACGGGTGCTCGATTCGAGGCGACGAACGTGCCCGTCGGGGTGATGGCGTAGGCGACCGCGGTAGAAAAACGCCGACGTGAAGGCTGCCACCGCAGGAGGAAGCCGCCACGTCTCGTCGAGGAACAGCCCCTTGTCGGCCGCGATCGTCGGTTCGCCGTCGAGCAAGTGCTCGAGTGCCGAAGCCTCTGCGCCCTCGGGGTGCCCTGCCTTGGATGGTGCTGCGAGCTGTTGCGGATCGCCGAGGAGCACGAGGCTGTCCGCCGCCACCGAGACCGAGAGCGCATTGGCCAGCGAGAACTGGCCTGCCTCGTCGATGACGAGCACGTCGACGGCATTGCGCATGGCTTCGTCGGCCCAGAGCCACGCCGTGCCTGCGGCGACGTGAACGCCGTGATCGCGGAGACCCGCCGCGACCGCGGCGTTGTTCTTGGCCGATGCATTGCGCGGGTGGTGCAGGAGGCCCTCGTCGGACGCTCGCTGCACGCTCCGCAGCGTCACGCCGGCGGCGTCCGCAGCCTCGTGCGCCCCTTGGAGGAGCAGACGGATCGCCTGGTGGCTCGACGCCGTGATCCCGACTTTCTTGCCGGCGCGGATCAGCGCGACGATCATGTGGCTCCCGGAGTACGTCTTGCCGGCTCCCGGTGGCCCTTGCACGGGGAGCACCGTCCGCGTCAGCAACGGCGCCACGCGCTGGAGGGCCGCGCTCGGGGACTCGCCCGGGAGCTGCAGCGGTGCCCCGTCGCGCAAGCTGGGCGCCGCGCGGGTGAGCAGCGCCCACGCGGCGGAGGACGGTGGTGCCCCCTCGCGGCACGCGAGGACATCGTCGGCGATGGACGCGAGTGCCCCTCGTTGAGCATCGGTCGGAGGCTCGTCGGGGCGACGGATCAAGGCGACGGGGCTGCCGCTTAGGCCCTTGCGAGCCTCGCGTTGGACCGCGATGACGCTTCTCGCCGTGTCGACCTCGATCACTCTCCCGACGCGCTGCCCCGTGACGGGGCACTCGACCACGTCCTTCAGGCGGATCCCGTGTTCCTGCGGAGGGTGCGAATATTCATAGCGATTCGAACGCGAGTTTTGCCCGCCGACCTTTCCGCAATCCTTCTCGGGACCGAGCTCCCCGATCGCGACCCGATCGTCGAGCCTTTCCTCCGGCAGCAGCTCCTTCTGACGAAAGTACTCCCACCACGCGGGTTTGGATTCCCGGCGATGCCAATCGAGGAGGTCCGCGAGCAATCGGCGGGCGCGTTGCTCGGGTGTTTGCAGCGCGGGATCCTCCGGCACGTCCGCGAGCAGCCGCGCGCGGAGCTCCTCCGTACGATCGTCCTCGTCTTGCTTCTTTTTCGCCGGTTTCTCCGCCTCCACCGAGGGGCGCGGGACGTCCACCCCTCCGTCGATCAGGCCTTGCCGCTCCCGTTCCAGGAACCTTCGCAGGTGCCACGTCGATTCGCAGTCCTCACGATTGTAGGCCTGGATCGTGCGGCGCTCCTCCACGAGTTCGCTGGGATGTTTCGTGAGCCGCTGCAGCGCATGGTTCCGCAGCGCCCACCCGGCTTCGCGGAGGTCGGTGCGGCGCACGTAGCCATAGAATCGCTCGAGTTCCTTGAGCGAGTAGCGTTCGACCCCCGCGCGTAGACTCTGCTTCACGACCGGCATGAGGTCGACCAGCACGCCCTCGCGCAGCCACCCGTCGATTTTGGCCTCGCGCGTGAGGTGCCGCAGGCTCATCTCCCCCAACGCCGTCTTCTCGAACGACGCGAAGTGATACACGTGGAGATCCGGATGCTCCGCGCGTCGTCGCTCGACGTGATCGACGAAAGCCTCGAAGTGTCTCCGTTCCTCGGCGTGATCGTTCGACCACAGCGCGTGATACGAGAGCTCGCCGCGCTCGTCGGCTTCCACCCAACCGAACAAGTCGTAGAACGTGCCGCCCTCGGCGAAGCGATCCGCCTCGAAGTCCAGGAACACGTCGCCCGGACTCGGTGTCGGCAGTCGGCACAATCCGACGCCCGCCTCGACCGGCAACAGCTCGAACCGCGGCGTGCTCGTGCGCGCCTCCAGCTGGAGTCTCGCCTGGTGGTGGAGCCGCTCCAAGATCGGAAGCCGTAGTTTTCGTGGCCGTTGCTGCCAGGGCAGAGTCAGCTGTCCCAACGCTGCCAACGTCGTCACCCCGGCCTCCTCCAGGAGCTCGCGATGCAGACGGGACGCCCCTGCGACGAGCGAAAGGTGGTCGTCGTTTCTGCGCCGCGCGTCGCATCGCATGGACCACCGGCACGATCCACAGCGATCGCAAGGTTCGGGGTACGTATGCGCCACCTCGGACACGTCGACGAACGCCTCCATGCGCCCCCGCAGGTGCTCGAAATACGCCCCGAAGTCATCCGTGCGAAACCGATGCTCGACGGGGGGCTCGTCGCGCCCGCGCGCGGGGCTCACCACCGTCATGTGTTCGGGGCGACAACCTTGCAGCGTCTCCAAGATCGACGAATAGACGCACAGCTGCAGCACCGCTTGCGCCCGCACCTCGAACGCGAGCTTCGCCTCGACCACCTCGTAGGCATGGCTGCCGAGCGTCGACACCACCCGGCGATCATCCGACGCATCCACGCGCACGAGGAAATCCGCGATCCCCGACCACCGGCCCGACGCGAGCGGTGCCTGGGCGATCACGCGATGACCCGCCCGCATCGCCGCCACCGTTCGTTCCGTGGCCGCTCGCCATTCCGCCATCGTCTGCGGGATCCCTGCGAACACCCGCGTCACGCGTTCCCCGAACTTCCCCGCCGCGCCCGTCGGTGCCTCCAACGACGCCAGGTACCGCGCCTCGTGCTCCCGACCACGTTCCTTCAGGAGGAGCGCCGCCGGGTCATTGGAA
>Ga0079224_100016291_pt1 | contig 10438 bp, 6 predicted proteins | sample Stecom2015_FD_80414 | JGI IMG/M metagenome (GOLD analysis project Ga0079224, IMG submission 80414) | Agricultural soil microbial communities from Utah to study Nitrogen management - Steer compost 2015 | ecosystem: Environmental > Terrestrial > Soil > Agricultural land | place: USA: Utah...
ACGCTAGTTTGTTAACGATGAACTAAAGAAAGCCAAATTTGTTTTGTTGGAATAATTTTCCCGAAGGATAGATAGACGCCTTCACTGTTTAATGATAAACCCTCCCGGACAAGCAATAACCGCCTTATTTACCATCAACATCTATGAACAAAGCTTTACTAGCATTGGCTACCGGAGGATTTGGCATCGGCCTCACCGAGTTTGTCATTATGGGCATTTTACCTGAAGTAGCCCAGGATCTACAAATCACTATACCCCAAGCCAGCCATTTTATTTCCGCTTATGCCATTGGTGTAGTTGTGGGAGCACCTCTGCTTACAGGAATAGGCGGCAGAATGCCTGCCCATAAAGTACTGCTATTCCTGATGGTGTTGTTCACTGCCTTCAATACACTTTCCGCATTTGCCGATAGTTATGGCACCCTGCTGGTGTCTAGGTTTCTTGCCGGCTTGCCTCACGGCGCCTTCTTTGGCATTGGAGCGGTAGTGGCTGGCAAACTGGCCAAGCCCGGAAAAGAAGCCAAGGCCATCGCCACGATGTTTACGGGCCTTACGGTAGCGAACGTCCTTGGCGTACCCTTTGGCACTTACTTGGGGCACCAGTTCAATTGGAATCTCTCCTTTCTCATGGTCGGTATTGTGGGGATGCTCGCGATGGCCAGCATCTATTTCTGGATGCCTTCTTTGCCAAAGGCCTCCACCCAAGGCCTCAAAAAGGACCTGAAGATCCTGAAGAAAGCCGAACCTTGGATGGTGATTTTGCTTACGACAATCGGTACCGGCGGCTTTTTTGCCTGGTATAGTTATATCGCGCCCCTAATCACAGAAGTAGCAGGACATCCCCCTAGTATGATCAGTGTTGCGATGACCTTGGCAGGATTGGGAATGGTGGCAGGCAACCTTTTGGGAGCAAAATTAGCCGAAAGGTTTGTGCCTATTAATGCCGTCATTATCGTCATGATTATGATGGTGGTCGCCTTGGTTACGCTGACATTTGTAGCAGATAATAAAATAGCTGTTTTGGTGATGACCTTCGTCATCGGTATGGTGGCATTTTGCTTTTCCACACCGCTTCAAATGACCATGATCAATTCCACCAAAGGCTCGGAAATGCTTGGATCTTCTTTAAACCAAAGTGCCTTCAATATGGGCAATGCATCCGGGGCCTACCTTGCCAGTCTTCCCATTGCTTTTGGTTATGGCTTTACCTCCGCCGACTGGGTGGGAGCCGCTATGGCCGGCTCCGGTATATTTATAGCTTATGGCGTAATTTTATTGAGAAAGCGAAACAAGAAAAGTAGCCTAGTGCCCGTGGCGGAACAAGCAAGTCGGAAACTCGTCTCTTAATGTTGCCACTCATGGCTACAACGTTTAATTCGTTTCAACAGAAAGAAAAAGCGTCAACATTCTTAGAAAAAACAGCGAAATAGACCCGCACGGAAAGTTTTTATAGGAGTATTTCTGATAGTAATAATACAAAAAGATTATATTTGGTCCACTATCTATAATCCTCGGATCTTATTGCAACTGAGTTTTGACATGTCAGCTGAAAGTCGAGCCCAACCACAAGTATTGTTTGAATGGCACCGAACCCGACCGGCTGATCTGTCGCAGATCGGATCCAATTCCTGGTTTTGCTTCCAAAAGACAGGAACATTGGATAAAAATAAGAAAGCAGTAAATCACCAAAACATCCATTTAACATTTCGATTGACCGTATGGCACACTTGAATGTTCTATATAAACATGCAGCCGTTACGGCGTGCCTGTTTGCTGGCAATATTGTCGCTTTATACGCGCAGGAGGAAACGCCAAAGGATTACTCCGTAAAAGCAGTATACTTATACAACTTGACCCAATTTGTGGAATGGCCACCCAAGGCTTTCCAAAACGCACGTACGCCGTTGGTGGTGGGTATTCTGGGAGAGGATCCCTTTGGCCGACATCTAGAAGAAGCCATCGAAGGGGAGGAAAACAACGGTCGTTCTTTGGTCATTCGAAAATTCACCACCGAGGAAAAAATAGAAAATTGTCATGTGCTGTTCATCAACCTCCCAGAGGCATCCCACACCGACAAGGTGTTGGAAAACTTAGAAGGGCGGAGCATCTTGACGGTAAGTGATCATGCCGGTTTTTTGGAAGCAGGCGGCATGGTCCAATTGGTACAAGCAGACGATAGAATACATTTTCAGATAAACCCTGATGCTGCCAGCGAGGCCGACCTTAAAATTAGTTCGAAACTACTCCGGGTGGCGGAGGTTATTACCGTACCAAATGAACCGTAATGCTATTTAAGAATACGCCGATAAAACGGAAGCTCATGTTGGTCAATCTCCTCACCAGCGGTGCGGTATTGTTGGTGACCTGCCTGGCCTTCTTTGGTTACGAGCTGTATACCTTCCGACAGAGCACCCTGACTAAACTAAAATCTCTCGGAGAAATAACAGCTGCCAATAGTACTGCTGCTTTAGCTTTTAATGATATCGACGCCGCCAATGAATTGTTGGCTTTACTACATTCAGAGCAGCATATCGTGGCGGCGGTATTGTTCGACTCCTTAGGCCAGACCTTCGCCGTGTACCCTCTGGAGCTGGCGGAAAGTGAGTATCCGACCGACCCCCACTTGACGGAATATGGCTATACCGGAGGTTTTCTAGAAGGTGCTCAGCCGGTGGTTCAAGGCACTAAATTCCTCGGGACCCTGTATTTAAAATCTGATCTTAAAGCACTGCAGGAACGCTTCCTCCTCTACGGCATGGTGGTGCTTATCGTGATGGGCTTTTCCATTCTGATCGCTTACATACTTTCACAGCTCTTGTCCCATAGCATCTCCCGCCCTATTCTCGCCCTCTCGGAAACTGCCACCGCCATCTCCAACCGACAGGACTATACGGTGAGGGCTGAAAAGCACAGCAACGACGAATTGGGCATACTTACCAATGCCTTTAACCACATGCTCGGCCAAATCCAAGCGAAGGATCAGACCTTGCTCCAGTTCAACAAGAATCTGGAGAAAAAAGTAGCTGAAAGAACATTGGAGCTGGAGATTTCCCTGAATGAGCAGAAAGAGACAGAAAGGAGACTATCTGAAAAAAACACTGCCCTGTCGCGGGCGTTAGAAGAACTACACCGCACCAAAGAAGAGCTCATCAACCTTAATAATGAACTCGAAAGAAGGGTAGAAAGCCGCACCAAAGAAGTCGTAGCTCGGGAGATAGAAGTAAATGCCAAAAACCACGAGTTGAAGAAGGTGAACATAGACCTCGACAACTTTATTTATACCGCATCTCATGATTTAAAAAGCCCTATATCCAACCTTGAGGGCCTAGTGGGGATTTTAAAAGAAGAACTGGAAGATGTTGACAACCCAAATATCCATCAGTTTTTGGATATGATGAACATTTGCACCACCAAACTTCGCAACACCATTCAGGATCTGGCAGAGATCACCAAGGTTCAGAAAAATCTCGAGGAAGATCTAGAGCTGGTATCTTTTGAAAAGGTAATTGAGGATATAAAAGAGGAATTGCAGATAACGGCAAATTCTACTTTTGCCGTGGACCTAAAGCTGGAGACAAAAGAAATATTGTACCCTATCCACGGCCTGAGGAGCGTTTTACATAACCTCTTAAGCAACGCGATAAAGTACCGGTCTAACGAAAGGCCGGCTCACATTACTGTCAGCACGTATAATGAAGAGGATAATGTTGTTTTGATGGTCGAAGACAACGGCTTGGGAATTGAGGAACGTCATTTGCCTCGCCTGTTTAGCATGTTTAAGCGCTTTCATAGCCATGTAGACGGTACCGGCATCGGTCTATACATTATCAAAAGGATTGTCGAAAACCGGGGCGGCAGGATCGAATACATCAGCAAAGGAAATCAAGGGAGTATCTTTAAGGTATTCTTGTAAGTAGTGAGATGTGAGTATGGGGCATTGTGAGCGGAGGTCGTTTTAGCTTAAAGTTTTCCGATGCGGAATGGTCGGTTCGCAAATAAGAAGGTCTCATTTTTACGGAGAATAACCCGTTCGCAAACGGAATGCTTCATTCCCAAAAAGAACAGCGCATTCCCAAACTAGAATGGTCGATTCCCAAACAAGAATGCTCCGTTTTCACGGAAAATAGTCAGTTTCCGACCCGCAATCTGCGTAGTTTGAGATTAAATGGAAGACAACTCCCAGTCTTTGCGGTAGGAGGGCATCACTAGTGCGTTAGCCGCCTTGTTATTTTCAAATAACTGTCGCTTGGGATCCCAAATTAAACTTCCCGCACCCGATCTGGCAGCGATATTACCCATATGAGCGTATAAGGCCACGTTTCTCCCCATTTCTATGGAACAACTGGGTGTACGTCGGGATTTGATGCAACCGAGAAAATCCCTCACATGGCTCCCCACATCACTGTAGTTGCTCTTTTTCCGATAACCTTCTGCAACCGACAGGGCTTCGGCCGTTTGTTCAGGGCTGCCTGCTGCTACCTGCCAGCTACCTCTATCCGCCACCACTGTAGCTCTGTCCCCGATAAACTCCACGCCATAGGGCATGTTATAAGGACCATGTTGATGCCCGGCCGCATGCTGCCAGTTAATAACATAGTCTTTTTTGGGAAAAATGACTGACATGGTATCATAAGTCTCCCGACTATACTCCTCGAAAGATAGATTTTTTCCGTAAGCCATCACTTGCTCAGGCTCACTGGCATCACCAGTAGCCCACAGCGCCATATCTAGCAGGTGAACGCCCCAATCTGTCATCAGCCCTCCCCCATAATCCCAGAAATGCCTCCAGTTGCCGTGGAAACGTGTGGGGTTGAAACTTCGCTCCGGAGCGGGCCCGAGCCAAAGATCAAAGTCGACGCCTTGGGGAACCGCCTCATCCGCTTCCTTCTTTGCGCCGATCCCATAGTGGAAATTTGCCCAGATATTGACTTTTCTTAGCTTCCCGATGTGCCCGGCTTTTATAAAATCCATCACCCCTTGCCACACGGGGCTGCTTCTTTGTTGCTGCCCCACCTGAACAATACGATGATACTTTCGAGCCGCTTCGAGCATAAGGTTACATTCTCCAATAGAATTGGCGAGAGGTTTTTCAACATAGACATCCTTACCTGCCTGACAGGCATAAACGGTTTGGAGACAATGCCAATGATCCGGCGTGCCTATAATGACCGCGTCAATATCCTTATCTTCCAACATCTTCCGAAAGTCCTTATAAAGCCGAGGCGTCTGTTGAAAGTCCTTGTTTAAGACAGCGGACTTTTCATCGAGTATTTGCTGATCAATATCACAGATCCCAAGGCAGTTGACATTCCCTGTTTGTAAAAACTCTCTAAGCACATAGAAGCCTTGGTTCCTGCACCCAATCAAACCGACATTGATCTTTTCATTGGCTGAAAAATAACTGTCAGACCATGAGGCTGTGGAAAGCAGGCTGGCTCCTGCTGTGAATAGGGCGGTCTTTTTAAAAAATCCCCTTCTGGATGCGTTCATGTATGGTTGTTTTATTGGGTTTATTGCAAATTGAAATCGAGGGAGACGCTGCCGTCCATAATCCTTCGGTCTCTATTTCAATAATAAAAGAAATCTCCTGCTAATACAAGCCCGTGATCTTTAAAAAATAAGGGAGGAATAAGCCTGCGCCCATTCCTCCCAATTCTAAGCTGCTTAATAACCTTCATTCTGAGGAAAAGCCGCGTCGTTCCCCTCTACCCTGTCGATCTGGTTTTGAGGGATAGGCCGAAGCACATGGAAAGGCTGGATTCCGGTAGCCTGTGGATTATGCAGTTTTACCCGTTCCACTAGGATGCCCCACCTCTTCAGGTCAAGCCAACGATGCTGCTCACCTAAAAGCTCGCGGGCCCGCTCCTCGATGATCATCTCCATATTCATTTGGGCAGGCGTAATTTCCATCGCAGCTTCCTTACCGGGAAATGCCGCCCTCCGCCTGACGATGTTCACGTTCTCTGTCGCTTCATCCACTTTATTCAACTTCAACTGCGCCTCTGCTAACAAAAGATGCGTTTCTGCCAGTCTAAACGCCTGAAAATCCCTTCCTCCCTGCTCCACCGTAAGGTCAGCCCTACCGGGATCCAAATGCTTTTTCATACTGGGGAACCACCGCTCATTGTAGACACTTGGCACTAATATTTGATAGGGTTTCTTGGCCCTCTCAGAAGCGGGTATTTCATATCCAGGAATATAAATGGCCGTATCACCCATGGCATAGGTCACCTGCTGCTTGCTCTGATCAAAGTTGGTATTGAAAGTCCCCGGGTTATTGGAATAATATACTGTGGTAAAAGTACCGAAGTACCGGCTGTCATTTTCCCTATCGGCAAAGATCACATTATAGGTGTAATTGGTAGGCCGGTATCTTTTCCAGGGCCGCCCGTTTTGGGTGTCCCTTTTCATCCCAGGTTGCACATCATACTCCATGAGGTAATATAGATGCGAGTGGTTGCCGGTACCGTTTGTCAGTGGGTTATAGGTGTTTTGTACCGCAAAAACCACTTCATCATTAACCTCATTTCCGAAGGCATGTATATCAGCGAAGTTGTCTAACAAGCGGAAGTCGTAATTCTCCACCACACTTTTTAAAAGAGGCTCCGCCTTGGCATAGTCATCATCTGCTGCCGCTTCGGAGGTTGCTTTGGTTATATAAACCTTTCCTAATAAATGCTCTGCAGCTGGTCGTGTTGCCCTACCATAATCCGGTGCTTTGGAAGCCGCTACCAAATGAGGAATGGCCTCTTCTAAATCTCGGACGATGGCCTCATACATTTGCGGGACGGTTGATCTGGACACCTGATTAGTAGGAATGAGTGATTCAGTCAAACGCAAATCCACACCCCCGAACAATTGGGTGAGGATGAAATAGTGGTGGGCACGAATAAATTTGGCTTCAGCAACTCGGTGGCTTCTAATGTCCTCTGAAATCCCCTCCACCAAAGGCGCCCGGTCAATAACGGCGTTGCAGGTATTGATCCCCGCATACAACTGATCCCACAATTCCCTTACATGAGAATTTTGGGTATCAAAATCTGAGGTATAGAAGTTCATGAATTTAAATGCTCCATCCGCACCATTGGTATAGGTATCTGTGCCGAATGTGGTGAAATTGTGGCCCCTTTCGGAACCGTACCACGAACGGAAAGAGGTGTAGGCAGCATTCAAGCCATCATTTAAGCCAGCGGGAGTATTGAGGTAATCATTGCCTACATTAGAGATTACCTCCTCTTTAAGGATACCTTCGCATGCTTGTCCTGCAAGAAGAGCAATCCCTATTAAAGTGACTCTTGTATATTTGGTGATGGTATTAGCGATATATCTATTTTTCATTTTCTCTGGATTTTAAGATCTTAGTAAGGCTTAAAAACGGGCATTGATGCCGAAGGTATATTGCGTGACGGCCGGCGTGATGTTCGCATTAATGGTCCCGCCATCTACCCCTTGCTCGGTATCAACAAAGGTTTCGGGGTCTATCCCCTTGTGCACCGTCCTATACTCAGAGAAGATGAAAGGTTGCTGCACGCTGGTATAAATTTTCAAGCTTTCCATGCCCAACTTGGACGCGATACGGGACGGAAGATTGTATCCTAAATTGACGTTCCTTACCTTCAAGAATGTGCCATCAAAGTACTGGAGGGAAGAAGAGTACTTGGGGAATTCTTGGTTTTGATTGGGCCGCGGATAGTCGTTGGTAAGATTGTTAGGTGTCCAGTAATTCACGGCCAAGTTATTATACCGCCCAGCTAAGGCGTTAAACCCACCGGTGTGGAACGCGCTTCGGATCATGGAACCCACCCTACCGAATAAGAAGAAGGAAAAGTCTATTCCTTTATAAGAGAAACGGTTGGTAATCCCTCCCGAAAAATCCGGTACCGGTGAACCAAGGATCTGCCTATCATCCGCAGTGATTCTTCCGTTGCCATCTAAATCTTCGATTCTTATTTCGCCTACGCGATCAGAGAAGGACTCGGCAAGATCTTTCTGGTCTGGCTGCCAAATGCCGATTTTTTTCCAGTCAAAAAACACGGTAATTGGGTGCCCAATAAACCTTCCCGCTCCAACATCATCTCCATTGGCAAGTTCTAAGATCTCCTCTCGGTTTCTGGTGAGGGTATAGTCGGTAGACCACCTGAAGCCACCTTTGTCAATGTTAATAGTCGTTAGTGAAAGCTCAAGACCCCGGTTTTGGGTTTTCCCCACATTGGTAGTAAATCCACCAAAGCCTGTCGAATTAGGCAAAGGCTGGGGCGCCAACAAATCGGAAGTGGTCGTGACATAATATTCTAAGGTACCCGCAATTCGGCCTTGGATAAACGAGAAATCAAGTCCTACGTTGGCTGTTGTGGAGCTCTCCCATTTCAGGTCAGGGTTGCCAATGGTGCCTGGGGTGTAACCAAAAGCTGCATTGTCGCCAAAGGCGTAAGCTGTTCTGGTCAGCAGCGGCTGTGTCTGATAGGGAGTAATCCCTTGATTGCCGATGGATCCATAACTGGTCCTCAACTTCATCTGGTCTATAAAAGAACTACCTTGCAGAAAGGGCTCATCCGAGATGTTCCATCCCAACGCGACAGAAGGAAAATAGCCAAACCGGTTGTTCTCCCCGAACCTCGACGAACCATCGGCCCTCATGGTCAAGGTGGCCATAAACTTACCTTTGTAATCGTAGTTTAAGCGCCCCATGTAGGAGAAGAGCGTCCACTGGATCAGATTGGTGGATGCTGATGTGATCTGACTGGCATCATTCAGCCGGTGCCATAGCTGGCTCTCTACGGGAATACCCAGCACATTGATAGCGGAAGTTTCAAAATTATCCCGCTGAAGTGACTGAAGGCCGGTAAAGTTAAAGGTATGGTCCTCACTAAAAGTGCGGGTATAGTTGATGATATTTTCTAATGTATAATTAAAGGAAAAACCTTCGTTGATGCTGCCAGTCGGATCACCGCCCCGTCGACTATTGGTCCATCGACCGATAAAGCGTCCGCTTCTATTGATCGCAATGTCAGGCCCAAAATTGACGCGATAGCTCAAGCCCGGAATGATATCCCAGACGCCGTACAGGCTGTTGAAAATCCTGTAACGCTTGGTCAGGTCGCCATGGGCACCAGGGACAATCTCAGACAAAGGGTTAGTTCTTAAGCCATCTTGTGTAGGCTGAAAGTTAATCGAACCGTCGTCATTGAAAGTCTTTCCAAGCGGGTTTTCCTGCAGTGCTCCGCCAAGCGGGTTAAAGTTCTCCCCGTTTCTTTCACTGTAGGTGCCGAGGGTAGAAGTACCTATGCGTATTTTGTCGTTGATCTTGTGGTCGACATTGATTCTGAGGGTATAACGGGAGAAGTCCTGCAACTTTACCACGCCTACATCTTTAAATAGGTTGGCCGAAACAAAGAAAGTCGTTTTATCACTGCCTCCGCCCACGCTCAGGTTATGGCTCTGAATAGAACCGGTACGGGTAAGCGCATCAATATAATCGAAGCTTCTGCCCAACCGGATGCTTTCCAGCTCATTTGGTTCAAAGATGGCTTCATCCGCTTCCGGATTATTGGGACCTTCCGGATATTCCCCGCTGGCCCGTCGGGATTCCCTTTTATAGTCTGCGAATTCGGGTCCGTTGAAGTTTTCTATTCTACCCAGACTGGTATTGAGTCCGTAATAGGAATCCCAAGAGATACGGGTCTTCCCGGTCTCTCCCCTCTTAGTAGTGATCAACACGACGCCGTTAGCACCTCTAGATCCATAAATGGCTGTTGCCGAAGCATCTTTCAATACCTCCATAGAAGCGATGTCCTGGGAATTAAAGTCCGTCAGCCCACCTACTATTGGGATGTTGTCGACAACATACAAGGGATCATTGCCCGCATTAAAAGAGCGTCGGCCCCTGATCCTTACCTGTGGAGCGGCTCCGGGCTTACTTCCAGCCTGTGTCACATCCACCCCGGAGGCCCTTCCCTGGAGGGCTTGTCTGGCATCTGTGATGGGCAGTTCGTTGATTTCCCTAGAACTCACGGAGGCAATGGCGCCGGTAAGTTGGCTCTTTTTCACCGTTCCATAGCCCACCACAACCACTTCGTCCAAATCAGAAAGATCCAGCTTGAGCGATACGTTAATCACCGAGCGATTGCCCACCGGAACTTCCTGGGTCTCATATCCTATAAAGGAAAACACTAGGGTACCGGTGGATGGAGCAGAGATAGTATACCCTCCATCCAGATTACTAGCCATGCCTGTCGTCGTCCCCTTAACGATAACTGAGACGCCGGGTATGGGTTCATTGTTTTCATCCGTTATGACGCCACTGACCTGAACATCCTGGGCCAATGCTTGGAAGCTCATGCCAACAAAGATTAAAGGCATCCAAAGCCTTAAGTAGAATTTTGATTTCATCAATAATGGGTTTAAGGTAAAATTGACTGACAACATTTTGACGCGCTAAC
>Ga0079224_100016292_pt1 | contig 10438 bp, 6 predicted proteins | sample Stecom2015_FD_80414 | JGI IMG/M metagenome (GOLD analysis project Ga0079224, IMG submission 80414) | Agricultural soil microbial communities from Utah to study Nitrogen management - Steer compost 2015 | ecosystem: Environmental > Terrestrial > Soil > Agricultural land | place: USA: Utah...
AAAATCATTTCGGCAATTTCAATGCTGGTCAGTAGCGGATAGGTGGCAAACACAATGGGTACAGCGCCACGCAAACCAACCCAGGAAATATAAAGACGACTCCTCATTCGCAATTTGAAAAACATTAAACTGATGAAGACACTTAAGGGTCGTGCCACCACAATTAAAAACAATGAAATGACAATGCCAATCCCAATGATTGGTACAATGTGTGACGGAAATACCAATAAACCTAAGGTTAGGAACAATAAGATTTGCATTAACCAAGCTAAACCATCAAACATCTGTAAAATTGTGTTTTTATGTATTAAGTCTTGGTTGCCTAGAAATACCGCACTGATGTAAATGGCCAAAAAGCCATTGCCACCAAAGAAGTCAGTGGTAGAAAATGTGATGAACATGATGGCTATGACCAACACCGGATACAGCCCTTCAAAGCCGAGTTTGATTCTATTAATAAGCAGTTTGCTGAGTTTACCAAAAGCAAAACCAAAGACCCCGCCTAAAATCATTTGCTGTAGGAACATCGGAATGATTGAGGTTACATCTTGGTCTTGATTAATCACCAAAGTTAAGCAGGCAATGGTTAACACATAGGCCATCGGGTCGTTACTGCCACTTTCTAATTCTAAGGTCGGTCGTAGGTTTTTTCTGAGGGCTAGGTTTTTAGAGCGTAAGATTGAAAACACGGCCGCGGCATCGGTCGATGAGACAATGGAACCCAGCAACATACTTTCGTAGATGGTTAAATCTGTTATCAGCCACACAAAGTAACCCAGTGTTACAGCGGTCAACAAAACGCCAATGGTTGATAATATAATACCTTCACGAAGAATCGGTTTAACTTCAGTCCAGTTAGTACTTAAGCCACCAGAAAATAAGATAAAATTAAGTGACACAATACCAATAAATTGGGCGGCTTTTGGGTCATCAAAGTTAATGCCACCAATGCCCTCTGAGCCAGCTAACATGCCAATGGCCAAGAACAATAACAGTGTGGGTACTCCAAATCGATAGGACGTTTTGCCGGCGACAATACTGATAAATAATAATAAGGAGCCGACCAGAAGGATGTTTTCGATTGTTAGATTCATGCAATAGTATCTGTTGTCTTTGATTGAAAAAAGCCACTTCGGTTAACAAGCTGACTACATTAGCTTAGTTTACAAGCTATGCCTGTCAATTGCTTAACAATCTTAAAAAAAATTATTCTAAATGACTGACCGAGTCAGTAATTGTCCATTTCTCGGTCAGTCAGGTCAATAAATTTTAGTGCTGCCATAAATCCATAAAGGCATTAACTGACATGGCGGACATTTGTTTACGGTCCTTAACAGCGGCTTTGATTTCAGCTGCCTGCTTGCTCGAGAAATGGCCCTCCATAGCCCGCTCGAACTTATCAATCAACACCGGAATGCCCTGTTCTCGGCGGTTACGATGACCGATGGGGTAATCGACAGAAATTTTATCGGTGCTGGATCCGTCTTTGAAAAATACCTGTAGGCTGTTACCAATGGCACGTTTATTAGGATCAAAATAGTCTTTGGTAAATTGTGGGTTTTCCTTAACCGTCATTTTATCGCGCAATTGATCAATGATCGGCAATTGGGCGATATCATCTTCGTAATCATCTGCGGTTAAACGCCCAAAAGCCAATGGCACCGCCACCATATACTGCAAACAATGATCACGATCTGCCGGATTATCTAAAGGGCCGGTTTTATCAATAATACGAACGCCGGCTTCTTGGGTTTCAATATCAATTCGTTCAATGTCATTTAACCGGTCTTTAACCTGTTCATGCAAAGTCATGGCACATTCCACCGCAGTTTGCGCGTGAAACTCTGCCGGGAAGGACAATTTGAATAAAATATTTTCCATAACATACGTGCCATAATTACGTTGTAAGCTAAAGGTTTTACCGTTAAACAGAACATCGTAAAAGCCCCAGGTCTTGGCGGATAAAGCTGACGGGTAACCCATTTCTCCGGTTTTAGCCGTTAGCGCCAATTGCACTGCACGACGACAGGCATCACCGGCAGCCCATGATTTTCGTGATCCGGTATTGGGTGCGTGACGATAAGTGCGTAAAGCACCACCATCTATCCAAGCATTAGAAACGGCATTGAGCATTTCTTCACGGTTACAGCCGAGCATCTGTGCGACCACTGCGGTGGATGCAATCCGCACCAAAATAACATGGTCTATGCCGACTCGGTTAAATGAGTTTTCTAAAGCCAGAACCCCCTGGATTTCATGGGCTTTTATCATGGCTATTAGGACATCATGAATGGTTAAGGCGGGTTTATTGTGAGTTATATTTTCCCGAGATAAGTAGTCTGCCACTGCTAAAATAGCCCCTAAGTTATCCGATGGGTGCCCCCATTCTGCGGCTAACCAGGTGTCGTTAAAATCCAACCAGCGAATTAATGCGCCGATATTAAAGGCCGCTTGTACCGGTTCTAGTTGGTGCGAGGTGCCTGGAATTTTGGCACCGGTGGCTAAGGTGGCGCCTGGAACCACCGGCCCCAAATGCTTTACACATTCCGGGAATCGCAGTGCCAAAATAGCACAGGCTAGGCTGTCCATTAAACAGTAGTGTGCCGTATCCATGGCTTCTTCGGATTGAACGTCATAGCCTATGACATAATCGACAATATCAGTGATGATTTGATCAAATTCAGGGCGCTCAGCGGCGCGAATATCAATTGTACTCATTATAGGTCTCTCCACGATTAATGCCGTTTTCGCTGTTTAGTTTTGTTGTTATATGGCGGTACGGCTAAAAACAATTAGTATAGCTGATTTGCGCCGTATTGTCGACAATACGGGGCAAAACAGTTGACTTTGCACCAATATGAAGTAGTATTGTCGACAATGTTTCGTTTAAAACCAATTAGTGTGAACTACCCAATGAATGCCCCTGTAACTACCAGCGATAAAATCTTTGTGCAATTACGTCAGGATATTGTTGTCGGTGAAATAGCGGCTGGTGCTAAACTCAGTGAGGCTGAATTAGCGCAAAAACATACGGTCAGCCGCGCGGTCATTCGGGAGGCCATCAATCGTTTGGCCACTTGTCATTTGGTTGAACGTAAAGCCAATGTTGGCGCTCGTGTGGTGACCTTAACAGCCGTTGGCTTAAACGAACTGTATCAAGTACGTGAGGCGCTGGAAGGCATGGCCGCGCGCTTAGCCGCACAGCATATGGAAGATACTGAAATAGCCGTTGTGCAAGCCTTGCTGGACAACCATCATAAGCAAGTACAAAAAGACGAAAACTATTATCAAGCTGCCGGCGATGATGATTTTCATTACCACATTATTTTAGGTAGCCACAATCAACACTTGATAACCATGTTACTGGATGGCATTTATCATTTAAGCCGTATGTATCGGGTACAATTCGGTATGAGTGGACCACGTGTAAAGCAAGCTTTTGATGAGCATAAGCAAATTGTGCAAGCCATTAGCAACCGTGATCCTGAGTTGGCTGAATTACTTATGCGGCGGCATATTGTTGGCACCAAAAACAGTTTTAACAGCGATCAGTTGGCGGTTATATAATAACCAAAATAATTTATAAAATTAACAGAATAGGGCAGTCAATGAATACCAAATACCGTAAAAACTTACCCGGCACTGAGCTGGAATATTTCGATACCCGCGAAGCGGTGGAAGCCATTAAACCGGGCGCATATAACAAATTGCCATACAGCTCAAAAGTGTTTGCGGAAAATTTAGTACGCCGATGCCCGCCGGAAGATTTGCAGGCTTCATTAACACAAATTATAGAACGACGACGGGATTTGGATTTTCCATGGTTTCCGGCACGAGTGGTGTGTCATGATATTTTGGGACAAACGGCGTTTGTGGATTTGGCCGGTTTGCGGGAAGCTATTGCCAAAAAAGGCGGTGGCCCGAAACAAATCAATCCGGTGGTGCCGACACAATTGATTGTTGACCACTCACTGACGGTAGAACATGCCGGTTTTGAAAAGGATGCGTTTGAAAAAAACCGTGCCATTGAAGAACACCGCAATAAAGATCGTTTTCATTTTATTAACTGGTGTAAAAACGCCTTTGAAAATGTCAACGTGGTGCCGCCGGGTAATGGCATCATGCACCAAATAAACTTAGAACGGATGTCGCCGGTGATTCAAGCACAAGACGGCGTGGCGTTCCCGGATACCTTGGTCGGTACCGACAGTCACACGCCAATGGTTGATGCCTTAGGCGTAATCGCCGTGGGTGTCGGCGGCCTAGAAGCCGAGAGTGTCATGTTGGGTCGACCTTCTTATGTGCGTTTACCGGACATAGTTGGTGTGCACTTAACCGGTAAACCTCAAGCCGGTATAACCAGTACCGACATCGTCTTGGCCATTACCGAGTTTTTACGCAATGAGCGTGTGGTGTCAGCCTACATTGAGTTTTATGGTGAAGGTGCCGATAGTTTAACTTTAGGTGATCGTGCCACCATTTCCAATATGACCCCGGAATACGGCGCCACCGCCGCGATGTTTTATATCGATCAACAAACCATTGATTATCTGCGACTCACCGGTCGTGAAGAGTCGCAAATAAAGCTGGTGGAAACCTACGCCAAACATACCGGTTTATGGTCCGATGGCATGAAACAAGCCGATTATGAACGTATTTTAACTTTTGATTTATCATCGGTTACCCGTAATATTGCCGGCCCTTCTAATCCCCATGCACGGGTTTCAGTCAATGACTTGGCTGAACATGGCATCACCGGTGATTACTCAGCCCAAGGTGATGAAATGCCCGATGGTGCCTGTATTATTGCTGCCATTACCAGTTGTACCAACACCAGTAATCCACGCAATATGATTGCTGCCGGTCTGATTGCCAGAAATGCCAATAAACTTGGTTTAACCCGTAAACCTTGGGTGAAAACCTCCTTGGCACCGGGTTCCAAAGCCGTGACCTTGTATTTAGAAGAATCCAAATTATTGCCTGAGTTGGAAACCTTAGGTTTTGGAGTCGTTGGCTATGCCTGTACCTCCTGTAATGGCATGAGTGGTGCCTTAGATCCTGAAATAAACAGGGAAATTGAAGAGCGTAACTTGTATTCGACGGCGGTATTATCCGGTAACCGAAACTTTGATGGCCGCATTCACCCGCAGGCTGACCAAGCGTTTTTGGCGTCACCGCCGTTGGTGGTGGCTTATGCCATTGCCGGTTCAATTCGGTTCGATATTGAAAAAGATGCCTTAGGCTATGACACTGATGGCAAGGCCATTACCTTAAAAGATATTTGGCCGGATGATGCGGAAATTGATGCGGTGATTAAACAAAGTGTTAAGCCTGAGCATTTCACGAAAGTTTATGAGCCGATGTTTAATATCCAAGACATCATGCGTAAGCACACCGACCCTTTATATACTTGGGACCCTAAGTCCACTTATATTCAATGCCCACCTTATTGGGAAGGCGCGCTGGCCGCTAAACGCACCATGACCGGCATGCGACCCTTAGCAGTCTTGGGTGATAACATCACCACCGATCATTTATCGCCTTCCAGTGCCATCCAAATGGACAGTGCGGCCGGTGAATATTTGCACAAAATGGGCTTGCCTGAAGAAGATTTTAATTCTTATGCCACCCACCGTGGTGACCATTTAACGGCACAACGCGCCACTTTCGCCAATGCCAAGTTACTGAATGAAATGGTGCGCGATGAAAAGGGAGAGATTAAACAAGGCTCATTAGCCCGTTTGGAACCCGATAATAAAGAAATGCGGATGTGGGAAACCATTGAGACCTATATGCAAAGGAAACAACCTTTGCTTATTATTGCCGGTAAGGATTACGGACAAGGCTCATCCCGAGATTGGGCCGCCAAAGGTGTGCGTCTGGCCGGTGTTGAAGTGATTGTGGCCGAAGGCTTTGAGCGCATTCACCGCACCAACTTAATCGGCATGGGCGTTTTGCCTTTAGAGTTCACCAACAATGAAACCCGTAAGACCTATGCCATCGATGGTACGGAAAGCTATGATGTCCAAGGTGATATCAGCCAGGGTGCCAAGATGCAGGTTATCATGACCCGTAAAAATGGTGAACAAGTGACGATACCTGTTATCAGCCGTCTAGATACAGCGGATGAGGTTATTACCTACAATGAAGGCGGTATTTTACAACGCTTTGCCAATGATTTTATGGCGACGAAAGAAAATAAGGCCGAGGTTTAATATGTCATTTAAACCACAAATAACAATCCCGGCCACCTATATGCGTGGTGGCACGTCTAAAGGTGTTTTTTTTAACCTAATTGATTTACCCGAGGCGGCGCAACAACCGGGTGAAGCCCGTGATCGTTTATTGCTGCGGGTTATTGGTAGCCCCGATCCTTATGGTAAACACACCGATGGCATGGGTGGTGCGACGTCAAGTACCAGTAAAACGGTAATTTTATCGAAAAGCCAGCAGCCCGATCATGATGTGGATTATTTGTTTGGTCAGGTGTCGATCGATAAGCCGTTTGTGGATTGGAGCGGTAACTGTGGCAATTTAACCGCTGCGGTGGGGGCTTTTGCCATTAAATCCGGTTTAGTTGATAGCAGCAGAGTACCTGATAATGGTGTGGCGGTGGTGCGTATATGGCAGGCCAATATCAAGCAAACCATTATTGCCCATGTGCCAATGACCGATGGTACTGTGCAAGAAACCGGTGATTTTGAATTAGACGGTGTGACTTTTCCGGCTGCTGAAGTTAAGGTTGAATTTGTTAATCCGGTGGGAGATGCCGAATTGTTCCCAACCGGTCAGCTGGTGGATACCTTGGAAGTGCCTGGTGTCGGTTCTTTCCAGGCGACTTTTATCAATGCCGGTATCCCGACAATTTTTTTGAATGCCGAGGCCATTAATTACCAAGGCACCGAACTGCAAGTTGATATTAATAGTGATGCCAAGGCCTTAGAGATGTTCGAAACCATCCGCGCTCACGGGGCAGTCAAGATGGGACTTATTAAAGACATCGCAGAAGCCGCCAGTCGCCAACATACACCGAAAGTGGCCTTTGTGGCACCGCCTAAAGCCTATACCTCATCCAGTGGCAAGGCCATTTTAAAGCAAGAAATTGATCTTAATGTTCGGGCTTTGTCTATGGGCTTACTCCACCATGCCATGATGGGCACCGCCGCCGTTGCCATTGCCACCGCATCAGCGATACCCGGTACCTTGGTTAATTTAGCCGCCGGTGGTGGTAAACGCACAGAACTTCGTTTTGGCCATCCTTCTGGTACTTTAAAGGTCGGGGCTGAAGTGTCTGAACAAGATGCTCAGTGGCAAGTTCAAAAAGTCATTATGAGCCGCAGTGCGCGGGTGTTAATGTCCGGACAAGTGCATATTCCTGATCAATGATAGTAAAGTATTTAAAACTTTAATTCGAATATTGTGATCAGCTTATTAAACATAAAAGCTTGATTTTCTAACACAGCCTGAAAAATGCACTGGTTTTAGTTAAAATCATTATGACATGGGCGTCCTTTGTACTGTATAGTGCGCGCTCGAATTATCTGACACGCAACCGCAGGATATACTATGAAATTTTCAGCATTGGGTTTAGCCCCTGAATTACTAAAGGCATTAGAAACGTGTGGCTATCGTGCGTTGACGCCTGTACAGGAACAAGCAATGGTACCGGCGCGACGGGGTCGAGATGTGTTGATTAATGCCCAGACCGGAACCGGTAAAACGGCAGCATTTGCGGTGCCGTTATTGCAACAAATGTTGAATAAGCCGAGAGCCGCCGCAGCCAGAAAAGTCCGCGCTATTATTTTAACGCCGACCCGTGAGCTGGCAGAACAACTGGCAACTACCATTGGTGGCTACGCCCAATTCTCAGGCCTTACAGTGACTGCAGTATATGGTGGCGTTAAAATGGATGGCCAAGCTGCTAAATTACGTCATGGAATCGATGTCTTGATTGCTACGCCCGGTCGATTACTCGAGCATGTTGAGTTAAAACATACTGATTTATCTGAAGTGGAGTTTGTGGTGCTGGATGAAGCGGATCGGCTTTTGGATATGGGCTTTATTGCCGATGCAAAAAATCTAATAACGCAAACATCGAAAAACCATCAAACCATGTTAGTCTCTGCGACCATCACGCCGGCGCTCAATGAATTGGCCCATAAGATTATGAAAGGTCATCAAGAGATTCGCGTGAGTAAAGCCAATATCACAGCGGAAACCGTTGAGCATGTGGTCTATCCTGTTAGTGAAGAACGTAAAATGGATTTGTTTATGGAGCTACTGGCTGAACATAATTGGTATCAGATTTTGGTCTTTACAAGTACCAAAAGGCAAGCTGATAAATTGTTAGAGCGATTGAAAAAAACTGATATACCGGCGGACATTTGCCATGGCGATACTCGGCAGGGTTCACGTCGCCGTGCTTTAGCCGATTTTAAATCAGCTAAAATCCAAGTTCTGATTAGTACCGAAGTGGCGGCTCGTGGTTTGGATATAGATAGCTTGGATTATGTTTTAAATTATAACCTACCTTATTTGCCTGAAGATTATGTGCACCGTGTTGGTCGTACCGGTCGTGCCGGTAAATTAGGCAACGCCATTTCCTTCGTCTGTCCCCAAGAAGCCCGAGCTTTGGTACGTATTGAGCGCTTAATTGGCGAAAATATCCCGCGAATTTATAAACGAGGTTTTGAATTGAATGAGGCGGATACCTTGCGAGAAACCTCAGTTAAAAAGCCTAAGCCTAAAGCCAGTAAAAAAGCCCAATCGGTAAGTAAATCCGGTCAACCCAAATCTGCAAAGCCTGGCAAACCCGTTAAACAGAGCAAACCCGGCAAAGCCAAAAGTAGCGCTCGGAAATCCATCAGCAGCCGAGCCGGTGGCGCTAAAAACTGGAAAGCGAAGAAGAAGAAATAGTTATCTTTAATGACGATCAGGTTTATGAGATCAGTTCTTAATCTGTTCATATCTCTTGAGAGGGTCAGAGATGTTATTGCCGGTTCTAAGTCATTGATCTAAGATTCTAGATTTGGTTTCTCATTTCTTTATTAACAGAAGCCATTACTTGCTTATGGCTTCTGTTTAATCTTATTATTAATTTTAATTATTTAAATAACCTAATATAGTTGGTATTAATTGTGGATGTAAGGGGAGATTGGCTTGATAGTAAGTAGAAATATTAGCCTGACGTTCTTCTGGTGCTTCTTTTAGTATGTGATTCATCCCTTTAATAACTTTTAGCGTCACATGATCTTGGTCTTCAGTTAATTTTTGAGTTTCTTCTACAGTGACTTGTAAATCGGTATCACCAATGACAGCCAATGTTGGTATAGTTAATTTTCCCAACTCGGATCTAGGTTCAATCAAAAAGAAAGATTTTAGATAGGGTTGTATCTTTGGATTAAACAGAGCGTCCAGAAAACCCGGAACCTCCTCGGCTGGAATGATTTCGTCTTTAGCCAGTCTGTCCAGTAATGGAATAGCGGCCTTATTGACAAAATCAGGTTGGTCCGTCATTTGTCTTTTGATGGTTTCATAACCTGAATCAGCCACGGAGTTTAATAATATCAGACGGTCAATATGACTATTTTGGGCGGCCTTGATTGTCATTAAACCGCCTAGGCTGTGGCCGATTACTATGGTTCGGAATTGCTTGGTTTTTAGGTAGCTAATCCATGCCGATACATCATCCACATAGTGCTGAAATAGAGTGCTAGACATGTCAAAGTCAGGCTGAGAGCTTTTACCAACACCGCGTTTATCTACCTGTAAAACAGCATAACCAGCAGTAATGAGTTTTTCAGCCAACATTTTATAACTGTTAGTCAATAAACCTGCTGCTTCGTTATTGCCATTATGATCGGTGGCTCCGGAACCGGCGATTATCAAAATTGCGGTGTCTGCATTCTTTGGTATGGTAAATTTGCCGGCCAGTTGATAGCCTGAGCTGTTAATTTCAATCCAGTTGCTAGTTTCTGAATGGCTATTATCATTTGCCCAGCTGGTTTGACAAATAAAAAAACAACTTAAAATAAATAGTTTTTGAATCATACAATGCGCTCCTGTTAAGTTGATAATTAGAATATCATCGAAATATCTAAATAGCAAAAAGTATTTGTTTGAAACAGAATAATAATTATTTTTTGGGATTAAAAAAAGCGGCTGAAAAAGCCGCTTTTATTTGTTCATATAATCGATTTTCTATCTTTTCTTAATGGGTCCAACCTTACGTGCCTCAGGGCCGGTGTAATCGGCGTTAGGACGAATGATGCGGTTGTTTTCCCGTTGCTCAAAAACATGGGCGGTCCAGCCGGTAACCCGTGACATCACGAATATTGGCGTGAATAGCTCAGTCGGAATACCCATAAAGTGATACGCTGATGCGTGGAAGAAATCGGCATTGGGGAACAGTTTTTTCTCATCCCACATTTTCTTTTCT